>Ga0308157_10001333_pt1 | contig 52827 bp, 51 predicted proteins | sample PhyBR1_FD_201035 | JGI IMG/M metagenome (GOLD analysis project Ga0308157, IMG submission 201035) | Phyllosphere microbial communities from UC Gill Tract Community Farm, Albany, California, United States - DLSLB.R1 | ecosystem: Host-associated > Plants > Phyllosphere > Unclassified | place: USA...
AGCGCTTGTATAGCTGAAACGGAATTACCAAATTGCAATGTATAATCAAAATAAAAATAGCAAAGGCTGGTGTATAACCAGTATCAAATTAATTCATTAACCTGTATAGCTATTTTAGGGTAAGACACTTCTCATTTTTTTCGTCACTCCTTTATAACTGCTTCGAGACAGGCTCGTATTTGCTTCGACATGCCTTTAATTTAAGTCAAACTTTAAATCTAAGATAAGCCCAGCTTTTTGCGGTAAAACTTGAACTTATATTGGACTCATCTCTGAAACGGTATGAAGAAGTCCCTAAACAGACCCGCACCAGATACCAATAAAATAAAAGCAAAAAGAGATAGTAGATAGGGTGAATGAAACCAACTTTAGTTTTGGTCGCCAAACTGCTGGTTAACCAAATATACACAATAGTTAGGTGCAGATAACAAGCTAAAATTCAAATATTTGAACTAAACTAACTGATAGCAAAGGAGTAATTTTGGTGTTCAATCTGTTTTTTTTAAGCAAAGTATTGTTTATATGGATGATTTTCGATAAAATTGCTATTAATATAGATGATATTGCTATAGCTAATTTTATGAGAAAAATTTACTTTCTTGGTTTTCTGATCATTTCAAGCCTTTTTATAGGCTGCTCTAAAAATGGTCAGCAAGGAGAACTAGTAGGGGCATATAATAAGAAATTTAAGAATAAAACCATTCCATTTGGTATGGTATTTATCCCGCAGGGGAGAGCATTGATAGGTATGACCGATGAAGACATGAGTTTTTATCAGGGTTCGCCTAGCAGGATGACTTCGTTTACGGCATTTTACATGGACCAAACGGAGATAACCAACGCCGAGTATAGACAATTTGTAAATTGGGTTAGAGATTCAATCGCCATTAGTTCTATGGGACAAGCTGGTGCACCTACGTTATATAAACCTGCACCAACTGGTACTACTCCCAGCGGTCCACAAAATATCAATTGGAAAACGGCAAGTAGAAAAGGAATCCTTTGGGGGAAAAATAATCAATATAGCGCCAAGCTTCAGAACATGTACTATAGTGGTAACGATGCTTTATCTGGAAGGAATGAAATAGATGTTAGAAAACTAAGATACGCCTACGAATATGTTAATTTAGATCTAGTTGCTGCTGGGAGAAACGATCCTAATAAAAGTAGACAGGATTTTATCGAAAGATACGTAGATAGCCCTACTCCTGGAAAAGCAAATGAGCACCCATCAGTAAATGTATATCCTGATACAATGGTTTGGAAAATGGATTATTCTTACTCTCAAAACGATCCGATGGTAGAATCTTACTTCAATCACCCTTCCTATGATGAGTATCCTGTTGTTGGGGTAACCTGGGAGCAGGCTAATGCTTTCTGCAACTGGAGAACTGTTTTTTATAATAATGTTGCTGCGGCTCGTGGCATTCCGGTTAATGCCCGAAATAAATATCGATTACCAACAGATCAGGAATTTGAATATGCGGCAAGAGGTGGAAATACAAAAACAACCTATCCTTGGGGTGGGCCATATATCATGAACGTTAAAGGATGTTTACAGGCAAACTTTAAAGTTGGAAGAGGAAACTATACAGATGACGGCGGAATGTACACCGTAAATGCCAAAGCTTACTTACCAAACGATTATGGTTTGTATTGTATGGCAGGCAATGTAGCTGAGTGGACTAGTACTGCTTATAATAAATCGGCCACCAGCTTGTTGTTGGATTTTAATCCGAATTATACTAATACTAAAAAAGGCGCTAAAGTTGTACGGGGTGGTTCATGGAAGGACATAGGTTTCTTCCTGCAAAACTCTGTTGGAACTTACGAAGTGCAAGACAAGCCAAGATCATATATCGGCTTCCGTTGTGTATCTGATTTTGCAGGTAACAGCATCAATTAATTCAAAACTAAAACAAAACTTTAAAATAGCATATGGCAGCAAGAAAACAACCGGGTTGGTTACACATAGCAATTTCCTGGGGAGCAAGTATAGTGATTATCGGAGCATTATGTAAAATTATCCACTTCGGTGGATCTTGGGCAAATGTTATTATCGGTGTTGGTTTGGGGGTTGAAGCTGTATTATTCTTTTTAACAGGATTTTTTCCACCTGAACCTGAATTACCGTGGGAGCGTGTTTACCCAGAATTGAATACTAATTTTGCTGGCGAATTACCAAAAGCAACCGTTAGATCGGCCCCAGCTACAGGTTTCTCGTCAACTGCTGCACTTGATAAAATGCTAGTAGATGCTAAAATTGGTCCAGATCTTATTGAGAGTTTGGGTACAGGTTTACGCTCTTTTGGGGATAAAGTTGCTACTATTTCAAGTGTATCTGATGCGGCTGTTGCCACCAATGAATTTACCGGAAAGGTAAAAACAGCGAGCACAAGCTTTGATAATTTAAATAATGCATTTGAAAAAGCAACAGTTCAATTAGTTGAAATGGGAGAAAGTAATATAGATTCAAAAGCTTATCATGATCAAATCAATAATTTGGCTAAAAATCTGTCGGCTTTAAATGCTGTTTACGAATTAGAATTACAAGATTCAAGCGCACACTTAAAATCAATGAATAAGTTTTATCAGAACTTATCTCTAACGATGAATAATTTCAATGAATCAATGGAAGATTCGAAGCAATTCAAGGATGAGGTAGGTAAATTGGCTAAAAATCTTTCTTCATTGAATGCTATTTATGGCAATATGCTTACGGCTATGAATCAACCACGTACTAATTAGTTTTTAATTAATAACCATTACAAAATCTAATTAAACATGGCTGGAGGAAGAGAGACTACAAGGCAGAAGATGATCAATATCATGTATTTGGTATTATTAGCGATGCTTGCTTTGAATGTTTCAGATACAATATTGAATGCTTTTAAGAACATTAATGATAGTTTAGATGCTTCAAAAACCAACGTAAGCTCAAGTACGGATCAAATGTTCAGTGCATTTCAGAATACAGAATTGAAAAATAAGCCAGAAAGGGCGAAACCTATTTGGGAGAAAGCACAAAAGGCTAGGGCATATGTTACCGAATTGAATAAGGAAATTGAGCGCCTCAAAGAGGAGTTTAAAGTAGCAGGTGACGGGATTAGTGAAGAAACCGGCGATTTCGTGCTAAGAGATAATCAGGATATTGCTAATAATATCATGATTAATAAAAAGGAAGGTGAAAAATTAAAGGCGAAAATTAACGAAACAAGAACGAAATTAATTGCTTTACTTGATGCTAAAAGTCAAGCTAACGTTTCATTCTCTTTAGAGGCAAAAGATCCTATTAAATCGGTGAATGGGAAAAAATGGGCAGACGTTAATTTTGGTGAAGGAATACCTTTAACTGCAGCGAATACTATTTTAACCAAGATACAAACTGATTTAAGAAACGCTGAGAAGGAAGTTATTGCAAGATTATTTGGAGAAATGAACCAAACTCAAATGACCCTAGATGTATTTAAAGCGGTGGCTGTGCCATCTGGAAGTTATGTAATTCAGGGGCAACCTTATAAAGCTGAAGTGTTTTTGACTGCTAGTGATTCGAAATCTAGTCCAAGCATTAGCGTGGGTGGAAATGCCCTTAGCGTAAAGGACGGTGTGGGTACCTATACTGGAAGTACAAATGCAGTGGGTTCTTATACTTGGCGTGGAACAATCCGTGTTAAACAGGCTGATGGTGAGATTAAAACCTATGAAACCCAGCCAATCACCTATCAGGTTGCAAAACCATCGGCAACTGTTTCTTCTACTAATTTAAACGTGATTTATGCAGGTATTGCAAATCCATTTTCTATCTCAGCACCGGGCTTTTCATTAGAAAGCATTAAGGCAAGCATTTCTGCGGGATCTTTATCGGGCAGTGCTGGGAAGTATGTTGTTAATGTTCCCGGGAGTATGGTGGGGAATGAAGTTACAATTAGTGTATCCGGAACAGCTGATGGAAAGTCGCTGAGTTTAGGAAGTAACAAATTTAGGGTAAAACCTATCCCTAATCCGACAGCTAAATTTGCTGGTAGAATGGGCGGCATAATTTCGGGGAATAAGATAGTGAATGAAGGTGTAGTTGTAGCAGCGATAGAGAATTTTGAATTCGATGTTAAAATACCGGTTTTAAGATTTACCATAGTTGTAGCTAAACCTAGACAAGATGCACAAACTTATAATTGCCAAGGAAATTCATTAAGTGCACAAGCTAGATCGGCGATGTCTTCACTACCTTATCAATCTAGGGTATACGTTGAAAATATCCAGGTTCAGTTACCAGATGGACGTACACCAACGATAAACTCTATGGTATTTACAGTAAATTAAAAGATTATGAAAAGATTACTTTTTTTAGCCATATTTATTTTTACCACCGTGTTTGCTTTTGCACAAACACAAGGTACTGTACCACCACCGCCAGTTGCGGAGAAAAAGGATACGCCCAGAAAGAAACTGGTTCCTAAAAAAGATGGATATCTCTCAAAAGAGGTTACTGAAGCGGATACTGTGGTGCCCTATTCGGTAATTAATGATGAAGATAAGGCTTTTGTAAAACGTGTTTGGAGGGAAATAGACCTGCGTGATAGGGGGAATTCGATATTGGCTTCGCCTAAAGTAAATTTAATCGGAGTGATTTTTACAGCATTAAGCAACGGTGAGTTAGATATGTATGCTGCGGATGACGAAGACTTTAAGGGACAACCATTAAGCTCATCAAAAGGAAATGGTGCCGCTGCCGGAACGGGTTCAGCTGTTGATACTGCTTTTTTAGGCGTTAATCAAAGTACCAATGAATTGAATAGAGCTGATAATGAGTTTTTCTCTGCTAGTTACAATATCATAAGGATTAAGGAAGACTGGGTGTTAGATATCAAAAGAGGTATTTTTGAGCCTCGCATTGTAGGTATTGCTCCCGTAAGGATAGATGTTAAAACACCTGTTGACAATAATGGTGTACCCTTAGTAGACCCTGTTACCAATACCGTAAGAGGAGATACGCTGAAGTCTGTTGCGGGTTGGTTCTATTTCGATGATTTGAGAGAAATCTTGGTGAAAACAAAAATTGCTAATAACGGCAACGATAACTCTGGTATTAACTTTGACGACGTGTTTGTAAGGAGATTGTTTTATAGCAATATTACAAAATGGTCAAATGCGGCAGATAATAGAATTGTTGATTATATAGCCAACTCAAAAGATAGATTGATAGAATCGGAAAGGATAAAGAAATGGTTATCTGATTTTGAACAGGGAATTTGGGAGTACTAAAATTTGGGAGTACTAGATTACTCGTTCCGTCATTGCGAGGCACGAAGCAATCTTATAACGTTGGTTGGGCAAATCATCTCCTTAGAATTACAGAAAACCTTATTGAAGCCACTAATAATGGTTAAAATATTCAGCTAAGGCTTGCATCTGTTTCTTGTTTAATAACATAGCCAATTCTTCTTTCTTAGCTTCTTTAATCCGTTTAACCGACTTAAACTTAACCAATAGTTTGTCTGCTGTCGACTTACCAATACCTGCTATCTGCTCGAGTTCTGTTTTAAGGGTTCCTTGATCTCGCTTTTTGCGGTGAAAGGTAATGCCAAAACGGTGTGCTTCATCTCTTAGCTGCTGAATGATTTTCAGTGTTTCAGATTTCTTATCAAGATATAATGGCGTGCTATCTCCAGGATAATACAACTCTTCCAATCGTTTTGCAATACCAATAACGGTTACTCGTTTATCAATGCCTAATTTTTTCAAACTGATTAATGCCGATGATAATTGACCTTTTCCTCCATCAATTATAATTAACTGAGGTAGCGGCTCCTGTTCATCGAGCATCCTTCTATACCTTCTATAAACCGCTTCCTCCATAGTTGCAAAATCATTCGGACCTTCAACTGTTTTTACATTGAAATGCCTGTAGTCTTTTTTGCTGGGTTTTGCATCTTTAAATACAACAATAGCCGAAACGGGATACTTGCCCTGAAAATTCGAGTTGTCGAAGCATTCGATATGTTTGGGAAGCTGAGTTAACCGCAAATCATTTTTCATTTGAGTTAAAATTCGATCGGCGCGAAGATCTGGGTTCAACTTCTCGTATTGATTTAATTTTTCTCTTCTAAAAAACAGCACATTTTTCTCAGAAAGCTCTAACAGTTTTTTCTTTTCGCCAAGCTTAGGAACAATTAGCTTTAAATTTTCATCATTTAGGCTAATTGCAAATGGAACAATAATTTCTTTTGAGGTACTATTAAACTTTGTTCTAAACTCCGTAATTGCAATCGTTAGCAATTCTTCATCTGTTTCGTCTAAGCGTTTTTTAATTTCTATTGTTTGCGTTTGGATGATACTGCCATTCATTACTTTTAGATAATTCACAAAGGCATAACGTTCGTCTGACGCAATGCTTACCACGTCGATATTGGTAATTGCACTATTTACTACCGTAGATTTGCTTTGATACTTTTCTAAAAAAACTAATTTCTTTTGGTAAGCATGAGCAAGCTCGAAATTTAGCTGGTCTGATGCAACTTTTACCACCTGCTTTACATTCCTGATTACATTTCCAATCTTTCCATTTAAGATGTCCTTTATCTCTTCGATATTCTGATCGTAGTCTTCTTTACTTTGGTAATTCTGGCACGGACCTTTACAGTTTCCAATCTGATATTCTAGGCATACCTTAAATTTGCCTTCATTGATGTTTTGAGGCGTTAGAGGGAGGTTGCATGTCCGGAGTGTATAAATTTCCTTGATTAGGTCTAAAATGGTATGCATCATTCCTACCGATGCGTATGGCCCGAAATAGGTAGAGCCATCTTTAACCATTTTGCGAGTCCAATAGATACGAGGGAATGCTTCTTTTTTAATGATAATCCATGGGTAGGTCTTATCATCCTTTAGCATAATATTATACTTCGGCTGATGCTTTTTAATTAAGCTATTTTCTAATAACCATGCATCTATTTCAGTATCTACAATCGTAAAACTTATTCTTCGGATTTTGGAAACCAAAACTTTGGTTTTACCATTAAATTGGTTTTTATCTTGATTAAAGTAGGAACCGACACGATTCCGCAAGTCTTTTGCCTTGCCAATATAAATGAGCAGATCATCTGAATCATAATATTGGTAAACGCCAGGTTTATGTGGGACATCTGCTAATGCCTTTTTATAATCGAAAGCACTCATGGTAAAAACTAAAACCCTAACTTTTTATCAAGCTCAGTTTGTTCCTGCTCAGAAGGTGGAGCATATTGATCACAATCAACAACTGTATTCAAACCACCCTTCGGCGGTTCAAAATCGGCTCTACTTACTTTTAATTTTGGGTTTGCATATACCCGTTTCATAAAACCAGCAAAAATTGGTAATGCAGAATTTGCACCCTCCCCATCTCTCGTGCTGGTGAAGTGAAATGCGCGGTCTTCACACCCCGTCCAAATCCCTGCCACAATATCAGGCGAGATCGCCATAAACCAGCCATCGGAGTTGTTTTGGGTGGTACCTGTTTTTCCTCCAATCGGCGTATTAATCCCGTATCTTCCGCTTAATCGCCAGCCAGTTCCCCCAGTAATTACGCCTCGCAACATTCTTGTCATTACATAGGCAACTTCCTCATTCATGGCTAACTTAACGAGCGGTTTACTATCATATAAAACTACACCATTTTTATCCTCAATTCGGGTAATATACGTTGGTTGTATCCAGGCTCCTTTATTAGCGAAAACACCATATGCACCTACCATATCATAAATGGAAGCATCAAATGAACCTAAACAAATAGAAGGTACGGCAGGGACATCAGATGTAACCCCCATTTTTTTTATTTCATTTACGACAGCAGTTGGACCTACTTCATTCATTAAAAACGCTGCAATATAGTTTTGAGAATAAGCCAAGGCCTTTTGCAAGGTTATCGACCCAGGTAAGGTTCCTGATGAGCGCGGGGTCCAATCGGGACTTCCAGGTGTAGAAATCGTAACTGGTACATTTGGAACCGTTTGACAAGGAGAGTAGCCATTTTCTATAGCAACAGCATAGGTAAAAGGTTTAGCAGTTGATCCTACCTGCCTGGTTCCCATTTTTACTTGATCGTATTTAAAGTGCTCGTAATTGATTCCACCCACCCATGCTTTGATATAACCCGTTTTTGGATCCATGGCCATCATCGCATTGCGTAATAGTAATTTATAATATTTAACTGAGTCAATAGGCTTCATCAAGGTATCGATATTCCCTCTCCAACTAAAAATACTTAAGTTCGTTGGAGTGTTAAAATCTGCAGCAATCTCTTCCTCAGTTTTTCCTTCCAAAATTAATGATTTATAGCGATCTGATCTTTTTACTCCCTGTTGGATCTGCATCTCCATTCCTTTAAAAGGATTTCTTCCTTTCCAGCTATTGCTGAATTGTTTTTGAAGAATTTTCATGTATTCCTTTTGCGCCTGTTCAGCGTAAACCTGCATATCATAATTAATGGTAGTAATGATCTTTAAACCATCTCTATCTAAATCATAAGGAACACCATTTTTTGTGATTGATCTTTCTTCTAAAATCTTTTTTACTTCAGATTTTACAATGGCTCTAAAATAAGGGGCGATACCATCATTAGAAGTGGCAGCATTAAAGTGTAGGTTAAGTGGTTTTTCTTTAGCAGCCTCAAAATCTTGCTCACTTAAAAAATCTGCTTTTACCATCAGTGCCATAATGGTATTTCGTCTTCCAATGGCTCTTTCTGGATTTCTTGTAGGTGAATAGCGGGTTATACCTCGAAGTATTCCTACTAAAGTGGCTGCTTGTGGGACTGTTAATTTATCTGGAGTTGTATTAAAATATACACGAGCAGCAGATTTAATCCCATAGGCTTGGTTTCCAAAATCTACTGTATTTAAATACATGGTAATAATTTCTTCTTTGGTATAATTGCGTTCTAGTTTAACCGCAATAACCCATTCTTGAAATTTTTGTATAATTCGTTTAAAGTGATTTTTTTGTCGGCCTTCTTCTGAGAATAAATTCAACGCCAATTGTTGAGTAATGGTACTTCCTCCTTGTTTTTTACCCATTAGGGCATAGGCGAAAATAGTAAATGTTCGTTTAAAGTCAATTCCCGAATGCGATTTGAAACGAATATCTTCTGTGGCAATTAGTGCGTTAATCACATTTGGTGAAATTTGAGCGTAGCCTACATTTGATCTATTTTTAACGAAATAAGTACCTAATACTTTTCCATCTTCCGAAATAACTTCGGTAGCCTCATTGCTCTTTGGGTTTTCTATGGCCCTAAACGATGGTATGTCTCCAAATAAGCCGAAACCTATGCAAACTATAAATAGGGCAAAAAGTATTAATCCCCCAAAAAGAAGCTTCCATATACGACGATTGTATTTTTTAGTTAATTCGGGACTTAAAGGTTTACTCATTTTGTATTAATAATTAGTTTTAAAAAATTCAAGGTAACGGTTTAAGGTTGTCCTGTCCTTAATTTTATCAAGATTTTCTTTGCTGATAAAGAAGTTATTGTAAATGTTGGCAGGAACCTTCATTATTTTTGGTAATTGTTTTTTTATTTCCTCGCTATATTCTCTAACCTCACTTAGATCGCCAAAATCACCCACATAAATAAGTTGATCTTCCGGTAAGTCGATAAGTTGGTGTTTTAGATTGCCTCCTACATAATTGCCACGATTAAATTGGCCAATTCCAAAGCGTGACGAGCTTACGCTAATTTCTGTGCTACCAACATTAACTACAAAATAATAGGTTGTCGATTCGGCGGTGCTAAATAAACCATCAGTTTTAACATTGTTAACAACCGTGGTTGTGCTGTCTTTTGTGATGGGTTTATTTACTGGAGGAGTTATAATAGCTTGAGTATTCGGAACAACACCAGTACTTGGTTGTACTTGTACTGTTGTGGGCACAACTGGATTAGTTTTTTGTGCAATAAATTTTTGTTCAGTTTCATCAAAGTCCAAAAGCGCAATTTTTCTCTGCTTAAACATTTCCAAATTTGTGTTGATGTAAGCTAAGTGAGCGTTTATTAAAGGTCTTACTAACGAATCATTTGGGTATTGTATTTTGATTTTTTCAAATGCTTTAAGTAGGCTATCTAAATTTGCTGTTTTTCCTATTGAAATAGCTTTCAGATAATCAAATTGTATTTGTAAAGTATTTCCCGGAAATCTTTGACTTACTTCATTAACTCCTGTGATAACAGCAGTGTATTCTTTCTTTTCGTAATTGGTAAATACGTTGTTGTAGATTTTGTTGATCTCAAGATCTAAAGCGCTTTGCTTAGTGCTATAGGAAGGGTCTAAGATCGTTTTTGCATAAGATGAAGCAGGGTAATTTGTTAAGACCAAATTTTTATAATAATCAGATTTAGGCTGATCAATTCCTTTATAGCCCAAATACAAGCTATAATACGTTGCCTCTAGATGATTGTTCTGAGGAAATCTAGTTAATAAAATTTCATATACTTTAACAGCTTCTTTTTGATCTTCTAAAACCTGTTGGTAAAATCCGCCAATTTCAAAATAGGCATTGATGATTTCTTGGTTAGATTTTGCTACTTGCTCCGTGCTTAACGGTAAAGAAGCGGTGTAAGCCTTAATTTGAGCTGCAGTATCCAGTTTTCCATCAGCATTTAGTTGATCACTGTTAGCATTATTGCCAGTGGCTACTCCATTTGCAATGTTTTGTTGGTTGAGCTGGGAAGAAGATTTTACACTTTGTCGCCAGTTATCGCTTAATGTTCTGTTGCCCCAACGTTTTTTAAAGTCGCTAAAGCCTCTACTAATGGCAATTGAACTTCCAAAATAAAATGTATTTCCTTGTTTATTGTTGCCTAGCCCAGTGCTTAAAGTTTGTCTTGGCGTTAATAAATTAACGTCATTATTGACTATTGCTTGTGGTTTTGGTTCAAATATTTGTGCTATTTTCTTGGTCCGTTCTGGTTCAGGAAGTTTGGCAATAAACTGCAAAGTATCTTGCTTACTGATAATCTTATAGCGGTTGCTGAGATACTCCAAATTTTGGGACTTCTTTAAAATCTGCTCATAATTTGGATAATTCTTTGGAAGTGTATTGATTGCACTATCATAATAAAGTTTTGCGGCAATATAATCGTTCAAGTCCTTAAAATTTAGATCCGCTATTTTGAGATAGGTTAGTCCTTTTTGGTTTTGATTGACTGTACTTTCTTTGATTGATAATAGATAAAATTCCGCTGCTTTCTTATAGTTACCATCGCTATAATAATCTTCAGCTACTTCATAATAGATTTGATCAGTATAATCAAGATTTTTATCATCCTTAATTAATTTCAATAATTGTGTTTTACGATTTGAAGTTTGCTGATTTAATAAATCATTAATTCTAATTTTACTTAACCTGGCATTAAAATACATTTCAAAGGGTGCATTACTGTGCTCAACTTTAGTGTAGTTTTTTAGGCTGGCTTCATAATTTTTGTCATGCTCATATAGCTGTCCTAATATATATGGCCAACGTGTACGACTTAACATGTGCCCTGATTCTTTAATTGCGCTTTCGAGATAATCGATCGCTTTTTTATAATCTTGTTGATTAATGCTCATTTGCGCAAGTGTAGCAAGTGATTCTCCTTTCCCACGTTTCACCGAATCAAGTGTAACAACAACAGAATCAAGCAAACGCATGGCCATTTTCTCGTTATTGAGCTGCATGTAGGTTCTGGCTTTCCAATTTATGGCATTCAAGTATACACGTTTATCCTTTTTATAGGCTCTTTCTACATAATCGAAGTATTCTGCGGCATTATAGTAATTTCCATTGTAGAAATTTGTTTTGCCTAAAAGGATATAAGCTTCGTCAATATAATTACTGAAATTTTTTTCGCTGATAATAGTTTGCGCTTTTAAGGCGATATCTTCTAGTTCTTTACTATTGTTAGCCCCACCTGTTAAATAATCAATAGATGGTGGGGCGATGTATACGGTTAATATTTGCTCGTAATTATCTTTATTGGTTTGAGAAAGGTTCTCTTGATACTCAGCAAGTAAAACATTTGCGTTATATATATAGTTATACCGTGCAGAAAGATTTTGAAGGCGCCTATTTGCACCAGTATCCTGTTGGGTAGAGCAAGCATATAACATAGCAATAGCTAGGAGACTTAAAATTAGACTGGCGCTGATTTTTACGGAGCTGTTCAAAAATTTAAATTGAGTGTACAAAACAATATAACAAAATGTAAGCAAAAATATTATATTTTTAATCAATCTTAGCAATTATGACCGAACAAGAAAAAGGAGACACTGGAAAACAAGCCAATAACTTTGCTAAATATACTGGTATAGCTTTTCAAATGTTAGCAACAATAGGTTTATTTACATTTATTGGATACAAAATTGATGAAAACCAACCCGAGAATAAGTCCATTTATGCAGCTTTACTAGGGTTTGTAGGTGTTGTATTTTCTTTATATATGGTTATTCGTTCGTTAACTAAAAAAGGAAACAGGAATTAAGCATAGGTTAACAGTATGTTATTGCTTTATTGTACCTTTGTCGAAATTACTAACACTTTGAGTTTAACGCGTTTTATCTTTTATTTTTTCGTACTTACGTTTTTAATAGCGGGGATTGCCATTGCCTTACCGCATGTTTTTCCAGGTACACCATTGCTGATTGATAAATTTTGGGTTGTTTTCTGCTTTGTAACTGGCATAACCTTGATAGCTTATTTGGTTGCCTATTTTGGTATTAAAAGAAAGCCTGAAATGGGGGTGATGGCTATCATGGCATCAGTTGGTTTAAAGATGTTATTTTCGATGGCTTTTATACTGGTTTATGTGCTTTACACGCCTGTAAACCGCATACTTTTTGTGTTCAATTTTTTTTCTTTATATTTCTTATTTAGTGGCTTTGAAATTTACGCTTTGTTGTGTAACTTGCGCCACTCAATAAAAAAGTAAAAAACATACAGTAAATGCACTTCAGTCATATTTTTAAATCAAAAAAAATTGTACAAAGCACCGCTTTTGCGCTTTTTTTAGCATTTTTTAGTCTAAATGTTTCGGCACATCCGACTACAGGAACCCCAGTTTCGGCAGAAAATCATGCAACAGCTGCTGCTGAAGGAACTAAGGAAGAGAAGTTCGATATTACTGGATTTATTTTACATCACATTGCCGATGCACATAGTTTTCATATGTGGGGTGAGGGTCATCACTCAGTAAGCGTTCCGCTTCCGGTTATTTTATGGACAGATAATGGTTTAGTTACTTTTATGTCTAGTGAGTTTCATCATGATGATCAAGGAAAGCAAGTAGTTGAAAAGAATGGACAGCGTTTCGTTAACTATCACGAGAAAATTTACGTAGCCTCGGCAACTCCAAATGCACATGGCGAATATGTGGATGTTGATGCAAAGCATAAGGTGGCTAATGTAATGCCGTTGGATTTTTCGATTACAAAGAATGTTTTTACTTTAATATTTTCAGCGGTAGTGTTGATTATTGTATTTGTTCGTGTGGCAAATGCTTACGCTAAACGCAAAGGTAAGTCTCCAAAAGGTTTCCAATCTTTAATAGAGCCGGTAATTTTATTTATCAGAGATGATATTGCTATTCCTAACTTAGGTGCTAAGTATGAAGGATATATGCCGTATTTGTTAACCATATTCTTCTTTATTTGGTTTAATAACATATTGGGGATGGTGCCTATTTTTCCTGGAGGTGCAAACTTAACGGGTAATATTAACCTAACGCTTGTGCTTTCTGTAATTACATTTTTGATTACTAACGTTAAGGCGAATGGTCACTATTGGAAACATATTTTTTGGATGCCTGGTGTTCCAGTTCCAATGAAAATATTTTTAGCTCCATTAGAGTTAATGGGTATTTTCACCAAGCCTATTGCATTGATGATACGTTTGTTTGCAAACATTACAGCGGGCCATATTTTGGTATTAGCGTTATTATGCTTAATCTTTGTATTTAAATCTGCTTTTATTGCGCCAGTTTCTGTGGTATTTGTGGTGTTTATCAGTATGATTGAGTTATTGGTAGGTTTTATACAGGCTTTTATATTTACGGTTTTAACCGCTTTATTTATTGGTCTGGCTGTGCAAGAACACGGCGAACACTAGGCGGCGTTAAGCGATTTGCGTGAGGCATTTTAACCACTTACGCTAAAAACTTTACGCTAAAAATTAGAAACAATATTGTTTACATATAAATTAAATTAAAATGGTAGTAGGAAGTATTGCTGCAATTGGTGCAGGTTTAGCTGCAGTTGGTGCAGGTATTGGTATCGGTAAAATTGGTGGTTCAGCTTTAGAAAGTGTTGCTCGTCAACCAGAAGCTGCATCTAAAATTCAAACGATGATGTTAATTGCTGCAGCGTTTGTTGAAGCGGTTGCGTTATTTGCGGTTGTTGTATCTTTCTTAGGTACAGGCGCTTAAAAAAAACAAGATTTCGGAGCGGTTGGCTCCGAAATTTTATTGAAATTTTGTAAACAACAATAAAATAATATAAAATGGATTTATTTAGTCCCAGTATTGGTTTAATCGTTTGGAGTGGCGTTGTATTTCTTACATTGCTTTTTATTTTAGCAAAATTTGCTTGGAAGCCAGTAATGGCGGCTATCAAAGAACGTGAGCAGTTTATTGATGACGCTTTGAATAAAGCTGAATTAGCTAAACAGGAAATGGCTAGGTTAACTGCGCAAAACGAAGACTTGATGAAACAAGCTCGTTCTGAGCGAGATGAAATCTTAAAGGAGGCGAAAATGCTGAAAGATAACATCGTTAATGAAGCTAAAACACAAGCTCAAACAGAAGGTGCTAAATTGATTGAGAAGGCACGTATTGAGATTGAAAATCAAAAGAAAGCAGCTTTAGCTGAGTTAAAAGGACAAGTTTCTACTTTGTCTTTAGATATCGCAGAGCGTGTTTTACGTAGCCAATTAGATGATAAGACAAAACAACAGGATTTGGTAAACAACCTGTTAAAAGATGTTGAATTAAATTAAGGTATAAGTATTACGTTTTAAGTTATAAGTATTGGGTTTAAGTTTTAGATTTTTTAATCGACAACTAAACTTACAACTTACAACTTACAACTTACAACTAAGAATATATGTCAAGTAAAGCAGCAAGTAGGTACGCAAAATCATTAATTGATCTTTCTACAGAGCAAAACTCTTTAGAGGAAATGAAGAATGATATGGTGCTATTTGAACAAGTTGTTGATAACAACAGTGAATTAGAAGCGATCTTAAAAAATCCTATCGTTCCTTTAGATAAGAAGTCTGGAATTTTGAATGAGGTTTTTGGTAGCAAAGTTCATCAAATTACCCAAAGCTTTTTAAAATTGGTTGTAAATAAAGGTAGAGCTGGGATTTTGTTTGAAACATCAAAACAGTTTATTCACCAATATAATTTAATTAAGGGTATTGTAACTGCAGAGGTGACTTCGGCAATTGCATTAACTGATGATAATAGAAAAGAGATTGTAAGTTTAGTTCAGAAAGAACTAGGCGCAAATGAAGTTGTCGTTAAAGAAAAAGTTGACGAAAAATTAATCGGTGGCTTTGTTTTAAAGGTTGGCGATAAGCAATTTGATGCTAGTATTGCTAGCGGTTTAAATAAATTGAAAAGAGAATTTGCACTGTAAAAAGGCAATTAACAAAAGAATTTAAAAAAAGAAATATTATGGTAGAGGTAAGACCAGACGAAGTTTCGGCAATTATCAGACAACAATTGTCGGGCTTTAAATCAGAAGCTGAGCTTGAAGAAGTTGGTACCGTTTTGCAAGTGGGCGATGGTATTGCACGTGTTTACGGCTTAACTAAAGTTCAAAGTGGTGAGCTAGTTGAGTTCGCTAATGGATTGCAAGGAATCGTTTTGAACCTTGAAGAAGATAACGTTGGTGTGGTTTTATTAGGCCCGAGCGACGAGATCAAAGAAGGTGATACGATTAAACGTACCAAAAAAATTGCCTCTATTAAAGTTGGTGAAGGTATGCTAGGTCGTGTTGTAAACACGCTAGGCGAGCCAATTGATGGTAAGGGACCAATCTTAGGCGAAACATATGAAATGCCTTTGGAGCGTAAAGCACCAGGTGTAATTTATCGTCAGCCAGTTACTGAGCCTTTACAAACAGGTATCAAAGCAATTGATGCAATGATTCCAATCGGTCGTGGTCAACGTGAGTTGGTTATTGGCGATCGTCAGATTGGAAAAACAGCTGTTTGTATCGATACTATCATCAATCAAAAAGAATTTTACGAAGCAGGAAATCCTGTGTTCTGTATATATGTAGCTTGTGGTCAAAAAGCAAGTACAGTTGCAAACGTTGTACGTACTTTAGAAGAAAACGGTGCAATGGCTTATACTGTAGTTGTTGCTGCTTCTGCGGCTGAACCTGCTCCATTACAGTTTTATGCTCCATTTGCAGGTGCTGCAATTGGTGAATTTTTCCGTGATACTGGTAGACCAGCTTTAATTGTTTATGATGATTTATCTAAACAAGCAGTTGCTTACCGTGAGGTTTCCTTATTATTACGTCGTCCACCGGGCCGTGAGGCTTATCCAGGTGACGTGTTTTACCTACACAGCCGTTTATTAGAGCGTGCTGCGAAAATCAACGCTAACGATGAGATTGCTAAAAACATGAACGATTTACCAGAATCGCTTAGAGCAATCGTTAAAGGTGGTGGTTCATTAACTGCATTGCCTATTATCGAAACTCAAGCGGGTGACGTTTCTGCCTATATTCCAACTAACGTAATTTCGATTACTGATGGACAGATTTTCTTGGAGTCGAATTTATTTAACTCTGGTATCCGTCCTGCAATTAACGTAGGTATCTCGGTATCACGTGTAGGTGGTAATGCTCAAATCAAATCAATGAAGAAAGTTGCTGGTACGTTAAAATTGGATCAAGCTCAATACCGTGAGTTAGAGGCATTCTCTAAATTCGGATCTGATTTAGATGCAGCTACGAAATCGGTATTAGATAAAGGTGCACGTAACGTAGAGATGTTGAAGCAAGCGCAGTTCTCTCCATTTACTGTTGAGAAACAAGTAGCGATCGTTTATTTAGGTACTAAAAACTTAATGCGTTCGGTTCCTGTAAATAAAGTGAAAGAGTTTGAAGTTGAGTTTTTACAAGCGTTAGAAATGCGTCATCCTGAAGCTTTAGCAGCATTAAAAGCTGGTAAATTAGATGATGCTACTGCGGTTTTGGAAACTGTTGCAAATGAAATTTCAAGTAAATATTAATTTAGACAAAAGTATATAGTACTTAGTATTTAGACGGAGTTCATCTAAATACTAAGTAGTTAAGTGCTTGATACTAAAAGAAAATGGCTAATTTAAAAGAAGTAAGAATTCGTATAGCGTCAGTGCAATCTACCCAGCAGATAACCAAGGCCATGAAAATGGTGTCGGCTGCGAAGTTGAAACGTGCTACAAATGCTATTGTTCAATTACGTCCGTATGCTACTAAACTAAAAGAAATTTTAGGTAACCTTTCAGCAAGTTTAGAAGGTGGTTCTTCTCCATTTATTGAGGAGCGTGAACCAAATAAAGTGTTGATCGTAGTAGTATCATCAAATCGTGGTTTGGCAGGAGCCTTCAACATGAATGTAATTAAAACTGCGAATAATTTAATTGCCGAAAAATATAGCGAGCAGCTTAAAAAGGGTAATGTAAGTATTGTTGCGATTGGTAAAAAATCCCAAGATTTCTATGAGAAGCGTAATTACAAAGTTATTGGTAACAATAACGAAGTATATGCAGCGCTAACTTTTGAAAACGTAACAAAAATTACCGAGGCTATTATGGCTGGCTTTGAACAAGGTGATTTTGATAGAGTTGAAGTAGTTTACAATCAATTTAAGAATGCAGCTGTTCAGATTTTAACAAGCGAGCAATTATTGCCTTTACCAAAAGCAGCAGTGAATACTGAAGTTAAATCAACAAATGTAGAATACATTTTAGAGCCAAATCAAGAAGAGATCGTTAAAGAATTAATCCCTAAATCAATTAAAACACAATTGTATAAAGCGGTATTAGATTCTCATGCTTCAGAGCATGGTGCACGTATGACTTCGATGGATAAAGCAACAGAAAATGCTGGTGATTTATTAAAGGCATTGAAGTTAGCTTATAACCAAGCGCGTCAAGCGGCTATTACTACAGAGTTAACAGAGATTGTTAGTGGAGCAGCAGCACTTAATGGATAATATTTCTTCATCCTAAAAATATCAACCCTTATCTTAAATGATAAGGGTTTTTTTATGCAACTTTGTGTTTATGAAAAGATACACATTTATTTGGATACTGATCGCTCTCCCGATTTTTGGTTTTGCGCAAGCGCTAACTCCAGCAAGAGATTTTACAAATGCAGTGCTTTGGCAACAAACCAGCGGTGAGTACCGAGCTCTTGCATTTCAGGCTTATAATTTTGCTAAACTATCTTTAAAAGAAGCTTTGTGGGAACAAGCGAACGGCAAGCCTAATTGTGTAATTGTAGATGTTGATGAAACAGTATTAGATAATTCTCCTTTTCAGGGACATGAAATTAAAAAAGGAGTAAGTTTTGTGCAGGAAGATTGGTATAAGTGGACTAATCTAATCAATGCTGATACGGTTCCAGGCGCTTTAGCTTTTTTGAAATTTGCCGCAAGTAAAAAGGTAGAAACCTTTTATGTTACAAACAGAGACGAGGTGGAATATGCGGTTACATTAAAAAATTTACAAAAACTTGGTTTTCCTAATGCTGATGATGCTCATTTATTGGTGAAAACTACCACATCCGATAAGGAAGCACGCCGCCAAAAGGTTTTGGAAAAATATAATGTGCTTTTACTCTGTGGAGATAATTTGAGTGATTTTTCCAATGTTTTTTATCGGGAAGGAAAGAACACGAAGGAGCAAGTTGATGGCGCTCAGCATTTATTTGGGACTAAGTTTATTGTATTGCCAAACCCGATGTATGGCGACTGGGAAAAGCCTTTATATAAAGGAGAGAAGTTAAATGAGGCCGATAAAGGGAAACAGCGGTTGGAAGCTTTAAAAAGTTATTAAGCGATTTATATCTCGGTGTATTTTTTTGTAAAGAACTTAATTTTATGCAATAATTAGCGAATAAATATTATTTTTGTAACCATTAAACATAAAGAAATCATGAGTCAATCAGAAGAAAGAGAAAAAAGCATGAAAATTGCTAATAATACATCACATTACACACTAATTTTATGGGGCGTACTTATAGGCATTGTTGGCGTATATGCACGTTTTGCTTTTGATTCAACTGCACTTTCTATTGCCTCATGGGTTGTGTTATTAATTGGCTCAATCGTAGCCTGCAAAGGAGTTTTTAAAATTTTAGACGCGAAATAATTTTACTTTATTTTATATTGAAAATCCATCTCGACTTATCGGGATGGATTTTTTGTTTGGCAATATTTCTGTTACATGTGTTTTTTTAAGGTTACTTCTCCAGGCAATTGGCATTAAGCATACCGGCCGGTACAAAAACAGTAATTTATTTATTAACCTAAAACTGCTATGGATATATTATGTTCATCGGAGTTCAACAACCTTAAATTCATGAAAAAGTATTTATTAGGTATCGCCATTATTATCACCGTTTTTGGCTGCAATTCAGACCGAAAAAATTATGTAAGTTCAGAAAGTTTAAATAGTGTAGAGCAAGTCGATGCCGCAAGCGTTGCAGACACTACTGCCACATCTAAGATTATTAAAACTGCGGATATGCGTTTTAGAGTTAAAGATGTTCAGCAGACTAAAGAACAACTCAGTGAAACAATTAAACGTCAAGGCGGTACGGTTACCGAATTTTCTATCAATAGCACAATTCAAGAAAGTGATAAAGTTAAATATAGCAGTGACTCATTAAAGGAAATTACTTCCTACCGAAAGGAGGGGTTACTAGTAGTGAAAATCCCATCAGAAAAATTAGATGAATTTACAAATACTGTGGCAAGATTGGCAGTTTTTGTAGATCATCAAGCTTTAAAAATGGACGATCAAAGCATCGTTTATCTAGCAAATAAGTTAAAGGCGCAAAACAGAGCTGATGCATTAAGTGCCATTAGCAAAACTGCAAAAGGAAAAGGTAATAACATTGAGAGCTCCCTATACATCAAAGATGATTATGTAGACAAGAAAATTGAAAACATGAATATCGATAATAGCTTGAGGTTCAGTACAATCACGTTAAATTTCTATCAAGATAATACCATAAGCACATTAATCGTAGGGAATGATAATCTATATAATTATCGTCCTGGGTTTTTTCAGCGCCTAGGCTTAAATTTAGTTGATGGCTGGACTTACTTTAAAGAGTTTATTCTTGCAATTTCGCATTTATGGATGCTGGCTGCATTTGGGATCTTAATATTTATAGCTATTAAATATTATTTGAAAAGAAAAGGAAATAGTTAGGTTGGCAGCACTTATTTCGAAAATCCATCTCGATTTATCGGGATGGATTTTTTGTTTACAAGCCCCTTAGCCTTTAATCCGCTTCTTATTATCTTGTGCAAAAGCTTCCCAGCCAGAATAAGACTTAGCAGTACTTGTGGTGTTAATTCTTTGGAATGAATGACAAACGGCAACTGCTAAGCCATCTGTTGCATCTAGAAACTCAGGGGTTTCGTTAAACTTTAATAAACGCTGCAACATCGCCGCTACCTGCTCTTTACTTGCCGTACCTTTTCCTGTAATAGATTGTTTTATCTTACGGGGTGCATATTCTGTAACTGAAATATTTCTTGAAAGCGCAGCGGCCATGGCAATTCCCTGGGCCCTGCCTAATTTAAGCATTACTTGTATGTTTTTTCCATAAAATGGAGCCTCAATGGCTAGTACATCAGGTTTATATTCTTCTATTAAGCCAATGGTTTTTTCAAAAATTCGCTGTAGTTTTAAGAAGTGATCATCTAAATGTCCCATTTTAACAATGCCCATGCTAACGAGCTCAATTTTGTTCCCTTTTTCTAAAATAATCCCATAACCCATAATCGCAGTACCCGGGTCGATACCCATAATTATACGTTCCTTTTTTTCAACCAACATACAACAATATTAAGCATATTTGCACATACAAAAAGCAAAAAGTTGACACTTCAATCAAAAAAACTATTTTCTATTTCCCTTAAAATTGCGATTGTAGTTTTTGCATTTTGGTTTATTTATACCAAACTAACATCCAATAACGACCTTAAAAAGTTTATTGCCTTATTAGAAACACTGCCTAAAAGTGAAATTTGGTATGTAGTTTCTTTTGTGATGATTTTAATGCTCCTTAATTGGGGTATTGAAGCTATTAAATGGAAACGGCTAATAAAACCAGTGGAATCTATTAGTTTATGGAAGGCCATTGAATCGGTGTTTTGCGGATTAACATTGGCAATTTTTACACCTAATAGAGTAGGTGAATATGGCGGAAGAGTGTTCTTTTTGTCGCCGAAAAGAAGAATTGTTGGCGTAGTAGCCATGGCTGTCGGAAATATAGGGCAAATGGTGGTGACCAATGTATTTGGTGCGATTGCTCTTAGTATATTTATTTTTAAGTTCAATCTACTTGATTATCGTTTATGTTTGGCAGTGTTCGCAATAGCCGCTGTTTTTTGCTTATTTTTTCTTCTATTTTATTTTAATATCAAATGGCTTAATACGCTACTACTTTCAATTAAATATACACGTAAGTACAAAAAATTCTATACTATATTAGCGAGGTATAAAAAGATAGAATTATTTAAAATCCTCCTTTTTTGCTTAGCTCGATATCTTGTGTTTAGCACCGAATATTTTATCATGTTTTACTGGCTAGTACCGGGAATAAGCTATTTAAATATTTTAATGCTTGTAAGCATTTTGTTTTTTGTCCAATCTTCATTGCCGTCTTTAGATTTGTTGGATATTGGCATTAGAAGTGTTACTGCGTTGTTCTTTTTTAAATTCGTAACTAATCAAAGTGCCGCAGTTGTAGCATGTATCGCGAGTATTTGGTTCATAAATATTATTATTCCTGCTATCTTAGGCGCTTACTTTGTTTTTAAACTTAATTTCTTTGGAAGCAATAAGCATAGCTAGTTATTTATCAATTTTCTTAACACTTGTTTACGTAACTGTAGTAGTTACATTTATAAGAGGTTGGTATAAGATAAGTGTATATAAAGACATTAGAACAAGCGCTAAAACTAGGGTTTCTATTTTAGTGGCTGCCAGAAATGAAGAGAAGCATATTGGAAAAACAATTGAGGATCTATTAGCGCAGAACTACCCGAAGGAACTCTTTGAGATAATCATTATTAATGATCATTCAATAGACAATACTGCTGCTGTTGTAACATCTTTTTCAAAAAATGGGGTAACGTTAATTAATCTAAACGAAGATCGGGCATTAAACTCCTATAAGAAAATGGCCATTCAAAGGGCAATTGGTCAGGCCAAGGGGGATTTGATTATTACTACAGATGCTGATTGTAAGATGGGACCTAATTGGCTTAAAACAATAGTTAGTTTTTATGAAGAACACGATTTTAAAATGATTTCTTCACCAGTGGCTTATTGTGATGAGAAAAATCTTTTTGAAAGATGTCAGACTTTAGAATTTTCCTATCTTATTGGTTTAGGTGCTTCAACTATAGGTAATAATACCCCAAGCACCTGTAATGGGGCCAATTTGGCTTATGAACGCGAAGCTTTTTATGCTGTAGGTGGCTTTAGGGGAATTGATGACCTTGCATCTGGCGATGACGAACTACTGTTGCATAAAATAGCAGCAATGTTTGGAAATAAGATAGGCTTTTTGAAAAATCAGGATGCGATTGTTTATACCTATGCGAAACAAACGCTCAATGGGTTTATTGAACAACGAAAAAGGTGGGCATCGAAAAGTACTCGATATAAAAATAAGGGAATTGTACTACTGGGCCTCACAGTTTGGTTATTTAATTTGAGCATTATCGCAAATGCCATATTGGCCTTTTTTTTTCATCCTCTTCTTGAGGTTTTTATCTACCAGCTGGCGCTAAAGCTGCTCATCGAACTGTTTTTTTTAATTGGAGTTACGAGTTTCTTTAAAAGAAAACAATTATTAGTTTTACTTCCACTAATAAGCATCTTACATATTATTTATATGGTGTATATTGGCATTGCAGGGAATTCTGGGAAATATAACTGGAAAGACCGAATGGTAAAATAAAATTAGATGAATACGAATAGCCCTTCAAAAAAGATATGGAACAAGTTTAAACGTAACAAATTAGCATTTGGAGGATTAATTTTCATATTACTATTAATGCTGATGGGGATTTTGGGATATTTAATTACGCCCGACCAAACGCCGTATGCGAATACCATGCATCTTCAGTTGAGCAATAAGAAGCCATTCCGAACTTTCGACTTCCTCATCATTAGCCAAAATAAAAACGTTAAAAAAGTTAGCGTTTTTGAGAAAATGTTGTATGGTCAAGAGGCTAGCATAAAGAGTGTGCCTATTACAGCATTTAGGTTTAAAGAAGGCCAGATTTTTGTTCGCGAATATATTGGTGATGATGAAATAGCAGAGGAGACTTCATACCAAATTAAAGAGTTATGTAATTCATGCACGTTAAATAAAGAAGGTCAATTAAATTTTGAAAGAAACTATTTATATAAGCAAACTTTTTATTTAGGGACCGACATGTATGGAAGAGATTTGTTGAGTCGACTTATTCTTGGCATTCGGGTGTCACTTTCGGTTGGATTAATGGCCGTATTAATTTCTTTGTTCATTGGTGTAAGTTTGGGGGCCATTGCAGGGTATTTTGGAGGTAAGACAGATGCCTTCATCAGCTGGTTTATGAATGTGATTTGGGCTTTACCCTCATTGTTACTTGTAATCGCTATTTCATTTGCACTTGGCAAAGGTTTTTGGCAAATATTTATTGCTGTAGGACTTTCTACCTGGGTTGATGTTTCACGTTTGGTGCGCGGACAAGTAATGGCATTGAAAGAGGTTGAATTTGTTGAAGCAGCAAAAGCTTTGGGTTTCTCGACACGGAGAACTATTGTTAAACATATCTTGCCAAATATAGCCGGGCCCATTCTAGTTGTTGCATCTGCAAATTTTGCTTCAGCAATATTATTAGAAACAGGTTTAAGCTTTTTAGGATTTGGTGCCCAGCCTCCAATGCCAAGTTGGGGAAGCATGATTAAGGAACATTACGCTTATATTATTATGGATGCCGCATATCTAGCAGTTTTACCAGGCTTGGCCATTATGCTAACAGTTTATGCATTTAATTTGCTTGCCATCGGATTAAGGGATGCCTTTGATGTAAAAGGAAGTAACACAAGTGTTTAATGATGGGAAATGAAAAACCTCCTACTCGTTCCAGAGAATAGGAGGTTGCTTTAGAGTTAAATTTTTCGCGGATTAGGTGCGATATAATTTAGTAAACGATGCAAAGGTTAAAAACGCTACAGCTATTGTAAATTATTTTTATTTATTTTTTTTGCAAAAAAAAATACCTGCCTAACTAGTAGGACAGGTAACTAACACCAAATTTTATAGGTAGACTTGTGTGTAAATTTTTATTATAACTTATGGAGAATAGATTTGCAAAATTCAATCTTTAGTTGGATGGAGTTTATAAAGTCCCGAATTTTCTTGAAATGTCTATTCATTGTTGGTTTTCTTTTTAGTTAATTGAAAATTAGCAGTTTATGTTTGTTGTTTGTGTTGAAACAAATTTGCATACTGTTTTTAAAATTTTTGTTGTGGTAATAACTAAAGTTATACTGGTGTATCAACGGTAAATTTTACCGTCGTTTAACGGATATAGAAATGGGGTTTTAACTGTAATTTTTTCTTTGAAGGGTAGTTTCTTTGTAAAGTAAAAAGTATATTTAATCAAATTAACCTAAATAAACTCATGGAAAAGAAGTACTTAGTCTTGATAATAGGCGTTCTAATTATCGCATTTGGTGTTTATGCATACAAATATCCACCAGTAAAAAAGGAAGTAGATACTAATTTGGAAGAAGATGCATCACTGAAAGGTAGAGACAATGGTGCAGGACCGAGCAAACTAAGGATGAGCTTAGTTCAAGAAATGGTTGACAATTATAGAAATACACAATTGGTGTCTATTGAAGATGCTCCAAAGAATGGCGTTAAAGACGACTCACATTCTATTTTATTTGACCTCGATACACTAAAGAAATTCATCAATGATATTGAGAAGGGAGTAAAACAAGTGGAACCCAAATCTGATCCTAAGTTAGCAATAAGGATGTATTATGCTGCTTATCCTTTAGTATCAAAATGGAATGAGCCTGGCTATGAAAATTTAAGAAACTTGCTTGGTGACGAGATAACAAAACAGTACGAGCGGAAACACACTTTAATAATGATTCCAGTAATCAAAAATGACAAAGGAATCTTTGCAGATTTTAATCCATACGATAAGGAGACTTACCAAGGTTTTCCAAGAAGGTTGAAAACTGGAATGCAACTCTTTAGAGTTACTGATACAACTGAGGTAATTGGGTTAAATCACGGACAACTTATCCCACCAAAAAGCACAGAGGGAGAAGCATTTTAAACACTATGGATGACTTTCAGGCTTTACTAGCTGAAACCTTAATTTGGCTTCAACTTTTGACAGCTTTAATAGCGCTATGGTATTGGCCCAAGCTTAAAAATAGTTACTGGAGGTGGTTTATTGTTTATCTCTGCACTATTTTTTTAGTGGAAGCCCTTAGTAAATGGGGCTTAAAAAGCTATCCTAACTATAAAATCCATCTGTACGATTTTTTTGGAATACCTATTCAGTTCTTGTTCTTTTATTGGCTGTATGCAGTTAAATCGCTAAAAAACAATAAATTGTTTTGGATATGTACATTGATCTACTGCATTTCATTTTTGCCATATTTTACCCTATTTGCAAAACAGAATATTGTATACTCCTTAAGTTACACCGTTGGAAATGTAATCTTGATGCTGCTCGTTTTTCTTGAAATATTGAAACAGATCAAATCAGAAAAAATACTGCTTTTTAGAGAGAATTTCATGTTCTATATCAATATTGGAATTATGATATTTTACATTGGAACACTTCCTTTTTTCTCATTTTATGGTCTCATTTTAAAAAATTTAAACCTCTGGGCTAATTATTATATTTTTTTTATGATCGCTAATCATGTTATGTATTTATTGTTTATAGCAGCTTTTATATGGGGGAAACCGAATACACATTAGTTATTATTGTATTTAATGTTTTTTTATTGGCATTTATTGCTGCGGCTATCACTTTTGTAGTGCAGTACAAAAATAAAAAGCGAGAAAATCAAGCTCGGCTAGCGCAGCAACAAATTATACATCAAAAGGAACTCCTTTCTACAGAAGTAGAAATTCAATCGCAAACCATGCAGCACATTGGTCGCGAAATACATGATAATGTAGGGCAAAAGTTAACTTTGGCAAGTTTATACACCCAACAATTGGCTTTTGAAAATAAGGCGCCCAACATAAACGAAAAAATTGAAAACATTGGCGAAATTATTAATCAATCGTTGGCTGAACTTCGCCACCTTTCTAAATCCCTAACTGATAACACTATTGAAAAAGGGAATATCAGTGATCTTTTAAGGCAAGAATTTGTAAGAATAGAGGAATTGAAGAAATATAAGCTTAATTTAGCTATTGCTCTCGAAGAAATGACCTTACCTTATCAAACGAAAAGTGTGATAGTTAGAGTTACACAAGAGTTTTTGCAAAATAGCATGAAATATGCAAATTGTAAAACCTTAGGTATCTCGGCTGTAAGGGTTGAAGATCATTTAAAGATTATATTAACCGATGATGGGATTGGCTTTGACGTGTTAAGCGTAAAAGATAAAGGCATTGGCTTGGTAAATATGAAAAAAAGAATTGAATTAATTGGTGGCAGTTATTTGTTGGAAAGCAAGAAAGGTGAGGGCACTCAATTAACTGTACAAATCTCCCTATCAGAATGAAACATAGTATTGTAATTGTAGATGATCATATTTTAATTGCAAAAGCAATAGGAAGTATTTTGGCGAATTTTAGCCAATTTGAAGTATTGTATGAATGTGAAAATGGGAAGGAATTGCAAGATAAGTGTAACCACAAGAATAATGTACCTGATATTGTATTATTAGATATTAGCATGCCTATTATGGATGGTTTCGAAACGGCTAAATGGCTTAAAGAAAATCACCCAGATGTACTTGTAATGGCATTGAGCATGCAAGATGACGAACAGAGCTTAATTAAAATGGTTAAGTGCGGCGCAAAGGGCTACTTACTTAAAAATGTACATCCAGTTGAATTAGAAAATGCATTGAACAGCCTTATAAAACTAGGTTTTTACTATCCCGACTGGGCTGCGAATAAAGTATTTTCGAGCATTAGCAACGGAGAGGGCGCTTCCGAAGAAAAAATTCACTTTACCGAACGAGAAAAGGATTTTTTACGTTATACTGTAACAGAGATGAGCTATAAAGAAATAGCCGATCAAATGTTTTGCAGTCATCGAACAGTTGAGGCTTATCGAGACAGTTTATTTGAAAAATTAGGTTTAAAATCTCGAGTAGGTCTAGCTGTTTATGCAATTAAGAACGGTTTTGATAGCTAAATCTGCTTAAGAATTGATAATTTTATGGCATGTTATTAAATTGTTATCAGGAAATTCATGTAGAAGCGGGATGCGACGAAGCAGGCAGAGGTTGTTTAGCTGGTCCAGTTTTCGCAGCTGCAGTAATTTTACCAAAAGACTTTTATTTGGAAGGCTTAAATGATTCGAAGCAATTAAATCACCTACAAAGAGAGAAGTTAAGACCTATTATAGAAAGAGAGGCCCTTTCATGGGCAGTTGCCTCAGTTGATCACGAAGAAATAGATCGTATTAATATTTTAAATGCGTCTTTTTTAGCAATGCATAGAGCTATAGAAAAATTGGTTGTACAACCTGGTTACCTAGTTATTGATGGAAACAGGTTTAAAGCATACGCTCAAATACCACATACTTGTATTGTTAAAGGCGATGGCAAATATTTAAATATTGCTGCCGCCTCTATCTTAGCCAAAACGCATCGAGATCGATTTATGGAAACAATCGGTGCCGACTATCCACAATATAATTGGCAACAAAATAAAGGATATCCAACAATTGCTCATCGAACGGCCGTTATTGAGATGGGCTTATCGCCATTTCATCGTAAAACTTTTAATGTGAGCGACCCACAACTTACAATTTCTTTTGAATAAGATTGATATTTTGTAATTTCAGCCTTAGTGAAAGCTTTAATTCTAACCAACCGAGTTCCTTTTCCGCCCAATAGCGGTTATCCTATTGTTGTATATAACACAATAAAGGGCTTGTTAAACCAAGGCGTAGAAATCTCGCTGTTTAGTCTCAATGTAAGCAAACATAAAGTAGATGTTGATGACATCTACGATCCGGTGTTTGAACAGATTAATTTTCATTCTTACCATATAGACACTGAAGTAAATATCTGGGGTGCCTTTTTTAACATTTTCTCAAATCAATCTTATAATGTATCTCGGTTTTATGATGATGATGCGGCTAGGATATTAGAGAATTTACTGCGTGAGAATGAATTTGATATTATCCAATTTGAGGGATTATTTGTCGTGCCATATTTGGATTTAGTTAAAGCAAATAGTAAGGCGAAATTAATTTATCGAGCGCATAATATTGAATTCGATGTTTGGGAGCGCCTGGCAGCAAGAGAACGATTTACACCAAGGAGAAAATATCTTGAGTTTTTGTCTCGAAGGTTAAAGATTTATGAAAAGGAGCAAATTAATCGTTTTCACCAAGTGTTTGCAATTAGCGAACCCGATAGGCAAAATATGCTGCATTTCGGTTGTCATGCAAAATTAGCCGTCTTCCCAGTAGCAGTAGATTTTGAGCAATATAAGGTTGACCTATCAAAAACTAGTTTTCCAACACTATTTCATTTAGGAGCGATGGATTGGCGGCCGAATAAGGAGGGTTTGGAATGGTTTTTAGAAGAGATTTGGCCAGATATTGAAAAATTAAGTGGTGAGTTGAGGTTTTATATCGCAGGGAAGAATATGCAGCGTCAATTTTTTGACTATGATTCTGATAATTTAATCGTTGAAGGGGAGGTTTTTGATGCCGTTGAGTTTATGAATTCAAAGGCAATTATGATTGTACCCTTATTATCAGGTAGTGGGATGCGGGTAAAAATTATCGAGGGTATGGCAATGAAAAAATGCATTATCGCAACTTCGATGGCTGCTGAGGGGATAGCCTGTGAGCATGGAAAGGATATCTTGATTGCCGACACGCCAGATGAATTTTATCGGTCTATCCTTCAATGCATTACCCAGCCCCGTAGATGGAGAGAAATTGGAGAACAAGCCCGTAAAACTGTGGAACGGGATCATGACATCAATGGAAATGCAAAGCGTATGCTCCTAATTTATGAAGAGCTAACCAAGAGTTGACAAATTAAGCTAAAAACATTGACCAATTCTTAGTATTTTTGGGCTTCAATACTTATAAACTAAATGAAGAGTACCGCATTATCAGAGAAACATATCACATTAGGCGCCAAGATGGTCCCTTTTGCAGGTTATAATATGCCAGTTCAATATGAAGGCATCAATGCCGAACACGCAACCGTAAGAAACGCAGTTGGGGTTTTTGATGTTAGCCATATGGGAGAATTTATTTTGAAAGGTGAAAATGCTTTAGATCTAATTCAACGAGTAACTAGCAATGATGCCTCAAAGTTATATGATGGTAAAGTACAATATTCCTGCTTACCTAACACTACAGGTGGTATTGTTGATGATCTATTGGTATATCGCATTGACGATAAAACATATATGTTGGTAGTAAATGCATCTAATATTGAAAAAGATTGGAATTGGATCCAGCAGTTTAATACAGCAAATGTAGAAATGCATAATATTTCTGATCAAACTTCCTTGTTGGCAATTCAGGGGCCAAAGGCTGCGGATGCGCTACAAAGCTTAACAGAGATAGATTTAGCTTCAATGGAATACTACAGTTTTAAAAAGGGTGTTTTTGCTGGAGTTGAAAATGTAGTAGTTTCAGCAACTGGCTATACAGGGGCAGGAGGTTTCGAAATTTATTTCGAGAATAAATATGCCGATCAAATATGGGATGCAATTTTTGAAGCTGGAAAACCTTACGGCATTAAACCTATTGGTTTAGGCGCTAGAGATACCTTGCGATTAGAAATGGGTTTTTGCTTGTATGGAAATGATATTGACGATCAAACATCTCCAATTGAAGCTGGTTTAGGCTGGATTACGAAATTCACTAAAAACTTTACCAATTCTGAAGCGTTATTAGCGCAAAAAGAGGCAGGTATTAAAAATAAATTGGTAGGGTTCGAAATGATAGACCGCGGTATTCCTCGTCACGATTATCCAATTGTTGACGAACAAGGGAATTCAATCGGTAAAGTTACCTCTGGAACACAATCGCCATCCCTGCAAAAGGCAATTGGAATGGGTTACGTAAACAAAGAATTTGCTAAGGAAGGAACTGAGATCTTTATTGAAATCAGAAATAACAAAATCAAAGCAAAAGTTGTAAAATTTCCTTTTTATAAATAAAGGGAATATCCGCCTATATGTCTAGAACCATTGAAGTTTGCCTTACGCCTGCCTTACTGCACCTTTATGCAATTGAGAAAAGCATTGTCGTTGTAATTGATATCTTGAGGGCAACATCATCTATTACCTATGGGCTAGAAAACGGAGCCGAATCAATTATTCCGGTTGCCCATGTGGAAGATTGCTTAAAATATGGTGATCTAGGTTATCTGTTAGCGGCCGAGCGCAATGGAGAGGTTGTAGCAGGTTATGATTTTGGAAACTCTCCATTTTCTTATACCAAAGAAAAAGTAATTGGTAGAACAATTGTTTTAACCACTACGAATGGTACTAAAGCAATGCATATGGCACAAGAAAGAGCACATCAGGTAGTTGTGGGCTCTTTCTTAAATTTAACGTCTTTATGTGATTGGTTAAAGGTGCAGGATAAAAATGTATTGTTACTATGTGCAGGTTGGAAGGATCAATTTAACTTAGAAGATACCTTATTTGCAGGTGCCGTTGTCAATAGATTAAGAAAGGATTTTATGCATTTTGATGACGCTTCAGTAGCAGCAGAGGATATGTATGTATTAGCAAAAGATGATTTAAGAACTTATTTGAAAAAATCTTCCCATAGCCATCGCCTTGAGCAATTAAACATTGAAGAAGATGTTAAGTTTTGCTTAAAATTGGACGTTTGTAAAGTTATTCCAGTTTTAGAGGGCGAGCGACTGGTGGTTTTAGCCAGGCCTTAAATCAGCTATGATTATTTATTATTTCTTCTTGATTAATTCCTGCATTGTCTCGCTTGCCTTTATTGCTTTAAGTGCCTCTTCATGTGCTAGCCAATAAATGGTTTCTGCTTTCTTCATATCGAAAGTGCTAATTTCGCCCATCCCTTTAGGTTCGATCAATAAATTACAGAATTTAGCTTTTCGCTCCATATCATGATTGATTGACATGATCCCTGCACGTTGCATCAGATGGGAAATTTTGTTAATCTTATCTACTGGTTTAAGGTGATTGCAAGATGAACCTATAATATAATCACAGTTATCTAAAAGCGGTTCAACTGGGAAGTTGTTTAAGATGCCCCCGTCAACAAACATCTGATTATCGATCATAATCGGTTTGAAAATTCCTGGAATACAACTTGATGCAAGAATGGCTCTAATTAATGGTCCTTTAGTGAAATAAGCTAAACTTCCTTCACTAAAATTAGTGGCACAAATAGTTAATGGAATCTTAAGATCTTCAATTTTATCATGCGGAAAATAGTCCTTCAATATTTCCCTTGTGTTTTCGATATTGATCAAGCCAAGAGAGCCAATAGCAGGCCGTATAAAGCGTAGTAGTTTGGTCTTGATGAAAATGTTTAAGCCCTCTTCGGGGTCAATGCCAGCGGCGTAAAAAGCCCCAGCAATAGAACCGGCACTTGTTCCACTAATGTGACTAAATTTAATACCCGCATTCATAAATGCTTTTAGAATACCTAAATGCGCTATACCTCTAATTCCTCCACCGGATAATACCATACCAACTTTTGGTTTAGCCATAGTTTAATCGTTTAATTTTAGATTGCCTGAGTGTTAAATTGTTTCAAGCTTGTGTTGGTTAATTGTTCAACTGTTGAAAGCTGTTACTCTTTTATCTTAGGTTTGTACTTTGATTTGGTGAGTATTTTCTGAGCGTCAGAATCAGCCATTAACTGCTGTAAAGTGATGCCAGGATTTTCTGCCATGTACTTTCTCACAATTTGCCAGCCAAGCCAAATTCCCAGTTTTGGAGCCGATTCTGTTTTGTCGCCTAAGCCTGCGGTAAACGGACCATCGGTTAAATACATTTGAATTTTATGGATATCTGTTTGGTACAATAGGTCATTTTCCAATAGCACTCCCCATATATTTCCCTCAAAGTTCTGGCACCAAGCCAGTTGTCGGCCAGTATAACCAATCTTAACTGTATCACTTAAACTTTCAGGCAATACCTGATCCATAAAGTATAGAATTTTACCGTTGTAAATCATCTGTGATAGCAAAGTGTGGTCCTCATCATTTGGCATAAACAGCTCTTGTCTCGCAAACTCTTCACTAATCCTAGGCACGATATAAATCGGCTCAAAGCGCCTTGATTGATATCTAGGGATGCTTTCTGTCAAGGCCGGATAAAATTTACTATTTTTTCCCAGAAACATATCGAGTCCTATCCCCATGTAATTTTCGCCGATAGGAACCTGATAGGAGAAACCCGATAAAAAGGAGATGAAATGTGGGACCTGGGTTTTGGGATAATAATATTTAATGTATTTAAAAGTTTGCGTTAAATCTTTTTCTATAGCATTTAGGTTGGGGTAAACGCTATCTACCTCATGGTTTAAATCGGCATATGCCTGTCCTTTATATAATCCTTCGAGAACTTGTAAGCTACTTAAGCTTGGATTTCCTACCATTCTGGTAGTGAAGTCATTGTAAAAATCGCCATACTTTTTAAGCAATAGCTGGTCTACAACGGCAAGATTTTTGTTCTTCTGCTGAGCAAGATCATGGTCGAACCTCTGTATTTTAATTTCCAGGTTGATATGGCTTACATCGGGTTTTTGATCTTGCCTACAAGAAAAAATGGTAAGCGTACACACAAAGAATAGATAGATTCGGTAATGTTTTGCGTTATAGTTCATTAATAACAAATATAATCACAAGTAGATGAAAAGAAACTACATTCAAATGAAAACAATATTAATTGGAGCACTAATTATGCTTTTTACAATTCAAGGTAATGCACAAAACCAATCGGGACCATATTATGGCTTTAGGCTTGGCCTAACAGCGCATCCTACATTCGGTATTATAAAGGCTGAAGAAGGCAAGAGTAATGGCACTAATTTAGGGTTCTCCTACGGCTTAATGGGCGATTTTAATTTTGCAGAACATTACAGCTTCAATACCGGAATAACAGTTACTACCATCAATGGGAAGAGTACAGAAATTAATGCGATGCCATACCATGAGGCCGTGAGCAGCACTGCGCCAGTTGCATACGATCTAAAATACAAAATGCAGTATATCGAAATTCCTTTAGTGATTAAGCTTAAGACCTCAAAAATTGGCGCAATTAAATGGTTTGGTCAATTTGGTTTGTCGAATGATTTAAAGATTAAAGCAAGACAAGACGCCAAAAATGCAAATGGGGTGTTAGCAGATGATGTTAATGCTGCAGATTGGACTAGGTTTTATAGGGCAGGATTAATTATTGGTGGTGGCGGAGAGTTTGATCTTGACGAGCACACCAGCTTAATGGGAGGGATATCTTTTAATAATGGATTAACAAATATTACCAACTCAAAAAATATGGTTAGAAATCATTTTGTATCCTTAAATTTGGGAGTTTTCTTTTAATTGGGTGCATGAGCACTCAAATAACAATTTACCTATATCATGAAGATAGCGCTAGCACAATTAAATTATCACATCGGCAATTTTGATTATAACACAGCAAAGATAATCTCACATATTGGTAAAGCTAAAGAGTTGGGCGCCGATATTGTTGTGTTTGCCGAGTTGGCTATCTGCGGATATCCGCCACGTGATTTTTTGGAGTTTAGTGAATTTATCAATCTTTGTGAAAGCGCTGCTCAAGAGATAGCAAAGCATTGTGTAGGTATTGCGGCTATTGTTGGATTACCCATTAAAAATGATGTTTTAGAGGGAAAGGATTTATATAATGCAGCGTACTTTATGGCTGATGGAGAGGTGAAGACAATCACAAAAAAAGCATTACTGCCTACTTATGATGTTTTTGATGAATATCGTTACTTTGAACCAAATACAAGTTTTAAAACGATTGATTTTAAGGGAAAGAGAATTGCGCTAACCATTTGCGAAGACTTATGGAATATCAATGATAATCCATTATATGTTTCTTGCCCAATGGATGAGCTGATAAAGGAAAAACCAGATTTGATGATTAACATCGCTGCTTCTCCATTTAATTATAGGCATGATGAAGACCGGATCAAGATTTTATCCGATAATGCAAAGAAATATAAGTTGCCGTTATTTTATACTAATCAGGTAGGTGCTCAAACAGAGATTATTTTCGATGGAGGTTCACTTGTTTTTGATGAAGAAGGAAATGTGAAGGCGGAGATGATGTATTTTGAAGAAGATTTGCAGGTTTTTGACTTGAAGGATTTGGGCATAGAGCAAGGAGCTATTTCTCCTCGACCAAATGACATTGCTCAAATTCACGATGCGTTGATTTTGGGTATTAAAGATTATTTTCAAAAATCTGGTTTCACTAAAGCAGTTTTGGGCCTGTCGGGGGGCATAGATTCTGCAGTAGTTTGTGCATTAGCCTGCAGGGCACTTGGGGCCGAAAATGTGATGGCTGTTTTAATGCCATCTAAGTATTCGAGCGATCATTCAATTAAGGATGCCTTAGATCTGGTAAAGACCATTGGTTGTAAACATGAAATCATTGAAATTGCACCGGCAGCAGACGCGTTTGATCAAGTAATGGCAAAACCCTTTGAAGGATTAGCTTTTAACTTAACTGAAGAAAATATTCAAGCACGTTGTAGAGGAATTATTCTAATGGCAATGTCTAATAAGTTTGGCTATATTTTATTGAATACCTCTAATAAGAGCGAATGTGCGGTAGGTTATGGTACTTTATATGGAGATATGTGCGGTGCTATTGGGGTTATTGGTGATGTATATAAAACTCAAATTTTTCAATTGGCAAGATATATTAATAAAAATGGAGAAATTATTCCCGAGAATACGATCGTGAAGCCACCATCTGCCGAATTAAGACCAGACCAAAAAGATTCTGATTCATTACCAGATTATAGTATTTTAGACCAAATTCTTTTTCAGCATATTGAATTGCAGCAAGGGTCAAAAGCCATTATTGCACAAGGATTTGACGAAAGTTTAGTGCAAAGAGTTTTAAAGATGGTTAATCTGGCCGAATTTAAGCGCTACCAAACCCCGCCAATTTTGAGAGTATCGCCAAAGGCTTTTGGTATGGGTAGACGAATGCCTATCGTTGGTAAGTATATGGCTTAGCGGTTAATTTTTAACTGGACTATTCAATATCTTACTTCTTAGCGAATGAAATAGTAGGATCCCAATTCCCATCATAATTGAAATGTCTGCGAAATTAAAGACGCCTGTACTAAATAAACCAAAGTCCATGTGCAGAAAGTCGGTTACTGATCCAAACATTACGCGATCATATATATTACCTATGCCACCCCCTAATAAACATGATATGCCCAGTTGCATAAGCTCAGGTAAGTCAGTTTGGGTAAGTAAGTAATATAAGCCGAAGCCCAAAACAAGGATAGGCATTAAACTTAATAATGTAAATCTTACAACTCCCGGTAAATTATCGCCCATGCTTAAAAATGCTCCAGTATTTTCAACCTTTGTTAGTGTTAAAACATTTTTTATGAGACTAATATTCTCGTGATAATCGACTTTTTGGCGCACTATAGTTTTTGAAACCTGATCACAACCCACATTTAAGGCAACTAAAAAAAGAAGTATGATTAATTTTATTATTTTTTTCTTCTTCATGATCTTTATTTCTTCACCCAGGTACGGTATGGAATAATCAAAGCTAACAATGCGCCAACAATACAAAATAGCTTAGCTAATAAATCCCCATTATTAGTGTATACAGTAAGCGTATCATTTAAATTTATATCCTCTTTTAAGGCGGTGCTCGTCCACCATTTTGATTGCTTTACTACATCACCTCTTTGATTGATAAAACCAGAGATACCTGTATTTGCCGATCTAACCACCCACCGTCTATTTTCTATTGCCCTTAGTTTAGCATATAACATATGTTGATCTTTTCCGGAGGTATTTCCCCACCATCCATCGTTGGTAATTACCGCGATAAACTGTGCACCATTTTTAACAGATTCGCCAATCCAACTACCCCAAATAGACTCGTAACAAATTACCGGAGCTACACCTATGCCACTATGAGCATAAAACACTTCGGGGTGATCTTGCCAGCCCCAACTAGAAACACTACCGCCTAATTTTTTAAATACAGGTGCCAGAAAAGAAAAAACTTTCGGAAAAGGCATCTTCTCAGCTCCAGGCACTAACTTAGATTTATGGTAAAAATTAACTTCCGCTGAGTTTTCAATTTGCAAAGCTGAATTGAAATTATCATAAAAAATCCCTGACTTTGCTTCTTTTGCTGATACAGTTTCTTTAGTAGCGTATGTTTTGATACTTTCAATTCCCGTAATCAAGGTGCCGTTTTTATATCTGCTTAAAAATTGTTGTGCGGTTATAAAATCTGGGTGACTTCTAATTGCATCTTCTTCGGCATATACTGGCATAGCCGTTTCTGGCCAAATAAAATATTCGGTATTTACTTGTGCGGCAGAGTCTGACAAATGCATTAAAATTTGTAATTGTGTAGCTGGCGGAATTCCACCTAACTTTTGATAAGGATCGATATTTGGCTGCACAACCACCACATTTACTGGCAATGGTTTTTCTTTATAAGTAAAGTATTGGTAAAGCGAAAAGCCTATCGGTAATAGCACCACTAATAGAGCAGAAATAACTGACTGGTAACTTTTGGAGTCTTTTTTAACTAAGGCCTTATAGCTTTCAAAAATTAAAATATTGCTTAGCAAAATCCACATAGATCCGCCATAAACTCCGGTAAATTCATACCATTGTACGAGTTGATGCATCCCGGCAAATCCGTTTCCCAAGGTCATCCATGGAAAGGCAAAGTCCCAGCTTTGATGGAGATACTCCATCGCAATATAGAACGCGATTAATCCTAGGTAGGCAATCTTAACATTTACATAACTTTTTAACCGATAGTATAACCAAAAAGCAAAGGTCATGAGTAAGGCTCCTAATCCGTATGGAATTAAAGAAACTAACAAGGATATAATACTTTCTAGAAAGTTAGTGCTTGCGCTATTAATAGCATTATACACCCAATAGATTGAAGCTGTATTCCAAACCAAGAAAGTTAAACCTGCAGTTAAAAAGATTTTCTTGCCTTTTCTTTTCCCTTCTATATTTTCGAGAGCAATGAATAAGGGCACTAAGCCAACAAGTAACAATGGTGCAAGCCAAATGTGTGGCGGCCATGCCAACCACATTAAAAGTGCGCTAAAAAGAGCAAGTAGATAATTTTTATATTTCATTTCTTAAAAACTAGCTAAAATTGCCGCTTTTTTATTTTCATATTCTTCAAGTGTGATAAGCTGCTTATCATATAAGGTTTTCAACTTTCTCAATTTCAAAGTCGTTTCATCTTCGGTTTCTTCTACAAATGATTGCTCGATTATCTGGGCTTCTTCAATTTCAAGATCTATATTTTTTTGAGGGGCCTGTGTATTTAACGATGTGAATTGTTCTAGTTGCTCGTTTGCAGCTTGATGTAGCTTTCTAGCTTGTGTTTTTGGTATAAATTCAGTCACAATATTTTCGCCGTGCTGCGGCACACAAATAAATTTAGAGCCAAAGAACTCTTCTTTAAAGGAAACTTCTTTTACGTTTTTCCAAGAAATGTCTTTAAAGTTCATGGTTAAACCTAAGTTGCCTGGTTCGCAATAAAAAATACGTTTATTACTTATGGCTATGCTATCAGGCAACAAATTTACAGCAGGTTTTTTTTGAACTGCTAAATAAATGATCTCTTCACCCGTGGTTAAAAGGTCGGTTAACTTTCCAATTACTTTTTCTACGGTCTTAACATCTTGCTCGTCACTTAAAAATTTATCTATGTTTATCATGTGCTATATTTTACTCCTTTTTCCTTCTTCTCTATTCCTTTATCCTTACTCTTTATTCCTCCCGCCACACAAATTACGAATTCTCCCTTTAATATATTGTTTTCAAAATGTGATTTTATTTCTAATAGGGTACCTCTAACAGTTTCTTCGTACATTTTAGTTAATTCTCGGCTCACAGAAGCCTGCCTATCTTCGCCTAAAAACTCAGCAAATTCTGCAAGCGTTTTAAGCAAACGATGTGGACTTTCGTAAAAAATCATTGTACGTTCTTCATTTGTTAATAGCTTTAATCGTGTTTGCCTTCCCTTTTTTACGGGTAAAAATCCCTCGAAAACAAATTGATCATTCGGTAATCCAGAATTTACTAATGCAGGCACAAAGGCCGTTGCACCAGGTAAACAATTTACTTCAATTTCATTTTTTAGAGCTTCACGGACTAGAAAAAAGCCCGGGTCAGAAATAGCAGGAGTACCTGCATCAGAAATCAATGCGACATTTTGCCCTTGTTTTAAAAATTTAATAACTTCAGATGTTGCCTTATGCTCATTGTGTTGATGATGCGAATAGGCCTTCTTATCTATGCCAAAATGCTTAAGCATAGGAGCGCTGGTTCGGGTATCTTCTGCCAAAATCACATCTACTTCTTTCAGTATACGAATTGCTCTAAAGGTCATGTCCTCTAAATTGCCAATTGGTGTAGGTACGAGGTATAGTTTTCCTGCTATCATGTTCAAATGTTGCTTCATGGCGAATGTGGATAAGCAATCTAATATGAAGAGATTGCTTTACTACGTTCGCAATGACGAGTTAAGTTATTATCTTTGTAAAAAAATAAAATAATGCTGCAAGTTAACTATATCCGCGAAAATAGAGAGAAAGTTTTAGAACGCCTCCAAGTGCGTAATTTTAAACAACCAGAGTTGATAGACCAAATCATCTCCATTGATGAAGAACGCCGTCAAACTCAAAATTCGCTGGATAATGTATCTGCTGCTGCAAATGCTGCCGCAAAGCAAATAGGAGAGTTGATGCGTAACGGTCAAAAGGAAGAAGCTGAAGCCGTTAAAGCGAGTTCAGCTGGTCACAAAGAAAATATTAAAAATCTTTCTGAAAAGTTAACCGATCTTGAAGCAAGTCAGTTTAATTTGCTAGTTCAGCTACCTAATTTACCTCACGATTTAGTAAAAGCTGGAACTACACCAGAAGAAAATGAGATTGTTTTGGTTCATGGTGAACCCGCGCAATTACCAGCTGAGGCAAAACCACATTGGGAATTGGCGGCAAAATACGACATCATTGATTTTGAACTCGGAGTTAAAATAACTGGAGCTGGATTTCCGGTATATAAAGGGAAAGGAGCTCGTTTGCAACGTGCATTGATTAACTTTTTTTTAGATCAAGCAATTGAAGCTGGCTATAAAGAAGTTCAGGTGCCACATTTAGTGAATGCTGCTTCTGGTTTCGGAACGGGACAACTGCCAGATAAAGAGGGACAGATGTATCATTCAACAGTTGATGACTTATATTTAATTCCGACTGCCGAAGTTCCTGTTACTAATTTGTATCGTGACGTAATATTAAAAGAGGAAGAGTTGCCCATCAAAAATACAGCTTATACGCCGTGTTTCCGTAGAGAAGCTGGATCTTATGGTTCACATGTTCGTGGTTTGAATCGCTTACATCAGTTTGATAAAGTTGAGCTAGTACAAGTAACTCACCCTGATCGATCTTATGAGACTTTAGAAGATATGAGCACCTATGTGCAAAGTTTATTGCAAAAATTAGGATTACATTACCGTGTGTTACGTTTATGTGGTGGCGATATGGGTTTTGGTTCTGCGATGACTTACGATATGGAGACTTGGAGCGCATCACAAGAACGTTGGCTAGAAGTGTCTTCAGTTTCTAACGTAGAAACCTTCCAGAGTAATCGTTCAAAAATCCGCTTCAAAGGTAAGGAGGGTAAAACTCAATTAGCCCATACATTAAATGGAAGTGCTTTGGCATTGCCTCGTATCGTAGCTTCGATTTTAGAAAACTATCAAACTGAAAGCGGAATTATGATCCCCGAAGTATTAAGAAAATATACCGGATTTGATTTAATTGACTAAGAGGGGTCATTGCGGGAAATAAAAAAGGCAATAACTTTAGCAAATTTTAAGATTTGCCAAAGTTATTGCCTTTTCTTTTATAGGTAGATTTAGGGTCTTATAAAATAAGGATCAACAATAAAATAATAATAATAATTGCTCCAACAGAAAGATATACGCCTTGTTGTAAAACACGTGCTTGCTCTTTCATCTCTTTTAATTCTTTACGAAGCGCTCTTTTTTCTGTTCTGGTTAAATTAGATTTATCCATGCTGCGGATTTGCTCCACCCTGTTTACTAATTTTTCAAATTGGACCTTCTGCTCTGCAGTTAGTTCTTTTTTGGTTTCTTTGTTATCCGCTGCCGAAACAGTATTGGTACTAATTCCTATTGTGAAAACAAGTACTAAAGCGTAAATAAATTTTTTCATGATTTTTGATTTAAAAGGTTGCGTAAGGTTACTTATTTAATTACAAACAAAAAACCTACCAATGTTTAATTGGTAGGTTTTTGAGTTAATTTTATTGATTTACCTTAAAGGCTGTCTACTCTAGTGGGCAGTTATTTAATTTCGAACACTGTATTTACTACATAATTCAATTTTATTTTTTTAAAATCCAGTTCAGGAGCACTTGCATCTGCAGCCATAGATTCACTCTTCATCATCATCACATTTGCACGGTACATAGGTTGAGGGTATACTTCGTTATTTACTTCTTGTATATCAATTACACCACCTAATTTTTCTCCTAGTGCTTCTACCATATAAATTGCTTTTGCTTTTCCAGCCTGTAAAGCTTTGATCTTTAATTCTTTTTTCAAATCTTCGATTTTGGAGTAATCATAGCTTTCAATGTTTGTATAGGCAATTCCTTTTGCATCAACTGCACTAATAATCTCATTCCACTTATTTAGATCTGTAACTTTTAAACGGTATTGTTTGCTCGCCAAGAAGTCAGGATTTTTCTTTTTCTCGGTAGCGTAGTTATAGCTTGAAATATTATTAACCATTAAGTTCTCCTTTGCTATTCCTGCTTTCATTACAGCATTGTACAATTGATTCTCTAGGTCGGTAATATCTACTCTTCTTTTGCTATTATTGTCTTTAAAGTATTCTTTTAAAGAAATACTTAGGTAAATAATGTCTGGTGTTACTTCAGCTTCGGCTGAACCACTAACGCTAATTTTCTTTCTTAAATCTACTTGTTGGGCCATTGCACTCATACTAAATAAGGCAACAAAGGCTAAGGCTACTATTTTTTTCATAATGTTATTTTTTGTGTGTATACTAATTGGATGTAAATATCATACCAATTCCATACCTAAAATAAAAAATGAAGGAGGATTGTTTTCAACTGCCAAAATTTCAAGGTTTTACATCCGAATTTTTTTTGAGCTACTATTGACTGCTATTTCATAGATGAAATTTAGTTTCACAGGTTCTCCGTAATAGGCAACATTTATTTCGCCAGTTTTAGTAGCGCCGATCTTTTCAGCTGCTTTTTGTGAACGAAAATTGGTAGCTCCGATATGCAAAATTATTTTGTCAACGAATTGAAAAGCATGGTCAAACATTAATTTTTTAATGGCAGCATTGTATCCCTTACCCCAATATGCTCTACCAATAAAGGTATAACCTACTGCTACTGAATTATCTTCTTTGTCGTAGTACCTAGAACTACCAATAACCTTAGTGCTATTAGCTTCATAGATGATAAATGCGCCTTTACTCTCCATTGCACCCTCAAAGAATTTCTCGAATACTACTCTTTGATATCTATCTTTGTTAGGGTGTTGTTCCCAAATCAAAGGGTCGGAAGCCACTGCAAACAGCGCTTCAAAATCGCCTTCTTTTAAAGGGACTAACTTTACTAACTCATTGGTTAGCGTTGGCTGTAAATCAAAATTTGTCTCCGTTTTCATTTGTGTTTAAAGACTTACGAAGTTTCTATGCTTGTTATCGATTAAAGTCTGTAGGCCTTATTTAGATTTGGTAAGACCTTTTATCGGTTCCAGCTCTATTTTTTTAAACTCCACTTCCGAGCCCTCTGCTTGTACCGCAATCTGTCCTTTAGAAGCTGTGCAGTTAGTTCCTGCATTTACTAAAACACCATTTACCCATACTTTTATGGCATCTTTATAACATTCAATTACCATGGTATTCCATTCACCAAGTGGTTTCTCTGAGTCGTCGGTTAAATTCTTTATTCTTCGTGCCTTATCGCCATTTACACCCCAATTCTCTTTTGGGCCACGGCGAGCTTCCATATTTGGTACAGTGATATCTTCCTCAATGCACCAAAAATCTCCAGCGTCTTTATGCTGCATTTGCACTTCTAGCGACTTTGGAAACATGCCATATAAAGCCCTAGGTGTTGAAGCGTGTACCAATATCCCGCAATTACCGGGTTTACCTGTAAACTTATACATTACTGTTAAACGATAGTTTTCGTAAACAGCATCGGTGATTAGATGACCTTGGGGATTGGCTAAACTTACTAAATTGCCTTTACGAATAATGAAAGCATCGGGTGTTTTAGCATCTTTGTCTTTGTCAGGAACATCTGCGTGCCATCCCGCTAAGCTTTTTCCGTCAAATAGATTTTTTTTCTGTGCGCTAGCAGTTAAACATGAAATGCACAAGCTTAGGGCAAAAATAAAGGCGTAATTTTTCATTGTTATATATTGGTCTAATCAAATTTAACTAAAATTTATGGAAAGAGACAGCTTAATATAAATGAGAAAGCCGCTAATGAACAATTAAACTTGTACATCAGCGGCTCAAATGAGTTTTTAGTTATTTTAATCTTCGACGGTTTCGTTATTGATGCCTATTTCGTCTTTAATTTCTTCTTTAAAATAAGTCTTCTGAAATATCAAGATCGCAATTACACCAACAGAAATCGCTGTATCGGCAATGTTGAATACCGGGCGGAAGAATACTAGTTCTTCACCTCCCCAGATTGGGAACCATTGTGGGAAATGACTATCTACAATCGGAAAATAAAGCATATCCACTACGCGACCATGAAATAAGGTTTCGTAATCATAGATTACACCATAAAATACTGAGTCGATGATATTGCCTAATGCTCCAGCAAAAATTAGCGCAACATTTAAAATTAACCCTCTATGATATTTACGTTTAATTAAATAATGTAAGCCATAGCCAATTCCAGCCACTGCAATCACCCTAAATAGCGACAAAGCTAATTTCCCGAATTCCCCTCCAAACTCCAAACCAAAGGCCATCCCGTTATTTTCGGTAAAGTGGATGATAAACCAGTCGCCAAAAACCTTAAATTCTTGACCAAGAAACATGTTGGTTTTAACCCAAACTTTAGAAGCTTGATCAATAAGCAATACTAAAAATATTAAGAGTATTGGTTTTGTATAGCCCTTCATTAACCCTGCTTCAATTTAGCTTCCATACTTAACGTTGCATGCGGTACTGCACGCAAACGCTCTTTTTGGATTAGTTTTCCAGTTTCTCTACAAATACCATAAGTTTTATTTTCAATGCGAACTAACGCAGCTTCTAAGTTGTCTATAAATTTTTTCTGGCGTGCAGCTAATTGATTGATTTGCTCTTTTTCTAAAGTGGCAGAACCATCTTCCAATGTTTTATAAGCTCCAGAAGTATCTTCTGTGCCATGTGCATTAGGATTACTTAACGAAGAGGTTAATGAAAGAAATTCTTCTCTAGAACTTCTTAATTTTCCTTGGATCAGCTCTTTAAACTCTTGTAATTCGCTATCAGAATAGCGGGTTTTCTCAGTTTTTTCCATTTTTATATTTATTGGACGTTGTATATATTTTTATTTGCTCCAATGAGCTCACAAGTTCGGTTTTATTGTTTAGCAATTAGAATTTTTAGTTCAACATCTTCAATTACTATTTTGTTTCCGTTTTCTATGCTTTCTAACAAATTAATGTTGTCAGCTAATATTTCTGCGCAAATGTAGGCCTTGTTTTGCAAAACTGCATCTGAAATAAGATGATGCTTTTGTAAATTTACAGTTATACGATCTGTCACTTCAAACGCTAACTCTTTTCTTAAATTTTGAATACGATTAATTAATTCACGAGATAAGCCCTCACTTTTCAGTTCATCGGTAATACTTACATCTAGCGCAACAGTTAAATTGCCCAAATTGGTAACTTGCCAGCCAGGTATATCTTCAGCAATAATTTCTACATCACTTAATACAATTGAGTACTTAGTATCAGGCATCAAGATCGAACCTTCCTTCTCAAACCTAACTAAATCTTCTTGAGTCATATTGCCAATAGCTTCAGCTACCAACTTCATGTCTTTCCCAACTTTGGCACCTAATGCTTTAAAATTAGGTTTAACTTTTTTCTTGATAAAGCCAGCAGTATCAGTAATAAAATCTATGGCCTTAATATTAGTTTCGGATAAAATTAAATCTTTTACCAATTCAACTTTCAACTGAAAACTATCATCTAAAACAGGGATCAATACCTTTGCTAAAGGCTGGCGGACATTAATGCCCATCTTTTTCCGAAGCGAAAGCACCATTGATGAAATGTTCTGAGCTAACTCCATCCTTTCGTTTAAGGCTTCGTCTACTAAACTTGCATCTGCTTCATTCCAATAGGTTAAATGCACAGATTCTGAAGCATTACTTAAGTTTTTATACAGCCAATCTGCAAAGAATGGAGCCACAGGACTCATTAATTGCGATACGCTCATTAAGCAAGTAAACAGTGTTTCGTAGGCTGCTTTTTTATCGGCAGTCATTTCGCCCTTCCAAAAACGACGACGAGACAAGCGGATATACCAATTGCTCAAGTGTTCATCTACAAAGGTTTGGATAGCCCTAGTAGCTTTTGTAGGCTCATAGGTATTAAAACTTTCATCAACCTCTGTTATTAATGTTTGTAATAAGGATAGAATCCAACGGTCTAATTCACTACGTTGAGCAACAGGTGTTTGGTTATTAAGGTCTATTTCGAACTTGTCGATATTCGCATATAATGCAAAGAATGAATAAGTATTATAAAGTGTTCCGAAAAATTTACGGCGTACTTCGTCTAATCCATCTAAATTAAATTTCAGGTTATCCCATGGTGATGCATTGCTGATCATGTACCAACGTGTTGCATCGGCACTATAGGTATTAATGGTGCTAAATGGATCAACTGCATTGCCTAAGCGTTTAGACATTTTGTTGCCATTTTTATCTAATACTAAGCCATTTGATACCACATTTTTATACGCAACACCTAAGTTGTTTACATGTTGATTAATCGCTTTAATCTCATCGCTACTTTCGCTTAGCATTACTGCAATGGCATGCAAGGTAAAGAACCAACCACGTGTTTGATCCACACCCTCGGCAATAAAATCTGCAGGATAGGCATTTTCAAATTCTGCGACGTTTTCAAAAGGGAAATGCCATTGTGCATAAGGCATTGCGCCGCTATCAAACCATACGTCGATAAGATCTAGTTCGCGGGTCATTTTTTCGCCTTTTGACGAAACTAAAATTACGTCATCCACATATGGACGGTGCATGTCTTTTAGCTCGAAACCAACTGGCATAAATCCTGCAGCAATTGATTGTTGTATGGCTGTGTTTAGTTCTGCAATTGAACCAATACATTTTTCTTCCAATCCATCAGCCGTACGCCAAATTGGTAAAGGGGTACCCCAGTAACGTGAGCGTGATAAGTTCCAATCTACCAGATTCTCCAACCAATTGCCAAAACGGCCGGTTCCTGTGGCCTCAGGTTTCCAGTTAATGGTTTTATTAAGCTCAACCATTTTCTCTTTAACTGCAGTTGTTTTAATAAACCAACTATCTAATGGGTAATAGAGCACTGGTTTGTCTGTTCGCCAGCAGTGTGGGTAAGTATGGACGTATTTTTCTACCTTAAAAGCTTTATTTTCTTCTTTTAACTGAATAGCTAGCTCCACATCAACAGATTTCTCTGGCGCTTCACCATCGGTATAATATTCGTTTTTTACATATTTGCCGCCATAGTTGCCACCTAATGATGCAATAAATTTACCCTGTAGATCAACCAAAGGAACTGGGTTGCCCTTGTCGTCTAAAACTAGCATAGGAGGTACTTCTGGACTAGCAGCCTTAGCTACTCTAGCATCATCAGCGCCAAAAGTTGGTGCAGTATGAACAATACCTGTACCATCTTCAGTTGTTACAAAATCTCCAGAAATTACCCTAAAAGCATTTTCTGGGTTTTGATAAGGCAAGGCAAAAGGTAAAAGTTGCTCGTATTTTATACCTACTAAATCAATTCCTACAAACTCATTTAAAATAGCATAAGGTATCTTCTTGTCGTCGGCTTTGTAATTGCTTAAATCATCATCGCTTTCTGCTACAAAATATTTACCAGCAAATTGCTTGTTAACCAGTGCTTTGGCTAAAATTACTTGGATTGGCTCAAAAGTATACTGGTTAAAAGTTTTAACTAGCACATATTCAATTTTAGGGCCTACTGTGAGAGCTGTGTTACTTGGTAAAGTCCACGGTGTGGTAGTCCACGCTAAAAAATAAACCTCTCCATATGCTTGTAACGAAGCAGGTAAACTCTCTTTTATGGCCTTAAACTGCGCAACAATCGTTGTGTCGCTCACATCTTTATAGGTGCCTGGTTGGTTTAATTCATGCGAACTTAAACCGGTACCTGCAGCTGGCGAGTAGGGTTGTACCGTATAGCCTTTGTATAATAACCCTTTATCATAAAATGATTTTAAGATCCACCAAAGTGTTTCAATATATTCATTATGGTAAGTAACGTAGGGTGCTTGTAAATCCACCCAATAACCCATTTTTTCGGTTAAGTCGTTCCATACATCCGTATAGCGCATAACCTCTTCCTTACAGGCGGTATTATAGGCTTCTACAGAGATCTTCTTGCCGATATCGTCTTTGGTAATGCCTAATTTCTTTTCTACTGCAAGTTCGATTGGTAAACCATGTGTATCCCATCCGCCTTTGCGTTTAACTTGATAACCTTTAAGTGTTTTGTAACGGCAAAAAATATCTTTAATAGCGCGTGCCATTACGTGGTGGATTCCAGGCATGCCATTTGCCGAAGGAGGACCTTCGTAAAAAGTAAAAGGCTTGGCTTTTGAACGAGTACTGATGCTTTTTTCAAAGATCATTTCCGTTTTCCAAAAATCGAGTATCTCTTCTCCTATTTTAGCTAATTCTAAAGTTTTAAATTCCCTATACATCAATCAAGTATCTTCAAAAATTAAGGATGCAAAGCTACGGTTTTAGAATGAATTATAGTAGTTTTGTTTGAATTTGTTTTATGGATAAGTACCTCAAAATAGGATTGATAGCCATGGTAGTTGCAGTTGTATTATTGCCTGCTGCTATTTTATTGAGAAGCCTAAGTGAAAAGCTCATGCTAGGCGCTTTAATTTTGACGATGGTATTAGAACTTATTGGTTTAGTTTTTGTTATCATTAGTATAATCAAAAAAAGAAGAAGTTAAAAAACTAAGCCATGTTAAAAGTTTTGAAACTGCAGAAGGCTGTATATGTCATCATTCTAGGAATTTTGGCGCTTATAGCAGCTCAAATAATGAGTGAAAATAAGATTGCCCAGAGTAATCTTGTTTTGGGAATTTCGGGCGCTTTGCTAATCATTGGCGCACTCATGTTTCTTTACCCAATTTTATTCGCTAAAAAAGTTGATGCCGACGGCGAGAAGGTTGAACTGCAACCCATAGAAAAAGAGCTAACGAAAGAGGAAGTTGTTTCTTAATTAATCCAAGTTTAAATTCTCTTTGTTAATAAGCGATTTGAAGTTTTTACGTTTTACACCTGATTGATTTAACATTGACACCTGGGGACAATTTGTCCCTAGGTAAGTGCCAAGACCTACATCACGTTTTCTTAATTTTTTTAAATAGTCAGCTGGATTCGTTGAATTTGTAAGTACTGCAATTATGTCTACTATAGAAAAATACCATTGATCTTCTTCAAGATGATAAAATGAACGAATCGTGGCAGTTTCAAATAATCTGATATTTCCCATAACATTTGCTTAACGTAAAAATAAAACAAAATGCTAATAGATTTAGTCCTTTAAATAGCTACTTCTCCACATTTTTCTGTGATTAATGGTCATCTAAATTCTCTTCATTCCTGGCGGCTTCGTCGGCCGGAATTAATTTCCGCATTTTTTTCTTATCAAGCCATAACATTAATGCAGGCAACAAGGTTAAATTAAACACCAAAGCTACAATCAAGGTAATGGAAAGTAATAAACCCAATACTACCGTTCCTCCAAAAGTTGAGGCAGTAAAAATCCCAAAGCCAAAGAATAAGATTAACGCAATATGAGTCATGCTAACACCTGTTTCTCTAATAGTGTCGGATACAACCTTGCTTACCGAATAATTGGTGAGGGTAAGTTCTTGTTGATAGCGTGTAAGGAAATAAATAGTTTGATCGGAAGCTAAACCGAAAGCTATCGTAAAAATTAAGATTGTAGAAGGCTTAAGAGGGATATGGAAAAATCCCATCAATCCCGCTGTGATAACCAAGGGTACAATGTTAGGAAGCAATGAAACGAACATGATGCCCAAACTTTTAAATTGGGCTAGTCTTAATAATGAAATTAAAACAATCGCTAAGCCAATACTTTCAAATAAATGTTTTAAAAGGTAATTAGTCCCTTTAGAGAAAATAATGCTTGAACCTGTTAATTCCACATTAAATCTTTTAGGGGAAAGAATGGAATCAATTCTTGGTTTTAACTCAAGCAATAATTCATCTAGTCTTTTAGAACCAACGTCGGCCATTTGGAAGCTTACCCTGGCAGTTTGTTTGTCTTTGTCAACAAAATTGGTGAGCATGTTCCCATTGCCTTTACCAGAATTTGCAGCGTAGGCTAATATGAAATTCTTTTCAATATCGGTTGGTAGCCGATAAAATGCTGAGTCACCATTGTAAAATGCTTGGGATGCATATTTCAGTCCCGTATTGAGCGATATGGATCTTGAAAATTCTGGATAGGCGGCAATCATCCGCTCCATTTTGTCAATTTTATTAAGGGTGCTGATACTTAAAATGCCATTTTTTTTCTTGGTATCTACACTGATCTCAAGCGGTAGAATACCTTCAAAGTTCTTTTCAAAAAACTTAAGGTCAGTTAAAATTTGAGAGCTTTTCGGTAAGTCGTCAACTACGTAGCCATTGATGTTGATTTTGTAGATCCCTATAAACGAAATTGCGCTTAATATAAAAGTTAAGAGATAAATCAAGACGCTTTTTTGTTGCACCAAGATATCTGTTTTTGCCAGCAAATTATCTAAGAAATTGGGAACATGTGGTGTGTTTGCTTTTCCTTTTGGCATAGGAAGATAGCTAAATATGATAGGGATTAAGCATAAACACATTAACCAAGTGAACATCACGTTTAGTGCTGCTACACCACCAAATTGCACCAAAAGCTCACTGCCGGTAAAGTACAGTACACCAAAGCCAATTGCTGCCGTTACATTCGCAATTAATGTGGTTATGGCAATACGTTCGATTGTAACGCTTAACGCTTTTTGTTGATCTCCATGTTTTTTAAGTTCATTATGGTATTTATTTAAGAGCAAAATGCTATTTGGAATACCAATAATTACAATTAAAGGGGGGACCAATCCAGTTAAGATGGTAATTTCATAGCCTAACAGTACTAGGGTACCTAGACTCCAAACAACCCCCATGATCACTACTAAAATGGGAAAGAACACCGCATAAAAGTTTCGGAAGAAAATCAGCAAAATCAGCGCAGAAACTAAGATCGACAAGCCAAGGAATAGCACAAACTCTTTTGAGACAAGCGCGCTAGTAGCTGTTCTAATGTAAGGAAGGCCCGATAAATGGACATCTATCTTGGTGCTTTCTTGAAATGTTTTTGCTTTCGCCTCTATTTCCTTTAAAATTGGGTTTCTAGCAACAGAATTTAATATTTTAGGGTCAAAAGTAATAGCCATTAAAGTGGCATTACTATTTTTATTAAATAAAAGGCCATCGTAAAATGGCATTCCTTGAATCTTGTTTTTAAGGGAATCCATTTCCGCATCGGTGTGAACAGGGCTTGCGGGGACTGAACTAACTACAAACTTTTGGTTAATGGTATCTTTTTGAAGCTCAAATAGTTTTCCAACAGATAATACGCCTTTGATGCCACTTAGCTTTTGGATTTCATTTGTAAGCTTCACCCATTTGCTATAATTTTCTTTTTGGTAAATTGCAGGATCTTGGATTCCTAATACCATTACACTACCATCTTCTCCAAATGTTTTTTTGAAGCTGTTATATTTAATAAAAACGGAATCAGTTAATGGCAAAATTTTACTTCCCGCATACGAGAGCTTTAAATTTTTGGCATTCCAGCCCATGAAAATTGTTATAACCAGGAAGAAAATAAGAAGGGGAATTCGGTTTTGAAGTATAGCTCTGGAGAGTTTAGCCCACATATCAACTGCATTTTAAAAAGGTAAAGAAAGTATAAAAACTGCTGAATACAAAATATAAACCTTCTTTTGTTGTTAAACTAACAGTAAAAAGAGGTTAATTGTTTCTCCTAAAATTGATGTAATTTAGCATAAATGAAAGCCTTACTTAAAAGTTTTGTTTACGCATTTAATGGATTGGTTTATGCTTTTAACACGCAACTGAACTTTAAAATTCATTGTATAGCAACAATATTAGTTGTTGCGCTGGGGTGGTATGTAGGTTTGTCAAATATGGAATGGATCTTTATTGCAATAGCCATAGCTGTGGTAATTGTGGTTGAGCTGATTAATACCGGAATTGAACTTTTAGTTGATTTTGTTTCTCCAGAACGTCATCCCAAAGCAGGGGCGATTAAAGATATTGCCGCTGCGGCAGTGCTGATTTCTGCTTTAATGGCTTTAGCAATTGCTTTGATTATTTTTGTGCCTAAATTTGTTTAAATGCTGCATAAAACTAGAGGGATTGTTTTAAAGACTACAATGTATAGCGAGAGCAGTGTTGTGGTAAAAATTTTCACCGAAAAGTTCGGTATCCAGTCCTATCTAATTAATGGTGTAAAAAAAGCGAAAGCAAAAATATCCATGAATATTTTGCAGCCTTTACACTTATTGGAGATGGTGGTTTATCATAAAACAACGACGCAGATCCAGCGAGTTTCGGAGGCCCGACCGTCACCAACATTTAGGACAATACCTTATCATGTGATAAAAAATACGATTGTTCAATTTTTAAATGAAGTGCTCTATAAAAGTGTCCATCAACAAAATGCAGATCAGCATTTATTTGATTTTATTTATAGCGCAATTAGTTGGTTTGATGAAACCGACGAGCCTAGTGCAAATTTCCATCTGGCTTTTTTACTAAAACTTTCGAGATTTTTGGGTTTCGCTCCGCACTTTCAGTCGCGGTCCGACCAATTATATTTTGATTTACAAGGTGGGGAGTTTGCATCACTTCCGCCTATTCATCCTTATTTTATTGAAAAAATTGATGCAGAATACCTAAATCAATTATTTAATTGTCGATTTGAAAAATTATTTGAAATAGAAATTTCTAATTTGAAAAGGAGGTTCTTGTTAGATAAAATATTGGTTTACTATACGTTACATGCTGCTTCTTTTGGTCAAATTAAATCGCATCAAATATTGGAAGAGGTACTTTCATAAAAAAAGTGAAATTTTTTTTGCAAAACAAATAGAAGACGCTATATTTGCAATCCCAAAACGAAAGAGATTTATTTAATTGTTGAGGGTCGATGATCGGATAATCATCACAAAAACATCAGGGAAATTAGCTCAGCTGGTTCAGAGCACCTCGTTTACACCGAGGGGGTCGGGGGTTCGAACCCCTCATTTCCCACCAAAAAGCCTTTCATTGCAAAATGAGAGGCTTTTTTCGTTTATATCCCTCAAATAATTCCAATTTCCTTTAGTAGCTTTTATCTAGACTTTGTTCTTGCTCTTATCAGTTTGATAAACTAGAGCAGACATTTGGCCATCAGTCTCGAAATTCTTTCGGAGTTCGTTCGGAGCTCCTTCGGAATAATACCGATACTTATCCGAAGCTCATCCGAAGGAGCTCCGAAGCTGCTCCGAAGGAAGTGGTAAAAAGTTAGCCATCGTTTACCCTTGTTTTATACGGTGTCTTACCCTAAAATAGCTATACAGGTTGTCCGATACTGAAACTGGTTGACAGTTTTGGAGGTTATTGAAAATTGAACAATTGTAACCCTGTTATGAGTTGACAAATATAGAAATTCTTTCATGAGTCCGAAAAGTTGTA
>Ga0308157_10001334_pt1 | contig 52624 bp, 45 predicted proteins | sample PhyBR1_FD_201035 | JGI IMG/M metagenome (GOLD analysis project Ga0308157, IMG submission 201035) | Phyllosphere microbial communities from UC Gill Tract Community Farm, Albany, California, United States - DLSLB.R1 | ecosystem: Host-associated > Plants > Phyllosphere > Unclassified | place: USA...
AAAACTCGACCCTTTAAGGGAGATGTCACGATGAATCGTACTCTTCGCAGTCGCGCGCGGTGGTGGCTCACAGCCAGCACAGCGGCGACTCTCACCATAGGCCTGGGTGCCGTCGCCGTTCCGGCGTCCGCCCACGAAGGCCATGATGACGATCCGCAGCCGCCCGCCGCGGATCCGGCGCTCGACACCAGCAACTACGAGCGCAACCTCATCACGCGCGATGTCGGCGAGCCGATCGACATGGCGGTGTTGCCCGACGGGCGCGTGCTGACCACGGCGCGCAACGGCGATATCCGCCTGCATGACGCGTCGCTCGGAACGACCGAGATCGTCAACGAAGTCGACGTCTACGTCAACTCGGAAGACGGGCTGCAGGGCATCGCGCTCGACCCCGACTTCGAGAACAACGGCTGGGTCTACTTCGTCTACGCACCCGTCGACGCGGACGGCGACGGCGAGGCCGACACCCCGGAGGGCAACGCGCCCGAGACGCTCCCCGAGGGCGAGGATGAGAGCTACTGGGAGAGGTGGGAGGGCACCAACCGCCTCTCGCGCGTGCAGTGGACCGGCGACAGCCTCGACATGTCGACGGAGCAGGCCATCCTCGATATCGACACTCAGCGCGGGCAGTGCTGCCACGTGGGCGCTGACATCGACTTCGACGACGAGGGCAACCTCTACCTCACGACGGGCGACAACACCCCCGCCAGCACGCCGGGTGCCAACGGATTCGCTCCGACGAACGACGCACCCGGCATGAACCCGGGCTTCGACTCCCGCCGCGGTGCCGGCAATACGAACGACCTGCGCGGCAAGATCCTGCGGATCCACGTCGAGGAGGACGGGTCCTACACGATCCCCGAGGGCAACCTCTTCGAGCCCGGCACCGAGCTGACCCGCCCCGAGATCTTCATCATGGGCGTGCGCAACCCGTTCCGCTTCGAGGTCGACCCCGAGACGAACTCGATCTCGTGGGGCGACTACGGGCCCGACGCCGGTGAAGCGAGCGAGGACCGCGGTCCGATGGGATACGTCGAGTGGAACGTCGTCAGCCTCGACGACCCGCACAACGCGGGCTGGCCGTACGTGCACGGTCCGAACGCCGCGTACAACAACTGGGACTTCGAGAACAGCGTGCCGCGCGAGTTCCACGACCCCGAGAACCTCGTCAACGAATCTCGCTGGAACACGGGCCTCACTGAGCTCCCCGAGGCCCGCGAGGCCACCGTGTACTACGGCGACAACCCCGGTGACCAGCCGTGGGACGAGCTCGTGGAGTTCGGCACGTCGAACGGTCAGGCACCGATGGGCGGTCCGGTGTACCACTACGACGCCGAGAACCCCTCGACGACGAAGCTGCCTGAGTACTGGGACGGCAAGGCGTTCATGGGCGAGTTCTCGCAGGACTACGTGGCGGCGCTCACGGTCGACTGGGACTCGTTCGAGGTCACCGAGATCGAGGACTTCCTGCCGAACGCGGCGCTGATCGCCGACGGCCAGCACCCGCACGACAACCCGATGGACATCGAGATGGGCCCCGACGGGTCGATGTGGATGCTCGACTACGGTGATGGATTCTTCCGCGAGAACCCCGACGCGGGCCTGTACCGCATCGACTGGGCGCCCGACAACAAGTCGCCGCAGGCGAGCTTCGATGTCTCCGAGGAGTCGTCGTCCGACGCGCCCCTCACGGTCGACTTCGACGCGTCGGCCACGGTCGACCCCGATGGCGACGAGCTCACCTATGAGTGGGATCTCGACGGCGACGGCGAGTTCGAGGCGACGGGCGTCACTGCGTCGCACACCTACGACGAGCTGGGCGCATACTCGGCGCGTCTTCGCGTCACCGACGAAGCCGGCAAGTTCTCGGCCACGAGCCGCGTGATCTCGGTGGGCAACCAGGCGCCCGAGGTCGCCCTGCCGTACCCCGCGAACGGCGGATTCTTCGCATGGGGCGACAAGGTGCCGTTCCAGGTCACCACGAGCGACGCCGAGGACGGCGATGAGACCGTGTGCGAGAACGTCCGGTGGACCTACGGTCTCGGCCACGACGAGCACGCGCACCCCGAGTCGTCCGGCACGGGCTGCGAAGGCACGTTCAACACCGATCCGAACTCGCCCGAGCACGGCGTCGGCGCGCTGCTGTACGGCGCGGTCGTCGTGAACTACGAGGACCAGGGCGCGAACGGTCTGCCGGCCGCGAAGGGCGAGGCCACCGTGCGCCTCAACCCGAAGGGCCTCGAGGCCGAGCACGCCGCCGAGATGGAGGGCACCGAGCGCGTCTCCGATTCCGAAGCATCGGGCGGCAACGCTGTCGGTGCACTGGGCGAGGGTGGCTTCCTCGGCTTCACGCCGGTGAACTTCACGAACATCGACGGCGCCGTCGTCCGCGCGAGCGGCGCGGGCGAGGTCCAGCTGCGTTGGGACGCCGCCGATGCCGAGCCGTTCGCCACCGCGGATGTCCCCGCCGGCGAGGGCTGGCAGGACGTCGAGGTGTCGTTCGAGGCGCCCGAGGGCACCGGCACTCTCTACGCCACGAGCGCTGACGGCGTCGCGATCGACGTCATCACCGTCACGGGCGCAGGCGTTGCCGAGGCACCGGCCGAGCCGGAGCCCGAGCCCGCCGCGACGGCGACGAGCGCGAGCATGGAGTCGGCGCGCGTGCCCTTCGGCCAGGCCGCACAGGTGAACGTGACCACGACGAGCGACGAGGCCGTACCGGCCGGCGAGGTCGTCGTCTCCGAGGGCGACACCGAGATCGCCCGCGGCGAGCTCGACGCCGACGGATCCGCCGTGATCGACCTGCCCGCCGACCTCGCGGTCGGTTCGCACACCCTGACCGTCGCCTACGCCGGATCCGACGAGTTCGTCTCGTCGTCCGACACGGTGCGGCTCGTGGTGACGACGGCGAAGTCCAGCGTTGATGCGGAATTCGTCTCCGACACGGTGAAGCCCGCGGTCCGCGCGCGGCTCGATGTCGCGGTCGAGACCAAGGAGGGCAACGCGGCTCCTGGAGGCGTCGAGATCCAGATCAAGCGCAACAACCTCGTCGTCGACACGGTCGAGGCCGAGCTCGAGGAAGGTGCGGCGAGCGTCAGCCTGCCGCGTCTCGACGCGGGCACGTATCGCGTGACCGTGACGTACGACGGCGTCGATGGGATCCGCGGATCCCACAGCACCGTCGCGCTGAAGGTGCGGTCCTAGACGGTCGGGCGGCGGGCTTCGGCCTGCCGCCCCTCCGCCGCAATTCCCCATAGCGGGGCGCCGCCCCGCACAGTTCTCGAAGGAGAGACATGACACACCACGGACACCCGACGGTATCGGCGAAGCCGATGAGCCGTCGGACAATGCTGAAGGCGCTCGCGGCCAGCTCGGTCGCGGTCGGCGCCGGATCGCTCATCGCGGGTTCTGCCGCGAACGCCGCGGCCGGCCCGGTTCAGGCCGGCGCCTCGACGGCGCTCGCCGGCGGAACCCGCCTCGTGCCGACCAACCGCATCGGCATCCAGCTGTACACGGTTCGCGACAAGGTGCAGTCCGAAGGGTTCCGCGCCGTGTTCGAGGAGCTCGGCGACATCGGATACTCCGAGATCGAGTTCGCGGGCTACGGCCAGGGCACGGGCGACATCTCCATCCCGGAGATCCGCCAGCTGCTCGACGACAACGGGCTCCGGGCCGTCGGGTCGCACGTCTCGCTGAACCCCGACTCGATCGACGCCGAGATCGACAAGGCGCTCGCCCTCGGCATGCCGTTCCTCGGGCAGGGCGGTCCGATCACAGGCGGCACGACGAAGGCGGAGTGGCAGCAGGCGGCCCAGACCTGGGCCGAGATGGGCGAGAAGGCCCGCGCCGCGGGGATCGGCCTGTACATCCACAACCACTCCGGCGAGTTCCAGTTCACCTCGGATGACCCGAACACCCGCGTCTACGACCTGCTCTGGGAAGAGCTGAAGGGCACGAACGTGACCTTCGAGCTCGATGTGTACTGGGCGTACGTCGGCCAGCACCTCTACCCCGGATTCCAGCCGATCGACTACGTCAAGGCGGATCCGCGCAGGTTCCAGATGATGCACCTCAAGGACGGAAAGGTGAACGAGGAGAGCGACAACGGCTACGACATCATCGAGTTCGGCGCCGGCGACATTCCCTTCCAGCAGTTCCTGACCCAGCTCAAGTCCTTCCGCGGACGCCGGTACGGCATGTACGAGCAGGACAACGCAGCAAACGTCGCCGAACCCGGCAACGACCTCAACTCGCTCGGCAACGCCCGCCGCAGCTATCAGCAGATCGCCGCCCTGCGCGGCTGAGGAGAGAACCCATGAGAATCACCAAGAAGTGGCTTGCGCCCGTCGCCGTGGCGGCGCTGGCCGGCGGATCCTTCGCCTTCGCCCCCGCCGCGATGGCGGCGGACGGCGCGACCTGCACCGAGGACCTCGGAGACACCGCGATCGAAGGCGGACTCGTCGTTCCCGCGGGAGCGACCTGCACGCTGGGCGGCGCGACCGTCACGGGCGGCATCGTCGTGGAGGCAGGCGGATGGCTCGACGCCACGTCGATCGAGGTCGGCGGCAGCGTCGAGGCGATCGACCCCTACGGCGTCTCGATCGATGGCTCGAGCGTCGGCGGCGACGTCAGCGTGTACGGTAGCGACCGCGGCGGGTTCGCGTACCTGACGGACCTCGATGTCGCCGGCAGCGTCGCCGCGGGCGGCGTCGATGTCGAGGTGACCGACTCGTCGATCGGCAACGGCCTGCTCACGCAGGAAGCGCACTACGTTCAGCTGCTGCGCACGTCGGTCACCGGAAATGCCGACCTCGTCGGATCCCCCTTCGGAGCCGTCGTCGCTGGCGCGATCGTCAAGGGCTCGCTCACGGTCGACGGCTCGCAGCACGAGGCGCTGATCGGCGCAACGGCCGACGGCGAGCCGGAGGCCTGGGGCAACCAGATCGACGGCGACCTCGTGGTCACCGGCAACACGGGCAACACCCGCGTGGCCGGCACGAACGTGACCGGCACGATCAACGCGTCCGGCAACGACGCGGTCGCGGTCTTCGGAGCCGGCAACACGGCTGCGTCGGTCGAGGGCGAGTTCGAGGGCGAAGAGCCCGGCAAGCCGGGCGGCGGAGACCAGTCGATCGCCGTCACGGTTCCGGAGCAGGCCGCAGGCGAACTGGTCTGGTCGCTCGACGGCACCAGTTCGCTCGTCGACCTCGGCGTCGCGGAGAGCCTCGACGACCGGTTCGCGGCGACCGGCGAGATCGTGCCGATCCGCGTGCTCGACACGCGCGTCGGCAGCCCGTCGTGGTCGCTGACCGCCCAGGTGAGCGACTTCCAGGCGGGCGACGAGACGATCTCGAGCAGCTACCTCGGCTGGGCCCCGGAGATCCGCGAGAATGAGGGTGGCGCAGTGGCCGGTGCCGCGATCGAGAGCGGATTCTCGGGCGGCGACGGTCTGTCCGTCTCCCGCACGCTCGTGCAGGCGAACGAGGGGCACGACCGCGGCGAGTCTGTGACGGGTGCGGGTCTTGACCTGCAGCTGCCGCTCGACACGCCTCTCGGCACGTACAGCGCGACCGTCACTCTGACGGCGCTCAGCTGATCGACGGTGCGGGGCGGGCCGAGAGGTCCTTCCCACTTCCGAAAGGCCATCATGACCTCGCTGTTTCGTCTTCTCACGCCGCGACGCCTCGTCGCGGCGCTCGCCGTCGCCCTCCTGTCGGTCGGCGTCGCGGCGCCGGCGCTCGCCGCGACGGAGGAGCAGGATCCGTCGTCGTCCGTCTCGTGGGGCGCGCGTCCCGACGATACGGCGCAGGGCGAAGGCCGCCCGAACTTCGTCTACGATCTCGCGCCCGGCGACGAGCTGAGTGATGCGCTGCTCGTCACGAACCGCGGCGAGGAGCCCATTGAACTCGCGGTGTACGCCGCCGACGGCAAGACGACCGCCGACGGCACGCTCGATCTCCTGCCCTCGGGAGAGGAATCGACCGAGCTGGGCGCGTGGATCGACGTCGAGCAGGACAGCGTCGCGCTCGCCCCCGACGAAAGCGCATCGGTTCCGTTCGACCTCGCGGTCCCCGCCGACGCGCAGCCGGGCGACTATGCCGCCGGCGTCGTCGCGGCCATGCGCGTCGAGGGCGAGGACGGCATCGTCACCGAGCGTCGCCTCGGATCGCGCGTGCTGCTGCGCGTCGCAGGAGACCTCGCGCCCGCGCTGGAGGTCTCAGGCCTCGAGGCCGACTTCTCCGGCGGACTCAATCCGTTCCTCCCGGGGTCCGCGACGATCGATGTCACGCTGACGAACACGGGCAACGCGACCCTCGTCGGCGGTGCCGACGTCTCGGTCTCCGGCCCGTTCGGCATCGCTGCGCGCGCTGTCGACATGGGCGAGATCCCGGAGCTGCTGCCGGGAACGAGCCTCACGCGCACAGTGGAGGTCGCCGAGGCATGGCCGCTCATCGTGTTCAATACGGAGGTCGCGGCGTCGGCCGACGTGGTGGTGCGAGAGGGAGCCGTCCCGCCGCCGACCGCGACCGTCACCGACGAGGCGTCCACGCAGACGTGGGCCGTTCCGTGGACCCTGCTCGTGGTCGTCGTGCTCCTGATCGCACTCGTCGTCTGGCGCACCACTGCTGCGAAGCGTCGGAAGCGCGCGCACGAGGCCGAGGTCGCGCGTGCCGTCGAACAGGCGCTCGCGTCGCGAGAGAGCGAGCCCGTCGGGGTGTGACCGGGTACGAAGAAGCGGCCTGCCCGAGATCTCTCGGGGCAGGCCGCTTCTTCGTAAGTTAGGCGTGCTCGGGCGTGAACGTGGCGATGCCCTCGGGGGAGAGCGCGTAATGCACGGCCAGCAGGCTGGCCCCGACGACGGCGGCGCGCGAGCCGACCGACGACTGGGCGATCGAGAGGTGCTCGGTCGCGAGGGGCGTCGACCGCGTGTACACGACCTCGCGCACACCGGCGATGAGGTGCTCGCCGACGCGCGCCATCGATCCGCCGATCACGATCACCGACGGGTTCAGCAGGCTCACCGCGACGGTCAGCATCTCGCCGATGTCGCGGCCGGCCTGCCTCACGGCCTGGATCGCGGTGAGGTTGCCGTTCTTCACGTGGTCGACGACGTCGCTGCCGGTCTGCGCGTCGAGGCCCTGCTCGCGGAGCGTGCGGGCGAGCGCGGGGCCCGAGGCGAGGGCTTCGAGGCATCCGTTGTTGCCGCAGGTGCACGGGATGTCGGCGCCGCGCGCGATGCGCACGTGGCCGATGTCGCCGGCGATGCCCTGGGCGCCGCGCTGCAGCAGGCCCTCCGAGACGATTCCGGCGCCGATTCCGGTGGCGACCTTCACGAAGAGCAGATGCTCCCGCACGGGCCACGCGACGGCGCGCTCGCCGAGAGCCGAGATGTTCACGTCGTTGTCGACGAGCACCGGTGCATCGAAGTGCTGTCGCACCCACCCGGGCACGTCGAAGCGGTCCCATCCCGGCATGATGGGCGGGTTCACGGGCTGGCCCGTCGAGAACTCGACCGGACCGGGCAGTCCGATGCCGACTGCCGCGACGTCTTTCGCGTCGCGGCCAGCGTCATCGAGCAGGCGCCGCGCACCGTCGACGAGCCAGGTCAGCACGCGCTCCGGTCCCTCGGCGATCGCGATGTGTTCGCGCAGCTCGGCGAGGATCGTGCCGGTGAGATCGGTGATCGCGACGGTGGCGTGCGAGGCACCGAGGTCCGCCGCGATGACGAGGCGCGCGGCGGGGTTGAGCGCGAACTGCGACGGCGGGCGCCCGCCGGTCGACATTCCGTCGGCGACCGGGGTGACGAGGCCCATCGACATCAGCGCGTCGACGCGGGCCGCGATCGTGGAGCGCGCGAGGCCGGTGGACTTCGCGAGCTCGGCGCGTGTGTGAGGTGTTCCGTCGCGCAGCAGCTGGAACAGATGCCCGACGCTGCCGCGTCCTGAGGTGTTATCGCTCATCTCGTCTCCCTGGAATGCGTTTCAACGAAAGGCTGATGACCTTCCGTCGAACGCCCGAAATCTTACGTCGAGAACTCGGCGAGTTTCCCGAGTGTGTGAGAGAGCTATCTGCCGGGCTTCGCCGCGAAACGCTGCTGCAGCAGCACCGCAATCACGATGATGATGCCCTTGGCGACCGCCTGAACCGACGACGACAGATTGAGCTGCACGAAGACGTTCGAGAGCGTGGCGAAGATCAGCACGCCGAACACCGTGCCGGTGATCGTGCCCCGGCCGCCGATGAGGAGCGTGCCGCCGACGACGACGGCCGCGATCGCATCGAGCTCGTAGAGATTGCCGTGGGTCGAGGTGCCTGCTGTGGTGCGCGCCAGCATCATCACGCCGGCGATTCCGGCGCACAGGCCGGCGATCGCGTACAGCCACATCGTGTGGCGCTTGACCTTGATGCCACTGAGGCGCGCGGCTTCGGGATTGCCGCCGATCGCGATGGTGCGGCGGCCGAACGTGGTGCGGTTGAGCACGATCCAGCCGATGGCGGCGACGAGGACGAAGATCCAGATGAGCACGTCCACCCCGAGGATGTCGACGTTGAACGCGCGCTTGAACTCACTCGAATCGACGATGAAGTTGCGGTTGTCCGAGACGAGCTCGGCGAGACCGCGCGCGCCCACCATCATCGCGAGCGTCGCCATGAATGCCGCCACCTTGCCGTAGGCGACGACGATGCCGTTGATCATTCCCGCCGCGAAACCTGTCGCGAGGGCGATGACCACGAGCATGATCCAGTGGGTGTTCTCGACGATCACGTCCTGCATGATGTCGACCGTTGCGACGACGGAGGCGAGCCCGATGACCGCACCGACCGACAGGTCGATGCCGCCCGAGAGGATCACGAAGGTCATGCCGATGCTGATGACGCCGATCACCGACGCCTGACGCAGGATGACGAGGATGTTGTCGAGGCTCGCGAAGCTGGAGCCGTCGGTGATGGTGCCGACGATGAAGATCACGGCGAGCGCGAGCACGAGCCCGAGGTTGCGCCCGACGGAGCCCGACAGAAGGCGCCGGATCGGTGACGGCGCTGCCGTCGTAGTGGTGGTGTCAGTGGTCTGCGTGCTCACGCTGCTGTTCCCTTCATGACGAGATCGAGCACGCCGTGCTCGTCGATCTCGGAGGAGTCGACTGTGGTCAGGAGTTGCCCGTCGCCGACGACGAGCACGGTGTCGGCGAGGCCGAGCACCTCTTCGATCTCGCTCGAGATCACGACGATGGCGTTGCCGGCGTCTGCGAGGCGGCGGATGAGGGCATAGATCTCCGCGCGCGCGCCGACATCGACGCCTCGCGTGGGTTCGTCGAGCAGCAGGATGCTGCTGCCGTGGACGAGCCAGCGAGCGAGCAGGATCTTCTGCTGGTTGCCGCCCGACAGGGTTCCCGCGGGTCGCGAGGAATCGGCGGGCCGCAGCTCGAGAGCGTCGATCTGCTCGTCGGTGGCGCGACGCTCCGCGCGCTCGTCGAGCCAGCCGCCGTGGGCGATGTCCTGGAACGACGAGAGCGTGACGTTCTTGTAGATCGGATCGCCGAGGATCAGGCCCTGCGACTTGCGCTCTTCCGGGCTCAGGCCGAGTCCCGCGGCGATCGCCGCGGGGACGGAGCCGCGCGGCAGCTTCTTGCCGCGCGCCGTCACGGTGCCGCTCGTCGCCTTGCGCGCGCCGTAGATGGTCTCGATGATCTCGGATCGCCCCGAGCCGACGAGGCCCGCGAGGCCGACGATCTCGCCGGCCCGCACGCGGAAGCTGACGTCGTCGAATTCGCCGTCGAGCGCGAGAGAATCGACGTCGAGCAGCACGGGTGCATCGCTCGGCACGCCCGGGCGCGTCGGGAAGACGTTCAGCACCTCGCGGCCCGTCATGTGCTGGATGAGCACATCGGTCGGGGTGTCGGCGACGGAGAGGTTGCTCGCTGTTGAAGCGCCGTCCTTGAGCACGGTGATGCGGTCGCCGATGGTGCGGATCTCTGCGAGCCGGTGGGTGATGTAGATCACCGCGATGCCCTGGGAGGTCAGTTCGTGCACGACGCGGAAGAGGTTGTCGACCTCCTCGGTGTCGAGCACGGCCGATGGCTCGTCCATGATGATGAGCTCGATGTCGTGCGACAGCGCGCGAGCCATGCTGACGATCTGCTTCTCGGCGGCGCTCAGCGAGCCGACGTCGGTATGGGGCGACATCGACCCGTGTCCGAGACGCTCAAGGATCTCGCGGGTCTTGGCGGCCTGCTCGGCACGGCGGGTGATGCCGCCGCGATCGAGCTCGTGGCCGAGGAAGACGTTCTCGGCGATCGTGAGGCCGTCGACGACGTCGAGCTCCTGGTACATGGTCGCGATGCCGAGATCGATCGCGGATTGAGGTCCGTCGATATCGGCTGTCTCGCCGTGCCAGACGAGCTCGCCCTCGTCGGGCGAGTGCACGCCTGCGAGCACTTTGATCAGCGTCGACTTCCCGGCGCCGTTCTGACCGAGCAGGCAGTGCACCTCGCCCGGCGCGACGTCGAGGTCGACGCCTCGGAGCGCGGTGATGGGGCCGAAGCGCTTCTTGACGCCTCGGACGGAGAGTAATGACGAATGGTGGTCGACTTTGATCACGCGACGAACATAACATGCCGCACGCCTGATGCAACAGGGGCAATGATCCAATCGTCATCGAGTTCCACCCGAAGGCGCTGTGCCATCGTGCGGCGCCGTTTCGCGGCGCAACGCCGTCGCGCTCGACTTATAACGAACTTCGCGCAAAAGGTGTACAAGCTGACGCGAGTTCTGCTAGCGTCGGGCCTGTCGGCGCCGACAGCCCTGTGTGAACCGGGAGTGTGCCGACCTGTCTGCACCACTTCAAGGAGGAAACATGCAGGTACACAGCAAATGGCGTCGACCGCTCCTCACGGGCGCGGCCGCACTCGCCGCCGTCGGCCTTCTCGCCGGCTGCACGAGCGATGGCACGGAGGGCGAAGACGGCGGTGACACCACGGCCGACGAGCAGACGACCGAGAACGGCTCGGAAGGCGGCGGTTCCGACGGCACGATCGTCATCGGCTGGTCGGGCCCGGCGATCTCGCACGGCTGGCTCGGATCCATCGGCCAGGCGGCCGAGGATGCCGCGGCCGGCTTCGACGACGTCGAGCTGCGCTCCGCGGAGGGCACGGATGACGCGAACCAGCAGATCGCGGCCGTCGAGCAGTTCATCAACGACGAGGTCGACGTGATCGTCATGCTGCCGACCGACGGCGCAGCGCTCACGCCGGTTGCGCTCGAGGCGATGGAGGCGGGCATCCCGGTCGTCAACGTCGACCGCGAGTTCTCCGACCCCGACGCCGCGCGCGTGACCGTGCTCGGCGACAACTACGGCATGGGCGTGTCGGCGGGCGAGCACATCTGCGAGCAGATGGAGGGCATCGACGACCCGATCATCGGCGAGATCGCGGGCGTCGACTCGCTGCCGCTCACCCAGGATCGTTCGCAGGGCTTCGAAGACGCGCTCGCGGAGTGCGATCTCGATGTCGATGCACGCGTCGCCACCGACTTCACGGTCGCCGGCGGCGAAGAGCAGACCGCGGCGCTCCTGACGGCGAACGACCACTTCGACGCCATCTGGAACCACGACGACGACCAGGGAATCGGCGTGCTGGCGGCCATCAACAACGCCGGGCGCGACGAGTTCATCCTCGTCGGCGGTGCGGGCAGCAAGAACATGATGGAAGAGATCAGCAACCCGGACAGCGTCGTCGAAGCGACGATCATCTACCCCTACACGCAGGCTGCGGACGGCATCACCCTCGCCCGCTCGCTCGTGAAGGGCGAGTCGCTGACCGAGCTGGAGTCGCAGGGCGTGCCGCGCCGCATCGTGCTGGATGCGCCCGTGGTCACTGCTGACAACGTCGACCAGTACATCGATCAGGCGTTCGAGTCCTGATCCGGTGACGCCCGCGACGACGACCTGAGCTGAGGAGGCACCGATGGCGCTGAAGGATCTGCTGGAGCTGATCCGGGCACCTGCCGTGCTGACGGTGCTCGGTGACGCCGTCGCGGGCGCCACGGCGTCCGCTGGCGCGGTCGGCCGCGCGGGTGTCGCCGCATCGGCGTCGTCGGCGGGCTTCTACGCCGCCGGCATGGCGCTGAACGATTTCGCGGACGCCGACCTCGATGGGATCGAGCGCCCCGAGCGCCCGATCCCGTCGGGTCGCGTCTCGCGCGGCAGAGCACTGGGCGTCGCCACAGTGCTCACGGCCGGCGGTCTTGCGGCCGCGAACAGCGCGGGACCGCGGGCGCTGCGCATCGCGCGGCCCCTCGCCGCATGCGTGTGGTTCTACGACCTGATCGGCAAGAAGACCGCGCTGGGTCCGCTCTCGATGGCGGCATGCCGCGGGCTCGACGTGATCATGGGCGCCGCGGAGAACGGCTGGCGCACGGCCGTGGCCCCCGCCGGCGCGATCGCCGGACACACGCTCGCCGTCACGAACGTCTCGCGCGGCGAGGTGCACGGCACGTCCCGGGCCGCCGCCGCTTCGGCCGCCGTGATGGCGGTCGGGGCGGCGGGCACAGCCGTGCTTCGGGGCGTGCGCTCCGGTCGGCGCGGCCGAACCGTCGGATCCGTCATCGCCGCCGGCGCGTTCCTGACCTCGGTCCTGCCGGCGTTCGTGCGGGCAGCGCGCGACCCCAACGCGGATAATGCCCGCGACGCGACGCGCCGCGGGATCCGCGGAATGGTGCCGCTGCAAGCGGCGTTCGCGGCATCGCACGGATCTCCGGGCGGTGCCGTGTTCCTCGCGGTCATCGATGTCGCCGGTCGGCTGATCGGGGCCCGCAGAAAGCAAGGAGATGTCACATGAACTCTGATCCCACGACGAAGTGGGCTCCCGCATACGGAACGAACGGGTTCACCGAGCACACGCTCACCGCCGCGCTCGACGTGATGGCCGACGCCGGCTACCGGGCGATCGGCCTGACTCTGGGAACCACGCACTTCGACCCCTTCGCCGCTGACTGGCGCGAGCGCGCAGAGGCGCTCGCCGTAGATCTCCGCCGGCGCGGGTTCCGGATCGCGGTGGAAACGGGATCGCCCTACCTGCTCGATGCTTTCGAGCCGTTCGCGCCCTCTCTCGCGGCCGCGGATGCCTCCGCGCGCACCGCGCTCATCGAGCGCGCGGTCGAGATCGCCGCGATCGTCGGCGCCGAATGCGTGTCGACATGGAGCGGCGTGCTGCCGCACAACGTGACCGAAGAGCAGGCATGGCAGCGTCTCGCCGACCGCATGCGTCCTCTCGCATCGCGCGCCGCCGAGGCCGGGGTGCGGCTCGCGATCGAGCCCGAGCCGGGCATGATCGTCGACACGGTCGCGAAGGCGCTCCACTGGCGCGAGCTCGCCGGCAGCCCCGACAACCTCGGCGTCACGATCGACATCGGTCACGCGATCGCGGTCGGCGAGCCCGGGGGAGCTGCAGGCGCCATCCGCGTCGCCGGCGACCTCCTCTTCAACGTGCACGTCGACGACATGCCGGCGGGACGCCACGAGCACCTGCCGCTCGGCGAGGGCGACCTCGACCTCGACGCAACCTTCGCGGCCCTCGACGAGGCGGGCTTCGCAGGGATCGCGGCGGTGGAGCTGCCGCGCCACGCGGGCGAGGCGCCGATGCGCGCGCGGCAGAGTCTGCGGATCCTCGAAAGCCTCGGCGCGTGTGCGCACGATCCGTGGACGGCGAACGCGCGGCACCGGATCTCGACCGATCCGCAGTCCGTCGAAGAGCTCTTCGGCGATGCGATCCGCGCGGTCGGCCGGGGCGAGCCCGCGGCACGCGCACGGGCCGCGCTCGTGACCGCGCTCGCCGACCATGCGTGGGGCGCCGAGGTCGTGCGCGACCTCTACCGTCGGGGCGACGCTGACGAGCGCCTCGCGGTTCTCGCAGGGCTCGCGCACCTCGCTCCTGTCCGGGAATCCGCCTGGCGCGATGCGGGGATCGAGATCGTGACCGATGCGCTGCGCACGAACGACCCGCGCGTCGTCGGTGCGGCGATGGGCGATTTCGCCCGGCACCACCTGGACGATGCCGCGTGGCGGCAGGGCGTGCTCAAGCTCGTCTTCATGGAGGCGCCGCTCGCTCAGGTCGCGGGCCTCGCAGATCGTCGCGACGGCGAGCTCGCCGCGATGGCCGACCGGTTCGCCGCCGAGCGAGCCGCGGCCGGGCGCACGGTCCCCGAAGACCTTGCGCTCATTCGAGACAGGGAGGCCGCGAGATGACCGACATGAGAATCTTCGACCCGCACATCCACATGTCCTCGCGCACGACGAACGACTACGAGGCGATGTACGAGGCGGGCGTGCGCGCTCTCGTGGAGCCCGCGTTCTGGCTCGGACAGCCGCGCACGTCGGCCGCGAGCTTCACCGACTACTTCGACTCGCTCGTGGGTTGGGAGCGCTTCAGAGCGAGCCAGTTCGGCATCCGGCACCATTGCACGATCGCCCTCAACCCGAAAGAGGCGAACGACCCGCGATGCCGCGAGGTGATGACGGAGCTGCCGCGCTACCTGCGCAAGGACGGCGTCGTCGCCATCGGCGAGACCGGCTACGACTCGATGACGCCGGAGGAGGACGAGGTGCTTGCGCAGCATCTCGCGCTCTCCCTCGAGTTCCAGCTGCCGGTCATGGTGCACACGCCGCACCGCGACAAGGAGAACGGCACGCGCCGCACGCTCGATGTCGTGCGCGAATCCGGCGTGCCCGCGAACGCGCTGCTCGTCGATCACCTCAACGAGATGACGGTCGATATGGTGCGCGAGACCGGCGCGTGGATGGGCTTCTCGATCTACCCCGACACGAAGATGGATGAGGCGCGCATGGTCGCGATCCTGCAGAGGATCGGCCTCGATCGCGTGCTCGTCAACTCCGCCGCTGACTGGGGCAGGTCGGACCCGCTGAAGACGCTGAAGACGGGCCGCGCGATGCTCGACGCGGGGTTCAGCGCCGACGACGTCGATCGCGTGCTGTGGCGCAACCCGGTCGAATTCTACGGCCAGAGCGGTCGGTTGAACCTCGAACCCGTCGACGGGTTCGACGCGGCCGCCCCGCCGGCCGAGACCTTCTCGGGCAACTCGATCCTGCGCGGTGCGCCGGTCGCGAGGGGAGTCTGACATGCGGCTCTCGTACTGCACGAACGTGCATCCCGCTGAAGACCTCGACGGGATCATCGCCCAGCTGCACGAGCACGCGGGCCCGGCCCGCCGCGCAGCGGGCCTCGACCGGCTCGGCGTCGGCCTGTGGCTGCCCGTCGACGCGGCGGCGCTGCTCGCGAGCGACGCCTCGGCGCGGGCGCGCCTCGCCGATGCGCTCGAGGAGGAGGGGCTCGAGCTCTTCACCGTCAACGCCTTCCCGTATCGCGGATTCCATGAAGAGGTCGTGAAGCTCGGCGTGTACTCGCCCGACTGGTCGACGCCCGCGCGACTGGCGTTCACCAGGGACTGCGCGACGGCGCTCGCGCACCTGCTGCCGGAAGGATCCGCGGGGAGCATTTCGACGCTTCCGCTCGGATGGCGCGAGGGCTGGACGAACGGGCGCGACTCCGCCGCGGCGGCGCACCTCGCGGCGCTCCGCGACCACCTGGCGATGCTCGAACGCGAGACCGGCCGCGTCGTGCGTCTCGCCATCGAACCCGAGCCGGGCTGCATTCTCGACGACGTCGCCGATGTGGTCCGTTGGCTCGCGGCGCATCCCGACCTCATCGCCGACGGACGCATCGGCGTGTGCCTCGACACCTGTCACCTCGCGGTGTCCTATGCCGATCCCGTCGCCGCCGTGCGCGCGATCGACGAGGCGGGCGTGCGCGTCGTCAAGGTTCAGGCTTCCGCAGCGCTCGAGGTGCCGGATCCCGCGCACGCGCGGTCCGCTCTCGCGAGCTTCGCCGAGGCCAGGTACCTGCATCAGGTGCGCACGCGGCCGTCCGGAGACCAGCCGCTCCGCGCCGACGATCTCGCGGGCGTGCTCGCGGATCCGGCATGGCCGACGGATCGTCCGTGGCGCGTGCACGTGCACATTCCGCTGCACATGACCCCGGGCGAACCGCTCGCCTCCACTCAGAGCGTGCTGCTCGAGGCCGTCCGCGCCGTGCTCGAGACCGAGCACGGCCGCGAGGCGCACCTCGACATCGAGACGTACACGTGGAACGTGCTGCCCGCCGAGATGCGGCCGGCGACCCTCGCCGAGGGGATCGCGGACGAGCTGCGCTGGGCGACACGCGAGCTCGCCGCGGCGATCGATTCCTCGCACGACCGCACGAAACAACCGGAGGTGGCCCGATGAAGAAGGTGCTCCTGCTCGACGTGGTCGGCCTGACGACCGACGCGCTCGCGCACATGCCGAGGCTCCAGTCGCTCGCGGATCGCGGACGCCAGGCGCACATGAACACGATCCTGCCCGCCGTGACCTGCAGCGTGCAGTCGACGATCCTCACCGGACGCATGCCGCGCGACCACGGGATCGTGGGCAACGGATGGTACTTCCGTGGGCTCGGCGACGCCCTGCTCTGGCGTCAGCACAACTCGCTCGTCACGGCCGACAAGATCTGGGACACGATGCGCCGGAGCGGCGACTACCGCGTCGCGAACGTCGGCTGGTGGTACGCGATGGGCGCCGCAACGGACGTCGCGGTGACGCCGCGCCCGATCTACCACGCCGACGGCAGGAAGAGCCCCGACGCATACGTGCGTCCGGCCTGGTTGCATGACGAACTCGTGGGATCGTTCGGCGAGTTCCCGCTGTTCCAGTACTGGGGACCGACGGCGTCGATCGCTTCCAGCGAGTGGCTCATCGGAGCCGCGCGCGGCCTGCTGTCGCACAGGTGGAGCGACGACGAGAACGACCTCACGATGGTCTATCTGCCGCACCTCGACTACGCGCATCAGAAGTACGGCCCGCATGCGCCCGAGTCCGCGGCGGCGGCCGCGGAGCTCGATCAGGCCCTCGCCCCGCTGCTCGACGATGCCGAGAACCTCGGGATGACCGTCGTGGCGCTCGCCGAGTACGGCATCGCGCCCGCGTCGCGGCCCGTGCACATCAACCGGGCGCTCCGGCGCGAAGGACTGCTCGAGGTATACGTGCAGCAGGGTCTCGAGCAGCTCGACCCGTGGACGTCGCGCGCGTTCGCCGTCTCCGACCATCAGGTCGCGCACGTGTACGTGAACGATCCGGCGGACCTCGCTCGCACGGCCGATGTGATTCGCGATCTGCCGGGCGTCGACATGGTGCTGACCCGCGAGCAGCAGGCGGCGTACGGAATCGACCATGAGCGCGCCGGCGAGCTCGTCGTGGTCGCCGAGCCCGGCGCCTGGTTCACCTACTACTTCTGGCTCGACGACGCGCGGGCGCCCGAATACGCCCGAGCGGTAGACATCCACAAGAAGCCCGGGTACGACCCCGCCGAGCTGTTCATGAACCCGGCCGACCCGCTCGCGAAGGCGAAGGCAGGGCTGAACCTCGTGAAGAAGAAGCTCGGTCTGCGCTATGCGATGAGCACCGTGCCGCTCGACGGCTCGTATGTGCGCGGCACGCACGGCAGGCTGCCCGACACCGTGCACGATACGCCCCTGCTGATCTGCTCGGATCCGTCGCTCATCGCCGACGACGTCGAGCGCATCGACGCGACGGCCGTCTCGGCACTGCTGCGCCAGGCGCACAGCACCCCCGTGCGAACGGCGGCCGGATCGTGAGCGACGAACTCGTCGTTCTCGTCGACGAGGCGGGGAACGAGATCGGCACGGCGCCGAAGAGCGATGTGCACTCGGTCGAGACACCGTTGCACCGAGCCTTCTCCTGCCATGTCTTCGACGACGCGGGCCGCGTGCTCTTGACGCGCCGTGCATTGACCAAGCGCGCGTGGCCCGGTATCTGGACGAACGCATTCTGCGGGCACCCGGCGCCGGGGGAGGCCGACACCGACGCGATCGATCGCCGTGCGCGCCAGGAGCTCGGGCTGCGGATCCGCGACGTGCGGGTCGTCGACGCGGGCTTCCGCTACCGTGCGACCGACTCGGCGGGCATCGTCGAGAACGAGCTGTGCCCCGTGTACCGCGCGACGGCAGGCTCAGACATCGCAGCCGATCCGCTCGAGGTCGACGATTGGCGCTGGATGGATCCAGCCGATCTCAGCACGATCGTGCGGCTCGCACCGCATCTTGTCAGTCCCTGGCTCGTCGGCCAGGCCGCCGCTTCTCCTGATCTTCTCCGCGAACGCGAAAGGACACACACATGACCGACACACTCCGCGTGGCCATGATCGGCTACGGGTTCATGGGTGCGGCGCACTCGCAGGCCTGGCGCACGGCGCCGAGGGTCTTCGACCTGCCGAAGGCGATCGAGATGACCGTCATCGTGGGGCGCAGCGCCGACGCGGTTGCGGCATCCGCCGATAAATGGGGCTGGCGCGAGTCGGCCACCGATTGGCGCGAGGTCCTCGCGCGCGACGACATCGACATCGTCGACATCGTCACGCCCGGCCACTCGCACGACGAGATCGCGATCGCGGCGCTCGCGGCAGGGAAGCACGTACTGTGCGAGAAGCCGCTCGCGAACACGGTCGAGGACGCCGAGCGCATGGTGCACGCCGCCGAGGCCAGCTCGGCCATCGCGATGCTCGGCTTCACCTATCGGCGCGTGCCCGCTCTGACGCGTGCCCGCGATCTGATCGCCGAGGGGCGCATCGGCACGGTGCAGCAGGTGCGCGCGGCCTACCGCCAGGACTGGCTCGTGGATCCGCTGGCGCCGCTGTCGTGGCGGCTCAAGAAGGACGAGGCGGGCGCGGGGGCGCTCGGCGACATCGGCGGCCACGCGATCGACCTCGTGCAGTTCCTCACGGGGCAGACGGTCGACCGCATCTCGGGCGTCATCGAGACGATCGTCTCCGAGCGCCCGGTCGAGACCGAGCGCGTCGGCATCGCCGGCGTGGGCGGTGACGAGCTCGGTGAGGTGACGGTGGACGACCTGGCGCTGTTCACGGGGCGGCTCTCGGGCGGGGCGCTCGCCTCGTTCGAAGCCACGCGCTTCGCGACCGGTCGCAAGAACGAGCTGACCGTCGAGATCTCCGGATCAGACGGCGCGATCTCGTTCAACCTCGAAGACATGAACGTGCTGCACGTCTACGACCGTACGGCGGCGGATGTCGATCAGGGCTTCACGCGGGTGGTCGTGACCGAGCCCGGGCACCCGTACCTCGAGGGGTGGTGGCCGACCGGCCATATGCTCGGGTACGAGCACGCGTTCAGCCACCAGGTCAAGGACCTGGTCGAGGCGATCGTCGCGGGAACGGAGCCCGCGCCGACATTCGCCGATGGCGCCCAGGTGCAGCGGGTCATCGCCGCCGTGGAAGCCAGCAGCGCGCAGGACGCGCGCTGGGTACAGGTGTGAGAAGAACCGTCGAGGAGGACGAGAAATGACACGACCGATCACGCTGTTCACGGGCCAGTGGGGCGACCTGCCGTTCGAAGAGGTCTGCCGGCTCGCAGGCGAATGGGGATACGACGGCCTGGAGATCGCCTGCGGCGGCGATCACCTGGATCCGTCTCGATGGGACGACGAGGCGTACGTGCAGGGCCGCCTCGACATCCTCGAGAAGAACGGCCTGAAGGTGTGGGCCATCTCGAACCACCTCACGGGCCAGGCCGTGTGCGACGACCCGATCGATTTCCGCCACCGCGACATCCTGACCGCCGAGGTGTGGGGCGACGGAGATCCCGAGGGTGTGCGCCAGCGCGCGTCGGAAGAGCTGAAGAACACCGCGCGCATCGCCGCAAAGCTCGGCGTGAAGACGGTGACGGGCTTCACGGGATCCGCGATCTGGAAGTATGTCGCGATGTTCCCGCCCGTGAGCGACGACGTGATCGAGGCCGGCTACCGCGACTTCGCGGATCGCTGGAGCCCGATCATTGACGTGTTCGAGCAGGAGGGCGTGCGCTTCGCTCTCGAGGTGCACCCGTCCGAGATCGCATACGACTACTGGACGGCGAAGAAGACCCTCGAGGCGATCGGCGATCGCCCCGGGTTCGGGCTGAACTTCGACCCGTCGCACTTCATGTGGCAGCAGCTCGATCCTGCGGCGTTCGTGCTCGACTTCGCCGAGAAGATCTACCACGTGCACGTCAAGGAGTCGGTGACGAACCTCGATGGGCGCAACGGTGTGCTCGGATCGCACCTGCCGTGGGCGAACCCGCGGCGCGGGTGGACGTTCGTGTCGACCGGCCATGGCGCCGTGCCGTGGGAGCAGCTGTTCCGCGCGCTCAACTCGATCGGCTATGACGGGCCGACGAGCGTCGAGTGGGAGGACGCGGGCATGGACCGCCTGCAGGGAGCCGCGGAGGCCGTCGACTTCGTGCGCAAGCTGAACGCCATCACCCCTCCGGGAGCGGCGTTCGACTCGGCGTTCTCGAACCGCTGAACAACGAGCGACGGCCTCGGATCCGATCGGATCCGAGGCCGTCGCTCACGCGCGGATGGTGTGGGTCAGGAGTGGTCGTCGTCGAAGCCGCGGAGGTCGTCGGCAGTCGTGTTCAACCACTGCGCCATCGCGCCGACCGACTGCGCGGCTTCTTTGAGGCTGTCGGTGAGCTCCTGGTAGTTCGTGCGGTAGTTGCTCGAGGCCTTCTCCGTCTTGAACCCATCCTCGACGAGGTCATCGACAATGCCCTGGAGATCCTCGAGGAGCGTCTCGATATCGACCTGCCCGTCCTCGAGCTTGCCCGCGGCCGTCTCCATCGCGTCGTATGAAACTCCGAAGTCAGTTGCCATGTTCCGTCCATCCCCCATAGGTCTCGTGCGTGTAAGGGCCCGAACAGGCCGCCTCCCCCACCGTAAAGACGCACCCCCGTTTCCGCGATGGGCACTTCTCCCCATCGCGGATGCCCGGTGGTGTTCATAGGGTTACGGAGGGACATTCTTGAATGGGGGCGGTATGGCGATCACGGTGCCGGGAGAACTGGACTTCGCGCTCGACATGCTCGGCTTCGAGTGGCCGAACATCGACGAAGACGCCGTCCGTGATGCCGCGACCCTCCTGCGCACCCTCCGCGAAGACCTCCAAACCACGCTCGATACCCTCGATGACCGCATCGATGGTGACCTGTCCGAGGCGTTCACGTCGAAGACGGCGTCGGCGTATATCGAGGCGTGGACCGAGAACCGCACCCAGAACATGGACCAGATGCTCGATCTGCTCCCCGGGGTCGCTGACGGGCTGGACCTGTTCGCCGACGCGGTCGTGGCGCTGAAGACGAAAGTCATCGCCGAGCTCGTCATCACCGCGGCCCAGCTGGCCGCGACCGCGGCCAGTGCGGTGTTGACGTTGGGGGCGAGTGCGGCCGCGAGTGCGGCGATCCTCGTGGCCCGGAAGAAGGCGCTCGATATCCTCACCCAGATCGCGGTCGAGGAACTCATCGGTCAGATCGCGGTCATGGTCATCGAACCGCTCACGAGTTCGTTGGACGGGCTCGTGGCGGCGGTGTTGGATCACCCGATCACGTCGTCGGGCAGTCAGCCGCAGACGTATGACGCGGATTACGACTTGATGGAGCAGATCGCGGACGCGATCGATGACTGCGGGACCGATCAGGAAGAACTGTTGTCCACGTTCGCGTCGCAGGTCGCGGGCCTGCCGATCTTCGCCGCGTAGACCAGGGGGACGAGCTTTTGTCAGGTGCACTCAGGCGCAACGGGGACGAGATCCTCGAGGCCCTCGATGACGCAGTCATCAAGCTGAAGCGGGCGTTGAAGGATCGTTCCGAGACCCAGTCGGAGCACATTCGCCGGACCACGCGCGACAACCGGGAGTTCGACAGCTCCCACACCGACAGCGACGCCGGCGGAGGCGGAACCACCCACCATAGCCCTAACAGCGGCGGGAGCGGCGGCGGTCGTCGTTCCGGCGTCAACGAGCTCGAGGTCGGTTCGTACGGCGAGCTTCAGTACCGTGCTCGTCCCGGCGACGGCATGCAGCACGATCACGTCCCCTCGAAGGCAGCGCTCCTGCGCGCACTTCAGCAACAGCGCCGTCGCATGACTCCGGCACAACGACGGTACTTCGAGAATGAGGCCACGGCGATCGAGATCTCGGACGCGCTGCACTACCGGAGTCGTACCTATGGCGGACGGCAGAATCAGCAGATCCCCGATGGCAATGGATCGCACGGTCCGCGCGTCGACGTCGACGCAGACGACGTCGATACGGCGATGTGGCGCGACCTCGCGCAGTTCTGGGAGAATACCCGCAGCTATCGCAACGATCTTGATGAGGACGACGTGCTCGATGCGATCCAAGAGGTCGTCAACCGCAACCGCGACCTCTTCGCCCGACTCAATCTGAGCTGATTCGAAAGAAGCAATGACGACACTGCACGGAGAGATCCTTCCCTACCTCGAGGCGATCGGCGCCGAAGACGGATCCGAGCCGATGCTTGCGGCGATGAATCTCGTCGGCACGAGGTTCACGATCGATGAGTACACGTCGGCGGGCATGCATGAGAAGTACCTCATGTTCACCAAGGGTGGGGTGGATTTCCTCGTCATCGACGGAATCGTCGACACGATCTTCTTCCGCCTCGCTGAGAGCGATGAGGGCGCAGCGTATGCGCGACCGAACTCACTGGTCGAGGGTATTGAGCACCACATGCCAGTCGAGGATCTGACAGCGGTTCTCGGCTCGCCCATCTTCGAAGCAACCGACCACATCGTCTACAAAGTCGGCGAGAAGTTTCTCAACATCGACATCGAAGACGGCCGAGTCGACAAGCTCTGCGTGCAGCTGTTCGATTTCGGCGCTGAAAGTGACGGGGGCCGGACAGAGTCGGCAGCCCCTGCGAACCCGATCACCGGCGAGATCTCCCTGCTCATCGATGCCGCCGGAACCGCGTACGGCGACAAGGTCATGATCGACCTCGTCGATGCCCTCGGCCCCCGCCTCGATTCTCACGACACCGACGAGGGAACCGGCACGTTCCTCGTCTTCGACAGCGGCGGCGTCGACGTGCAGTACCGCGACGGCATCCTCGCGGGCGTACTCATCCACATCGCGAACGACGAGCGCCGGCCGTACCCCCGGCTCGACGCGCTCGTCGACGGGCTGCCCCTACCCGCGACCCGCACCGATGTGACACAGGCGCTCGGCACCCCACAGGAGTCGCTTCCTGATGTGGATCTCTACACGGAGCGCGGGCGCTTCGTCATGTTCAACTACACGGGCGACGACCTCACGACCATCAGCATCGCCCACGTGCCGGCAGAGGGCTGATCCGCACGGGTCAGGTCGATCGCGACCGGATCCACAGCGATCGACCTGATCGCGTTATGGCCTGCTCCAGGCGAGGAGACCATGGCTAAGTATGGTCTGAACCAGCCAACCGAACGCTTCATCGCGGCGGCACTGACCGCCGGCGCGTTCGATCGGCCCTACGGGCTGGCCTGCCCCGTTCCCGTCCCCACCGCAGGGGCCGCGGCTCCCGGTGGGAGCCAGCCCAGCGGATCCGACGCCAGCGTGCCCGGGCGGCCCGGTGCCGCCTGAACCGCCTCGACGTCGCGGCTCGCGACGATCACGACCGGATCGGTCGCAATCGGCAGTGCGATGCGCTGCGCGACGATGTCGGCTTCGATCGCGACGCGGAGGTCGCGGCGATCGTACGGATCCGTCACCGTGCCAACGCGAGCGATGAGCGCGTCGCGCTCATCGCTCGCGTTCTGCGTCGGGTTGCCATCGCCCGATCCCCACTGACGCGCGAGGTCTGCTGGCGTCTCGGGCAGGTCGATCCTCGTCAGCACCGCGTCGTACGCGCCGCCGACCTCGATGACCTCATCGGGTTCGTCATTTCCGCAGTCGCGTGCGGTCCAACCGGCCTCATCGAGCGACTTCTTCATGCTCTCGAAGGCCTCTCGGGCGAACGCCTCGTCAGTGTCGTACAGGATGCACACGACGGAGTTCTCGGGCACGCCCGCCGACTTTCGCAGCGCTGCCGGATCCTGCGCAGGCTCGAGCTGCGTCATGATCCCACTGTCCTCGACCGCGATGTCGTACCCCTCCTCGCTGGGCGCGAGCGACATGGCCGAGGAGGACTCGTACGCCGACGCCCAGTCGCCGGCGACCTCCGCGACGATATCGGTGCGCGGGATCGAACGCAGGAACGCGGTGCGGGCATCCGCGTCGCGGAGCGGCCAAGTATCGGCACGCGCCAAGAGCGCCCACAGCTCACCGCTCCCGGTCGTCGCCATGCCGTAGTCGTCGCGCTCGAGATCGCGCACCTGCACGAAATCAGCCTCGGACACGGGCAACTGGGCGACATCGTATTCGTCGCCAATGCGGTCGAAGACGTCCGAGGCATCGTCCTGATGGAACACGATGCGCTCGAAGGCACCCGCCACCTCGCCCGTGAACTCGCGGTTCGCAACGAGCGTCACGACCTGGTCGCCCTCCTCGGCATCGCCCGCGATGCTTTCAATACGGTACGGGCCGCTCGCCAGCAGCCGCTCGTCGCTCGCCGGAAAACGCGCCGAGATCTCGAACGCGCTGGTGAACGTCGACGCGAGCTCCGCGAGGTCGCCGCTCTCGATCGCTTCGATCACGGCCTGTTTCGCGGCCATTGGATCGTCGATGCCGAAGGCAAGCTCGCCGACGATGTGCGCGGGCGCCATGATCTGCAGCGCCGTCTGCCAGTCGGCGGCCGTGCCGTCGAGCGTCACATCGATGCGACGCTCGAACTCGTCGTAGGTCGGCGTCTCGCTGCCGACGAGACCCGAAGCGGCGGTCTCGAAGCCTTCCTCGCCCGGGTGCGCGGCGACGGCCCACGCGAGCAGCAGGTCGGCGCTGTCGAGCGGGATCCCATCGGACCACCGCGGCTCCGCGAGGTCGTAGCGCACCGTCATCGCGCCGTCCGATTCGTCGAGAATCTCGGCGCTGCCGAAGCTCTGGTTCGGAGTGACTGCGCCCTGGTCGACGCGCGCGAACTGCGCGTGGGTCAGCTGCGCGATGTCATCGTCTCCCGCCGAAAGCGGCTTGGCGACGGACGTCAGCGCGCCGCGCCACGCGACGTCGACCGACGTGTCTTCGACCACGGCCTTGTGCAACGGAGCACCGCCGCACCCGGAAAGCACGAGCACGCCCGCAACCGCAGACAGGCACGCGAGGGCACGGCGAATGCTCACTCGGACGTCTCCGCCTTCGCGGCTTCGAGCCGCGCTTGGCGTCGGGCGCGTCGCGCCGCGCGCGCCTCTTCTTCGCTCATGCCCTCGGTGGGTCCGGCGGCCGCTGCGCGGGCCTCACGACGCGCCCGTCGCGCGGCACGCTCATCGGCCTCGGTCAGCGGGGCGCCGGGCTCGGGCTGCGGCTTCTCCGGGAAGCTGAACGGCTGGGCCGTACGAACGGGCTTCTCGTCGTGAGCGACAGGCATCTGCGTGAGCATCGCGCGGCCCGCCTGCACGAACATGCCGCGCCCCTCGGGGAATTCCGCGCGCTTGACACGGCCGAACGGCACCTTGAACAGGCTGTCGCCGTCGAGCCCATCGGGCTTCAGAGCGATGCCCTGTCGGCCCGACTTCCATGCCCCCATGACGCCGGATCCGCCCGTCGCGCGGGAGATGTCCACATCGCCGAGCAGCATGTGGTCGCTCTCGTTCAGCGCCTTGAGCAGCGCGCGCATCGGGCGCTCGGCCGCACCGTCGGCGAGGTGCGGCATGTCCTCGCAGACGATAAGGATCCGCGAGGCGAAGGATTCGTCGGCGAGCAGCTCGGTGACCTGCGTCGCGAGCGCCGCCTCGTCATCGGCCTTCGTGGCGCTGCGCGCCCAGTCGCGGAAGTCGGCGAGTTCGCTGCGGCGGGTGCCGAAGTGGAACATGACGACGTTCGGATCGAAGCGCTCCATGGCGATGATGAGCGACTTCATCGCGTTGGTCTTGCCCGATGACGGCGGCCCGGCGATCATGAACGACCCGACGGGGTCGAAACCTCGGGGCTCGAGCGTGTCATCGGCGACGCCGAAGACGGGCTTGCCGTCGACGGTGTCGGGCATATCGCGGATGTCGACCTCGGTCGGCAGCGAGCCGATCTCGGGCGCCTCGCGCACGTCGCGGGCGCGCAGCTTCTCGGCGAGGCGGCCGATCGCCTTCGCCTGCTCGGCGGCATTCGGCGTGCCACCCGGAACTGCGACCTGCAGCTCGTTCTTGTCGATCGCAGCGCGGCCGGGAGGCGACTGATCGTCGAGGATGTCCTTCGGCGCGCCCATCATCACGTAACCGCTCGGGTCGGAGAGGCGCATCACGATGCGGCGCGTGATGTTCGAGGCGACCGCGGTCGGCACGGCGCCGCCGCGATCCGCTGTGATCACGGCGTGCACACCGAGCGGTCGGCCCTCGCCGAGCACACGCAGGAACCCCCGGTAGAACGGGGTGCGCACCGACGTGGTGTCCCACTCCTTCTTGAATTCGGCGAAGTTGTCGATCAGCAGGATGATGCGCGGCATCGATGGATCCACGAGGTCGCGGTACTCGGTGAGCGTCGACGCGCGCGCGGCCGCGAACGCCGCCGATCGACGATCGAGCTCGCGCATGAGCGTTGCGAGCAGACGCTGCACGCGCTCGGCGTCGTCGCCCGCCACGATCGAGCCGACGTGCGGCAGATCTTCGAGCACACCGAGCGCACCGGAGGCGAAATCCATGCCGTATACCTCGGCGCTGCCGAGCTCGGGCTGAGCGCCTGCGGCCGTCGCGATCGTCTTGAGCAGCGTAGATTTTCCGGATCCCGAGGTGCCGTAGATTGCGATCGAACCGTCGCGATCCGGGCGGAAGTGCGCGGGCACCTGCTGCTGGCGTTCGGGGATGTCGACGAGCCCGAGCACGATCTCACTGTCGCCGCCTCCCTCGAGGCTCGCCAGATCGATCGCGGTGGGCAGCTCGTCGAGCCACGGGCGGCGGGGGATCGGCAGCCGGGCGCGTTCGGCCGCATCGATGATCGTGCGCACGATGCGCTTCTGATCGGTCGGACCGAGATCCTCATCGTGCACGTCGACGTCGACCGGACCATCGGGCTCCCACGGCATGACGGATCCGAAGCGCAGTTCGGCGACCGCGACGTCGGCGTCGCTCGACCTCTCATCACGCGTCCATCCGCCCGCGTACGCCGACTGGAACGGCGTCAACCGGCCGGGGCCGGTCTTGGCGATTCCGCGCCCGGGAATCGACGGCGGGAACGTGGCGGCGACGACATCGTCGACCACATCGCGAGAGTCGCCCTCGTCGGCCATGCGCAGTGCGACGCGCAGGTTGGTGTTTGCCCGCAGGTTCTCCTTGATCACGCCGGCCGGACGCTGCGTCGCCATGATCAGGTGGATGCCGAGCGAGCGACCGCGCTGAGCGATGTCGACGACGCCGTCGACGAACTCGGGCACCTCGCCGGCGAGCGCGGCGAACTCATCGATCACGAGCACGAGCGCGGGCGGCGTCTCCGGATCCTGCCGCTTCTCGAGCTCGAGCAGGTCCTTCACGTTCTTGCGGTTGAACAGGTGCTCGCGGTGGTGCAGCTCGGCGCGCAGGCTCGTGAGGGCACGATGCACGAGGTGCGGGCTCAGGTCGGTCACGATGCCCACACAGTGCGGCAGGTCCACGCAGTCGGCGAACGCGGATCCGCCCTTGTAGTCGACGAACAGGAACGTGACGCGATCGGGGCTGTGGGCGCTGGCCATACCGAGCACCCACGCCTGCAGGAACTCCGATTTACCGGCGCCGGTCGTGCCGCCGACGAGCGCATGCGGGCCCTGACCGCGCAGGTCGAGGGTCATCGCGCCGCTCGCGCCCTGGCCGACGATCGCGCGCAGATCGCCGGCGCGCTTGAGGCGCGGGCGCGGAGTGTCGTTGCGATCGATGATCGTGTTGTTCTGGTGCCAGCGCTCGATGATGGCATCCGGCTCGTCCGCGACCTCGGAGCCGACGAGCGAGAGGAACGACACGGAATGAGGAATGTCGGAGTCGTCGTCGATGACGATCGATGCATCGACGACGGGTGCGAGGCGCCGCGCAAGCATGTTCATGTACGTGTTCGAGACGCCCTCGACCGCAGCGTGCTCGTACCGCTCTCCCGAGCGCACGAGTCCGATCGCGGCGTCTTCGAGGCCGCCCTCGACATCGATGAAGCTGCGGCAGATCGCGGGCAGCGCCGAGGTCGTCGGCGCGACGAACAGCGCGTGCACGCCGACGTTCGCGCCCTTCTCCAGCACCTGGATCAGGCGCGCCCGGTCGACCGGAGCATCGTCGGTGACGATGACGATCACCGAGACCCCCTTGGGCGGAGTCTGCCGCGAAGCGGCACGACTCACGTCCGTGCCGAACAGCATCGGAGTCCATTCCTCGTCCATCGGACCGCGCGGCGCGGCATCCGGGTCGAGGCGGGTGACGTACTCCTCGAGCGAGGCGAGCAGCGCTGTGGCTGCCGGCGCGGAGTCCACCAGCGGCATGTCGGCGAACGGGCTCGTCTCGCTCGACGTGTGCGGCAGCCACTTGAGCCATTCGAGCTGCGACACCCACTCGGATCCGGCGAACGCCACCGTCACGACCTCGTTGGGGGCGTGCAGGCCGAACAGCTGCACCGCGAGGCCGCGCATGGCATCGGCGGCCGTCGTCGTCGGCCCCGCGACGCCGATGGATCCCGACTCGCTGAGCGTCTCGAGCACCGGAACGTCGTGCACGTAGCGATACCGCTCGCGCAGCCTGTCGACCCGCGCGATGTACTCGGGCAGCCCCTGCTGATCGTCGGATTCGCGAACGGAGCTGCGCGAGACGGCCGTCGACCTGCCGAGGCGCAGGGCAAGGAAGTTCCAGTGCTCGGGCCGCCTCGTCCACAGCAATGGTCCAAGCCGCATCGCCTGCTCGAAGACGTCGGCGACCGGCGGCGCCTCTTCGCTGCGGGCCCGCTCCTCCTCGGGTTTGGCGAGGTAGAACTCCTCTTCCAGCGTCTCGAACTGCCGCTCGAAGAGCATCACGTCGTGATTGCGCTTGTTCTTCTGCTGCATGCGCTGGTTGACGAAGTTGCCGAGCGCCATGAGCGGCGTCATGACGAGCAGCAACAGCGTTCGCGGGCGCTCGGTCATCAGATACATCGCGCCGGCCATGATGATCGGTGCCACGAGCATGATCCACGGGAACAGCTTCTGCGTCACCTCGGTCGGCATGCGCGGCGGCAGCTTCTCCTCGCCCGGATACCGCACCTCGACGCGCGGGCTGCGATTGAACAGCAGGTCGCCGCCGCGCTCGAGCACAGGGTCCTCCGCCGCGGCATCGACGTCGGCCGAGTAGAACAGTACGAACGTCGTCGCGCCGATCACGAACTGCTGGCCCGGCTCAAGGCGCGCACGCGTCACAGTCTCGCCGTCGACCTGCACGCCGTTCGCCGAGTTGAGGTCGGCGATCTCGATGAAGCTCGACACTTCGAGGCGCGCGTGCCGCTTCGATACCGACGCCTCCGGGAGCACGATGTCGTTGCCGCTCGCGCGCCCGACGAATGAGTGTCCGCGCGCGATCGGGAAATCCCGACCCGCGAAGGGGCCTTCGACGGCACGCAGAACCGCGATCGTGCGCCGTCCGTCGACAGCCGTCACGCCCTGCGGACCGAGATTATGCACCGCAACGGCGAACCCTGATCCGATGGGCGCCTCGCTCAGCGGCACGTCGGGCCGCAGCGGCTCCATGCGGTCGGCCGTCGGCGCCGCCACTGCGAGCGTGAGCACGTCTCCCTCTTCGGCCTGCGTCGAGTGCGACGGCTCTGTCTCCATGATGTGCCGCGCCACGTCGCCGGCCGTCGCCAGCGAATCGGCCGTGACGACGATGTCGACGACGTCAGCGCCGTCACGGTGCAGGGTGAGTTTGACCTTCACGGGAGCAAGCCAATCAGTCGGTGTGCGCGGCGACGATCACGAGCGAGCGGTCACCGAATCGTACGAGATCGCCGGGAAGAGCACGGATCGGTGTGCGCGGCGGAATCGCGCGAGTCTGGCCGGCGCGCTCGATCTCGCAGCCGTTCGTGGATCCGAGATCGACGATCTCGACGCCGTCGGGCAGCGGGCGCGCGGACAGGTGCGTCTTCGAGATCGAGCGCGTATCGTCGGGGATCGGCACGCCCGTCGCCCCCTGCGGCACGTCTTCGGCGCGCGGCGCGCGGCCAAGAATGACGAGGCCCGCCACCTTCACCCGCTGCCCGGAATCGATCGCAAGCTCATGCATCCGAGTCGGTGTCGCCGCCTCGGGAACGGGGTCGGGCCGCCGCGGCGGCGCCTGCACGGGCGGAGCACCGCGCAGATCGCCGGGAACGCCGAGGACGACGCTCGAAGACTGGCCGGGCGCGGTGGGCCGCGGATCCGTCGTCGCCCGCGCCATTCCGAGCACGCCGCCGCTCACGCGGGCGGTGGGCCGGTACGCGCCGCTGTCGTGCTCATCAGACGACGTCGCGAGCGACACGCGCTGCCCGCGCTCGGGCGTGCGCGCGACGCGCACCGCCTTGCGCGCAATTCTCATTCGCTTCTCGTCGTACGGATGGAGCCCGCGCTTGACGTCGACGAGCCATACCCGGCCGACGTAGTCGTGCCAGCCGCGCCGACGGTCTGCAGGATCCCAGAAGGGCGAGAGCACCATCAGCACAGGTCCGACGACGAGTATCGCCGACGCGCTGACGACGAGCAGACGCAGCACGATACGCCAGAACCCCGGCCTTTCGAGCGTGGCCACGTTGACCGAGCGCAGCCCGAAGAAGGCCTTGCCGAGCGTCGCCCCGCGCCTGCCATGCGCGGCGAGCTGCGACACACCGAGAGCGATGACGAAGGCCACCGAGATCCCGGCCATGACCGCGGCCAGGACGAAGCTCGGGTGGTTGATGAGGCCGTACAGGCTCACGGCGCCAGTGACGTACAGCACGATGAGCGGCAGGGCGAACAGCAGCAGCGGCAGCTGAACGATCCAGAACGCGACGAGGTCGACCGCGAACGCCGCTGCGCGACGCAGCATGGGGGCGCGGATCAGTCCGAGCGAAGCGGCATATCCCGGATCCGGGCGCCCGCTGTCGTCGAGGCCTTCGATCTCTTCGTCGTCGTCCTCGATCTCCCAGATCGTGGTCACTCGCGCCCCTTCCGCTCCAACACCCCAGGCTACCGGGGACGGCGGCAGCGCGTCTCGGGGAGATCTGCCCGCCGCACGACCTGCGCGGGCGCCCGGATCCGCTACTCGCCGTCGAGGTCGCCGGCGTCGAGGAGCGGCAGATCGACGCGGCTGACCAGGTGCGACGATACGGCGTACTCGACGAGCCGGGCGCGCCGGTTCATGGCGAGCTTGCCGGGCGCGCCGCGCAGGCCCTGCACGCCCATGCGATCGAGTTTCTCGCACACGTGGTCGAGCTTGCGGTTGAACTTGCTCATCGACCAGCCGAGGCGCTCGGCGGCCGACGCAGATGACGGCAGGTTGCTCACCGATACGCCCTCGCGGCGCAGCATGGGCTCGGCGAGCGCCACGATCAGCTGCTTCTGCGACGGCGTGAAGCGCACGGGCATGACGGTCGTGTCGCCGACGACCGACTCCTGCACCTGGTTCGAGACCGCGTAGGGCGCGACCTTGACCTGCAGGATGATCTCGTAGGTCGTCGGGCCGGCGGTGAACACGATCGTGCTCTCTTCGAAGACGATCGGCAGACGCGCGCCGGGCGACAGCCACGATTGCACGGCGCCGTTCGCACTCGAGACGGTGGCCGACAGGCGGGATCCGACGTTCGCGAGCCACCACATGCCATTCGCACACGACACCTCGAGGAACGAACGGTGCAGGTACGGGTTGTCGTCGACCGCCAGATCTCCCTCGCGCCCGATTGTGAACGACTCGGTCGGCTCAACAGAGAACGTCTCGCCCGAGAAGTCGACGGACAGGACGCTCAGGCCACGACGATTCTCGTGACCGGGGACTGCCGTATCGACATCGACGTCACGTTCGTCGGCGGGCGGGTTGGTCGGCTGGCTCATGGTGCACCCATCATCGCAAACTTTCACCCGAAACCGATGACCGATTCGCCTCGGCCCTTCCGCTCTGTGCCGCAAGCGGTGCCTGGTCTCGTTCGACCAGGCCGGCGGCACTGCCCAGAACACCCTGCCGACCACGGTGGAGATGCTTCATAAGCTCGGATTGATCCGGGAGGTATGAAGATGACCGTCGATCAGCTCATGCGCATCGTGCGCGACGAGGATCTCGCGACGCCCGTGCTCTACGGCAGCGGACCGCTCGTCATGGACGCGGTCGTGCTCGAGCGCAACGACGGCCGCTGGCGAGCATTCATCTCGGACGAGCGCGGCAGCGTCATGGGGCGCACCGAGGCCTTCTTCAACAGCGAATCGGACGCGCTCGACTACGTGCTCGAGAAGCTGCGCCAGGACAAGGCGATGCGCGACGCGTTCGCACGCCTCTCCTGATTGCGCCCCGCCTGAGGTCAGCGTGACGAGGGAGACTCGTCGTCGCCGCGCGGAGCCTCGCCGTCAGCATCCTCGCCGTCGTCGTACGACTGCAGCACGCCGCGGTCGTGCTGCTTCGTCACTTCCTGCGGATCGACCACGAGCAGCAGCAGCGCGAGCGAGAGCACCACGACGATGAACACGATGCCCGCGACGATCGCCGAGAGGCGCCATGCCGAGGCGACGGTGTCGCCGCTCTGTTCCGTGAACGCCCCCATCGACATCGCCGTCACGAACCCGGCGAAGAGGGCCGCCACCAGTGACCAGCCGAGCAGGTGAACCGGCTTCATGAGGTCGCGGCGGGTGAGCTTGTCGGTCATGAGGCGTCCTTCGTGACCGGAGTCTCAGCGACGACGGTCTTCTGTGCGGGTGAGAGCGCGCCGATCCCGAGGTAGACGGCGACGATGGCGGCCCAGCCGCCGAACAATCCGACACCGATGATCGTGCCGGTGAGCGTGAAGCTCTGGCCGGCTTCCTCGACGAAGTAGTCGAGCGAGTATGCGGGCGACACGAGCAGTGTGACGATCGCCAGCACGCACGTGAGCACGCCGACCGTCATACGATCGCGGGCGTCGGCGGATCCGCGCTGCACGAGGCCGGAGACGAGCTCGACGATGCCTGCCGCCGCAGCCCAGATGAGGAGCGCGAGGTGGAACCGCGCGTCGGCTGCCCCGGGGAGCGCGACCACGAGGAAGATGCCGAGCGCGTAGGCCAGAACGAGCGCCCAGCGCGCCGCGCCGAACCCGCGCAGGATCATGTCCACGACGAGAACCACGAGCGTCGCGATCGCGAACGCGAGGAAGACGATGAGCGCGAAGTCTCCCGAGCGGTCCTGAGCGAAGGTCACGATCGCCGCGGCGATGGCGGCGACCAGCGCCCGCAGGATGAGCATGGTGCGCGCGGTGCGCGGCGATCTGGTGCGGCTGGGCATGCGGTTCCTCTGGCGTTCGTAAGGCGTACCCATCCTATTGGCCGCACCCTGGGAGAGAACGCCTCGGATCACACGACGCGGCGCCCGTGGGCGAGATGCACGACGCGATCCGCGATCGCACGGTCCTCGTCGTCGTGCGTGACCCACCCGACCGCACGGCCGCACGCCGCCTCGATCGTCAGGATCTCGCGCATGCGCTCGCGGCTCGCGGCATCGAGTCCGGCCGCTGGCTCGTCGAGCAGCAGGATCTCGGCGTCGCGCGCGATGCCCTGCGCGACGAGGGCGCGCTGCCGCTGGCCGCCCGACAGCGCATGCAGCGAGCGCCCGGCCAGATCTGACATCCCGACCCGATCGAGTGCGACGTCGACGGCCTGCGCGGCCTTCCGACGCCCGCCGCGCGAACCCCAGGTGCCCATTGCGACCGCATCGCGCACCGTCATCGGCAGCGTCTGCGGAACCCGCGCGCGCTGCACGATCAGGGCAACGCCGCCGTGGCGCTGGACGCGCCCGCCGGTCGGCTGTCGAACGCCCGCGAGGATCTCGATGAGCGTCGATTTTCCTGCGCCGTTCGGCCCGACGACGGCCGTGATCTCGCCGGCGCAGAGCTCGGCATCCACGCGATGGAGCACCTCGGTGCCGGCGTACGAGCAGCAGACGCCGGTGGCGCGGAGCAATGTCGTCATGCGTTCATCGTAAGTGATAACCATTCTCATTCGCATGTAAGCTGTCTCACTGTGTCCTGGTTCTTCTCCCCCTTCGCCGCCGACTTCATGCTGCGCGCGCTCGCCGGCGGCGTGCTCATCGCCGGCATCTGCGCGGTCGTGGGCACGTGGGTCGTGATACGCGGCATGGCGTTCCTCGGCGAGGCCATCAGCCACGGAATGCTGCCCGGAGTCGCCATCGCGACCCTCGCCGGTTGGCCCGTGCTCATCGGAGCCGCGGCGAGCGCGGTCGTGATGAGCGGCGCGATCGGCCTGCTCCAACGGCGCGGACGCCTCTCGTACGACACGAGCATCGGCCTGCTCTTCGTCGGCATGCTCTCGCTCGGCGTCATCATCGTGTCGCACTCCGGCAGCTTCGCGACCGACACGACCGTGATGCTGTTCGGCGACGTGCTCGCGATCGCACCCCGCGACCTCGCGATGCTGCTCGGCGCCCTCGTCGCGACGTTGCTCGTCGCGGCACGGCTGCACCGGTCGTTCGTCGCCACCGCATTCGATTCCCGCATCGCCGAGACGCTCGGCCTGCGCCCGCGCCTGGCGCACGTCGCGCTCACGGGTCTCGTGACGCTCGCGGTGGTCGCCTCCTACCAGGCGGTCGGCACCCTGCTCGTCGTCGGCATGCTCCTCGCCCCGGCGGTGGCGGCCGGCAGATGGACGCGCCGGGTCGGAACCACCATGGCCCTCGCCACCGTCTTCGGGGTCGTGTCCGTCTTCGCGGGCCTCGTCATGTCGTGGCACGCGGGCACCGCGGCCGGGCCATCGATCGCCGGCTCGGCCGTCGTTCTCGCCGCCGCCTCGGGCATCGCCGCGAGCGCCACGGAGCGCTTCGCCCGCTCTCGCGCGTGCCCCGCCCGCCTCGCGCAGCTGCTCTCGCGCGAAGCCCCGATCTCCGTTCCCATCGCAGAAAGCAGTTCATGACCCGTTTTTCCTCTCCCTTCCGATGCGCACTCGTCCCGGTCGTCGCGGCCCTGATGCTCACCGGGTGCGCCGCGGCCGACACGCCCGCCGACGAGGCGGCCACGACGCCGCCGGTCTCCGAGCACGGCGCGCACGCGGGCGCTGAAGAGACCGGCGAGCCGCAGACGTCGATCCTCTCGATCTCGGCGGACGGCCAGGCCGCAGTGCTCGACCTGCTCACCGGTGACGAGACGGCTCTCGGGTCCGCAGGCGCCCCTACGGCGCTCGCGAGCGACGGCCGATACGCGTTCGTCACCACCGCGGACGGCGTCGACATCGTCGACGGCGGCGCCTGGAGCTGGGACCACGGCGACCACTTCCACTTCTACCGCGGCGAGCCGGCCGTCGAGGGATCCCTGCCGGGCGAGGGGCCCGTCGCGATCGCCACGCCGCCGCTGTCGACCCGCGGGGCGACGGGACTGTTCTTCTCGGACGGCACCGCGGTGGCGCTCGACATGGCCGCGCTCGACGAGGGCGAGATCACCGAGTGGTTCCGCATCGACACCGGCGCCGAGTCGGGCGTCGTCGCACCGGCGGGCAACTACGCCCTCGTGGCCGCGGACGGCGTCGTGTCCGTCTACGGCGACGACGGCGAGAAGACCGACGAGACCGCCGAGTGCGCGGATCCGTCGGGCGCGATCGCGACCCGCGTCGGCACGGCCATCGGGTGCGACGACGGCGCCCTGCTCGCAACGACCGACGCGGGCCCCGTCGAGTTCGAGCCGATCCCCTACCCCGACGACGCGCCGCGCGCGACGGCGTTCGCCGGCCGGGAGGGACGCCCCACCGTGGCAGGGCTCTCGGGAGAGAACGCCTTCTGGCTGCTCGACACTCGGGCGCGCGAGTGGAGCCGCGCCGAGGTCGATGCGCCGCTCACCGATGTCGTGGCCGCGGACGATGGCGACGGCAACGTCGTCGCGATCGATGTCGAGGGACGCATCCACGTCTTCGGCGCCGACGGCTCAGAGCGCGGGTCGACCGAACCGATCGCCGATGCGGATTCGACGCTCGTCGTGGATGCCCAGCGCGCCTACGTCTCGGTACCGTCGGCCGGCACGATCTACGAGATCGACTACGCCGACGGCGCGCGCATCGCCCGCGAGCTCACCCCCGAGGCGGGGCTCGCCGCGGCGACGGTGGTGGGGCGATGAACCGTCGGTCCGGCGTGCACGTGCGCATCTCCGCGCTCGCCGTCATCGGTGCACTCGGGCTGGTCGGCTGCTCCGCCGCCGGCGGTGATGAGGGCCCCCAGGTCGTCGTCACGACGAATATCCTGGGCGACGTCGCGAACGAGCTGATCGGCGACGCCGCCGAGGTGACGACGCTCATGAAGCCGAACGCCGATCCGCACTCGTTCGAGATCTCGGCTCAGGAGGCCGCCGCGCTGCAGTCCGCAGACCTGGTGATCTCGAACGGTCTCGGCCTCGAGGAGGGCGTCGAGCAGCATCTCGAGTCGGCCGCCGACGCCGGGGCACCGCGCTTCGTCGCCGCTGACCATCTCGAGACGCTCCCCTATGCCGACGCGGCGAACGGTCCGGATCCGCATTTCTGGACCGACCCCGAGCGCATGATCGACGTCGTCGAGGCGCTCGAGGCGGAGCTCGGTGAGATCGGCATCGACGTCTCCGCGAACGCCGAGGCGTATCTGGACGAGCTCGCCGAGCTGGACGCCGAGATGTCCGAGGCGTTCGCGCGGATCCCGAGCGAACATCGCGCGCTCGTGACGAACCACCACGTGTTCGGCTACCTCGCCGACCGCTTCGACTTCGAGGTCATCGGTGCCGCAGTTCCGGGCGGTACCACGCTCGCGTCGCCTTCCGCGGCCGACCTCGACGAGCTCGCCACCGCCATCGATTCCAGCGGTGTGCCCGCGATCTTCGCGGAGTCGTCGCAGCCCGACCGCCTCATGCAGGTGCTGAGGACCGAGGCACACATCGACGTCGAGGTGATCGAGCTGTTCACAGAGTCGCTGACCGCCCCCGGCGGCGGCGCCGACACCTATCTCTCCATGATGCGCGAGAACACCGAGCGCATCACCACTGGTCTGACCGCAGAAAGGACATCATGACCAACCGATACCGACTCCTCGCCGGCGGCTCTCTCGCCGCCGTCGCACTCCTCGCCGCAGGGTGCGCGACGGGCGCCTCCCCCGACGACTCGTCCGCAGGATCCGCCGCCGGGGCCCCGGACGACGTGACCGCCGGCTCGCGCATCGCCGTCTCGCTCGACGGCGAGGTGGGGGTGCTCGACGCCGAGACGCTCGAGCTCATCGAGACGTTCCCCTCCGACGACTTCACGCGGGTGAACGCCGCGGGCGACGGACGCAACGTGTTCGTGACCACCTCGGAGGGCTTCCAGGTGCTCGACACCGCGACGCCGGCCCTCACCGACACAGTCTTCGAAGCCGACGCCGCGGGCCACGTCGTGCGCCACGGAGGCAAGACGGTGCTGTACTCGGACGGCTGGGGCGAGACGACGATCTTCGACACCGACGCGCTGCTCGAATCCGACGGCGCCCTGCCCGAGGTGCGCCAGTACGAGGCCGAAGCCCCGCACCACGGTGTGTCCATCGTGCTCGAGGACGGCACCCTTGTGACAACCGTGGGCACCGCCGACGCCCGCTCGGGCGCCGTGGCGCTCGAGCCGCACGACGACCACTACCACGAGCTCGCGATCTCCGACCAATGCCCCGAGATCCATGGCGAGGGCACGACCGCGGGCGAGGTCGCGGTGTTCGGCTGCGAGAACGGCGCGCTGCTGTTCAAGGACGGTGAGTTCCTGAAGCTCGACGCCCCCGATGAGTTCGGCCGCATGGGCAACGCGTACGTATCGGAAGAGAGCCCGATCGCGGTCGGCGACTACAAGAACGACCCCGACTACGAGGGCTACCTGCTGAACAACATCGCACTCATCGACACCGAGAACGAGACCTACACCGTGCAGGAGCTCGGCGACGTCGAGTTCACGTGGCGCGGCGCGGGTCGCGGACCCGACGGGCTGTTCTACATGCTCGGCACCGACGGCGCGATCCACTCGCTCGACCCCGCGACGGGCGAATTCACCGACGACGAGTTCCCGGTCGTCGACCCCTGGGAAGGACCGGATGACTGGCAGACTCCGCACCCCGGCATGATCACGGCGGGCGATGTCGCCTACGTCACCGACGTCGACGGCCAGCGGCTCATCTCGGTCGACCTGACCACGGGCGACATCCTCGCCGAGGGCGAGGAGCTGCCCTCGCTTCCGAACGAGGTCGCGGTCAACCTCTAGGCATGAAGGAACGGCTGTGGGGCGGGCGCGCATCGGCGCCCGCCCCACAGCCGTTCCGCGCTCAGGCCGGTGCGTAGCGCTTCGGCGGGAACGCCCTCGCGACCTCGCGGCGCAGCTCGTCGAGGTCGCCCTCGATGAAGCCCGCGGCCCGACCCTGCACGAGCAGGTTGCCGATCGCGGTCGCCTCGACGGGGCCCGCCTCGACGGGAACGCCCGCGCGGTCGGCCGTCAGCTGGCAGAGCAGCTCGTTGAGGGATCCGCCGCCCACGATGTGAATCGTCTCCACAGGGATCCCCGACAGCTCGCTCGCGGTGCGCACCGCGCCCGCGAACGCCTCCGCGAGGCTCTCGACGATCGAGCGGGCGAACTCCGCGCGCGTGGCCGGGACCGGCTGGTCGTGCTCAGCCAGCCACGTCGAGATGCGTCCCGGCATGTCGCCCGGGGGCATGAAGACGGGATCGTTCGCGTCGAAAATCCCGACGGGCGCCGCGACGCGAGCGGCCTCGGCGAGGAGAGCCGGAAGGTCGATCTTCTCACCCGATTCGCGCTCCCACTCGCGGATGGTCTCGCTCAGCAGCCACAGCCCCATCACGTTGTGCAGGAACCGCGTGCGGCCGAACGCACCGCCCTCGTTGGTGAAGTTGTGCTCGCGCGCCACATCGGTCAGCACGGGTTCGCGCGTTTCGACGCCCACGAGGCCCCACGTACCGCACGAGATGTAGGCGGCGCGGTCGGCGCGCATCGGCACGGCGACGACCGCCGAAGCGGTGTCGTGGGATCCGACGGCGACGACGGGCGCGGAGCCCCCCAGCTCCTTCGCGACGCGCGGCAGGAGGTCGCCAATCCGCTCGCCCGGATCCACGAGGCGCGGCAGCACGCGCTCCGAGACGCCGAGGCGCTCGGCGAGCGCCGTGTCCCATTCCTTCGTCGACACGTCGAGCAGGCCGGTCGTCGACGCGTTCGTGCGCTCGGCGACCTTCTCGCCCGTCAGCAGCCACGCGAACAGGTCGGGGACGAGCAGCATCGAATCAGCGGCGTCGATCACGCCGCGCTCGCAGGCGAGCTGGTACAGCGTGTTGAAGGGGAGGAACTGCAGGCCGTTGCGGCGGTACAGCTCTTCGAAGCTCGCGACCTGGTGCACGTCTTCGACGCCCTGCGCCGTGCGCTCGTCGCGGTAGTGGAACGGCGTACCGAGCATGCGGTCACCGCGCAGCAGCGCGTAGTCGACGGCCCACGAGTCGATGCCGATGGACGAGATGTCGGGCGCGACGCGGAACGCCTCGCGGAGCCCCTCGGTGACGCCGCGGTACAGCGCCATGAGGTCCCACTGCAGACCGCCCGGCGTCATGATCGGGTCGTTCGCGAAACGGCCGACGGTCTCCATCTCGATGGACCCGCCGGTGAAGCGGCCGACGATCACGCGGCCGCTCGTGGCGCCGAGGTCGATGGCGGCAACTGAGTTCATGGTGTCTCCGTGTGCATAACGACGCCGGCCCCTCGGACCGGTCCGGTGGGCCCCACGCTATCGCGGGACCCACCGAGCGCGGTCACCGGCAACCGGCGTCGCTGTGTGCGGTTGTGTGATCAGCGGATGAAGGCCTGCGCGACGCCCGAGTCGACCGGGATGTGCAGACCGGTCGTGCGGCTGAGCTCGGGGCCCGTCAGCACGTACACGGCGTCGGCGACGTTCTCGGGAACGACCTCGCGCTTGAGGATCGTGCGGTTCGCGTAGAACTGACCGAGGTCCTCTTCCTTCACGCCGTAGGTCGCGGCGCGGTTCGCGCCCCAACCCGACGAGAAGATGCCGGATCCGCGCACGACGCCATCGGGGTTGATGCCGTTCACGCGCACGCCGTGCTCGCCGAGCTCGACGGCCAGCAGGCGCACCTGGTGGGCCTGGTCGGCCTTCGTCGCCGAGTACGCGATGTTGTTCGGACCCGCGAAGACCGAGTTCTTCGAGGAGATGTAGATCACGTCTCCGCCGAGGCCCTGGTCGATGAGCACGCGGGCCGCGGCCTTCGACACGAGGAAGGAGCCCTTCGCCATGACGTCGTGCTGCAGATCCCAGTCCTTCTCGGTGGTCTCGAGGAGGGGCTTCGACAGCGACAGGCCCGCGTTGTTCACCACGAGGTCGAGGCCGCCGAATGCCAGCACGGCGTCGTCGATCGCAGCCTTCACGGCCGCCTCGTCGGCGACGTTCGCCGCGACGCCGACGGCGACATCGGCGTTTCCGAGTTCGGCCGCGGCCGCCTTGGCCTTCTCGAGATCGAGGTCGGCGATGACGACGCAGGCGCCCTCGTTCGCCAGACGGGTGGCGATGGCCTTGCCGATGCCGGATGCGGCGCCCGTGACGAAGGCGATGCGACCGGCGTGGGTCTTCGGCTTCGGCATGCGCTGCAGCTTGGCCTCTTCGAGGGCCCAGTACTCGATGCGGAACTTCTCCTCATCGGTGATCGGCGCATAGGTCGAGAGCGACTCGGCGCCGCGCATGACGTTGATCGCGTTGATGTAGAACTCGCCGGCGACACGCGCGGTCTGCTTGTTCTTGCCGTAGCTGAACATGCCGACGCCCGGCACCAGCACGATGAGCGGATCCGCACCGCGCATGGCGGGGCTGTCGTCGGTCGCGTACGCGTCGTAGTAGGCCGCGTAGTCGGCGCGGTACTCCTCGTGCAGCTCCTTCAGACGCGCGATCGTGTCTTCGACCGATGCATCGGCCGGCAGATCCAGGATCAGCGGCTTGACCTTGGTGCGCAGGAAGTGGTCGGGGCAGCTCGTGCCGAGGGCGGCGAGCTCCGGTGCGCGCTCCGAGGCGAGGAAGTCGGTCACGACCGGCGCATCGGTGAAGTGGCCGACCATCGGGGCGTCCTGCGAGGCGATGCCGCGCACGGTCGCCGCGATCGCCGCGGCCTTCGCGCGACGCTCAGCTTCGGCGAGCGCCTCGTATCCGGCGCGCACGCCGCCGAACGGATCCTTCTTGCCGTTCTCGGCGATGTACGCGGCGGCCGTCTCGATGATCCAGAGCGAGTTGCGCTCGGACTCTTCGCTCGTGTCGCCCCACGCGGTGATGCCGTGACCGCCCAGGATCGTGCCGACGGCCTGGGGGTTGGCCTTCTTGATCTCGGCGATATCGAGGCCGAGCTGGAAGCCGGGGCGGCGCCACGGCACCCACACGACCTTGTCGCCGAAGATCTTCTTCGTGAGCTCTTCGCCGTCAGCGGCCGTCGCGATCGCGATGCCCGAGTCGGGGTGCAGGTGGTCGACGTGGGCCGCGTCGACGAGGCCGTGCATGGCGGTGTCGATCGAGGGTGCCGCGCCGCCCTTGCCGTGCAGGCAGTAGTCGAAGGCCGCGACCATCTCGTCCTCGCGGTCGATGCCGGGGTAGACGTTCACGAGGGCGCGCATGCGGTCGAGGCGGAGCGCAGCGAGGCCGGATTCCTTCAGCGTGCCGAGGTCGCCGCCGGATCCCTTGACCCAGAGCAGCTCGACGGGCTCACCGGTGACCGGGTCGGTCTCGGTGCCCTTGGCCGAGGTGTTGCCGCCGGCGTAGTTGGTGTTCTTGGGGTCGGAACCGAGGCGGTTCGACCGGCTGATGAGGTCTGCGACGGTGGGGTTCGTCATGAGTTCTCTCTCGTGGTGATGATGAAAGGGATGCGCTTACGCGCCCCAGCCGGCCTGCTGGCCGCCGACGCGGTCGGCCTCGATCTTCTCCTGGTAGCCCGAGGCGAGGAACGCGGCCATCGGGTCTGCCGGCAGGCCGCGCGACTCGCGCCACTCGGCGAGCGCCGGGCGCACGTCGGTGTAGAAGGCGTCCATGAAGACCTGGTTCGCAGCGAGCACGTCGCCCGAGACCTGCGCGGCACGCAGCGCCTCGGTGTCGACGAGCAGCGCGCGGGCCGTCATCTCCTGCACGTTGAGCACCGAGCGGGTCTGGCCGAGGATCTTGTTCTCGACGTTGTGGCACTGGTCGAGCATGAACTGCACGTCCGGGTTGTTGAGGCCGCCGCCGCGGACGACCTCGAAGATGATGCGGAACAGCTGGAACGGGTCCGCGGCGCCGACGATCAGGTCGTCATCGGCGTAGAAGCGGCTGTTGAAGTCGAACGAGCCGAGCTTTCCGAGGCGCAGCAGCTGCATCACGATGAACTCGATGTTCGTGCCGGGCGCGTGGTGGCCCGTGTCGAGGCAGACGAGGGCCTTGTCGCCGAGGGCCGAGACCTGGGCGTAGCTGGTGCCCCAGTCGGGCACGTCGGTGTGGTAGAACGACGGCTCGAAGAACTTGTACTCGAGCACGATGCGCTGGTCGTCGCCGAGGCGCGCGTAGATCTTCTGCAGCGACTCCTGCAGGCGATCCTGACGGCCGCGCATGTCGGCCTGTCCCGGATAGTTCGAGCCCTCGGCGAGCCAGATCTTCAGGTCGCGCGAGCCGGTCTTGTCCATGACGTCGATGCACTCGAGGTGGTGATCGATCGCCTTGTTGCGGATCGTCTGGTCTTCGTGCGTCAGGGCGCCGAACTTGTAGTCGTCGTCCTGGAAGGTGTTCGAGTTGATCGTGCCGAGCGAGACGCCCTCATCCTCAGCGTGCTTGCGCAGTGCGTCGAAGTCCGACAGGTCCCACGGGATGTGCAGTGCGACGGTCGGCGCGAGGCCGGTCAGCTTGTGCACCTGCGCGGCGTCCGAGATCTTCTCGAACGGGTCGCGGGGCGTACCGGGAGTGCCGAACACCTTGAAGCGGGTGCCGGAGTTTCCGAATGCCCAGCTGGGGAGTTCGATCGACTGCTTCTCGAGCTCGTCGAGGATGTTCTGGGAGAGGATGCCCATGGCGGTGCCTTTCTGTCGGGGAGCGGCCATCGTCGGCCGCCGTGGTCGTGTCAGGAGACCGCGCGCGCGGCGCGGAGCTGGGTTTCGAGGTGGAAGACCTCGGGGAAGGTGTCGGCGTTCTGATCGGCCCGGCCGTCCTGGTCGACGAAGAACGGCCCCATGTCGGCCTCCCACCGCGCGGCGACCTCACTCTTCGCGAGGTACGCCTGCGATGCGGCGTCGTCGTCGGTCTCGTAGAAGCCCACGAGTTCGCCGCCGCCGAGGTGGAAGATCGAGTAGTCGCGACGACCCGAGGCCGCGATCTCTTCGAGCATCTCGGGCCACACCGGATCGTGGCGGCGCAGGTATTCGTCGAGCATGTCGGGCTTCACTCGCAGTCGAAAAGCAATGCGCGCCATCGAACACCTCCGTCGTGTCGGCACCAAAAAGTTGAATCGTTTCATTATGCTCACACCACGAGGCTCGGAGCAAGTCAGGTCTCGAAACTCTCAGTTTCGTCGCCGAGTGCTGCCGTGCCATAGGATTCCCCACGGGCATGAAGGAGGACCGATGGCGGTCAGCATTCGCGAGGTCGCGAACCTCGCAGGCGTGTCGGTGGGCACGGTTTCCAACGTTCTCAACCGGCCCACTGCCGTCGCACCGCGCACCGTCGACCGCGTGCGCCGCGCGATCGACGAGCTCGGCTACGTGCGCAACGATGCGGCGCGACAGCTGCGTGCGGGTCAGTCGACCACGGTCGGCCTCATCGTGCTCGACGCCCAGAACCCCTTCTTCGCCGACGTCGCGCGGGGCGCCGAGGATGCGGCCGCAGAGCGCGGCCTCGCCGTGCTGACCGGAAACAGCGACGAGCAGCCCTCGCGCGAGAACGCCTACCTCGACCTCTTCGAGGAGCAGCGTGTACGCGGCGTGCTGCTCTCCCCCAGCTCCGAGACGCTCGAAGCGGCGCAGCGACTGCGCGACCACGGGATCCCCGTGGTGCTCGTCGACCGCACGGCACCGGGATCCGATTTCTCGTCGGTGGCCGTGGACGACGAGCGCGGCGGGTTCATCGCCGCGAGCCACCTGCTCGAGAACGGGCGACGACGCCTCGCGTTCGTGGGCGGTCAGCGCGCGCTCCGCCAGGTCGATGATCGCTTCGCGGGTGCGGGGCGTGCTGTTGCCGGCGCGCCCGACGCGACGATCGAACACGTCACGACCGACCAGCTGACGGTGCTGGCCGGGCGCGAGGCGGGATCCGTGATCGCGGCGCGCTCGCCCGAGGATCGCCCCGATGCGATCTTCGCCGCCAACGACCTGGTCGCCGTCGGGGTGATGCAGGCGCTCGTGATGATCGGCGACCTGCGCATACCCGAGGACATCGCGCTGATCGGCTACGACGACATCGCGTTCGCGCAGTCGACCGTCGTGCCGCTGACATCGATCCGTCAGCCCGCGGAGCTCATCGGCTCCCGTGCGCTGGAGGTGCTCGCGCAGCTGATCGACGACCCGAAGCGAGCGCCCGAGACGATCGAGTTCGAGCCCGAGCTCGTCGTGCGGGGATCGACGGCCGGCTGACGGCTCACCGACCGGATCACAGCTCCTCTGCGACGATGAGGAACTCGGCAGGCAGCCGCCGACGTCCACCGAAGAAGCGCGACGGGCCGTAACGTGGCTCGAGACCGCTGTCACGCACAGGAGGTGAGCGTCGATGCCGATGTGGATCCAAGCATTCTTGTGGGGTGCCGTCGGCGGCGGCGCTCTCCTGATCGGTGCTGTGACGTCGTGGCACTGGCGCATCGCCCCCAAGGTGGTCTCGACCATCATGGCTTTCGGCGCCGGCGTGCTGATCTCCGCCCTCGCCTTCGAGCTCGTCGACGAGGCAGCCGAGTCCGGTGGTCTACTGCCGACGTCGACCGGCTTCCTCGTCGGGGCCGTGCTCTTCGTCTCTGCGAACGGCCTGCTCGCACGCAAGGGCGCACGGCATCGCAAGCGTTCGGGCGGCCAGCAGCCTGCGGAATCGGACCAGACGGGAAGCGGCACCGCGATCGCCGTCGGGTCACTGCTCGATGGCATCCCCGAGTCGCTCGTGCTGGGTCTCGGACTTGTGAGTGCGGGATCCGTCAGTCCGGCGATGATGGCCGCGGTGTTCATCTCGAACGTTCCGGAGGGCCTGTCGAGCTCCGCGGGAATGAAGAAGGCCGGCCGGTCCGCCCGCTACGTGTTCGGAGTCTGGACCGTCATCGCCGTTCTGTGCGGCGTCTCCTCCGCTCTCGGCTTCCTGCTGCTCGACGGCGCGCCGGCCGCCCTGATCGCGTTCATCACTGCCCTGGCGGCAGGAGCAATCCTCGCCATGCTCGCGGACACGATGATCCCCGAGGCGTTCGAAGAGAACCACCTGCTCACCGGCCTCACCGCCGCCGCCGGCTTCGTCGTCGCCTTCGCAATCCACACTGCGGGCGGGTGAGGCCCGATGCGCGTTCGAAGAGTGCGGGGGGGGCAGGCGGTTCGAGCGCTCGATCGTGCAGACGTGCCAGAGATCATCGCCGCTCTCAAGCCCGACCGTCCTGTTGCAGCTTCCTTGATACGGTCGCTGAATGCACTTCGACGTCGCGGCCATCTTGTTCGACATCGACGGCACGCTGGTCGATTCGACGCCGGCAGTCGAACGCACCTGGCGGGTGTGGGCTGACCGACGCGGACTCGATGCGGAGGAGATCCTGCGGGTCTGCCATGGACGGCGCAGCGAAGACACGGTCGCGGACTTCCTGCCGGAGCACGAACATGAGGCCGCAGTTTCAGAGCTCGAGGCTCTGGAGCTCGACGACCTCCAGGATGTCATCGCGCTGCCGATGACGAGATCTCTGCTCCCGGCGCTGCCGATGCACCGGTGGGCGGCGGTGACGTCGGGGGCGCGCGCACTGATGCAGGCTCGGCTCGCTGCCGCCGGGCTGCCCGTTCCCACCGTGATGGTGGCCGCCGAGGATGTCGCGCGCGGCAAGCCCGACCCCGAGGGATACCTCGCCGCGGCGTCTGCCCTGGGCGTGGATCCGGCAATGTGCCTGATCGTCGAAGACGCGCCTGCTGGCCTCGCCGCCGCACGTGCGGCCGGGGCTCGAGTGCTCGCGGTCGCCACATCTCACGACAGCTCGCTGCTGAAAGACGCGGATGCGACCATTGCCGACCTCAGCGGCGTGGCGATCTCGGTCCACGAGGGCGGCCTGCGCGTCGATGTCGACGGAACGCGATCCGGCCGGTAACAGTATTGACGGCCGTTTCGGATGATGACACCGTGGCCGGATGCGAACGTCTGCACGGGGGATCAAAACGGCGTGGACCGGAATGATCGTTGCGAGTGCCCTCGCCCTCGTCTGCCTGGTGCTGCTGCTCCTCAGGATCACCGGGCCCGGTTCGTGGTTCTTGTTCGCCGCCATGGCCTTGCTCGCGCTGTCTCACGCGCGCACTCTCATTCGAGAACGGCGTGATCGTCTGCGCGAATGACGGATGCTTTCGATCGCATTCTTCTTCACCCTCGCGAGAGTCAGCGGATCGGCCTCAGAGCCGTCGCCGCTGTCACACTCGAACAGCGGTAGACGCATCACGTCAATCGGATGTCGATGACGGGAAGACAGGCACCGTTCTGGCCCGTGATCGATTGGCAAGAACAACCGCCGGGATGCCGAGACCGAGGGTCGACGCCAAGAAGCCAATGGATCCGAGCCCGGTGACGAGGCCGGGCATCTCCAGGAGCGTGCCCGGTGAAGCAGCACCGATCAGCTGCGGCACGAGCCACGTCACACTCTGGATGCCGAGCACCCCGAGCGGCGCCCAGTTCCAGGGAGCGGGTACGACGCCGGTGCGAGCTATGCTCATTGCCGCGATCAGTCCGACCACCAGCGGCAGCACCATCGAGACGTATCCCCACAGCTGCCAGTCGTCCGCCTGCTGGAGATCGTAGGGGCCGGCGAGCAAGTTGACGAGAGTGTGCGTCGCGGGCCACAGCGCGACGACCGCGGAGGCCACAACTCCCAGCGGTTTGCGCGCGACGACGCTGCCCTCGCGGTTCACGCCGAAGGCGAGGAGAAGGATCGCACCTGCCCACAGCACATCGGCGATGAGCGTCAGAACAGCACCTGTGGCCGGAGCTCCTAAGACCGAGCCCCGGATCACGCCCGCCACGCCGCAAGCGATGAGTCCGATGCCGCCGACCAACCAGGTGAGTCTGCGTCCGTGCATGATTCCACGGTAACGGAGTCAGCAGGTGCCGCTGCGCCAGAACGGCGTCAAAGCCGATGCACCAGCAGGGCCTGCCCGAGGTCGACATCCACGGGGATCGATGTGCGATTCCGGCGGCCGACACGGACAGGAGTAGCTTAAAAGGGGCAGGGCACTGCGGTCGGATTCGACGAAAGCGCCCGTCTACCCGTTCACACGCCAAGGAGAGAGTCGATCCGTGTCGAAGACTGAGATGACAGCTGGGGAAGTTTGGGACTCGTTGGTGGAAGGCAACGACCGGTTCATCTCCGGCCGGCCGCACCACCCTCACCAGACGCCCGAACGACGCGGGGAGCTCGTGGGGGAGCAGACTCCGCATGCGGCGATCCTGGGATGCTCCGACTCGCGAGTGCCGGCGGAGATCGTCTTCGACTGCGGTCTGGGAGACCTCTTCGTCGTCCGGAACATCGGGCAGGTCGTGAACGAAACGGTGATCGCAACGATGGAGTTCGCCGTCGTCGCCCTGGGTGTCCCGCTCATCGTCGTCAAAGCACACACCTCCTGCGGTGCGGTGGCTGCCACGATCGAGCAATCGGGCAGCACGCCGCCCGACACGACACCCGCGATCAGGAATGCACTCGACCGCATCCGTCCGGCCGTCGCGGAAGAATGGCTGTCCGCGCCGAGAGCGTCGCATGTCGTCGATACTGAGCTGATCGATGCGAACGGCGCGGGTCGTCGTCACGTGCGGAGAATGATCGCGGAGCTCACGAGCAGGTCCGAGGTGATCGCCACGGCGGTCGACGAGGGGAAAGTCAGCATCGTCGGCTGCCAGTACGACCTCAACCACGGTCGCACCGTGCCGGTCACGTCGGTCGGAGCGCTCAACATCTAGGTTCGCCTGCCGACGGGCCGAGAGGTCGCCGCAGACGACGCGTGCCGGCATCGTCTGCGGCGGGCCTTTGGAGGCCTGATTCGGGCTGAGGAAGTACTCTCTACTGGTCCCCGTCAATGCTCGGAACGACGCCCTCGATCTCGTCGGATCGGTAGGCCGCTTCCACGACCGCCATGGTGTGCAGAACGTCGTCGACCGACGTCGGCAGCTCGGGGATCTCGCCCGCGACGAAGCGCTGCAGCACGCCCATTGAGCCGATGAACGCGTCGGGGAACCAGGATCCGTCGAACGGGATCGGAACCCATTCGCGCTCGCCGTGCCGCGCGATCTCCAGCGCGTCGGGCACGCCGTCGGGGTACGCCATCAGCAGCCCCATCCGTGCGCGGATCGCGCCGCGGGTCCCCTCCCACTTCACGAAGCTCTCCTCGTGCCGAGGGCCGAAGTCGTGGTCGTGGTTGGTGCCGATCACGACGCGAAGCGGACGATCGCGGTATCGCATGATCACGCTCGATCGCGTCGTCGCGACGTCGGGCTTCTCGGGATGCCGCACCGTCACGGCGCTCACGCCGTCGGGATCTCCGAAGAACGACCGCGCGAGATCCATGTAGTGCACGGAGTGCATCGTGAACTCGAGACGCTCCTGGCCGAACACCTGGGGGAACATGTGCCACGGCGTCTCGACGCTCACGCGCAGCTCGAAATCGTAGACCTCGCCGATCTCGCCCGCAGCGATCAGTCTTCGCGCCTCGGCGATGTACGGCGCGAACCGCAGCTGCGTGTTGACGGCGGCGACGAGGTCTCGCCGGCGGCACTGGTCGCGCAGCGCGATCGCCTGGTCGAGGGAGTGGCCGAGCGGCTTCTGGATCAGCACCGCGGCTCCCTCGGGCAGCGCCTCGAGCGCGTCGGGCACATGCTCCGGCATCAGCGCGACGTCGTACACCGCGTCGTCCGGTGCCTGCGCGACGGCGTCGGCAACGGATCCGAACACGTGCCCGATCCGGTACTGATCCGCGAGCGCCTGCGCCTTCTCGCGCGCGATGTCGACGATCCCCCACACCGGGAACCCGGCCTTCGCATAAGCGGGCAGGTGCGCGTCGCGCACGATGCCGCCCGCACCGATGATCACGATCGGCCGCGGGTCCTGCGGGGAACCGCCGTCATACCCGGCGAGCAGATGGTTCTCGTGCATGGTCATCATCATCCCTTCACGGCGCCGACCGTCTGTCCCTTGATGAGGAACCGCTGCGCGCCGAGGAACATCGCCAGCAGCGGCAGCATCGATACGACCGTCGCGAGCGCGAGCTGCGGCAAATAGAGCTTGACGTCGAGGCCCGCGGCGACGGTCGCGTTGAACATCGGGCTCGCACCGATGAGCTCCTGAATACCGATCGAGATCAGCTTGTTCTCCTGCTTCGACGTGAGCAGCGCGAGGGGCAGGAAGAAGTTGATCCAGTTCGCGACGAACGAGAAGAACGCCACGAGCGCGATCGCCTGCTTCGCGAGGGGCACGCCGATGCGCACGAACGTCATCACCTCGCCGAGACCGTCGATCCGCGCCGCTTCGACGAGCTCGTGCGGCATCGTGGTCATGAAGTGGATGTAGGCCAGGTAGACGCCGAACGGGTAGAACCCCATGATCACCGCGACGGGCCACAGCTGGCCGATCGCGCCGATCGCGTTCACCTCGAGGAAGATCGGGATCACGAGCACCGTGTTCGGCATCACCATCGCGAGCAGCGTGATGAACAGGAACGTCTTGCGGAACCGGAACCGCATCCGCGCGAACGCGTACCCCGCGGGGATCGCGGCGACGACGGCGAGCAGGGTGCCGCCGACCGCGACGGCGACCGAGTTCATCAGCCAGCGCTGGAAGACGCCTCCGCCGCCGGGGCCGAACTTCGACAGCTCGTTCCAGCTGTAGACGAGGTTGTCCCACGACATTCCGCCGAGGCCGAGGAACCCCGCTTCGCCGGAGTTCAATCCCTCTTCACTGCGGAAGATGAGCGAGACGAACCCGAGAATCGGCAGCAGGAAGAACGCGGCGACGGCGAGCATCGTCACGATGCGGCCGACACGGCCCGCCGTGGCCGCCGCCGACTGGTTGCGCGGGGCGGTACTCATGCCGTCTCCTTCTCGTCGTCGCCGAACATGCCGCTTTTGCGCACGATGATCCATCCGATGCCGAGCGTGATCAGCAGCAGCACGATCGACATCGCCGCCGCCGCGGGGAAGTCACGGTTGGTGAACGCGAACGCGTATCCGAGCTGCGTCGGCGCCCACTCCGGCGCCACGGCGCCCGACGAGATCTGGCGCAGCAGGTACGGCTCGAGGAACAGCTGGAATCCGTAGGCCACGTTCATGAGCGCCGCGTACCCGACCCACGGGCGGATGATCGGAAGCTTCACGTGCCAGGCCAGCTGCCACGCGTTCGCACCGTCGAGGCGGGCGGCCTCCAACACTTCTTCGGAGATGCCGTTCAGCCCGCCGTTCACGACGATGATCCAGGTGCCGACGCCCTGGAAGAAGAGCATCGCCGTGAGGATGCCGGGCATGTTGCTCGCCGTGATGACTTCCTTGAACGACCCCGCGCCGAGCCCCTGCCAGAGGAATGCGATCGGCGAGCGCTGAGGGTCGATCAGATACACCCAGAGCACGAAGTTCGCGATGCCGCCGAGGGCGCCGGGGATGTAGTAGATGAACCGCATCGCGCCGCCGAAGCGGCTGGGGCTCGCGTGCAGCAGCAGAGCGAGCCCCACGATCCCGATGATCATGATCGGCAGCCAGATGATCATCACGACGAAGATGTTCTGGAACGTCGACAAGAACCGGTGATCGGTGAACACCGTGACGAACGAGTCGAGTCCCGCGAACCCGCCCGCCGGATCGACCGGCGTCGGCGCCTTCTGCAGCGACGTCACCAGCGCGTATCCGATCGGGATCGCGGCACCGATGAGGAACAGGAGTGTGTACGGAGCGAGGAGCGTCCACGCGCCGAGCGCTTCAGCGCGCCGAGCCCGGGAACGCCCGAGGGGCGCCCGGGCCCTCCCGGTGAGCAGGGTCGTGGTTTCCGACATACGGCGTCCTACTGCGTGACCGTGTACCCGACGGACTCCGCCTGGTTGGTCAGCTCGGTGCCGAACGCATCGATCGCATCGGCGACGCTCTTGCCCGCGATGAGCGCCGGCGGCACGGTCTGCGTCCAAGCCGAGCCCGTGTCGTACATCATGTAGTCGTACGGAACCACGTGGCTCAGCGCCTCCTTGAAGGCAGCCTGGCTTCCCTCGATGTCTGCGAAGTAGTCGTCTTCGGCGACGTTCTCGAGCCATGCGTCCTGCACCGGCCCGTAGCCTGGGAGCCCGGTCGACAGCTCGACCTGCCAGGCGGGATCCGTCGCGACGAATTCGAGGAATGTCAGCGCGTTCTCGAGCTGCTCGCCCGTGATGTGCGACGACACGCTCCAGAGCCCGCCGCCCTCGTTGCCGGCTGACGGCTCGTCGTCGCCTTCCCACGTGAGCGGGGTCGTCGCGGAGATCTCGCCCGCCGGAACTCCCCAGGTGTCGCGGAAGAGGTAGTTGCCCCACCATGCAGCACCGGGGCTCATCACCATGTTCTTGCCGGCCTCGGCGGCGTCGCCGTCGAAGATCCCCTGGTTCGACAGGGCGCCCGCCTCCTGCATCTTCGTGAGCAGCTCGGTCGCCTTCACGCATCCCTCGGCAGAGAGGTCGATGCGGGCCTCCGTCTCGCTGACGCGTTCATTGGTCGGGCACTTCGCGGCCTGCAGGTAGCGATTGACCGCATAGGCGTCGCCGACCATGCCGGCGATCTTGCCGGGATGCTCGTCGGCGATCGTGACGGCGAGATCGGCGTAGTCCTCCCACGTCGTCGGCACCTCGTACCCGTTCTCGTCGAAGAACGCCTGGTTGTACCAGAGCACATCGGGTGCCGCGTCATTGCGCAGGCACCGGATCTTGCCGTCGATGTCGCAGAACGACAGCACCGCCTCGTCGTACCCGTCGATGACGTCGGGCATCAGCTCGGTGAGATCGGCGGCGTAGTCGCTGGTCGAGCTCGTCGCCCATGCGATGTCGTCGTTGGTCGGGAAGAAGATCGCGTCGGGCCATCCCTCGCCCGCCGTGTCGAAGTTCGCGAACGCCTGCCGCACGGTCTGACCGCCGACCGTTCCGTCGATCTGCGTGATCTCGATGTCGATCTCAGGGTGCGCCTCGGTGAAGGCCTCCGCGGCCGGCACGCGCGGCGGATCCACCCAGACGGTGATCGGTCCCCCGGAGTCGGTCTGCTCCGGCTGGTCGCCGCCCTGCGATCCGCCCGAGCAGCCGCTCAGTGCGA
>Ga0308157_10001336_pt1 | contig 52526 bp, 40 predicted proteins | sample PhyBR1_FD_201035 | JGI IMG/M metagenome (GOLD analysis project Ga0308157, IMG submission 201035) | Phyllosphere microbial communities from UC Gill Tract Community Farm, Albany, California, United States - DLSLB.R1 | ecosystem: Host-associated > Plants > Phyllosphere > Unclassified | place: USA...
CTTTCGTTTGGTGGGTTCTCAAACAGATTGACAACCGCAAGTGGGGTTGGAAATACCTGACCATTGCGCTGCTACTCTACACAGCTGTGATGGGGCTGCTGGGCCACGTGCCGCGGCTGGCCATCCTAAACGAAACGGAGCGCAACCTGTACTTCCACGTGCCCATGTGGTTTGGGATGACTATCCTGCTATTTGCCTCGGTAGTCAATTCTATTCGCTACCTGCGCGAGCCTAGCCTGCGCCTCGATACCCTGGCGTACGAGTCGGCCAAGACTGGTATTCTGTTGGGTGTCTTGGGTTTGCTGACGGGTAGCCTGTGGGCTCGTTACACCTGGGGCACCTGGTGGACCACCGATGTAAAGCTCAATTGCGCGGCCGTTACCATGCTTATCTACTTTGCTTACTTGGTGCTGCGCGGCGCCGTGCAAGACGAGCAACAGCGTGCCCGTCTGTCAGCCATCTACAATATTTTTGCCTTTGCGGCGGCCATTCCGCTGTTGTTCATCATGCCCCGCATGGCTTCAGCCTCGCTGCACCCTGGTATGGGCGGCAATCCCGGCTTTTCCAAATATGACCTTGACAGCGCCATGCGCCTCGTGTTTTACCCGGCCGTAATCGGCTGGGCGTTGCTAGGGGTCTGGATTACGGAAGTGGCCTGCCGCTTCGCTTTTGTGAAAGAGAAAGTTTATGAAAAACAAGACAAACAACTGGCTTAGCCGCGCCTGCGCCCTGCTCTTGCCCCTGCTGCTGCTAGCCGGCCGCGCCCTGGCCCAGGCCACCAACACCGTGGCTGCCGACCAGCCCGAGATGGCCGACGCCCTGCGTGCCAACGGCAAAATCTACGTGGTGGTGCTCGTTATCGTCATCATTATAAGTGGCTTGCTAGCCTACCTTGTGCGTCTCGACCGCAAAGTGAGCCGCCTGGAACAGGAAGTAGAAGGCCGCTAGGTAATGTGAAAATGAAGAGGATTTGAAAAGGCGCAAACAGGGTTTAATATTCGAAGCCGCACTTTTTATCCTCATCAGCACATTTCTACATCCAGCACATTTTCACATTAACTTTTATGAAGAAGTCGCACATTTTCGTTTTGGTGGTTATCGCGGCGGCGGTGGGCATCATCATCAGCACCATGTCGGATGCCAGCACGTATTCGACCTTCACCATTGCCCGCCAGCAGGCGGCATCCGGCAACCTGGCTAAGGTGCACGTGGTGGGCACCCTGCCCCGCGACGCCGACAAGCGCCCCGTGGGCCTCGAATACGACCCGATGGTGAATCCCAACTACTTCGCCTTCACGATGGTAGATACGCTGCAAGTAGCCCAGCGCGTAGTGTACCGCAACCCCAAGCCCCAGGACCTCGACAAGTCGGAGCAGGTCGTAATTGTGGGCGCCATGAAGGACGGCGTGTTCGAAGCCGACCAGATTCTGACCAAATGCCCCAGCAAATACGTGGAGAAGGACCTAGGCACCACGGGCCCGCCCGCCACGGCCATGACTATCACGCGCTAGCCCTCTAAACCACTAGAATGGTCGTCATGCTGAACGCAGTGAAGCATCTCGCCCGCACCGTCGAACAAACCCAAACGATGCGAGCAAGATGCTTCACTGCGTTCAGCATGACGACCGTTTTGTGTTTATTCGTCCGGCTAGCCCACGCCCAGGCGCCCAACGACAACATTGAAAACCGCCGCTTGCTGCGCGCCGAAGAAACTATTACCTCCAGCACCGTGGGCTGCACCGTGCAGCGCGCCTGCGTAGATGAGCGCCTGACCGGCAAGTGCATCGAGTATCACAACGACCAGTGGTTCGAATTTCGGCCGCCGACTACTGGTACGTACTACGTAAATATTGGCGGGCAGCACTGCCGCGATGTGCGCGGCGTGCAGCTGGTGGTGCTCACGGGCACGCCGTGCCAGCCGGCTACCTACCGCATCTTATCGTGTAGTTCGCTCGGCACTCAGGACGACCTGTTTGTGCCCCTGCCCAACCTGCAAGCCGGCCAGCCTTACCTGCTCGATGTGGATGGCTACCTCAAGGATTATTGCAGTTTCACGCTGCAAGTAAGCGGGCAGGCGCGGGGCCTGCCAGTGGTGTCAGCGCCCGCCGTGCCCCAGGGCCTGCCGGCCATGCGCCGCGTAGTGACCCTGACTTGGGAAGTGCCCGACTCGCTCACTACGGCCCGCTACTGCCGGGTGCTGCGCCGCGAGCTACACGAGTCTCGGACCCACGAAATCCGACGCGAGCCGCTGGCTACCAATACTTACGGCCGGCGCCAGGCATTTTATAGCCTCACCGATACCCTGCCCGGCCCCGGCCAGTACCTCTACCAGGTTGTGGCCGAGGGCGACCTCGCCAAGGACTCGCCCATGCTGGTGCAGCAGCAGTGGCTGGCCTACAGCCAGCTGCGCCCCATTATGGCGGGCGCAGTAGCCGCCGACGTGGCTTTTATCGAATTGCCGCTGAGCCACTACCCGCGTCGGTCGCAGCTAGCCATAGTCCTCAGCGACCCTACTAGCGGCCGGGTGCTGCGCCGCCTACCGTTAGCCTTGCCCGCAACGAATAGTCCTAGTCAGGGTCGCATATACGCCCAGCCCTGGCTCGAGGCAGGCATCCGGCAGGTGGCGGCCGATATCACCTGCTACCCGCCGCACGGTCCGGCTTATATCGAGCGCCTGCTGCTGCCACTGCCAGCGCCAGGGCGCCAAGTACAGTGAAGTATTGCTGAATAAATTAGCGTATGAAGAAAGCCTGCTATTTTATCGGGCATAGTAGCTAATGCGCTAGCGGGCTTGCAAATACGGTTATTCAAGTAGTTCCCAATCAAATTAGCCAGCGGGCGCCGATTACTTGGTCGAAGCCACTTTTGGGCCTATCTTTCAGCCTGTTTTCGCCTGGCTTGCCTTTTTAGTTTTATACGTATGAGCTCCTCCGCTACTGCCGCGGTTCCCCTGGCCCAACTGGCCTGCGTGGTGGTTGACGACAACGAGATGAACCGGCTGGCGCTGGAACATTACGTAGCTATTACGGATGGCCTTACCCTAGCCGGCACCTTTGCTAATGGCATCGATTGCCTGAATTACTTCCGCTCGGGCGGCCGGGCCGATATTCTGCTGCTCGACATCACCATGCCCGAGCTTACGGGCCTAGAGCTGGTGCGCATCCTGCCCGAGCCCCTGCCCGACGTGGTGCTCGTGACCTCGCACCGCGACTATGCCGTGGACGCCTTCGAGCTGCGCGTGACCGACTACCTGTTGAAGCCCCTTGACTACGCCCGCTTCAGCCGCACCGTCGACCGCATCCGGAGCCAGCGCGCCGCCCTGGCGCCCCCGCCTGCCCCGCCCGAGGCAGCCGAAGCCATGTTTGGGGCCGATGGCAACGCGCTGTTTCTCAAGATAAACAATCGGTTGATGCGCGTCAATTTCGACGAGGTGCTCTACATCGAAGCCATGTCGATGTATTCAGTTCTTGTCACGCTCAAGCACAAGCATATTGTGTACGCCACGCTCAAGACCTTCGAGGAGCGCCTGCCCTTCGCGCACTTCGTGCGCGTGCACCGCTCGTATATGGTTAATACACAGCTCATTGAGGCTATCGAAGACAACCGGCTGCAACTGCCCGGCGGCCACGAAGTGCCCGTGGCCAAAGCCTACCAAGAAAGCTTTTTCAAGCGCCTACGGGGTATTTGAGGTTGAATTAAAAATCAGAAGCGAAGAATTAAAAATTGAGCGTGCGACGGCTCACCATTTTTAATTCAACCCAGCTCCCCCGGCAAGCACCGAAGCACGGCTTCCACAGCGGCTAGCAGCTGGGTGGTGGCTAGCTGGCGGGCGGGCTCATCGGGGGTGGGCAGCTGGGTGGGCGGCGGCTCCAGCACGTGCATGGCCAGGGTGGCGTTTTCGATGCCAAGTGTGAGCAGGTTGGGCTTGATGTGGTGCACCAGCTCGGCCACCAGCAGCCAGTCGTGGGCGTCGGCCGCGGCGCGTATTTTTTCCAAGCTAGGGGGCATGTGGGTCAAGAAGGAATTGACCATGCCCACCACGAAAGCCTGGTTGCCCTTGGCATCGTGCTGCAGCCGGGCCAGGGTGTAGGCCGGCGGGGGCGGGGCTAGCGGCGCCCCCGCGCCCGGCTGGCGCAGCAGGTTGATGAGCTTGGCGTAGAGGTGCTCCTCGGCAAAGGGCTTGGCGAGGTAGTCGTCCATGCCGGCGGCCAGGTACTTTTCGTTGTCGGTGCGAAACACGTTGGCCGTGAGGGCCAGCACCGGCACGGCGGCGCGCGCCGGGTCGGGCAGCTGGCGCAGCTGCTGCGTCACCTCAATGCCGCTGAGGTGGGGCATCTGAATGTCCATCAGCACGGCGTCGTAGGCGTTGGCGAGCAGCTTATCCATTGCCACGCGGCCGTCCTCGGCCTCATCGACCTCCACGCCCCACTGCAACAGGTGCAGGCGCGCCACGGTGCGGTTAATGGGGTTGTCCTCGGCCAGCAGCACCCGCAGGCCGCGCAGCTGCCCGGTGTCGAAGGCATCGGCCGTGACGGGCGCGGGCTGCTGGGTTTTGAGCAGCGGAATGGTAAAGGCAAATGTGCTGCCCTGGCCCAGCTTGCTCGTCACGCTCAGCTCGCCCCCTAGCTGCGTCACGAGCGCCCGGCTGATGGTGAGGCCTAGCCCCGTGCCGCCGTAGCGCCGCGTGGTATCGGCATAGGCCTGGGTGAAGCTCTCAAAAATGCGTCCCAGCGCCTCGGGCCCAATGCCGATGCCCGAGTCCTGCACCGTGAAGCGCACCAGGTATTCCAAGTCGGTTTCATCCACCAAAAAGCTGCGCAGCCACACGCTGCCGCTGGTGGTGAACTTGATGGCGTTGGAGAGCAGATTAAGTAAAATCTGATTTAGGCGAAACGGGTCGCTCAGCACCCACGGCGCCTCGTCGGTGGCAAAGGGCTTGAAGCCGAACACCAGCCCTTTTTCCTGCGCCTGCAGCGTAAGCGTAGCCACGGCCTGCTGCATCGAGTCGTGCAGGTGAAAGGCGGCCGACTCCATTTCCAGCTTGCCCGAGTGGATTTTCGACACGTCGAGCACGTCGTTCAGCACCCCCAGCAGGTGCGTGCCCGAGCTGCGAATGGTGCGCACAAACTCCTGCTGCTGCGAGCTGAGGCGGGTTTTGGCCAGCAGCGCCGCCATGCCCAGCACTCCGTTCATGGGGGTGCGAATTTCGTGGCTCATGTTGGCCAGGAAGTTTTCGCGGGCCTTGGCGGCATCTTCGGCGGCTAGCTGGGCGGCCTTCAGGTCGGTGATATCGGTGCTGACGCCCAGCACCTGCACCGTGCCATCGGGGCGCACCAGCGGGCGCTTGATGGTGTAAAACCAGCGCTCCTCGCCAGTGGGCGAAGTGGAGCGCTCCTCGGCCACCACCTCGCGGCCAGTGGCCAGCACCTGCGCGTCGATGGCCGCGTACTCGGCCGCTTCGCGCTCTTTGGCCCGCTGCACCTGCTCGGTGGGGGCGAAAAGCGCGGCCTGCTCATCGAGCTTAAACAAGGCCCGGTTGCCAAATACCACCTCTCCTGCGGCATCGCGCACGTACACGGGGCTAGGGCTGGTGTTGAGAACCTGCTCCATAAACTCTTGCTGCTCGCGGCGCTCGGCTTCGCTACGGTGGCTGCGCTCCTCGGCCTGCACGCGGGCCGTCACGTCGAGGCCGCTGCCTAGCATGTAGGGCAGGCCCTTGCCAGCGCCGGCCAGCACCTTAAACTGGCGCTGGTGGTGCACCTCGCCACCCGCCACGGGCGTGCGGTCGACCCAGCTCACGGGCTCGGCGCTAGCCTCGGCCAGCTCAAACATGCGGTCGCGCTGCTCGGCCAGCTCCAGCGGAAAGCCGTAGCGGGCACAGTACTCGGCCAGGGTGCGGCCGGGCAGCCAGGCGCGGTGTGCGGGGTCGGGCACGGCCTGGGGGTTCACGTACACGTAGCGGCGGTGCTCGTCGAGCACGGCAATCTCCACGGGCACTTCGTCGAGGATGGTTTCGTAGAATTTGCGCTGCGCGTCGCGCTGGCTTTCAGCTTGGTGGTGCTGGGTCACGTCGCGGTAGCTCAGCAGCCAGCCCGGCTCGTTGCCCAGCGCCACGGGGCGAACATCGCGTTCCAGCACGCGGCCGTTGCGCAGGCGCAGCAGTGTGTTCGGAATGCGGTTGGGCTGCGCATTGGCTAGCTCGGCTACATACGTCGCCGGGTCTTCGAGGCAGGGCAGCATCAGCTCGGTGAGCTGGCTGGTGGGTATCCCCACGCACTGACTGGCCGTTATGGGCAAGCCTAGCATGGTGCAGAACTGGTCGTTGACCAGCAGCACGTGCTGGTTGGCATCGAGCAGCAGCAGGCCCTCCCGCAGCCCGGTGGCTAGGGCCGCTAGGTGCTGGCGGGCGGCCTTAGCCTCGGCGCGGGCCTGGGCGCGGGTTAACTTGGGCAGGGTGGGCGAGGCGGGGCTAGCGGTGGGCGGGGCCGGCAAGGAACCAGGAGCGGGCATGGGGTGTAGAACTAAACTAAGCCTCAAGGTAGACAAAAAACCAGGCGGCTACCCAGCCGCCCAGCTACCCGGCGCGGTGCACCCCCGCCCGTTGGGCGGTACCTTTGCCAAAAAACCAGCTAGCTCGTGAATTTACTTATCGGAAATCTCGGTCAGGCCAGCGTCATTCTGGCGTTCGTGGCGGCGGCAGTGGCCGCCTACGGCTACTTTCAGGCGGCCCGGGGCCGGGCCCTGGGCCAGCCCGACGCTAGCTGGCTGCGGCTGGCGCGCGGCGCCTTCTTTGTGCACGGCGCGGCCGTGGTGGCGGTAGTGTTCTGCTTGTTCAACATCATCTACGCCCACCGCTACGAGTATTACTACGCGTGGTCGCACTCCAGCAACCACCTGCCCATTCACTTCATGATTTCCTGCTTCTGGGAAGGGCAGGAGGGTAGCTTCCTGCTCTGGGTATTCTGGCACGTGGTGCTGGGCCTGGGCATCATGAAATTTAACAAGGATTGGGAAGCCCCCGTGCTGGCCGTGTTTGCCACGGTACAGGCTTTTCTGGTAAGCATGATTTTGGGCGTAGTGGTGGGCGGCGTCAAAATCGGCTCGTCACCGTTTATTCTGCTGCGCGATTTCATGGTGGACCTGCCGGTGTGGAAGATGAACCCCGATTTCGTGCCTAAAGATGGTTCGGGCCTCAACCCACTGTTGCAGAACTACTGGATGGTGATTCACCCGCCCACGCTGTTTCTGGGCTTTGCGCTCACGCTGGTGCCCTTCGCCTTTGCCATCGCCGGCCTCTGGAAAAAAGAGCTGACTACCTGGGTAAAACCCGCCATGCCCTGGACGGCCTTCGGCGGCGCCGTGCTCGGCATCGGCATCATGATGGGCGCCTACTGGGCCTACGAAACCCTGAACTTCGGTGGCTACTGGAACTGGGACCCGGTAGAAAACGCCGTGTACATTCCGTGGCTGGTGCTTATTGCGGCGCTGCACGGCATGGTGCTGTGGCAGCGCCGCCGCACGGGCCTGCGCACCGCGTATGCCCTAGTGGTGGCCACGTTCGTGCTCATTCTCTACGCTACGTTCCTGACCCGCAGCGGCGTGCTGGGCAATGCCTCGGTGCACTCGTTTACCGACCTGGGCCTGTCGGGCCAGCTGATTATCTACTTGGCGTTCTTTACGGTGGGCGCCATCGCGCTGCTGGCTAGCCGCTGGAAAAGTATTCCGGTTTCGGAAAAGGAGCTGGATGCTTATAGCCCCGAGCTGTGGGTATTTGTGGGCGCTACGGTGCTTTGCCTGGCCGCGTTCCAGGTGGTGGCTACCACCAGCATTCCGGTATATAATTCCTTCCTGGGCTTCATTGGCATTAAGTCGAACCTGGCTTTGCCCGCCGACCAGATTCAGCACTACACCCGCATTCAGCTGTGGGCCGGCGTGCTGATTGGGCTGGTGTCGGGCATTGCCCAAATTCTGTGGTGGCGCCCGGCTAAGGAGCCGGTTATCAACGCCCTGGCCACGCCGACTATGCTGGCGCTGCTGACCACGGCGCTCGTGGTGCTGCTCACGCGCTATTTCGGGCACACCATGTCGGCGCCGTACGTGATACTGCTGCTAGCCGGCTTGTTTGGTGTGATGACCAACGCGGCGGCCATTTTTGGGCTGTGGCGCCGTAAGGTGCAGCTCTCGGGCGGCGCGGTGTCGCACCTGGGCATTGCCCTGATGCTGCTGGGTATTTTGGCCTCGGCCGGTTACTCCAACATTATCTCGCGCAACACGAGCGGCAAGCTCATCTCGCGCGATATGGACGACAAGGGCAACGAGGAAAACGTGCTGCTGTGGCGCAACGAAACCGGCGCCATGAATGGCTACGACGTGACCTACACCGGCCAGTACCTCGATGTGCCCGGCCTGCCCGACTACGTGAACACGCAGATGATTTACCGCACCGACGACGAGTACAAGGCCGTGGCTAGGGGTGACATCAAGCAGGGCGACAAGGTGTATTTCCACACCGGCGACTCGCTCACCATCCGCCCCGAAAACACCTACTACCGCGTCGAGTACACCGATAAGCGCAACGGCCAGAAATTTACGCTTTTCCCCCGGGCCCAGGTTAACGAGGAAATGGGTGGCCTGCTCGCCTCGCCGGCCCTGCAACGCTTCTGGGACCACGACATCTACTCGCATATCTCGTCGGTGCCCGACCCGCGCAAAGAGATTCCGTGGAGCACGGCCGTGCCGCACGAGCTGGCCGTGGGCGATACCCTGTTTTTGAACGACTACTTCGCCGTGTTCCGCGCCATTGAGCAGGCGCACGAAGTGCCGGGCATCAAGCTCGAGAAGGGTGACATTGCCCTGCAAGCCGACATGATTATCACCGGCGAGAAGGGCCGCGAGTACCACGCGCACCCGGTGTTCTTGCTGCGCGACCGCCAGATTGGGCGCGTGCCCGAAATCGTGGAAGACCTGGGCCTCAAAATCAGCCTCGAGCAGATTGACCCGGTGAAGGGCAAGTTCACCTTCTCTATCAGCACTACCGGCAAGGATTACATCATCCTGAAAGCCACCGAAAAGCCCTTTATCAATCTGCTGTGGGGCGGCACGCTGCTCATGGGCCTCGGCCTGGTTCTGAGCATGCGCCAGCGCAAGGCCGCCCGCGCTACCCAGCCAGCCGCCCCAGCGGGCCGCGCTGGGGCCGCCCGGCCGCAGGCCGTGGCCTAGTCGCCAAACCCAACCCTATTGCCACGCAAAAGCGGCGGCAGGCACCCCAGCTTTCGGGATGCCTGCCGCCGCTTTTGCGTAGGGCCCCGCAGATGGCTTCCTCGTGGCCGGGGCGAAGGTCAGCCATAGCTAGTCTCCCTGGCAACCGAGCAGATTTCCTAGCCACTCTTTCAAAGAAGAAAGGCAACCGGGCACGAAGGACGGGCCGAACTTTAGGATGAGCTTCCCTGGTTTTCAGGGCTGGCACATTGGTAAATGGCACGCGGCGCGGCGGTACCCTAGCCACAAAAAAGGCCGCCCATAGCGGGCGGCCTTTTTTGTGGCTAGGGGGCTAGGCTTACTTGACGATGGCTAGCTGGCGGGTCATGGTTTCGTCGCCGTTGCGCACTTGCAGGTGGTAGAGGCCGGGGGCCAGGCTGCTCAAGTCGAGGCGGTTGGTGTAGTTGTCGCGGGCGGCGCCCGTGTACACCTGCTGGCCCAGCGCGTTGGTTACCAGCACGGCCAGGCTGCCTTTGGCTTTAGCGCCGTGGATTTCGAGGTCGAACAAGCCAGTGGCCGACGGGTTGGGGAACACCGTGACGGCGCGCAGCAGCGCCTCCGACGAGGTGGCCGTTACCACGCTGGCCGTGATGTTGAGGTCGTCGATGTAGAGGTTGCCCTGCTCGGCGGCGCTATACACGTGGAAGCCCACGTACTGCGTGCCCGCGCCAGGCGTGAATACGGCCACGGCCGGGGTCGAAGTGGCATTGGCCAGCGCGTAGCTGGTATTGGTGATGGCCGCGTTGGTGTAGAGCGTGGTGGTTTGGCCAGCCACGGTGGCGGCGGGGCCCACCTTCACTTCCAGCTTCTCCGTGTAGTTGGAAGGGCTGTTTACGATGCCTTCGCCGCGGTAGCGGAAGGCCAGCTGGTAGCGGGTGTTGGCGGCCGTTGTGAGGCCCGGGGTAAAGAACCAGTCATCGGCGGCTACGCTGTTGTTGACGGCGCTGGTGTAGCGCAGGGCATTGGTGCCGGCGAAAGGCGCCGTGCGGTTGATGGTCCAGGTAGCGGCGTCGTTGTTGGCATTGAGCACCGTAAGGCCACAGGGCAGCGTTTGGCCGGAGGCGATGTTCTCAAACCCTTCCGAGTAAGGAAAAGCGGCAATAGTCGTAACGGCTGCGCAGCCCGTGCTAAACGTGATTGGGGCGCTCAGGAAGCTGGCGCCGCCGCCCGGGCAGTTGCTGCGGATGTATGCCTGGTAGGTAGCACCCGGCTGCAAGCCCGTAATGGTAGCCGGCGACCCCGTAACCGTAACGGTAGTGCCGCCCGTGGAAGGCAGAAAGCCTACCGGGCCGTATACTATCTGGTAGCTACCCGTGTTGCTGGCATCAGCAAAGGTGAAAGTAGCTGTGGTGGGCGTGGTGCCCGTCACGGCCAGGGCCGTGGGGGTGGGGCAGGTAGGCGTGGGCGCCAGGCCTACTTCAATGGCTAGGCGGCGCGGATACTGCGCTGCCATGTCTACCCAGCTCGTAGTGCCGTTTGAGGAAAAATAGAAGGTAGCGGCCCGCAAAGGCGTTTCGGAAAGCGTGGCCAGGCCAATGCCCGTGGTGCCGGCTTCGCGAACCCCCACGTAGAAGCTGCCGCTAACCTGGATGCCGGGCAGCGCAGCCGTAACGCTGCCACCCGCCGCGGGCCGGTTTTGCACGGCCGAGGTGTAGAGGATATTACCCGGCAGGCCGCCCGAGCCGGTGGCATCGTATACTAATACCTGGTAGGGCGTGGTAGCCCCGGTGTTGCCAAACGAAACAGCTGCCTCGTTGAGTACCACGGTGCCGGGCACGGTGTACTTCACGTTGAAAACGGTGGTGGAATTGGCAAAGCCGCTGAAAGCTCCGTCGGGTGCCTTGGCCGGGTCAATGTAGCTCAGGCGGTCGGCCGTAACCAACTGGTTGGTGCTCGCCGAGTTGTTGTTGTTATCGCCGTCATCGGGCACGCTTACCGTCACCACGTTGGTGCCGAGGGCTAGCGTGGCCGGCAGGTTGGCCACCGTAAGGGTTCCCCCGGCGCCCGCCGCCAGCGAAGCCAAGTTTACGGTAGTGCTGAACGTATTAGCACCCGTAATGCTAAGCGTAATCTTGATGTTCGTCTGCGTGGCAGTGCCGAGGTTGGCGATATTAATGCGCACGGCCTGCGGTAGCGCGGCCGGCGAGGCAATTTTGCCCAGCGTGTACACCGCCCGCACGGCAATGTCATTGGCCGGGGTTACGAAGGGGGCAAAGCGGTAGGTGCGGCCGGCATCCGGTCCCACGCTCCGCGTGATATTGTGCGCAGTCGAGCCGTAGTTGGTGTTCTGAAAGGTAGTGGTATTCCAGGCCGCAGTTGTCGCCTTCAGCCCCAGCGTAAGCTGGCCCAGGGCTAGCCCCGAGCCTTTCAGGCCCACGTTGGGAAAGCGTGTGCCCGCCGTAGCGGCGCTGCCCGGCACCGCCGCGTCGTACACAAACTCCACAACGTTGGTTGTTTCGTAGAGCTTAATCTGAAAGCTGATGTTGGCATACTGGGTGCCATTGGCGGCGTCGGAGCCGGCACCCGCCTTGTCGGCCACGTTGCGCCACTGAATGGTACACACCCGGTTGGGGGCCGTGCCGCTGGTAAGCACCCGGTAGTCGGCCCCGCCGGTGCCGCTGCCGGGCACCAGGTCAATATTGAGCGGCAGGAGCAGGTTTACGTCGGCGGCGTTGGTGCTCACCAGGGGGTCGGTCGAGGAACCGTCGCTGTTATTGTCGTAGTAGAGCGCCGCCGTAGAAGGCGCCGCGTTGCCTAGCCGAATAACTCCGTTCGTGTTAAAGATGAACTGCGTAAAGCTGGCGCCATTGTATGAAAAGGAAAAGCCAATATCCTGCGCCGCCGAGTTTGCATCGTCCGTGTTAGCCGTAGTAATGGCCGTGCCGGTAGTACCCAGGTCGGTGTAGGTGCCCGCCACGTTGGTGGTAGCGGCAGGGGCGTAATTCAAAATTTGCGCTTGCGCCGCCACCGTAGCGCCGCCCAGTAGCAGGGCCGCCAGGCCCAGTCGCCGCAGCCGCGTGCCCCAGTGTTGTCCCCGAGTGTAGGAATTCGTCATAGAAAAAAACAGGAAGTGAAAAAGGAAAACAGTAGAAATAAAACCTGCCAACTGGCAGCTGCTGGCCCCGCACGTATGGGTAAAATCTAAACCCAACTTGCTTGCGCCCACAATATGCCACCTTTTCGGGGAATAATCATCGCCAGCAGCAGGATTTTCTTGTTTCGCCGTTTTGGACTCGCTCCAATACCGGCTCCCCCCGCCGCCGCCCCGACCTTTGTTTCCCATGTCACCCTCCGAAGATAAATCTATGCGCATCGGGCTGTTTGGCGCCGGGCGCGTGGCCAGCGCTTTGGCGCCGGCCCTGGCGGCGGCCGGGCATCGGCTGGTTTTCGTGGCTAGCCGCACCCTGGCGCCCGCGCAGGCCCTGGCCGCCAGCTTGCCCGGCTGCCAGGCCCTGGCGCAGGAAGTGGCCCTAGCTGCCCCGCCCCCGGCCGAGGTGTACCTGCTCGCCGTGCCCGATGCGGCCGTGCCCGGCGTGCTGGCGGCCGGCCACTGGCCGGCTGGCGCCCTGCTGGCGCACGTGGCTGGCGCCCTGCCGCTGGCCGTGTTCGCGGCCCAGCCGCAGGTGCGGGGCGGGGTCCTGTACCCGCTCCAGACGTTCAGCCCCGGCCGTCCTATCGACTGGGCCGGCGTGCCGCTGTTTGTGGAAGGTGCCGACCCAGCCGCCGAGGCTACGCTGCTAGCCCTGGCTCACAGCCTTAGCCAGCGGGTGGCACTGCTCGACTCGGCCCAGCGGCTGCACCTGCACCTGGGCGCGGTGTGGGCCAGCAATTTCACCAATCACCTGCTAGGGGTGGCCCACGCGCTGCTGGCCGAGGCGAGCCTGCCTTTCGAGCTGCTGCACCCGTTGGTGCGCGAAACCGTGGACAAGGCCCTGGCTGCCCAACCCTCGCCCTACGCGGTGCAAACCGGCCCCGCCCGGCGCCACGATGCGCCTACCCTGGCCGCCCACCAGGCTGCGCTAGCCGCGCACCCGGCCTGGCAGGCACTCTACGCGCAGCTTTCGGCCAGCATTCAGCAGGCGGAGCTGGATGAGCACCGAGTGGAATGACTCGGTGTCGGTCAGTTTATTACGGCTTGCTCGGGGGGCATTCTTAATTCCTAAACAGGCGGCCTTAACTTTGTGCTTTGCATCAGGCCCTGTGGGCGACCTTATTTTGACTCCCTCGACAATTATTTTTCAGTTTCAGGACGGCCAGCCCGCCCAAACCCACGTGGCCGCCAGCGGCGAGTCGGTGCTCGACGTGGCGCTCAACAACGGTATTCAGCTCCAGCACAACTGCGGTGGCGTGTGCGGCTGCAGCACCTGCCACGTGTACATTGACCGGGGGGGCGACGAGCTGCCCGAGATTTCTGACAAGGAAGAAGACTTTATCGACCGGGCCATCAGCCCGCGCCTTACTTCGCGCTTGGCCTGCCAGTGCGTGTTGCCCAACGAGCGCCTGGAGCTCGTCGTTACCATTCCGCCCCAGCATTTCCTGGGCCACTAGGGTCAATTGTGAGTTAAAAGTGGGGGTTAGGAGCTGGCTTCGGGGCCTGCTCCGCTCAAACTAGCCAGCTCATAACTCCTACCTTTTACCTCCTAACGCAACGCAAGTGAACCACTACGAGCCGCCCATTCAGTGGGCCGACCACGAAGACGTGGCCATCGCCCTCTACGAGAAATTTGGCGATGACTTTACGGAAGCCAAAATCTACCGCATCCGCTTTACCGAGCTAATTGATTGGGTGCTAGGGCTCCCCAACTTCGAAGGCACCCGCGAGCAGGCCAATGAAGGCCACCTGGAGCAGATTCAGGCCAAGTGGGTGTACGAGTGGCGCGACCACCAATAGGCTAGCCCCGAACCCGGCCGCAAGGCCTGCGTATGACACAGCCGGCTCGGCTACCTCCGCCCGGAGGCTAGCCAGCCGGCTGTGATTTTCTCTTTTTTGCCGACTACATGAAAACCGGGACCGTAAAATTCTTCAACGAAGCCAAGGGCTTCGGCTTTATCACCGACGACAACACGAAGGAAGATTTCTTTGTGCACATCACCGGCCTGAACGGTGGGCAGATTCAACAAAACGACCGCGTGGAGTTTGAAACCCAGGAAGGCCGCAAAGGCGTGAATGCCGTGAACGTACGGCGCGTGTGAGGCTTCGGCCCTGCCCTAGCTACGCGTTGAAAACGCCTCCGCTGGCTATGCCGGCGGGGGCGTTTTGCGTGGGGCCCGCGGGCTAGGGGCGTACCTTGCGGCCTTAGTCCCCATCCCTATGGCTATCACCCCGCCGCCTGCCGCCGCCCCGGAGCCGCCCCTGTCGGGCGGCGGCGAGGAGCTAGTGGCTGGTCCCGGCCAGGCCGGCCGGCTGCTGCGGGCGCTACCCGGCCTGGTGCGCTGGCCCAACCTGGCCATTATGCTGCTGAGCCTGGTGCTGGTGCGGATGTTGCTGCTGCCTGGCCAGCCGCTGGGCGCGGGGCTGCTGGCGCCGGGCTTCGGGCTGCTAGTGCTGGCGGCGCTGCTGGTGGCAGCGGCCGGCTATATTATCAATGATTATTACGATGTGAAGATTGATGCCATCAACCGGCCCGACCGGCTGGTGGTGGGCCGGGTGCTGGGGCGCCGCCGGGCCATGCTGGCCCACGTGCTGCTGAGTGGGCTAGGGGTAGTGCTGGCCATGGCCCTCTCGTGCCCGCTGGGCTTCGTGACGATGGGGGCCGCGGCGCTGCTCTGGGGGTATTCGGCGCGGTTCAAGCGCCTGCCGCTGGTGGGCAACGTCAGCATTGGCACCCTCACGGCGGCGCTGGTGCTGCTGCCCGAACTACAGCTGCTCACCGGCCGCCAGGCGGTGTGGCTCTACGCGCTGGCCGCCTTTCTGCTGACGGTGGTGCGCGAGATAGTGAAAGACCTGGAGGATATGCGCGGCGATGCCCAGCATGGCTGTCGCACCCTGCCACTGGTGTGGGGCGTGGCGCGCAGCAAGTGGGTGGCGGGGTTTTTTCTGGCGTGTTTGGTACTGCTGGTGCTGGGCGCGGCCGGGCAGCTGCTGGCTTGGGGCCGCTGGCCGCTGGCGGCGTGGCTGCTGGGGCTGGTGTTGCTGCCGCTGCTGGAACTGGCCCGCCGGCTGGTGCGCGCCGACCGCCGCCGGCATTTTCGCCAGCTCAGCGCGTGGTGCAAGGGCATTATGCTGGCGGGTATCCTGAGTATGCTGCTGGTGTGAGGAAACGGGTAGTACTACCGTGTTGGGCCGGCCGAGCCAGGGTATTTCGCGCGGGCTGCTACCCATTGGATACCAAGGCCCGCGCGCATTCTGGAGAAAAGATGAAGCGACACCTTGCTGTTGAGCCAACCGCTGGGCGGTAAAATCCGTTGAGGTGAGCAACACGCTTTCTTTTTTATTCTATGCGCTTTTTTCCGCTGTTAGTGGGGTTGTTGGGTTGTGCCAGCGTTGGCTTTGGCCAGGGTCTGCCAGCTGGTCAGACCGAAACCAGAAAACCACCCAAAAAAATTACCATCTTGCCCGTGCCGGTGCTGTTCTACCAGCAGGAAACCGGCGCCGGCTACGGCATCGGTGGGCTACTAAGCGGCCGTTTAGGCACTGATACACTCACCCGCGCCTCCAATGCCCGGGCGCAGTTCTGGACCACCCAGAAAAGCCAGTCGCTGGTGCAGTTTGTGCACACCATCTACTCGCCGGGCGAGAAATATTACCTGAACGGCGAAATCAGCTCCTACAAAAACCGCCTCTACTACTTCGGTATCGGCAACGATGCGCCGCAGGTGCAAAACAACTACCGCTCATTTCTAGATTTTCAGCTGTTTATCATCAACCAGCGCATCCAGAAAAGCATTGCTAAAAATCAGTTCCTGGGGCTGCAATACCGCCTCTCGCGGGTCTATAACCTCTCGCAGGAGCAGGGCCGGATTAACGACGACGGCGACCAGATTAACCCCTCCAGCGACCCCGCTACGCGAAACTACTTCAACGTAGACCCGCGCCTTGACCAGCGCCAGCGCCTCAACTTTAGCCTCTCCGGCGTAGGCCCGGTCTACACTTTCGATAGCCGCGACGTGGCGCTGGCCGCCTCCAAAGGCAGCTTGCTTGACTTGCAGGTGATGTTTAACGGGGGCTTCGTAGGCTCCGACTATAATTTCGTCCGTTATCAGGTTGATGCCCGGCACTTTCAGCGCATCTTCAGCGATAAAACCATCCTGGCGCTGCAAGTGCTAGGGCAGTTTCACTCGGGCAACGTGCCGTGGTACGGCTTGGCCGGCTTGGGTGCCAACCTGGGCGGCACGCTCTACAACAACGCCAACCTGATGCGCGGCATCTACGAGCAGCGCTTCCGCGACCGCCAGATGGTGACAGCCCAGGCCGAGCTGCGCCAGCATTTGTTCTGGCGCATCGACGGCGCGGCGTTCCTGGGCGTGGGCCAGGTGGGCTACGACCTGAAAGACTATAGCTTCGGCGGCCTGCACACGGCTGGCGGCGTGGGTGCCCGCTTCAACTTCATCCGGCGTGACCGCGTGAACCTGCGCTTCGACTACGCTTTCGGTACCGACCCGGGCTTTTACTTCGCCATCGGTGAGGCTTTTTAAGCCACCGGGCTAGCCCTGCGTGGCGACAAATAAAGAAAGGCTGCTCTACCAATCTGGTGGGGCAGCCTATTTTTTTCAACTAAAAAAATTAGCTAATCTTTAAATCAGGCAAAACTCTGTATACAAGAGAAATATCTTCGCTAATAAGCCGGGGCAAGATGAATATTCGTAGAAGAAATAAAAATTAAGCCGGCATTTCCTATCCTTCGCGGGGCCGGGGCGTACAAAGCTCTCCCTATGGACCAACTAGCCCAGCCGGCCCGCTTCCACGCCACGCGCGAAGCCACTGCCACTGCCCACCCGGCCCTTCTTTCTCAACCCCCCACCGAAGAGCAATTGCTGCGCTTGGCCGAGCGGACGCTGCACCGGCAGCTGCCGCCCCCGTTGGCCGCGTTGCAGGCCTGTATCATCATTCCGGCCAAGGATGAGGCAACTACGCTGCCGGCTACTCTAGCCGCGCTGGCCGCCCAAACCACCTTAGCCGGCCAGGCTCTGCCCGCGGGCATGATAGAGGTAATTGTGTTGGCCAATAATTGTCTCGACCGCACGGCCGCCGCCGTGCGCCAGGCCGGCCGCCGCCACCCTAACCTAGTAGTGCACGTGGCCGAGGTGCAGCTGCCGCGCCCGCAGGCCCACGTGGGCCGTGCCCGCCGCCTGCTCCTCGACGAGGCCGCCCTGCGCCTCGAAAAAACGATTGGGCGGACGGGCGTGCTGCTCAGCACCGATGCCGACACACTGGTGGCCTCGACTTGGGTAGCTGCCACGCTGCACGAAATAGAAAACGGCGCCGAAGCCGTGGGCGGGCGTATCCTGACCCAAACTCCGGCTGCTGTGGAGCCCTGCCCCGTGCGGCGCATTCAGCTGCGCGACGCCGCCTACCGGGTGCTGCTGCGCCAGCTGGAAGACAAGCTCGACCCCTGCACTGCCGACCGCTGGCCTTGCCACCACCAGCACTACGGGGCTAGCCTGGCCCTCACGGTGCGCGCCTACCGGCAAGTGGGCGGCCTGCCCGTGGTACCTTTTCTGGAAGATGAGCAGCTGTGGCAGCTATTACTAAAGCACGATTTGCCGGTGCGCCACAGCCCGCGCGTGCAGGTATACACCTCGGCCCGCCGTTGCGGGCGCGTAGAAGTGGGCCTTTCGTGGCAGCTGCGCGAGTGGGAAAACCTCACCGAGCAGCAGCGCGAGCCCTTGGTACCCTGTCCTCACGAGCTGGTGCGGGTGTGGCGCGCGCGCCGCCGCCTGCGCGCTTGGTGGCAGGCTGGCCAGCACGCCTCGGGCCCCGAGCTGGTGCGGTTGGCCCGGGCCGTAGAAGTGCCGGTAGGCGAGTTGCTAGGGCAGGCGCGGCAAGCGAATACGTTCGGCCAACTCTGGCAGTGGATAGAAGCTACCCGAGGCGCCGTGCTGCCAGTGCCGCTGAGCGGGGCCCTGCGCGACTTGCGCAAGTATCTGCGCGAAGGGGTAAATGGCTGCTAATAAGACAAAGCGAAGAACGCCATCCCTAGCGCGCACAGCGTGACAAGGGATGGCGTTTTTCGCTTTGTTTGGCCATAGCGCAGGCAAAATGGCAAGCGCTAGTAAGTAGCATTTGCCCCGCAGAATAGTATTCCGCGCGACCTCACACGGCTAGGCCTTCGTAAATAAATCGAGCCGGTACTTGTCGGCGCGGTGTCCGTGCAGGTGTTTTAACGGGCCTTCGGGACCAGCTTTTTGCAGAAAAAACTCGTGTACTTCGTCGCCCGTTTGCGGGTAGTCGGGTACTACGGGCGTCCAATGCACCAGCAGCAACTCGGCGCCGGTTGGCAGCGCAGCCAGCATAAGGTCGGCGGCGCGGGCCAGGTCGGCGGGCGCCCAGTAGTAGCCCACTTCCGACAACAGAATCAAGTCGAACTGCTCGGTAGGAAACTCGCTGGGCACCTGCATTTTGCGCAGCTCCACCTGCGGCAGGTCGGCGCAGCGCTGGCGGGCTTGCACTAGGGCCGCTTCGCTCACATCTACGCCCAGCAGGCGGCCGCAGCGTAGGGCTAGCTGCGCCGTGAGCACCCCAATGGAGCAGCCAATCTCAAACGTGCGCTCGTAGCGCGGCCGGTCGAGGGCGGCTAGAGTATCGGCGTATTTCTGGCGCTCGTAAGGGCTGCTAGCAAAAGCCCAGGGGTCAGTATTGGCGCGGTAAACGTCGTCGAAATAATTGGGGTCTAAGGTGTTGGGTTGGTTGGTGTTCATGGCGCAATAGCTTCAATAAAGGCCTCGGTGGGCTGGGCAAAATGGGCTAGCATTTCGGGAGAAAGCAGAAAGCCGCTGGGGTCGTCGGTGATGGTGCCGGGGGCTAGCTGCGAGCGGTGGGCCGCAATGGCTCGCTGCTTCTGGGGCAACACGGCCGCTATGTCGAGGCGAAAACCGGTGCCCTCGCCGGGCTGGGGCAGGTCTGCGGGGGCGGCGCGCTCCCAGGCCCACACCACGTATTCGAGGCGCTGGGGCGGCTGGGGCAGGCTAGCCAGCGCGGCAGCCGTAAGCTGGCTGGTGGCGCGGTGGTCGGGGTGCGGGTCGCGCCGCCAGGGTGTGAGTACGGTAGCGGCTTGTTGCTCCGTTATAAAATCAGCCAGCCGGCGGGTGGCCTCCGCAAAGGCCGGCCCCTCGCTAGGCACCTGGCTATCGGGCAGGCCCAAGTACAGCACATTGTTTTCCTCCACGCCTAGCACGGCCAACGCGTGGCGCAGCTCGGCGTAGCGTAGTTCGCGGCGGGCGGCGGGCGAAAACTCCTGCGAGTGCGGGTGCGACATGGTGCCGTCGCTCACGAGCACAGCAGCTACCGCCTGGCCGGCCTGGCGCAGCAGGGCTAGCAGGCCCCCGCAGCCGAGGGCTTCATCGTCGGGGTGCGGAACAACGATGACCGTGCGGCCCAGCGTAGCCGCGTAGCTGGCCGGCCGTACGGGGTAAGAATCGAAAGGCAACGCGGACATAGTAAAGAAGCAGACTGAAAAAAGAGGTGATGGCTGCATCCTTTACGCGGTTTCAGGCAAAAAAGGCGGCAAAAAAAGCCAAATGGAGACGCGCTTCATCTGGCTTTCTACGCGAATAATCGTCTTAGCCAAGGCAACCGTTAAGGTTTGGCTGGCCGTGGGGGCTAGCGGCCCACAACCACGCCGGGGCCTTTGGCAGCGCTAAAAGAGCTGGTAGGCCGGCTTGTCCGAAGCCAGGGCGAAGCGACCGGCGTCGGCCACCGTGGCATCGGGGGCGGGCTGGCGCAGGTAGTGGGTCAGGTCGCGGTGCAGGCGCTCGAAGGGTTCGGGCTGCAGCAGGCCGCGCGCACCCACGCTGCGCTCGGCCAAGCGCAGGGTTTGCAGGCAAATGTCTTCGGTGGTGGCACGCAGCGAGTTGACATACGCTGCCAGGGCATCGAGGCGGGCGGCTGGTAGCTCGGCCGGAGTGGGGGGCAGGGCTGCGTGCTCGGCGGCACCGCGCAGCCAGCGCTGGCCGGTTTCGTGCAAGCCCAGCATTTCGCCCAGGCGCTGGCGCTGGTAAGGGTCGTCGATGCGACCCAGGCGGCGCAGAAAGCGCCGGGTTTCGTCGAACACCGCCGCTGCCCCGCCGAGTTGCACGGCCGCAAAGCGCGCCGCGCCGCCCCCAAACCACGGAGCGCGGTAATAATCATTGGGCTGGCCAACCAACTCATCGGGCCCGATTTCAATACCCGTAAAGTCAGCCTGAAAGCTGGCCGTGGCACGCATCCCCAGCGGCCGCCAAAAGCTGCGGTCGAGCGTGGGCGGTTGCTCATCGGCGCGCAACAGCAGTAGTTGCCAGCCGGTGGGTGCGGGCGCCGCGGCCGGGCTAGCCCCTGGTAGCGGCCCTTGGTCGAGGCGCCGGGCGGGCGTGGGCGCGGGCTGCAAAGCTCCCGTAAGCACCGGCCGCGTGATGTGTCCCGAGCCCGAAGCAAAGGTTTTAGCGCCGCGCAGGCGGTAGCGGCCGGGCTTGCCGGCCAGCGGCTCCAGCCGCACACCGTGGGCCGGGTTTTCGGTGTTCCAAACCCCGAATACGTGGCCGGCGCGGGCGTCGGCGGCGGCGCGGGCTAGCTGGGCCGGCGTGCCAAAGCACCGGATAAGCAGCAGCGCATTCACGTGGCCTTCCCAGAGGCGGCCCACCGCTAGGTTGCCTCGCCCCACGTGGTAGAGCGCCTGGTAGAGCGGCAGCGTGGCTGCCAGCTCGCCCAGCCCCGCCCCACCCAGGCTAGCCGGCAACACCGCCGCGAGCAAGCCGGCCTCGTGCAGCCAGCGCATTTCCTGGGCCGGGAAGCCGCCCACCTCGTCGGTAGCGGCGGCCTGGGCCAGCAGGCGCGGGGCTAGCTGGGCGGCCGCCGCCACGCAACTGGCGGGGGTAGCGGGCGGTGGGGGCAGGAGAGGCGCTTCGGCAGCCGCCATAGAAGCGGGCCGGTCGGTGGGCGAGAAGTCAGTCATCAGAGGAGCAGCGAACGCATACAGGTAAGTATGATATAACCCCAAACGTCCTCATTGAGTTGCCAGGGCTCCGGATTGGTCGGCGCGTAGCTTTTAAAAAAAAGGCCCGCTAGCCCCGCCGGGCCGGCCTACCTTTGCAGCGCCAAGCCCTTACCACGGTTGGCCGGGTAGGGGCGAGGCAGCTTTTTGCACTCCGCATAGCATCGAACCCCCTAAATTTTCCCTGCCAATGTCCGCCGCCCGTCCCATTCGCGCCGCCCTGCTTTCCGTGTACCACAAAGACCGGCTAGCCCCGCTGGTTGCCACTTTGCGCCGCCTCGGCGTCACGCTCTACTCCACGGGCGGCACGCAGCAGTTTCTCGAAGAGCAAGGTGCCGAAGTAACGGCCGTTGAAGACCTCACCGGCTTCCCCGAAGTATTTGGCGGGCGGGTTAAAACACTGCACCCCAAAGTATTCGGTGGCATCCTGCACCGCCGCCACGAGGCCGGCGACCTGGCCCAGGCCGCGCAGCACGGTATTCCGCCCATCGACCTGGTAGTGGTCGATTTGTATCCGTTTGAGGAAACCGTGGCTAGCGGTGCGCCTGAGCAGGACGTGATTGAAAAAATCGACATCGGCGGCATTGCCTTGCTGCGGGCCGCCGCCAAAAACTACCGCGACGTACTCGTGGTGAGCTCGCGCGACCAGTACGCGGCCGTGACCGAACTGCTCGAAAAAACCAACGGCAGCCCCAGCCTCGACGACCGCCGCCACTACGCCGCCGCAGCGTTTGCCACCACCAGCCACTACGATACCGAGATTTTCAAGTACGTGGCGGGTGATGAAGTAAAAAGTGAGGAGGTGAAAGGTGAAAACGCTGCCTCATCACCCCAGACCCCGCTGCGCTACGGCGAAAACCCTCACCAGGCCGGCACGTTCTACGGCGACCTCACGGCGCTCTTCGACCAGCTGCACGGCAAGCAGCTGAGCTACAACAACCTCGTGGACGTGGATGCCGCCGTGCAGCTCCTGCGCGAGTTTCCGGCCGAGGGCGCGCCCGCCGTGGCCATCCTCAAGCACACCAATGCCTGCGGCGTGGCCCAGGCGGCTAGCCTACCCGAGGCCTACGCCAACGCCCTGGCCTGCGACCCGGTGTCGGCCTTTGGCGGCGTTATCATCATGAACAAGAAAGTGGACCTGGCCACGGCGCAGGAACTGAACAAGCTGTTTTTTGAGGTGCTCATCGCGCCGAGCTTCGCCGCCGACGCCCTGCCGGTGCTGCAAAGCAAGAAAAATCGCATTCTGCTGCGCCAAAAGCCGGTCGAGTTTCCGACCAAGCTAGTGAAAACGCTGCTCAATGGCCTCATCGAGCAAGATGCTGACCTGCAAATCGAAACCGCACCCGACTTCCGCACCGTTACTGAGTCGGCCCCCACTGCCGATGAGGTTACGGCCCTGGAGTTTGCCAACAAAATCTGCAAGCACACCAAGAGCAACACCATCGTGCTGGCCCGCCCTGGCCAGCTACTCGCCTCGGGCGTGGGCCAGACCTCGCGCGTGGATGCCCTGCGCCAAGCCATCGAAAAGGCCGCTAGCTTCGGCTTCGACCTGAAGGGCGCCGTCATGGCTTCCGATGCCTTCTTCCCTTTCCCCGACTGCGTCGAGATTGCGGCCCAGGCCGGCGTGCGCGCCGTGGTGCAGCCCGGCGGCTCCATCAAGGACCAGGACAGCATCGACGCCTGCAACCGGCTCGGGATGGCCATGGTGCTCACGGGCGTGCGCCACTTCAAACACTAAAATTGGTTTTGTAATACCCAGCGGGTAGCAAGGCCCCGGCTAGCCAGTTTGGCGGCCGGGGCCTTTTTTCTGCTTGTATCAGGCTAAAATGCCGCTTTCGTGCGTTGCGGTTGGGCTCGGTACCGCCGGCAAAAGGGTATTCTGGTGCCGGATTTTAAATGCGGCTTAGTTCTATTGTACCTTTGTTTCTTGCTAACGCTTCCTATTCCTGGCTAAGCTATCTCAATGGGGTTCTTCAATTTTCTGACCAGCGACATTGCCATTGACCTGGGCACTGCCAACACGCTAATCATTCATAATGACAAGATTGTGGTGGATGAGCCGAGCATTATTGCTAAGGACCGCACCACCAACAAAGTCATCGCTGTCGGCACCAAGGCCCAGCAGATGCACGAGAAGACGCACGACAACATCAAAACCATCCGGCCGCTGAAAGACGGGGTAATTGCCGACTTCCACGCCGCCGAAGAAATGATAAAGGGCCTCATCCGGCTCATCGACACCCGCAACCGGCTGTTTCAGCCCTCGCACCGCATGGTTATCTGCATTCCGAGCGGTATCACGGAAGTAGAAAAGCGCGCCGTGCGCGACTCGGCCGAGCACGCTGGGGCCAAGGAAGTGTGGATGATTCAGGAGCCCATGGCCGCCGCCATTGGCATCGGCATCGACGTGGAGCAGCCCGTGGGCTCAATGATTATCGACATCGGGGGCGGCACCACCGAGATTGCGGTTATCGCCCTTTCGGGTATCGTGTGCGACCAGTCGATTAAGACGGCCGGCGACGTCTTCAACCAAGACATTCTCGACTACATGCGCCGGCAGCACAACCTGCTCATCGGCGAGCGCTCGGCCGAGCGCATCAAGATTGAGGTAGGCGCGGCCCTCACCGAGCTCGATGTGACGCCGCCCGACTACGAGGTGCGCGGCCGCGACCTGATGACGGGCATCCCGAAGGTGATAAAAGTAACGTCGTCGGAAATCGCGATTGCCCTCGACAAATCGGTGGCCAAAATTGAGGAAGCCGTGCTCAAGGCACTGGAAATCAGCCCGCCCGAGCTGTCGGCCGACATCTACGAAAACGGCATTCACCTCACCGGCGGCGGCGCACTGCTGCGTGGCCTCGACAAGCGTCTGGCTGCCAAAACCAAGCTGCCCATCCACATTGCCGAAGACCCGCTGCGCGCCGTGGTGCGCGGCACCGGCAAGGCCATCAAGGATATTCAGGGCTTCCGGGGCGTTCTCTTGACGTAATTAAAGAGTATCAATTAAAAATTAAAAATAGAATTGACGGGGGAGCCTGCTGCGAAGGTTGAGCAGCGTGCTCCACGTCAATTTTTAATTTTTAATTCTCAATTTTTAATTGACTCATGCGTAATCTCATCGCGTTTCTGCTGCGCTTTCAGGGCGTTATGCTCTTCGTGCTGCTGGAGGTGGTGAGCCTGTTTTTGTTCGTTACCAACAGTTCGTACCAGCGGGCGGCGTTCTTCAACTCGGCCAATACCTACGCCGGCACCCTGATGGCCCGCCGCACGCAAGTAACTGATTACTTTCGCCTTGGCGAGCTGAACAAGCAGCTGCTGGCCGACAATGCCCAGTTGCGCCAGCAGCTATACCCGCCCGACTTCGCGCGCCGCGAGGCCGACTCGCTGCCCGTGGGCCGCGACACGCTGGGCCACCTCATTTACCGCCACCTGCGGCCCGACCCTAGCCAGGCGTTGGCCAGCGCCGCCGGCCAAGCTGCGGCCCCCACGGGCAAGCCCAGGCCCGCCGCGCCGCGCCCCGATACGCTGCTGCTAGGGGGCGCCAAGCTGGCTACCCGCGACGTGGCCTACCCGCTGGTGCCCGCCCGAGTGCTCAACAACTCGCTGCGCGCCGTAGATAACTATCTGACTCTGAGCGTAGGCACCGCCGACGGCGTGCAGCCCGGGCTAGGGGTGCTGAGCGCCAATGGGGTGGTGGGCCAGGTAAAATCGGCGAGCGCGCACTACGCCACCGTGTTTTCGCTGCTGCACTCGAAGATGGCTATCGCGGCCAAAATAAAGCGCGACGGTACCTTTGGCAGCGTGAAATGGCCCGGGGAAGATTACAGCCACGCGCTGCTCGACTACATTCCGCGCCAGAACCGCCTGGCGGTGGGCGACTCGGTGGTGACTTCGGGCTACAATGCTATTTTCCCGGAGGGCGTGTTTGTGGGCACCGTGGAGTCGTTTGTGAAGGAGCCGGACAAGAATTTCTGGACGGTGAACGTGCGGCTAGGGGTTGATTTCAGCCGCCTCACCTACGTGTACGTGGTGCACAACCGGCCCCGCACCGAGCGCGACTCGCTCGAAGCCGCCCTCACCGCCCCCGAGCCGACGCCGGCCAAAGCGGCCAAGCCCACCACCCCACCCAACCGCCCCCGCCGATGAGTGTGCTCGGAACACTGGTGCGGCAGCTGCTGCGGTTTGGGCTGTACGCCGGCTTTCAGGTGCTCGTGGTGGGGCAGCTGCCCCCGCTGCTTGGGCTGGGCTGGTGCTTTTTGTATCTGGGTTTTGTGCTGTTTTTGCCGCTGGGCACGCCTATTTCCTTGCAGCTACTGCTGGGCTTCGGCATAGGCCTAGCCATGGACATCAGCTACGATACCGGCGGGCTGCACGCCGCCGCCGCCGTGCTGCTAGCCTACCTGCGCCCCTGGGTGCTGCGCCTGCTTACCCCGCGCGACGGCTACGATGCCCAGGACACCGTGAACGTGCACCAGATGGGCTGGCAGTGGTTTTTAGTGTACTTGCTGCTGCTCGTGAGCATCCACCACGCCGCGTATTTCTTTCTGGAGCTCGGCTCGTTTCAGCACCCGTTGCGCACGCTGGCTAGGGTGGGCGTAAGCATTCTGTTCACCAGCACCGCGCTGCTGATTGTGCAGCTACTGTTCTCTCCGGTGCGGCGCAAGCGGAGCTAGGCTAGCGAGGGCCGGCCTATGCACGGTACGAAGCAGCCAGCGCCACGCCGGGCGCCATCCATGCCAGCGACTGCATGAGCAGGGGAGGAGCCGCCATTAGCGCAAAACCCACTGGCGAAAACGGGCTAGCAGCACCCGCCGCCCGGCGTGCAGCCCGCGGTTTGCAGCTGGGGCAGCGCCAGGCTGAAGCTCGGCACGCCGCAGGCATCGGGTGCCAGGCAGGCCGTTTGCTTGGGCATCAGCAAGAAATCGGTACCATCGAAGGCTAGCCCAAATTTGCCAATCGTGGCCTGCTGATATTCAACTTCGATGTCCAAATCTTCGCTACCCAAAATGCGCGCCGAGAGCTGCAAAATGTGCAGAAATTTTTGCGGTGCCAGGCGGTGGTCGTAGTCGCCGGCTTCCCAGAGCTGGAAATTGGCCACAGTTTCGCGGCGCTCCACGCCGCCGCAGTCGATGAAATGTTTGCTCACCAAACCCACTTCCGTCACGTGGAAGTGGCTCGGCAAGTAGGTGCCATCGGGTAGGCGAAAGTTCACGGCTGCTAGGCCAGCTAGGGTCTGCTTTAGCTCAGAGGTTTTCATAGTATTGGGTAAGCTGCGTGAGAATTATTAGCAGGTGCAGGTAGCCTCCGGCCCGGCGGCGGGGCTAGCCACTGCGGCATCGAAAAAAGCTAGGAACTGCTGGCGCACCTGGCGCAGCAGCTCGGTATTAAGGCAGTAGCACACCGTGAGGCCATCGATTTCGCCCCGTATCAGCCCTACGGCTTTCAACTCTTGCAGATGCTGAAAAACGGTGGTGCGCGCCAGCGGCAGCTCGCCGGCGATGTTGCCCGAAATGCAGCTGGTTTGGCTGGCCAGCAGCTCCACAATAGCTAGGCGCGCCGGGTGGGCCAAGGCCTTGGCTACGCGGGCCAGCTGCTGCTGCTCAGGGGTAAAGGCGGTGAGTTTGGCCGAAGACATAAGCGTTGCTGAAACTATGTCGTAAATATACGGCATAATATGTCGTATTTGTGCGACATAGCCAGGATTTCGGCTGCTAAGCACTGCGCAAAGGCTGGGGCGCGCCTTGCCGGCTCGGCGCTACTGCTTTGCACGTAGTAGCGGCCTGCTAGGCCCGCGGCGCTATGAAACGCTGGCAAGCCGTGTGCACTTGGTCTAGTTCTGGCATCTTTGAGGCGATAATCCCGGCCATGTGGCCCGTACTTATGCGCTACCTCCTGCTTTTCTGCTGCTTGCTGATGACTGCTTTTCTCGCCGACTCGGCCGCGCCGGGGCCACCCTCGCCCTACACCGCCCAGTGGAAGAAAATTGACGCCCTGCTGGCTAAGGAGCAAACCGCCAGCGCCGCGCCGCTGGTCGAGAAAATATATCAACAGGCCACGCGCGAAAACAACGCCCCGGCTTACGTGCGGGCCTTACTTTATAAAATCAGGCTGCTGGAGAACAAGGAAAATGACGCCGACGAAAAGGCCATTGCCTTGCTCGAAAAGGACTTGAAAACGGCGCAGTTTCCGGCTAGGCCCATCCTACATTCTCTACTGGCAGGCCTCTACGCTAATTACTACAACGAGCACCGCTACCAACTCTACGAGCATACCCAAGGAGCGGCGCCTACCACCGACCAGGCCACGCCCGGCGCCGACGGCGGCACCGGCCTCGCCACCTGGGATGCCGGCCGGCTGGGCGCGGCCATTGTGCGGCACTACTACCAGTCGGTGGAAGACGAGCCCGCCCGCCAACTGAAGACCACCCTGGCCGACCTCGGCGACCTGGCCACCGGCGGCGATGCCGAAGGCCGCGCCCTGCGCCCCACGCTCTACGACCTGCTGGCCCAGCGCGCCATCGCGGGCCTGCAAAACCAGGAGTTGTACATCACTAAACCCGAGCAGCAGTTTAACCTGAGCAACTATCCAGCTAGGGCGCTTTTTGGCTCGGCGGCCGAGTTTGCCGCGCTGCGCCTGCTGGCGCCCGATGCCGACTCGCTGAATGGCCAGCTGCACGCGCTGCACCTGTTGCAGCGCCTCACGGCCTCGCGCCAGCAGCTAGCCGCGCAAAACCAGGCCGCCCTGGCCGATGTAGACTTGCAGCGCCTGGAGTACCTGCGCAGCTTCACCGAAGGCACCACCCTAGCTAGCCAGTACGAGCCCGCGCTAGCTCGCCTAGCCGAGCAGTATAATGCGCTGCCCATCAGCACTGAGTTTGTGGTTCGGCAGGCCGAGGCCCGGCACGAAGCTAAAGCCGATGTAGCCGCAGTAGCCCTTACACGGGCGGCCGAAGCGCGCTTTCCCAAGTCGCGCGGCGCGGCGCGGGCGCGGCAGCTACGCGCCAGCGTCGAGCAGCCCGAAGTGGCTTTTTCGGCCGCCGAAATCGTAGTGCCCGGCCAGCCTTGGCGCCTCGACCTCACAGCCCGCAACGTAACCGAGCTGCACGCCTGGGCCTACCGCATCACGGCCAAAGAGTGGCAGCGGGGCGCCAATTTTGATGGGCAGGACTGGATAATTGCAAAGCGCTTTGCCCGCGCCCTCAAGGCCGCCCCGGCCGCCACCTGGGCCGTGCCGCTGCCCGCTACCTCCGCCGATTATAAAGAGCAGAAGCTGGCCGCTGCCGGCGCCGCACTGCCGGCTGGCTACTACCTCATTTTGCTTAGCAACAAGGCGCAGCTTTCGACCGACCCAGCCGCGAAGAACGCGCCGGCCGGCACCGTCACGGCCTGGGCCGTGCTGGGGGCTAGCCAGCTTAGCCTTGTGCACCGCACCAATGCGGCCACTGGCACTACGGCCCTGCTGCTGCTCGACCGGGCTAGCGGCGCGCCGCTGGCGGGCGTGAAAAACCAGGCCACCTTCAACGTCTATAACCGCACCACCCAGCGCGACGACCGCCGCCTCGGCAACGTGCTAGCCACCAATGCCACCGGCGAGGTGGAGCTGCCCGGCCCCAACCAAGCTAACGACGCGCTGGGTCGCGAGCAGCTGAGCGGCGTGCGCTCGTGGCTAGGCCGCGACACGCTGTTTACGGCCCTCAATTCCTACTACTTCCCCGGCCGCCAGCATGAGGCCGAGGCGCCGCAGCGCCGCACCTTCCTCTTCACCGACCGGGCCATTTACCGGCCGGGGCAGACGCTGTATTTCAAGGGCATTCTGACCCAAAGCCAGGGCGGCAAGGCTAGCCTGCTCACCGGCCAGCCCGTGAGCCTGCGCCTCGTGGACGTGAACGGGCAGACCGTGCAAACGCTCACGTTCACTACCTCCGATTTCGGCTCCTTCAACGGCTCGCTGGTGCTGCCCACCGGCCTGCTCAACGGCGAAATGCAGCTGCAAACCGACGATGGCAGCCTGGCCTTCGCGGTGGAGGACTACAAGCGGCCGACCTTTCTGGTGACGCTCGACTCGGTGCCCGGCCGGCCGCAGCTGGGCCAGCCGCTGACCATCAACGGCCGCGCCCGCGCTTACGCCGGCCAGCCTACCGACGGGGCTAGCGTAAAATACCACATCACGCGGCGCGAGCTGTGGCCGCTGTTCGACTACGGCTTCGGCGGCAGTCGCGGCATCATGCGGCCCGGCCCGCGTGGTGGCTCGCAGGAAATCGCCCACGGCACCACCACCACCGATGCCGAGGGCCGCTTCGCCATCACCTTCACGCCGCCGCTGGCGTCCAAGCAGCCGGGCCGCGGCGGCTGGGAGCCAGGCTTCCTCTTCGAGATAACCGCCGACGTGACCGACGCGGCCGGTGAAACCCGCACCGGCATCCGCAGCGTGGTGCTGGGCCGCAACCCGCTCAGCCTGCGCCTCGTGGGCCCCGATGAGGCCGACAAGGCCGCGCTGCCCACCTTCACGCTGCTCGGCACCAATGCCACCGGCGAGCCCCTGCCCGCCACCGGCACGCTGCGCCTGCTGGCCCGCCGCTACCACCCCAACCCGCCCAGCGTGCCCGGCCCCGCCCCCGAAACCACCGACCACGAGCTGCCCGCCGAGCTGGTCAAAACCCTGCCCTTCGACACCCACGCTAGCCCGGTGCTCGACCTGCAGGCCGCCCTGGCTAGCCTGCCCACCGGCCGCTACCGCCTCGAAGCCCAGGCCGCCGGCGCCGACTCGGCCCGCGCTAGCCTCGACTTCACGCTCTTCGACTCGGGGGCCGCTACCGTGCCCTTCGCCACGCCCGATTGGTTTGTGGCCCTCGCCGACACGGTAGCGCCCGGCCAGCCTGCCGCCGTGCTGCTGGGCAGCAGCGAGCCCGACGCCCGCATCCTGCTCGAAGTAGAGCGCGGCGGCCAGCTGCTGCGCCGCGAGTGGCTGACTTTGAAAGCCGGCGAGCAGCGCCGGCTAGCCCTCGAAAGCGGCCCGGCCGATGCCCGCGGTCCGCTCTACGTCCACACTACGCAGGTGCGCGATGGCCGCCTCTACCGCCACGAGGCCACTGTGCAGGTAGCCGAGGCGCCTCAGCCGCTGCGCCTGGCCCTGGCCACCTTCCGCGACCGGCTAGCCCCCGGCCAGCGCGAAACTTGGCGCCTCACCATCCGCCAGGCCAACGGCCGCCCCGCCGAGGCCGAGCTGCTCGCCACCCTCTATGACCAAAGCCTGGACGTGTTCCGCCCGCACAGCTTCCAGGAACTGGAGTTTGGGGGGAATTATTTTCCGGCGCGGTTTGGGTGGCAGGGAGATTTTAAGGAGCTTATTTCCTCCTTGTTCCGCTATAATGCCGACCAGATTGGGGAAATGGAGATTGAGTACCCGGAGTTGGAAAACTGGGGCACGCTCTATTACGACCGTCGGGGCAGGTTGCATCTGAGGGGCGGTGAAGTGAAGAATTATAAATTTCGAGAAGCTGCTCCAGGGAGCAGTCCAGGCGTGGTAATTCGGGGTGTGAGTGCCATGGCGGCGCCAGCCCCACTGGCCGCTAGGGTAGCGCAGGACGCCGCAAGCGGAAAACTGAACGAGGTTGTTACCGTCGGCTACGGCACCCCTAACAAGCCCGCCCCCGACCTCTCCACCATCGCCGCCCGCCGCGACTTCCGCGAAACGGCCTTCTGGCAGCCCGCCCTGCGCACCGATAAAAAAGGCGACGTGGTGCTCGAATTTCAGATGCCCGAGGCCGTGACGCGCTGGCAGCTGCTGGCCCTGGCCCACGACCGCAGCCTGCACACCGGCCAGCTGGCCCGCCAGCTCGTGACCCAGAAGGAGATTCAAATCACGCCCAACGCCCCGCGCTTCCTGCGGCCCGGCGACGCGTTCACCTTCCCGGCTAAGTTCTCCAACCTCACCGACCACGCCACCAGCGGCACAGCCCAGCTCTTGTTGCTCGACGCCGCCACCGGCCAGGATATTACCAACCAGTTGCTCAAAGGCCCCGCTCAACTGCCCGTAAGCGCCGCCGCGCACCAGAGCGCCGCGCTAGGGTGGGAGCTGGCTATCCCGGTCGACTTCGCCCCCGTAGCCGTGACCTACCGCGTGGTAGCCCAGGCAGAAGGAACGGTAGTGGCGACCACCGCTGTGAAAACGAAGAAGGGCAAGAAGTCCGACGTTGCAACCGCAAGGGGCACGGCGCTCAGCTTCTCCGATGGCGAAGAAAACACCCTGCCCGTGCTGCCCAACCGCCTGCTCATCACCGAGAGCCTGCCGCTAGCCCTGGCCGGCCCCGGCACCCGCGAGTACGAATTGAAAAAGCTCACGAGCACCGATAGCCCCACGCGGCGCAACTACTCGCTGACTTTGGAGATGACGGCCAACCCCGCCTGGTACGCCGTGCAAAGCCTGCCCTACCTGCTCGAATACCCCTACGAGTGCTCCGAGCAAACCTTCAGCCGCCTCTACGCCAACCTGCTGGCCGCCCAGATTCTGAAGTCCAACCCGCGCTTCAAAGCCGTGCTGGCCGAGTGGATGCGCCAAGCGCAAAATGGCACCGTTGCCCAGCAAAACGCCCTCGCCAGCAAGCTCGCTCAAAACCAGGAGCTGAAAAATATCCTGCTGCAAGAAACTCCCTGGGTGCGCGATGCCCAAGGCGAAACCGAGCGGCTAGCCCGCCTCAGCACTTTGTTTGACGAGGCCCGGCTGAAAACTGAAACTGCCCGCACCCTAGCCAAGCTGCAAGTCATGCAGCTGCCCGATGGCTCCTTCCCGTGGTTTGAGAAGATGCCCGCCGACCGCTACATCACCCAGCTTATCGTGGCCGGCTTCGGCAAATTGCAGAAGCTCGGCGCCTTCGACGCCAGCCAGGACGCCACGGCCCGCAGCATCCTGCAACACGCCCTGCACTACCTCGACGGCGCCCTGGCCCGCGACTATGCCGCGCTGCGCCGCCAGAAGAACGTGAAGCTGGCCGCCAACCACCTCGGCGACCTCGAAATACAGGCGCTGTACGCCCGCAGCTTCTGGCTGGCCCAGCCCGTAGTTGCCGAGGCCCAACCGGCCTACACCTACTACCGCACCCAGGCCGCCAGCTACTGGGCCAGCCAAACCCGCTACCTGCAAGCCCAGGCCGCGCTAGCCCTGTTCCGGGCCGATAAGGCCGCACCCGCCGCCCAGAATATCCTGCGTGCCCTGGCCGAAAATGCCCTGCACTCGCCCGAGCTGGGCATGTACTGGAAAGATGTGACCAGCGGCTACTACTGGCGCGAGGCCCCCACCGAAACCCAGGCCACCCTCATCGAAGCCTTCGACGAAATCAAAAACGACCAAAAATCGGTGGACGAAATGAAGCTCTGGCTGCTGGCCCACAAGCGCACCCACAGTTGGGAAAGCACCCGCGCCACCGCCGATGCCTGCTACGCCCTGCTGCTGCGCGGCCCCAACTGGCTAGCCCCCGCCCAGCCGCTAACCGTAACGGTAGGCGGCCAGCCCATCAAGCCCGAGGCTAGCCAGGCCGGCACCGGCTACTACAAAACCAGCTGGCCCGCCGCCGCAATCCAGCCCGCCCAGGGCAAGGTGACGGTGACCAAAACCGACGCCGGCCCGGCCTGGGGCGCGCTCTACTGGCAGTATTTTGAGGACCTCGACAAGGTGACGCCCGCCGCCACGCCGCTCAGCCTGGAGCGCCAGCTCTACCGCGAAACCCGCACCGCCGCCGGCCCGCAACTCGAAAAAATAACTGCCGCCACACCCCTGCGCGTGGGCGATGCGCTGGTGGTGCGCCTCGTGCTGCGCACCGACCGTGCCCTCGAATACGTGCACCTCAAAGACCAGCGCGCCGCCGGCCTGGAGCCGATAAATCAGCTCAGCGGCTATAAGTATCAGGCTGGGCTGGGGTACTACGAGAGCCCGCGCGACGCGGCCGCTAACTTCTTTTTGAGCGCTGTGCCACGCGGTACGCACGTCTTCGAATATCGGCTGCGGGCTAGCCAGCCCGGAAATTTTTCGGGCGGCCTCAGCCAGGTGCAGTGCCTGTACGCGCCGGAGTTCGGGGCCAATTCGGCGGGCCAGCGGCTGGCCATCGCTCCGCAATAATGTGGCTTGGTAGCTCCTGAAAACAGAATTTGTCCAGAATGTACTTCCCGGCCGGGGGAGGGGCTAGCTGCTGCGAGCACCCCATCAGCCGGGGCCTAGCGCGGCGACCTGGCTAGGCGCCAGCTTGTATGGGTGGCTGGTGCAGACTATTTTTGTTCTTCTTAAATTATTCAGTAAGTTATTGATGAGGAAGCTAGTTGTTCTACTTGCCCTGTCGCTGAGCACCTCAGCGGCCTGGGCCCAAGCCGAAAAAGCCCAAGTCGTTACGAAGCTACCTGGTGAGGAAAGACTCAGTACCCGCGAGCGGGCCGAGCGCGATTTCCTGATGCCGGTGCGCCGCAAAAAGGCCGCCGAGCTGGTGAAGCCCACGGCTTCGGCCGAGCAGCTGGCCACCGCTGCCCCCGAAATCGATGCCACCGCCCATTACAGTGAGGCCGCCGCCGACCCCCGCACCGAGGAGGTAGCCGCCGTGGCCCACGAAACCAGCACCGCTAGCCGCCGCGCCGCCCGCCGGGCCCGCCTGCGGGCCATCGAGCGGGCCGAGGAGCGCGCCGCCGAAGCCCGGGCCGAGCGCCGCGCCGAAGCCCGCCGCGCCGCCCGCCACACCAGCAAATCGAGCAAAAGCAGCAAGGCCACAAAATCGACCAAAGCCAGCCGCGCCAAAGCCGCCCGCGAGGCTAAGCACAGCAAAACCAGCCACAAAGCAACTTCGGCCAAACGCCACAGCAGCACTAGCAGCAAAAAAGCCACCGCGCATAAGGCCAAGTCGAGCGCCAAGAAAACGGTGCACCACCCGGCCGCCAAAAAGGTGAAGACCAAAGCCAAAACCAAGGCCACGACGACCAAGCACAAGCGCCGCCGCTAGGCCTTGCAAACGCAGTAGAAACGAAAAAAGCCCGGCTAAGCAGCCGGGCTTTTTTCGTGGTATGCGGCAAGCCAAAGCTCCCCGCACGGTACTATTACTCGCCAGTGCCGGCCACGCGCACCACCAGCCCGTCGAGGTTGGGGGCTAGCCGAATCTGGCAGCTTAGGCGGCTGGTTTCGTGCAGCACGGGCAGCGTGTCGAGCATGGCCCACTCGTCGTCGCTGGGCTCGGGTAGGGGCGGGCCGGCCAAAATTTCGACGTGGCAGGTGGCGCACAGTGCCATGCCGCCGCAGGTAGCCTGAATAGGGTAGTCGCTGGCCTTGAGCAGCTCCATCAAACTCAGGCCCATGTCGGTGGGGCCTTCCAGCTCGCGCCGCTGGCCGGGCGCTTCTTCTACGTAAATGCGAATGTCAGACATAAAGTGATGAGGTGATGCGTGATGGGGTGATGAGGGAGAGGAGCCATTAAGCCAGCCAGTTAAGGGGGCTTAGTAGTCTTTCACCTCATCAACTCATCGCTTCATCACATGCTAGGCGCCCCGTTTACCGTGGTGTATTTGAGGGTGTATTTCTTATCGGGGTAGATGTACTTGAACGCGCCCTGGCACATGAGGGCCGCCTCGTGGAAGCCGCACAAGATGAGCTTGAGCTTGCCCGGGTACGTGTTGATGTCGCCGATGGCGTACACGCCGGGCAGCGAGGTGCTGTAATCCTCGGTGTTCACTAGCACCGCATCGTCGGTGAGGTCGAGGTTCCAGTCGCCGATGGGGCCTAGCTTGGGCGTGAGGCCGAAGAGCGGCACGAAGGCATCGACGGGTACGGTTTCGGCCTGGCCGTTGTTGCCCGTGATGGTGACTTGTTGCAGCAGCTCGTCGTCGCCGTGCAGGTGCGTCACGTTGGAGCTTAGCACGAGCTTGATTTTGCCGGCTTCGTGCAGTTTCTGCACTTTCTCGGCCGAGTCGGCGGCGCCGCGGAAGGTGGTGCCGCGGTGCACCAGCGTCACCTCGCTGGCCACGTTGGCCAGGAAATTGGTCCAGTCGAGGGCCGAGTCGCCGCCGCCGGCAATCACAATTTTCTTGTCGCGGAAGTGCTCGGGGTCGCGCACCATGTAGTGCACGCCGCGGCCACCCTCAAAGCGCTCGAGGCTATCGACGGCCGGCTTGCGCGGCTCAAACGACCCTAGCCCGCCCGCAATGGCCACCGCCCGGCACTGAATCTCGGTGCCGTCGGTGGTGTAGAGCTGAAACGAGCCGTCGTCGAGCTTGGCAAAGCGCTCGACGCGCTCGCCCAGCGTGAAGGTGGGGTGGAAGGGCGCGATTTGCTTCATGAGATTATCCACCAAGTCGCCGGCCAAAATCTCGGGGTAGCCCGGGATGTCGTAAATCGGCTTCTTAGGGTAAATCTCGGAGAGTTGCCCGCCCGGCTGGGGCAGGGCATCTACCACGTGGCAGCGCAGCTTGAGCAGGCCGGCTTCGAAAACAGCAAACAGGCCCACCGGGCCAGCCCCGATGATGCAGATATCAGTGGAAATTACAGCGGCCATTCAGGAGGGAAAAGCGTGAGTCTTTAGAATGATTACAAAGATACGGCCGCCCCGCCGGGCTAGGCAGGCGTGAACCAGATTGTTCACAAAATCATTAAGGTGCGGTCGAGCTTTTTAACAACTGGGTAATCAAGAAGATTCTGACCGGCCTGAACTTTGCAGACTGCTACTAACCCGTTTTTCTCCCATCTTTCTTTTTCCACAGGTTTTATGAAGGCTACCTACTTCCGCTTGGGCAGCAGCGCGCTGCTACTGGCGCTGGCCGCCGCTTGTTCGCCGCTAGGCCAGCGCACCGCCCCGGCGCCCACCAGTACGGCCCAATCCGACGTCACGGCCACCCGCGACGCCAACCTGGCGCTAGGCAACCCGAGCGGCGCCACGGCCGACGCCACCAACTACCCCAACAACTACCTGCTCGCCAAGAGCCAGTACACCATGAGCTACAGCCGCGACCAGGGCAAGCCCAACTGGGTGAGCTGGCACCTGAGCTCGGCCTGGCTGGGCAGCACCGCCCGGCAGGATAATTTTGCCGCCGATGCTACCCTGCCCAGCGGCTGGTACCGCCCGGGCAGCACCAGCTACTCGGGCTCGGGCTTCGACCGGGGCCACAACTGCCCCAGCGCCGACCGCACCGGCTCGGTGGCCGACAACTCGGCTACCTTCTTGATGAGCAACATGATGCCCCAGGCGCCCACCAACAACCAGCAAACCTGGGCGAACCTCGAAAACTATTGCCGCACCCTGGTGAGCGCCGGCAACGAGCTCTACATCATCGCGGGCAGCTACGGCCGGGGCGGCACGGGCACCAACGGCGCGGCCAGCACCATCGACGGGGGCCGCGTCACGGTGCCCAGCAACTGCTGGAAGGTGGTGGTAGTGCTGCCCGTGGGCACCTCCGACGCGAGCCGCATCACGAGCAGCACCCGCGTTATTGCCATCAACACGCCTAATACCAACTCCATCAGCACCAGCTGGGGCAGCTACCGCACCACTGTGGATGCCATCGAGAATGCCACCGGCTACAACCTGCTCTCGGCTGTGTCGAGCACCGTGCAGAGCAGCATCGAGTCGAAGGTCGATACCGGCCCCACCAACTAGCCTGGGCTAGCCTCGCACACAAAAAAGAGCCCTCGCACTGCGCGAGGGCTCTTTTTTGTGGCTTGGTTAGCAGCCCAGGGAAGCCAGCCAGGCTTGCCTTTAATTGACGCGCCGGGCGAGCGCCCGAATGATGCGCCGGCCCCGCGACTTGATGGTGCCCAGCGGCAGTTGCAGCGTTTCGGCGGCTTCGGCCTGGGTGTAGCCCTGCACGTAGAGCAGGTCCACCAGCTGGCGGTCGGCGGGCGCCAGCAGGGCTAGCCAGTCGAGTACGCCCACGTGCTCGGGCCGAAAGCTGGTGGGCGCGGCCAGGTGCAGCACGTCGGCATCGGTAAGCGAGTGGGTGCGCTGCGCCGTGCGCCGGGCCGTGCGCAGCCGGTCGATGGCCAGGTTGCGGGCAATGGTGAGCGCCCAGGTAAAAAGCCGGCCCTTGCCCGTGTCGTAGCTCGGAAAAGTGAGCCAGAACTTGAGCATGGTTTCCTGCAAAATATCCTGGGCCAGCTCGTCCTGGCGCACCACCCGCCAGATGGTGTGGTACAGGGCGCGCTGGTAGTTCTTATAAAAAAAGGCCATCGCCAGCTCATCCCGGGCATATAGCCGTTGGACGAGTTGGCTTTCTGCATCTGGCTCAAGCAGTTTCATTAGCAGCAACTAGGTAGAACGAGCCCGACGTACGCCGCCCGGCCAACCGGTGGATTTAGGTAGCGTTAAAAATAAATAAAGTCGATTCAAGGAACTTTTTTGCCCGAAAGAAGGCCATTTACGCATTGCCAGGGCCTGTTTTTGGCAAAGCCACCTGCCCGCTAGGGTGCCTAACCCACTTAAGGAAAGCCGGGCGCCGCGTGCAAACGGCCGAGGCAGCTAGCCCGGGGTTTTGGGCGCCGAAAAGTCCATTGGCAGGCCACAGCACCCGCAGCTAGCCCCCGAAATAAAATAAACCGGTGCGGTTTTTTGCGTGCGCCCGAGCCGCGCTGGGCCCAACTGTAGCAAACCACGGCCGTATCGTAGCCAGGGGCTCCTGGCATAGGCTAGCCAGCCCGAACCGCCCTACCTACTTCGCCCGCCACTCGCCACTCGCATGGTCAAACAACCGCTTATCAGTCAGCTCGCCGTTCTCAGCGACCAGCGCACCTGCGCCATTCTCGACCAGGACGGGACCGTGAACTGGTACTGCCCGCGTCGCTTCGATGAGGCGGCCGTGTTTTCGCTGCTGGTGGATGACCAGGCGGGCGGCTTCTGGGCGGTGGCGGCGCCGGGCAAGCGGTTTCAGCAGCGCGCCTTTGTGGCAAGCAGCAGCGTGCTGCAAACCACGTTTTGGGTGGCGGGCGGCACGCTTACCCTCACCGATTGGCTGCCGCTCAACGGCGCTTTTCAGGGCCTGGTGCGCACCGTAGACCCCGCCCCGGTGGCCGTTACGCTCACGCTGCGCCTGCGCCCCGAGTACGGCCAGCGCGCCGACCAGGCGACGCCGATAGCCGACAACAGCGTCGTTTTTCAGCACACCGGCCTGTGGCTATACGCGTCGCACCCGCTGGTGTGGCATGGGCAGGAAGTAGCGTGTACGGTGCCGGCCGGCGAGGCGGGCTGGGTTTTTTTGAGTGAAGCCGAAAAGCAGCCCACCGCCGCCGCCCTGCACACCAGCCGGCTAGCCACCGAGGCCGCCTGGCAGCAGCTGGCGGCCGCGTTGCAGTACGAGGGCTTGTACGAGCGGGAGGTGCTCAACTCGGTGCGCGCCATTCAGCAGGTGACCTATGCCGAAACCGGCGGCGTGCTGGCCGCGGCCACCATTGCCTTGCCCGAGGTGATTGGCGATAAACGCAACTACGACTACCGCTACGTGTGGATGCGCGACCTGGCCCTCATCACGGGGGCGCTTTCGACACTGGACATTGCGGGCAAGCAGGAATTCCGGTTTCTGGACTTCGTGGCGGCGGCCTTGCACGAAAACCAGCAGGCGTGCGTCACGCCCCTCTACCGGGTAGACCACAGCCTGGTAAAAGACATGCAGGAGCTGAAGCTGAGCGGCTACTGGGGAAGCCAGCCGGTGCTTGTCGGCAACACGGCCTCCGACCAGCGCCAGCTCGATGCCGAGGCTAATGTGCTGATTGCGGCGCACATGCTCTACACCAAATACGGCGAGCAGCCCCACTGGGCCACCATTGCGCAGATTGCCGACTACATCTGCCACAACTGGGATAAGAAAGACAACGGCATCTGGGAAGAAGGAGTGCTGCACCACTACACCAGCAGCAAAGTATTTGCCGCCCTTGGCCTGGAGCTGGTGGCCGACTACAATCCCGACCCCGCTGAGGCCGCCCGCTGGCGGCACAACGCCGGCCTGATTCGCGAATTTGTGGCCACCCGCTGCCTTACCAAAACCGGCGCCTACGCCTCCTATGCCGGCTCGGAAGAAGTGGACGTGTCGGCGGCCCTGTTTGCCCTTTGGAGCTACACCGCGCCCGCCGCGCCCGCCATGCTGGCCACCGTGCGCGAGCTGGAGGCGTGCTACTGCCGCGAGCAGCTTTACTGGCGGCGGCTCGAAGAGTACGACTCGCGTAAGGAAGGGGCCTTTCTGGCGGGCTCCTGCTGGATGGCCCACTACTACGCCGTGGCCGGCGACCTGGCCAAATCGCAGGCTATTCTGGACGCGGTGGCTCGGTTTCAGAACGACCTGGGCTATTTCAGCGAAGAAGCCGACGTGGATAAGGGGCTGCTGCTGGGCAACTTCGCGCAGTCGTTTGTGCATTCCTCTTTTGTGTGCGCGGCCAACGGGCTCACCAAAGCCCACGCGGGCATTGACACCCGCGTGCGCCCCCGCTCCGCCCCGCCGGCGGGCTAGCTAGCCCGTCGGTGTGGCAGGGTCGCAGAGTTATACAAATTGGGCTGGTGACGAGAAATGTTCGCCAAGAAAACAAGCCTGTTGAACGGGCGGCAGTAGGACTTTAGCTATTTTGATGACTGGCCGCAGCAGTGGAGAAGTAGGTTTGCTGCCTATTAATCCTTTTGTTGTTTTTTGGTATGAAAATCAGTTTGCGGGCGGGCGTAGCCGCAGTACTAGCGTACTTGCTCTTCGTGGCTAGCCCAGTAGTAGCCCAAAATCTGGCTCTTAATAAGGCCACTTTCACATCCTCCGCGCCTGTGCAGGCTGCGGCCAATGCCTTCGACGGTAATCTTGGTACGCGCTGGGAAAGCCCCGCCAGCGATTTGCAATATATCATTGTGGACCTGGGCTCGGTGCAATCCATCGACCGCATTCACCTGAACTGGGAAACGGCCTTGGGTAAGGATTTTACCCTGGATATTTCCAGCGTTACCGCCGCGCCGAGCGATGCCAACTGGACCAACGTAGTGTCGGGCACTTGGACGGCCGCCCAAACCGTGAAGGGCAACACGGCCACTACCAACGATTTTCCTAACCTAGGCAAACGCAGCCGCTACGTGCGGCTCAACGGTACGGCGCGGGGCACCGGCTACGGCTACTCGCTCTACGAGTTTGAGGTGTATCCCTACGACTCCAACCCCAACCTGGCCCTGGGCAAGGTCGTCACCACCTCGTCGCCCTCGCTGCAAGCGGCAGCCAATGCGGTGGACGGCAACGGCAATACCCGCTGGGAAAGCCCCTATGCCGACCCCCAGACGCTAACCATAGACTTGGGCGCGGTGCAAAAAGTCGACCGCATCCGCCTGACCTGGGAGGCAGCGCTAGGCAAGGATTTTATCGTGGATGTTTCGTCCGATGGCAGCCAGTGGGAGAGGGCCGTAACCGAAACCGGCAATGCCTCGACCTCCAACGAATACGCCAACCTGGGTAAAAGCGGCCGCTACGTGCGCCTGACGGGTACTGCCCGCGGCAGCGATTATGGCTATTCGCTGTACGAGTTTGAGGTGTTTGCGGCCTCTACCAACCTGCCTAACCTAGCCAGCGGCAAGCCCACCACGGCCTCCTCTACCCAAGGCACGCTCGAGGCCCGCTATGCGGTTGATGATAACCGGCTCACGCGCTGGGGTAGCACGGCCGGCCGCGACGACGCTTCTATCTACGTTGACCTGCGGGGGCAGGCCACTATCTCGCGGGTGTACTTGGTGTGGGAAAAGGCATACGGCGGAGATTTTACCATCGATGTTTCGCCCGATGCCACTACCTGGACCACGGTAAGCACCGTAGTAGGCAACTCGTTTCATTTCAACGAGTTTATGCTGGCTACGCCCGCCACTGGCCGTTACATCCGCATGAACGGTACCAAGCGCGGCACAACCATTTCCGACAACGGCTACTCGCTCTACGAGTTTGAGGTAAATGGCACGCTGTCGCAGCCCTTGCCCGTGAGCCTCACGAGCTTCGGCGCGGTGGCGCAGGGAGCCGCCGTGGCCGTGAGCTGGGTGACGGCTTCGGAGCAGAACAGCGCCCGCTTCGAGGTGCAGCGCGCCGGAGCCGACCTCGCCTTTCATACCCTAGCCACAATGGCGGGCGCGGGCACCACCCAGCAGGCCCGCACCTACCGCTACCTCGATGCGGCGCCCCTGCCTGCCATGGCTTACTACCGCCTCCGGCAGGTCGATGCCGACGGCACGTATACCTACGGCCCAGTAGTGGCGGTGCAGGTGGCCCCGGGCAGTGCGCAGTCGCTGGCCATCAGCAGCTATCCCAGCCCCACGCCCGGCCATGCTACTGCCACGTGGGCTACGCCGCTCGTCGCTTCTGGCCGCTGGTACCTTACCAATGCGCTAGGGCAGGTAGTGCATGCCGAGCTTCTGCCCCGCGCCGCCGCTAGCCTCCTCCTCGACCTGCAAGCCTACCCGGCCGGCACCTACGTGCTGACGGTAGAAGCCAACGGCCAGGTGCTGGGCCGCAGTCGGGTGCAGAAAACGAACTGATAACCCGGACTCAGGCTTCGCTTTGGCATCGGCTACCAGGCCTGGCGAGTGGCAAAACGGGGCTTCCCCACAATTCGGCAAAATCTATCCTTGCCCGGCCCTAATCTGTCATCAGTTCAGCTCGCGCGCGATTGGGTACTGCAAGTGGTAGGGGTGGCCCGGCCCCGCCCGCTCGTAGAGCCAGGCTAGCCGCGCGCCGGGGCTAGCCGCGAAGGCAGGCTCGGCGCGAAGCTTGGCCTCGAACGCCGCCTTAACCGACGCATTGGTGGCCAGCAGGCGTTCGCCCAGCGCGGCTAGCACAAAGGCGTCTGTGCTGGGGGCAGGGGCTAGCATTTCGGGAAAAAAACCCCAGGCCAGAAACGAATCCTGGCTTTCCGGCTCTAGCAGCGCGGCAGCCAGCAAGCCATTGGGCTGGTCGGCGGGCACGCGCACGCTGCCTGCGGGCAACGTTTGCTCACTGGTTTCGTGCACAAAGGTGGCTGCTAGCGGCACACGACCCTCGTTGGGTGTCAATAGCTTGGGGTCGATGAGCCGCACTTGGTCGAGAGGCAGTGTGCGCGGCGTCGCTAGCGTCTCAAACGTGATGCCGTGTAGGCGCAGCCGGTCCAATACCTCTGCCTGGGCCGCGGGCACCCACCAAGCCTTGGGCAAGCGCACCGACTCGGTCGCCTGCTGCCCGATGATGGGCATGCGGAAGGTAATCGGCTGGCCCCGCCAACGTTGCTCCAGCTGGCCCGAGGCGGGCGACAAGTACGTGTCGAAGGCAATGCCCTTGAACTGCTCGACCCAACCAATGGGCTGCGGGGCGGGTGCCCAGCGCGTGAGCAATTCGGCGGGCCGGCTCGCCCGGTCCGTTGCCTTGGCCACGGCGATGCGGTTCGCATCCTGCGCCGCAATCTTCAGGGCGGCTTCCAGCAATACATAGGTGCCGAGCACGCGCTGGCGGTAGGGCTTCAGCATGTGGTTCTCGACCAGCACGGTGGGCACGCCGATGAAATCGCCGTAGCCCGTCGAATAGCGCGGGCCTTCTGGGCTGTAGCGGATGCCTTTGGTCGGCTCGCGCGTATCAATCGGGCTAGGGTAGATGGTAGGCGTGTGGCCCGCCTTGGTCAGTGCCTGGGTCACGGCCGGGCCAAAGCGCCCCTGCAGCCAGTCGGCAGTGGCCCGGTGGCGTGCGTACTTGCCCCAGCCCGCGTAGGTGAAAGTCACATCGTACTGCATATCAAAGCCCTCGCTGACGTGGCAATCGACGTAGAGAATAGGGTCGAGTTCGCGCAGTAGCCCAATCATGGCCCGCGTTTCGGGCGCGTCTACCTTGGCATAATCACGGTTCAGGTCTATGTTGCGCGCGCTGGCCTTGCGTCCCTTTTCGGCAGGACCCCGCAAATGAGGAAAATTCCACGCGCTCAGCTGCTCGTGGCCGTCGATGTTGTAAATCGGCACGAAGACGAGGTCAACGTGGTCGAGCAGGTGGTCCTTGCCACGCAGGGCAATATCGCGCAGCAGCATCAGCCCGGCATCCTTGCCGTCTATTTCGCCCGAGTGAATGCCCGCTTGCACTAGCACCACCGGTTTGGCCGGGCCGCCCTTGCTGGCGCGTACGTAGAGCAGCTCGCGGCCTTCGCCGGTGCGTCCAAAGGGGTGCATGGTTAGCAGGGGCGAGGCGGCAGCGAGCCGTTCCAGCCACCCCCGAACCTCGGCGTAGCGCGGCGTTGTCTGGAAATTAGCTGCCTCGGCCGGGGTTATCCAGGCATCGCCCGGCTGGGCGATTAGCTGTTCGCTACGGCCCGACCACGGCCGGGCAGGCGGCAAATCCAGGATATTCTGGGCCATCACGTTTGGGTAGCCGGAGCTTATTAACACTGCTCCGAGCGCTATTGTCCGATAAAATGGAGTACTCACCATTATTTTTCAATTGAGGGAGCAAAACCTAATTAGTCAACTAGGAAGTGCTTGTTCAAAGAATAAGCGGGCGAAAGGTGTAGATAAGTGCTGACCGCCGCTTGCCTCAGCGCTGCCGGCGCGAAATATCCCGTAGGTTCATAGTCGCCGGGCCTCAGGCTCACTACCCTTCCAAACCGCCCGCCTCAGTCGCAGAATCGCAGCGGCGTACTTGTTGCGCCGCTGTACTGATTAAAGATAAAATGCGTATTGATTGTTGATTTTCAATGCATTGTGAATATGCTTTTTGTTGTGGTAGTATGGCTGTAGTTGCGCCCTAGTGTGCCAAAATCCAATTCGGAGAGTGATTTCGTGACAATGTAAAGTGCGCTTCGTCGTACGTTACAGCACCTGAGTGTGGGAAATGTTTCACCTGTTCCGGCAAAGTTCAGCCCTGCCACCGTGCCGAAACCACCGGCTTCGAGTGGCTGCCGGGCCTGGCGCAGGCGCAATCCGAGCCGCAGGTTGCCGGGGAGAGGCCCGGCATCTTGCCCAGCCGGTAGTGCACCGTCCGCTTGCTCGCGGCCAGTTCGGCTAGGCCAACTTGTTCGCTGGCTAAGTGATTGGCTGCCTGCGCCAACTGCTCGCTAGCCCCGGCCAGCGTTTAGGCGGCGGTGTGCCTAGTATCGCGCGCCTTCTACGTGCCGCCGGCTACGTAGGGCGCGAAAGCCCTCAGGAGCCCCAGGCGAACTACGCAGAGATTTTTCACCCTGCCGTGCAGCGTGTCGAAGCAGCGCAAGCAGCCTCTACCTCGCCCTATTTAGCCCAAACGCTCCTACGCAACCTGGTAAATGTGCCTGGCATTGCCCCCAGGAGTGGAAGGGTGGCTAGTGGGCTGGAATCATTTTTAGCTAGATGAGCTAAATCTAGTTAAAATACTGTCTGATAGTATTGTGAAATAGAGTTTGGATAAGTTTTCACCCACGATTTGCAGTGCTAGAAGCTGGCTTAAGCTCTAGTAGGTAATTGGTCAGCACGGCCAGCAGCACCCCAGCCAATGGGGCGGCTACGTAGACCCAGGCCGCGGTCAGGTGGCCGCTCAGCAGCGCCGGGGCCAGTGAGCGGGCCGGGTTCATAGATGCCCCGCTGAGGGGGCCGCCTACTAGGGCCTCCAGCCCCACCGTGGCGCTGATGGTGAGGCCCACCAGCAGCCCCTGCTCGTAATAGCTCGACGTTACGCGCAGGATGATGAGCATCAGCCAAAAAGTGAGGCCCATTTCTACCCCAAACGCCTGCGCTACCCCGTGGGCCGGCAGCGTAGCCCCTAGCGACGAGCCGGGGGCGGCCAGCAGCGACACAGCTCCACTGCCCAGCAGCGCCCCTAGCAGCTGCGCCCCCACGTAGGGCAGCACCCGGCGGCCCGGAAAGCGCCCCGCGGCCCAGAAGCCAACTGTTACGGCTGGGTTGACGTGCGCGCCACTCACGTGCCCCAGGCCCTGAATGATAATCAGCACAATAAGGCCAAAGGCGGCCGCTACCCCCCCGTGGCCAATGGTGTGCGCCTGCTCATCTACTACTACCGCACCTGTGCCAAAAATCAGTAGAAAGGCAGTGCCGATTACTTCGGCCAGCAGGCATTGGCGGAGGGTAGGCGTCATGCAAAGGCTGGGTTTTGGGCCTGGACAAGCTAAGCCCCCACAGGGGATAAGAAGGAAATTAAAAATGACGAATTAAAAATCTGACCTTCAAATTTTTAATTCGTCATTTTTAATTAATAAAGGATACGCGCCTAGGCCACCGTGCCGCCGCAGCTGGAGCCCGCACCGGCCGTGCAGCCATAGCAGTGCTGGTTGACCACGATGGGCCGCTGGGCCAGGGCCACGGCGTCGAAGTCGCGGATGTGCTGGCTGGTGCTGGCCACGTGCAGGTCGAGCATCTGGTTGAAGTCGCAGTCGTAGAGGCCGCCGTCCCAACCCACCGAAATGGTGTCGCGGCACATCACGCCGGCCGCGGCGGTGGGGTTGAAGGCCGTCACGAGCTTTTCCATGTAGCCCGCGTAGTTGCCCGATTCCACGAGGTAGTCGAGGAAGCGGCTCACCGGCAGGTTGGTAATGGCAAACAGGCTGTTGAACACAATGCCGTGGTCCTTGAGCAGCGCTTGCTTGAACTGCCGCTCCAGGGCTGCCTGGGGGCCGGGCATAAACGCGCCGGCCGGGTTGTACACCAGGTTCAACACCAGCCCGCTGTCGGGCTGGCCGTAGCCCACGGCGTTCAGCATTTTCAGGGCCCGGATGGAGTCGTCGAACACGCCGTCGCCGCGCTGGCGGTCGGTTTTGTCGGCCGAGTAGAAGGGCAGCGAGCTAACGACTTCCACGCCGTGCTTTTTGAAAAACTCGGGCAGGTCGTAGTACTTCTTGTTGGCCACGATGATGGTGAGGTTGCAGCGCACCAGCACCTTGCGGCCCAGCTTGCTGATTTCCTCCACAAACCACCGAAAGTCGGGGTTCATCTCGGGCGCGCCGCCGGTGAGGTCCACCATTGGGATGTCGGTCTGAGCTAGCGCGTTGAGGCAAAGCTGCATCGTCTCGCGGGTCATGATTTCCTTGCGGTCGGGGCCGGCGTCCACGTGGCAGTGCTTGCACACCTGGTTGCACATCTTGCCCACGTTGATTTGCAGCACGGCCGGCAGCACCGGCCGCAGCGGAAACAAGCCCACCTCCTGCATCTTGGCGTGAAAGGGCGGCAGGTGCAGCACATCCACCACTTCCTGGCGCAACACGGTGAGCTGAAAAGCCGAGTTGGCGAGCTGGTTGCCCGTGGCTTTGAGGGATTTTATCATGGACTGGTAGCGCGGACTTTTAGTCCGCGTTAGGAGGAATGGGTAAACGCGGACTGAAAGTCTGCGCTACATCGATAGCTCTTTGACTTTGTTCATCATCTGCACGCCGTGCACCAGGGTAGCCCCGCCGCGGATGGCAGCGGCCACGTGCACGGCCTCCATCATTTCGGGCTCGGTGCAGCCTTTTTCGAGCGTGTCGGCCGAGTAGGCGTCGATGCAGTAGGGGCACTGCACGGCGTGGGCCACGGCCAGGGCGATGAGCGATTTTTCGCGGGCCGTGAGGGCCCCTTCGGCAAAAACGGCCCCGTAGTAGGCAAAGAACTTATCGGCAAATTCCTTTTGAAACTCCCCGATGTTGCCGAATTTCTTGAGGTCGGCGGGATTGTAATATGTTTCCATGGGTGGCTTTTAAATAGATACGAGAAAAAGGTCAGGGACAGATTCTAAGCGGGGCTTATTCGTAGAAGTTCCGCAGCCGGCGCTGGCTGGTGCGCACCACCCAGTCGCCGAGGCGCGGCAGCAGCGTGTGCACCACCAGAATGAGCTTGCCCAGCCCCGAAATGACGGTGCGCCGCCGCCGCCGCCGCACGTGCCGCAAGATAATGGCTCCCACTTGGGCCTGCGATTTTTGCCAGCGCGGCGAGCGGTGCGCAATGGGCACGGGCTGGCCCCCGGCGTCGAGCACGCGCTTGTCGGGGTCGTTTTGGGTGAAGCCGATGTGCACCACGCCAAAATGCACGCCAGTATCGGCCAGCTCCAGACGCAGGGTGTGAGCCAGGTTGGCCAGCGCGGCCTTGCCCGCGCAGTAGGCCGAGCCGCTGGGCATGCCATTGAGGGCCGAAATGGAGGAGATAAACGTGACGCTGCCCCTAGCCGCGATAAGGTGCGGCAGCGCCGCCTTCAGCGGATATACCGAGCCGTACACGTTGCTATCCATCACCTGCCGAAACACTGCGGGCTGCATATCAACAAAGTAGGCCCGCTGCGAGATACTGGCGTTGGTAATCAGGATATCGAGCCGGCCGAAGTGGGTTATTGCCGTGGCTACCAAGCGCTCGCAGGCGGCATAGTCGGTGATGTCGGCCACGCAGGCCGCTACCTGGTAGCCTTCGGCGGCCAGGGCCTGGCGGGTGGCTTCGAGGCGGGTGGGCTGGCGGCCATTGAGCACCACGGCGGCGCCCTGCTGGCAGAAGGCGCGCGCCGTTTCGCGGCCAATGCCCGACTCGGACCCCGTAATCAGGGCGACCTGGCCCGCTAGGGGGCCAGCAGCGTTACTGGGCATAGCCGTGGATTTTAAACCAATCGAAAGCTTCGGCCACGGCTTGGGTGATGGGCGTTTGGGGAAGAGACAAGTCGGTGCGCGCTTTCTGCGGGGTAAAATAGTGGCCATCATTCGCCACGGCCACCATTGCGGAGTTGACCTGGGCGGGGCGCCTGGTGAGGCGGGCCTGCCAATCGCAGAGCACCCCATAAAAGGTGGCCAGCGGCGGCAGTATGGGCCAGCGGGGCGGCGCTACGCCCAGCACACTAGCAATCAGGGTAAAGGCTTCTTTATAGCTTAGGTTTTCATTGCCCAGAATGTACGAGTCACCCACCCGGCCCTGCGTGAGGGCATTGACCGTGGCCACGGCCACATCGTGCACGTGCACGTAGTTTTTGCCCCCTAGCGGGTAGCCAGGCAGGCGGCCGCGGTGCAGCTCCAGCAGCAGCGCGCCCGAGGTGGGCCGGGCATCGCCGGGGCCCAGCATAAAGGTGGGGTGCACCAGCACGGCGGGCAGCTGCTCGTGGGCCACGGCGGCCAGCACGCGGTCGGTAGCGGCGCGTTTGCTGTCCATATAGTCGAGGCCGTAGCGGCGGCCGGCGTAGGGCCGGGTTTCGTCGCCGGGATGAGCTTTGGAGCCAAAGCCGAAGACGTTGGCCGTGCCCACGTACACGAAGCGCTCGATGCCTCCTTTGCGCGCCAAACGCAACGCCTGCTCGGTACCGTGAATATTGGTATTCCGAACCGCCCGGCTGCGCGCCGGATTCACCTGGGCCACCGCCGCGGCGTGAATAATAGCCCCGCACCCGCCGATGACAGTGGCTAGGGCCGGTTTGCGCACCACGCGGGCCAGGTCCAGCTCGCATACCTCGATGGGTAGCGAAGCAAGGGGGGGTAGGGCGGGGCTAGCCGCGCTGCCCGGCCGCACCAGCGCCCGCACGGGGTAGCCGCGGCGCAGCAGCTCGGCCACGAGGTGGCGGCCCAAAAAGCCGTTGGCGCCGGTCACGAGCACGCGGGGGAGCGGGGAGGACGGCATTAGCGGTAGTTGAGCAGCAGCTTGTAGGTGCGGGCAATGCGGGGCGGCGGCAGCTTGAGAAAGTACATGGCGAAGGCCGTCAGGTTGGCCAGCTGCACGCGCAGCCAGCCGTTGGTTTCGTACTTGCGGGCCGACACCACCACCTCTTGCGGCACGATGTGGAAGCTGGCCACCCGCCGAATGCGCTGGATAATCTCGAAGTCTTCCATGATGACAAACTGCTCATTGAAGCCCCCTAGCTGCTCAAACAGCGCCCGCGTCACAAACAGCGTCTGGTCGCCGCCCCGGCTCATAATGCCCTTAAAACGCGTGCCGTAGCTGTTGATGCGCAGCAGCGGGTGCGGCGAGTCGAACCGGAAGCGGTAGCAGCCCGCCGCGTGCCCCCGGGCCACGGCCGCCGCGATGGTAGCCACGTAATCCGGGTGGATGCCCACGTCGGCGTGCACGAAGTAGAAAACGTCGCCGCGCGCCTGGCTAGCCCCGTAGTTGAGCTGGGCGGCGCGCCCGGGCTTGGGGGCGGCCAGCACGGTGGCCCCGGCGGCGCGGGCCACCTCGGCGGTGCCGTCGGGGCTTTTGGCGTCCACGACCAGGATTTCGACGGCCCCGGCCGGCGCGTGGCGGCGCAGGGCGGCCACCAGCCGGCCAATATTAGCGGCTTCGTTGTAAGTGGGAATAATTAGGCTGAGCATAGGGCCAAAACTGCTGCGGAGCCGCAACTTCCGCATAAATCAGTGAAGACGAGGTTTAGCAAGCTTAAAAAGCTTCGCCCACGGTTAAGTAAAAGCCGCTCGACTGCTGCCCCAGGCCGTAATCGAGCCGCACATTTAGGTGGTCGCGCCGGTTGGCCGTGAAGCGCAGGCCCGCCCCGTAGGCCCCTTTGGGGTCGCCCAGGCGCAGCAGCGCCTGCTCATCTCCCAGGGTGCCCACGCCGCCAAAGACCACCGCGCCCAGCCGCTTATACACGTCGAAGCGCAGCTCGGCCTGCGCCAGAGCGGCGTTTTGGTCGCGGTAGCGGCCCTCGTAGTAGCCGCGCAGCCGCCGCGAGCCGCCCAGCAGCGATAGCGCATTAAACGGCGCCGCGCCCACGATAAAGCTGCCGTAGACGTTGGCGGCCAGCACCGCGTGCGGCCCCAGGGCCCGGTAGCCCGACACGTCGGCCACGTAGCGGTCGAAGCGGGTGGTTTCGCCCGCCCGGCCCGCGCCTACCGCCCGGTTGCGGACAAAGGCGCTGAGGTCAGCTACCACGCCTTTGGCGGGAAAGAAAAGGTTGTCGCGCGAGTCGTAGAACAGGCCTAGCCCGCCCCCCGTGAGGCGGCTGCCCAGCCCGCCGGGGATGGTGCCGCTGGCTAGCTGGCCGCCCGCTTCCACGCTGCTCACGCGGTAGTCTTCGTACTGGTAGCGCAGGCCAGCGTAGAGCTTGCCCGCCCCCAGGCCGGCCCCGATGCGCCGGAAAACATTCACCCGCACCCGGGGAAAGTTGACGCCGTACAGCTCACGCGGCACTTCGTGCTGGCCCACGCCGTAGAAATAGTAGTTGTAGCGGTAGTAGCCGGCTTCCCCGTAGGCGTAGTAGCGGTTGTGGTCGTAAAAAACCTGAAAGGGCAGGTACAGCAGCAGCTGGTGGTTTTGGGTGTAGGCCAGGGCTAGGGTGAGCTGCGAAGGCCGGGCGGCGGCAAAGCCATCGTCGCGCCGAAAACGCACGGTAGCCGTGGCGGCCACGCCATACGCCAGCCGGGTTTCGGGGGTGTAGTACACCAGCGGCACCGGAATCAGGGCCAGGCGTTTGGGGTGCACCGTATCGGCGGGGGCCAGCCCGGCCAGGGCCAGTAGTGCGGTGGATAGGAGCACGGCAGCAAGTGGTTTTTGAGGTCTACGAAATTGCGGGGGCTGGGAGATTGCCGCCCGGCAATCTTTACCGCAGGGCTTTGCCGTATATAACCCCCGATGAACAAGCTCATGAAAACTTCCACCCTGGCCGCGCTGGTGCTGGCCGCCGGCACGCTCACGGCCGTGGCCGTGGTAGTGCCCGGCCTCAACCCCGTGCCCGAACCAACCCTGGCCATCGCCGCTACCGGGGCCCTAGTCGACCACAGCGCCTACGACAAGCTGCTCAAAAAGCACGTCAACGCGCAGGGTCTGGTCGATTATAAGGGCTTTAAGGCCGACGAAGCGGCTTTCAACCAGTACCTGGCGCAGCTGAGTAAAAACCCGCCGGCTGCTAACTGGAGCAAGGCCGACCAGATGGCCTACTGGATTAACGCCTACAACGCCTACACCATCCGCCTCATCCTCGACCACTACCCGGTGCAGAGCATCAAGGACATTGGCTCGAAAATCAAGATTCCGTTCGTGACCACACCCTGGGCGGCCAAGTTTTTCAGCATCGGCGGCGAAAAAATGAGCCTCGATAATATCGAGCACGGCATTTTGCGCAAGAAATTCGACGACCCGCGCATTCACTTTACGCTGGTGTGCGCGTCTATTTCGTGCCCGCGCCTGCGCAACGAGGCCTACACCGCCGCCCTGCTCGAAAAGCAGCTCGACGACCAGGGCCGCGACTTTCTGAACAACCCGGCCAAGAACAAGATTAGCAAGTCGGAAGCCCAGCTCTCGAAGTATTTTGACTGGTACAAAGGCGACTGGCAAAAGAATGGCCAGTCGGTGGTGAAGTGGGTCAACCGCTATTCGACCACCAAAATTGACGCCAACACCAAGCTCACGTACCTGGACTACAACTGGAACCTGAACAAACAGTAGTAGCCCCACCCCCGGCCCCTCCCCTGCGGGCAAGGGGAGCCAGTCGTTTACAATGCTGGGTACAACGCTAGGCCTTTACTGGCAACCGTTAGGCTCCCCTCCCCCACAGGGGAGGGGCCGGAGATGGAGCTGTCGTAAGCTTATGTGAAATTGTCATTCAAAATATTGAAAATGAGTTATCTAGCAACCACCGCCGACGTGTACCGCCAGGCGGCCCAGGAGCCCCAGGTGGGCCTCTGCTGCACCACCAACCCCGTGTGGCAGCTGCCCGGCCTCAGCATTCCGCAGCGCATGCTGAGCATGAACTACGGCTGCGGCAGCACCGTGAACCCGCGCGACCTCACCAACTCGCCCACCGTGCTCTACGTGGGCGTGGGCGGCGGCATGGAACTGCTGCAATTTGCCTATTTCAGCCGCCGGCCGGGCGCCGTAATTGGCGTGGACGTGGTGAGCGAAATGCTCGACGCCTCGCGCGAAAACATGCAAGCCGCTGAGGAGCAGAACGATTGGTTTAAAAACGAGTTTATCGACCTGCGCGCCGGCGATGCCCTGCACCTGCCCGTAGATGACGAAAGTGTGGACGTGGCCGCCCAAAATTGCCTCTTCAACATCTTCAAGCTCGACGACCTCAAGCGCGCCCTCCAGGAAACTTACCGCGTACTCAAGCCCCACGGCCGCCTCGTAATGTCGGACCCCACCTGCGAGCAGCCCATGAGCGACGAGCTGCGCGCCGACGAGCGCCTGCGCGCTCTCTGCCTCACCGGCTCGCTGCCCTTGCAGCAGTACCTGGATATGATTGCCGAAGTGGGCTTCGGCACCATTGAGGTGCGGGCCAAGCGCGCCTACCGGGTGCTCTCGCCCCAGCACTACGCCACCGACGA
>Ga0308157_10001337_pt1 | contig 52520 bp, 42 predicted proteins | sample PhyBR1_FD_201035 | JGI IMG/M metagenome (GOLD analysis project Ga0308157, IMG submission 201035) | Phyllosphere microbial communities from UC Gill Tract Community Farm, Albany, California, United States - DLSLB.R1 | ecosystem: Host-associated > Plants > Phyllosphere > Unclassified | place: USA...
CCTTCCAATCCTACCCATTGGCTGCGGTGCAGTCCGAAGATGCTTAACGCTCCCCTACTACCTGCATACGCCGGATTGATGTTGATGGTGTTGTACATGTAGTTCGTGTACTGGGGGTCTTGTTGGGCGTGAGCCGATGTAAAGCTTACTAAAGCTAACAAGGCCGTTATTATTCTTGTTTTTATCATTGCTTTATGCTTTAATCGTTATTTTCTAAATGAAGGTAACCCACTTTTTTAACCCATTGATGCTGACCATCACGATCGTAAAGATATTCTACTACATAATAATAGGTGCCTGTTGGCAGTTTTTCACCTTTGTTTACAATGGCATTGCCTTCTGCGTATCCTTTAAAAACATTTCCGTTATTATCGTAACTGTGCGTTTCGTATACTTTGCGTCCCCAACGGTTGTAAATGGTTACGTTGTTGTTGGGAAACTGGTTGATGTTGTCGATGATGAAGTAATCGTTCATTCCGTCGCCGTCTGGTGTTACACCGTTGTAAATTACTACCTCTCCAGGGTTCAGCAATGGTTTTTTTACCGTTCCTAAAGTGAAGATTCCAAAACCGTCTACCTTTACAGGGGTACTTACTGTTTGATCGGCATGGTTCACTACTCCACCTTCGTCTACCCATAGTTTCTGTTTTTCGTCCCAACGTACTACGTGCAGTAAATCCGGATTATCGGTAAAGTTTTTCGGGGTTGTACGTGTATCCCATGAAAGGGTTACAATCACAGAATTATTGGTTTTTACGCTTTGGTTGATGATCCAGTATTCTTTATCATCGATTGCCTGCAATACCCCAGTACGACTTGCGTGAGGGTATTTGCTGTTGGAATTTTCAAAAAGGTATTCACCCGTATAGATTTCCGATTCCTGTGCAGGAGCTGAGATGCCTGCAAAACGGTAGTATCCACCATCACCTATCGGATATTTGAAGCCTTCATTTCCGTTTTTTGTGACTTCGCCGTTTACGTGGCTGCGGTCTGAGGTATTGATGTGTCTGGCTCCTTTTAAGAATACAAACGCTCCGCCCTGGGCTTTGTCCATTAAAACTACACCGTTTAATAAATTAACGGTACCGCCGTTGGCGATGTCGTTGGTTAAATGAAAACTGTGCTCTGAACCGTTTTTATTGAACAAAACGTCATAAAAACTGCTTGGCGATTTACCGCCGATTTTCTGCATATCGGGCATCAGGCCTTCAAACACCACATAGCCCGTACGACTGTTGGTGGTGTAGCTGAATAAACCTTCATTTTCGTAATGACCATAGAAATAGATATCCCCATCGTTCAATACATCACCCGTTGCCTCGTTCTTAAAATCGAAATATGTAGATACCTCAGTGCCCGGTTCTACTTTTAATAGTCCTTCATTTACTGTTAATTCTGCCTCTTGTGAATGAACACTAATAAACATAAAAGATGAACATACTGTTATGTAAAGTTTTTTCATAATACCCCCAAAAAAATTATTTCTTACAAAGCTAATTTCCCCTATTTGCTTATTGTAACTTTTTAAAAGCCAAAATTATAAATAATTTGACATACAACCTATTTCTATTTCCAATAATTCCAAACCAATCCATCAAAAAATGCAACGGCCTTTCTGTTGGTGTCATAACACATCATTCCTGCTTGAGGACTCTTAACACTTAGATGAGGATTGGATATGTGAGGAAGAACCAATGCCTTATTAGAAGATTCTAACACCAAAACGCCATCTGCTGCAGATTCTCTAGCTCCAATAACCGTTTTTTTGTTGCTATTTGCTGTCCCGCTGAAAGGAACCAAAGCTGAAGCACTTCCGGTAGCGGATAAATCTACCCAAGTTCCATTTTGTCGCATTTTTATTTTACTGTCATTTCTGTCAAAAAGAAATGTACCATTTGCAGGTGCTGCTGGTAAAGTTTCAACAGCAGGAAGTATTATTCCCTTTGTTGTTCCCGAAGGAAAATCTAGAACAGCATTATTACTTGACACTGTTCGCTTTTCGACTGCTGTTTGAGCATTTACAGTGTTACCAGATCCTAAACCTATCAATATAATTATCAAATATTTTTTCATTTTGGTAGTTTTTTAATTGGTTGGAGGATTACAATCTTTTTCTATACATTTCCACACGGTACCGTTGTATAATTTTACACACGGAGTTGGACTATTTGACATATCGTACACTAACATTCCAACAACTGGATCTGTGATAGTGTTTGTTGAGCTTACCCTTGTAATTACAAAACCTTTAGTTCTAGATTCAATAGCTATAAAACCGTTTGGTACATTTGCCGGCCAACCTGTTGTTCCACCGGTAAAGCCATCTATATCTGAAATTCCCGTTTGTGTATAACTTGCCGGCGCTCCCGTGGCAGGTGGATTTGTACAACTGCCAATTACTGTTACGGTAACCGTTGCTGTATCGCAACTTAAACTATTTGTACTACTGCATATTCTATAAACAATGGTATAAATTCCACTTGGAGTAGTTTGTGCTACTGATACAATTCCTGAAGAATTTATAGAAACACCTGGATTTGATGTAGAAACTTGCGAAACAGAGACATTAGATGTGGTAGCTACCGATCCGCTATAAACAACAAAATCATTAGTTAGAACACTTGCAGACGAATTAGAACCGATTGGAATACTATAACTGTCATCATTTGCTTGTGGTGGAAAAGAACCATCAATATTAGGACAAACACCAATACTTGTTACTAATGGTGCATCACAACTGGTACAGCCAAACGTTACTTTTGCGGCTGTTGCATTGCCAACAGGATTACCGTTAGCATTTACATATATAGGGGTTGAATTGAATATTTGACCTTGCCCCTGTGTTGCAGCTGCTACATCTGGATTATAACTTGTATATCTCTTAAAATCCAAGTTAGTACCTATTTTTGATGAATTAGGGTTAATTGAGTTTATGATATAGAAATAACCTAATTTATTATTAGAATTTGGTCCTTTCATAGAACCAATATCCTGAACATTAGTTAATTTGGCTAATCCTTCGTTATAAAATACAGATGATCCTCCGCCTCCGTTAACACTACCACCAGAATACATTACTCCATAATTTTCTAGTCTACCATTACTTATGTCAATACTACCAGAGGGTACATTGAAAGTACCTGTGTTTATAACTGTTCCGCCTCCTAAATTATAACCACTTGCAGCATTAAATGTACCACAATTTATATACTTACTCGTTGCACTATTGTTATAATTACCTGATACGTTAATTAAATTCCAGTTTCTAAATGTTGTAGTTCCTTTTACATTAATGTTAGATGATATAGTTAATGTTCCATAATTATCTATTACATTGGTAGAATTTGAGTTATCAAAACCTAAAACTCCTACTTGTAATGTACCATTATTATTAAATGTATTATTTGTTCCGTTAAAGTTGAAGTTACCATTACCTGTAGGTCCTACTTTTAAAACCCCGCCGTTTTGAACATTTACAACTAAATTAGCACTAATCGTTGATGATTGATTTACTTGTAATGTACCCCCTATTTCAAATGTAATATTATTATTAGATGAAGTACTCACATTGTTTTGTATTATAACAGTTACACCCGGAGCAACACATATTTTACTATTGTTTAAAAAAGTAACATCTCCTAAAACAGCATTACTTGTAAAACAAACCACACTATTAGCAGCAAATGTATAATTACCACTAGAAGGCCCGGTTACAGTACAACCTACACATTGTGCAAAAGCGTTACTTACAGAAAAAGTAACAAATATAATTATGGCTAAGTATTTGAAACATATATTTTTCATTTTACTGCTCATGTATTATTTATAGATGATAATCACCTACTATTATTTTTTGAATGTTGATTTAAAAAAAATAGCGTACCTTGGTTTAAATACGCTATTATCTATTAATTTTATGTATTCTTTTGAAGTAATCGTTCCAGTTTTTCTAATCTGCTTTTCGTCTCCTCAGATTCTTTCTTAAGTTGATTTATTTCAAATTGTTGTGTATCGATTTTTTCTTGCTGTTCTATAGTATGTAAATACAGCTCTTCGATTTTTTCTAAACTTTGAACCGTTAATTTTGTTATATCAAAAGTATACCCGTTTTCTGTTTTCGCTAAATCATCAATTGATTCCACGCCTGGCAAATGATGGTTTGTTTTGATAAATTCTTTAACGTAATTCAATGATTTGAATTCGTAATTAGGGTTGATGTTTGAATTTCCATTAAAGTACTTCTCAAACACATAATCTGCATACACACTGCTGTTGGTCCAAACTTTTCCTGTTGTTGAAATATCGCCAACCACATGTAATTTTGGGTTAATTGTTGTTGCGCCAACTATAATTGCTGGAATTGACGTTGCGCCAACAGCTAAAGTACCCGCCCTAACAACCACATTACCTGTAACTACGTCTAACCGTGTAGCAGGAGTAATTGTAGGTAATACTGTAGAGCCTGTAAAATTACCTAATGCAATTGAGCCGCTTTCACCATAGATCCAGTTACCAATGTTTAATTGATTGCTTACTCCATTTTTAGCCTTGGTTTGAGAACCTAAGAACAAACTGAAATCTCCACCCGTATATCTTTCTGTAGAAAGCGCACTAAGTCTGTTACCTGCTTCTGTACCAAAAAAAGTATTATAGCTACCTGTTGTTAACGCCCCCCCCGAAGCCACACCTAAACCAACATTATCATTGCCTGTTCCTAAGGCATTTAAAACCGTGCTGCCTACACCGATATTCTTATTACCAAAAGCAGTAGGTAAAACGCCTGCTCCAATTGCTAAATTCTGAGTTTGATTAGTTATAGCATTTAAAGACAAATTTCCAATAACATAGTTGTTACTTCCTTCAGTCAAAGCATTTAAATTACTAATCCCTATCGATATGTTTGAAGATGCTGTAGTTACTTCACTCATACTTGTAGAACCTACTACCACATTTGAACCTGCTTCTGTAGCTTTAACTAAGTTCAAAGCACCAATTGCTAAATTGGTTCCGGTTGTGGCATTAGATAAATTACCATAACCTATAGCAACACTACCAGCTCCGTTAACTTTTGCTAACTGATTTCCCCCTCCTATAGCAACATTTGCCATTAATCCATAAGGTGCTGGTGCACCAACAGCAGTTGCTGCATTCATAGCTCCTGCCCCAATAGCAATATTATCATTACCAGGCATTGCTGTACCATTACCCCCCACACCGGCATCTTGCGAAATGTGACTGTTTGTACCAACCAATCTTACATCTGCTGGAACATCGATTATTCTTACCCATTTTCCAGATGCTAATGCTGTAGGCTTTAACCAGTAATAATAGCCCGGCGTTACATCACCCACTGTAGCTGTATTATAAACCAATAATGAATTTGCTGTATGTTGATTTGCTGAGGTTATTCCAGATATTGGTGCAAAGTTTGTAGTACCTGTTAAGGCTATTCGCGGTGCTAACATACCTTTATTTGTAGAAGACATGTCTATAACCGCGGCTTTATTAGGTGTTTTTGTACCAAAGCCCTGCTGTGCATAAAGTCCGCTGGCACTTAAAGCAAGTGCCAACAGAACTAAATTTATTTTACTTGCTTTTTTCATAAGCATACAATCTTTTTTCTAAAAAATTCTAATTAGTTTCTTCCAACGATTTCCCAAGCCGTCCCATTAGACTTTACAATCCACGCTTGGTAAGGCATAGAGCCATACGCCAAGAAGTCAGCACTATTTAAATTATTTGAACCTAAGTATAAATAACCTGTATGAGTATCTGTAGGATTGGCAATTCTAACATTAATTACCTGACCTTCTGCAGATGCTGCGCTTGGAAAAGTAATTGTTTGATCTACATTTGCTAATGTTACATTAATTACAACTTCAGGTGTATGAAAACTGTATCCAGTGTTTGCCGCGATATTTACGTTTGTTCCATAAACAACTTTATCTACTGTACGTAAAATTCCACCTGTAGTTTCGGCTACAATTACTTTGTTTTTAGTTGCAACAGTTGGGGCAACATTAGTTAAGCCGGTTACAGCCAATGTAAAACCAGTATCGCCTACAGCAGTATTAATTGCAGTAGCTTTAATTAGATCTCCACCTAACTGAATTACATTACCAGTGCCTTTACTTATACCGTTGTTTACATTTACTAATGAGTTTGGTGTTTGGTAGGTTACGCCACCTGATCCGTTTGATGTTGGAACCATTCCCCCAGCAACATTACTGCCTGTAGCTGTATCTTTAGACTGCATTTTATCTGCCGTTACTGAACCATTTGCTAAATCTACATTTGCTACTGAACCATCAATGATATTTGCTGAAGCCACTGAATTATCTGCCAATTCTGAAGCACCTACTGCATCTGCAGCGATATGTGTTGCAGTAATTTTATCAGTACCTATTCTTAAATTAATATCTTTTAAAACTGTTTCTGCTGCATTACTAAGACTTGTTGCTCCTGTACCTGTAATTTCTATTACGCTGTCTGTTGATAAACCTTTTCCTATTCCGGTAGAAGTAAGATCAACTTCTAATGCCCCTGTTGTAGCATTTTGCTTTAAGCCTGCACCGGCAACATCAGCGTTAATTTTTGCTGCAGTTACTGCATCATCATTAATTTTAGGAGTAGTTACTGCATTATTAGCAATAACTGTAGCATTTAAAGGCCCTGTAACATCTCCTGCCAAAACAACATTCCCTTTGTTAATAGATAAAGTTCCGTCTGTTGCAATTGTTACTTCCGGGCTTGTAGCTGCCTGCTTAACAACCCCTAAAGTTGTGCTTGCTGTTGCAATAGTTACATTGTAATCTTTACCACCTACAGTATTGGCTACTCCTGGATCTTTTGCCAATGGAGCTGCAAAATTATAATTGTCTTTATTTGCAAGACTTGATTGTGGAACCCATTTTACATCACCAGTTATTACATCAGTTACTAGCACTTGCCCTGGGGTACCACCAGTACTAGAGTCTGTAGTGGTTCCTGGTGCTTTAATATCAGTTACCTGAATAGTACCATCTTTAATATCTGTAGATTCAATAGTACCATTTAGAATGTCAGCAGAAGTAATACTTTCTGGAGCAATTCTTAAATGTGTAGGTACTAAAACAGCATCTGTTAAACTTTGTGAATTACCAGTTGTACCAATAACTATTTTACCGTCTGTTGTTAAATTTTCTCCAGCTGCCGATGCTACGCTTTGGTATGTTACTCCACCAACGCCGTCTGCTACAGGCACTGTGCCAAGTCCTGCATTTGTACTGGCTGCTGTATTCTTAGACTGCATTTTATCTGCGGTTACTGCACCTATTGCTAATTCTGAATTAGTTACTGCATTTGGAGCAATCTGCGCTGCTGTAATTGCATCATCTTTAATTTTTAAATAGGTTGGTGTTAAAACAGCACCGTTTAATGAACTTGCCGTAGCAGAAACTGCATTTGTACCTACCCCAATAATATTATCTGTAGTTAATGTTTTACCAATTGCTATTGACGGATCCTGATATTCAACTACGGTTGTTGTACCATTATTTATAACTGTTGCTATCTGACCCGGAGTTGCTGTTCCTGGATTTAATTTTTCCGGACCAATTGAACGATCGTTAACACCTAATACTACATTTTTCAAAACGCTATTGTCAGCAGGGGTTGTTGCTGATCCATTTAGAGTAATAATCCCTCCTGCGCTTGATAATGCTTTAGCTGCTAAATTATTTTCTGCAATAGCATCTTCTATCAATGTTTTTGGTGCAACTTGTTTTAAAATACCATCTGCTCCCATAATCACAATATTTTGATTTGCAGGGTTAAAGTCTCCAGAATTCAAAACTTGCAAACCTTGAATAGCTAATGTTTTTCCAGCTAAATGATCTGTAATAATTTCTGTACCAGTAGCATCAGTTAACGCTCCACCAATACCTATTTCATTTACACCAGTAGTTGGGTTTTTTGTTATGGTAATACCATTTACACCACCTATAAATTCATTAACATCTACCCAATCTGATATATATTGTTGACTAGCTGGATCTGCAGGGTTGTGTGATGGATTTATTACAGTAACCAATACTTGCCCATTGGTTCCACCTGCAACACTTACTTTATAAGTAGTAATGATACCATCGGTAGAAACAGAAGAATCAACTATTACATTATTTCCAGATTCAACTTTCGTGATTTTTTCTGAACTTGTTGATACAATACGAACCCATTTGTCTGTATCCCAATAGTAGAAACCTGGGGTTACCGCATTTGCTCCAGTACCATTACTTAATTTGTTATATACTAATAATGATTGGGCTGGATTTATAACTGGCGCTTCCACATTCGTAGCTGTTAAGTTAATTCTAGGAATTAACAAACCACGTTGAGATGATACAATATCTACAGCTGCTGATTTATCTGGTTGGTTTGTACCAAAACCTTGCTGTGCGAATGATTTTGTTGTTGCCAACATGGCAAAAGCAACAAATGCTGATAGTAGTAATTTTTTCATGTCGAACTGAAATTTTTTTCTTTTTTAATTATTTGTTTGTTTAGCTTAAAATTTTTCAACTATTTTCCAGATTGTTCCGTCTGAAACCAGATTCCATCCTGAATAAGGTAAAGATGTATATAGATTGCCCGTTATTCCTTCTATTAGTCCTGTAACGTTAACAAAAGTGCTTTCGTTAGCATCATATTTTTTAACCGTAAATTTTTTTCCTTTATTATTCGCAGGATTTGGAAGCGAGATTGTTATACTTGAAGCACTTGCATCTCCAAATAAAATAACATCTCCTAATGTGGCATTATAATCGTAATCAACTTGTTTAACAGCATTTATAGCATTAAAATTTACGGACAATTCACCATCTTGACTAACCAATACAGACGGATTTACATCGGCTTCTTTAACTAATCCCAATGTAGCCGGTGTAGTGCCTTGTGTGCCCTTTGCGGTTGTAACGTTTACCTTCCAATTAGTTTTATTAGGATTCGTAGGATCAATGCTTGACTCTACTGTTGTATTTGTTCCATCAACTAAAGCTGCTGTTTTTATAATACTGTTGATATCGGCATCGTTCATAATCCGATTCCATTTATCATCTAACCAATAATAATATCCTCTTGATAATGTTCCTGATGGATTTGTATTAAAAACCAACAAAGACTCTACATTTCCATTAGAAATTGTAACTGCATCTGTAATGCTTTTAAGTGGCACACGCGGTATAAGAATACCTTTATCTTTAGCCGCAACTTCTAACTGAGCAGACTTATTGGGACTTAACGTACCAATACCAACTTGACTGTAAGATTGCAGACCCAATAGCAATAAGGATGCTGAAAGGAATTTTTTATTCATAGCAACAAATATTTCTGATTTTTCTAAATTCTAAATTTGACTCAAAATTAATACTTACAACAAAAAGCCTTTAGTTTAGCATGTGTAATTAGCATGAACATGCTATTATTTAGGTATTGATATTTCTAGCTCAACACCCGACCTATTATTGTTAATATTTAAAAAGCCATTCATTTTTTCTATTCTTTTTTTCATGGATTTTATACCCAGTGATGTACTTTTATATTTTTCTTTAAAACCTTTTCCATTATCTTTTAATGAAATACAGAGGTTTGATTGTTCTCTGTAAACCAACAAATCAATCTGTGATGCCTTTGAATGTTTGATTATATTTGAAAAAGCTTCCTTGATAACTGTAATCAACTCGTATCGTTTTGGAGCTGATATACTTTCTAATGCATTATCGTCTATATCTACATGCAAAATATATTTGTTGGCAGGAAAAGTCATATTAGTTAGTTGCAAAATATGTTGCGAAAATAATTCCTCTTCTGACAATTGAACAGAATTGAACAAACTGTGACTGGTAGATCGAACATTGCTATATACCTTTTCTACAAGTTCATTCACTATTATCAGCTGTTTTTTTTCATCTGTAATCTTACTATCTAAAATAATTACATCTAAATTATTTTTAATTGCCGCTAAGGTTCCAGCAAGATCGTCATGAAGATTTTGTGCAATTCTCTCTCGTTCTTCTCTTCGAATATTTATTTCAAACTCTTGTATCTTTAATTCGTTTATCATCAGGATTTTATTCAACTCATTTACTCTATTCTTAAAATGCATTACTATTAAAAGCATTGCTACAATTAGTAAACCAATTACCGTAGCACCAATTAACACTGAATTTGCGTTAAATAAATTATATAGATTCTCTGTAAACAATATACCTTTCACTGTATTTGTGACCATAAAAACAGTAGTTTAAATTATCAATCGTTAATCAAGCCTGTTTTTCGTACATAAGTTAACAGCTCGGTTATTGTATTGGTGTTGGTTTTTTTCATTATTTTTCTACGATGTGCCACTATAGTATGTTTGCTTAGAAAAAAACTTTCTGCTGTTTCATTTACAGAAAAACCTTTTGCGAAATATTTTATTATTTCAATTTCTCTTGAAGTTAACAGCACTTCTTTTTCTTCCTGAAGTTCTTTTAAACATTCTGTAATAACAGGACAATAAAATTTTTTGTCTTGTTTAATACTTTCTAAACATTTAATAACTGTATTAAAGCCCGCCCCCTTTGAAATAAAAGCATCCGGTTGGAAAGCCATAATAGTACGTACTGCAACGGCTTGTGTTACACTGCTAACCATTATAATTTTAATCTTTATATTTAAATGGCGAACCTCATTTATGATTTCAATCCCAAGATGATCACCCAAATAATAGTCCAAAAAAAGGTAAATGTCTTTTCTAGAATTTCTAAGAAAATATTTCATTCTTTTTTTAGAATCATTTAATACATGAACCTCATCAAACACTTCTATTTTTTTCAACAACATAGTAAACGAATCTGCAAACAGCGTATGATCATCTACTAAAACAGCAACCTTATTCATTTACTTTATTTATTAATTTAAAAGATTTAATAGAATCATTTTGTTTTATATTACCCCAAATAACAAAACACTATTTTTAAAAAATTGAATTGAGAAATATCATCCTCTCGCAAAATTCTTTTTCTTTTATAAAGCAAAATTATATAGTTTAACCATAACCATTTGTAGTACCATAAACATGCTAACTGTAGAATTTGTTCTACAAAGAGCATCTTGTGAAAACCCATCATACTAAAGATCTTTTCAATACTATTACTTGAAAATAAAATCTAATATCTTTTTCTAATTTAAGATTCTTTATAATTTATAATTGTAATGGTTTTCCGCCATTTTTAAATTTTAACATTTTTAGAAAACCACAAACTAACTCACTAATAACCAAACAAATACACCTTTTAAAGATACTTCACCTAATTGTTTTATAAAAATTTTGATTTCATAGAAAGGATTATTTCTCAAATAGTCGTCAATAAAGACAACAATATACAAAACGATGTTTTTTAATATTAATTTTACAAAACATCGTTTTTAGTGTCGTTAAAATAATTATTTCATAGTATCTGCGTAATCATATTTGGTGTTTAATTTGTCAGCTTTGCTGCACAAATCAACAAAAAAATGAAAAAAATTACACCAATCTGCTTTATTGCAACTTTCCTGTTCTTAGGATTTAACCTTCATGCACAAACACTGCTGCACTATTGGAATTTTAATAATCCTGCTTCTGCACAAACAATCAGTAGTCCAGATGTATCATTAGTTGGAACAAGTACTTTAATCCACACATTAGGAGCGAATACAGTCTTTGATCACGCAAACGGAACCGGAAACAATTTTAATCTTAGCAACTTAAACGCGCGTAACAACGATGTTGCAGGAAGCCATTTACGTTTTAACAACCCAATTGGTGGCAGTTTGATATTTAGTCTACCTACAACCGGATACAATGATCCTATCGTTAAGTTTACAACAAAACGTTCTGGTTCTGGTGCAGGGACTCAAACTTGGTCGTATTCAACTGATGGTACAAGTTATACTACATTTGCAACCATTAACCCTGTAGACGGAGATCCTACTTTACAGACTCTTGATTTTAACAGTATAGCTGCTGCTGACAATAATGCAAATTTTAAACTGAAAGTAGAATTTTCTCAAGGACCTGGTGCTTTAGTTGGAAACAATCGTTTTGATAACTTTACATTAGAAGCTTACGCTCCAGGTACAACACCGGTTATACCGCCAAAAGTAAGTTTCTTGACCAAATTTAAATCGGTTAACGAAAATGCAGGTACAGCAACAATAGATATAAAAGTTGAAAATGCAGGTGTAGCCTCTTTTGATTTGGTAGTTAAAACCGCACCATTCAGTACTGCAGATATTAACGATTTTACCCTGCAAACACAAACAATACAAATTGATTCATTAACAGGAACTACAAAAACCATCAGCATTCCGATTATTGATGATACCAACGAAGAACAGCATGCAGAATATGTAGTATTGGCTCTGGAAAATCCAATTGGGTTAACAATTGAAGGCGATCCATACTTTACCTTATATATAAAAGATAATGATCGCAAGGCACCTGTCCCTACCAATGAAATTGAATTGGATTATTTGGTAAGTTTTGATCCGTCTGGAAACAACTCAAGTTCTACCGAAATTGTAGTGCATGATCCGCAAACACAGAAATTATTTGCCACAAGTGCTATTGATGGATTTTTGGATATTATTGATTTTTCAAAACCTGCAACTCCTTCAAAAATAAAGTCGATTGATATGAGTCCGTACGGAGGTATCACCAGCGTTGCGGTTAAAAATGGAATTGTAGCTGTAGCATCACCAAGCACCATAGCTACGAACAACGGAACCGTTGTTTTCTTTGATACAGATGGTGTGTACAAAAAACAGGTAACCGTAGGCGTGTTGCCAGATAATATTGTTTTCACAAAAGACGGAACTAAAGTATTAACAGCAAACGAAGGGCAGCCAAATGCAGATTATTCGGTAGATCCTGAAGGATCGGTTTCTATTATAGATCTTGCTGCTGGCATCAATACCTTATCACAAAACCACGTAACCACTTTAAATTTCACGGCATTTAATAGTCAGGAAACGCAATTGGTTCAGCAAGGTGTTCGCAAAACAAAATCAACAAGTACATTATCTCAAGATTTAGAACCGGAATACGTAACCGTAAGTGACGATTCTACAAAAACGTGGGTTACTTTACAGGAAAATAACGCCATCGCTGAAATCAACCTTACTAATAAAAGCATTACATCCGTATGGGCATTGGGTACAAAAGATATGAGTTTACCTCACAACGGTTTTGATGCATCAGACAACAACGGAGAAATCTTAATTGCAAACTGGCCGGTAGAATCTTACTATATTCCAGATGCTGTTGCAAGCTTTACAGCAAACAATACAAATTATCTGATTACAGCAAATGAAGGTGACGAAAAAGAATACGATGATTTTGAAGAACGAATTGCAGTAAGTGCAACAGATTATTTGTTAGATGAAACGTTGTTTCCAAATGCTTCTGTATTAAAACAACCTCATAATTTAGGAAGATTCAGAGCTACAAACCTTAACGGTGATTTAGATAACGACGGGAAATTCGAAAAAATTCGTTCTGTTGGAGCACGTTCATTCTCTATTTTCAATGCAGATACCAAATCAATTGTTTTTGATAGTGGAGACGATTTCGAAATGTACGCCGCAGAACATTACCCAACAATATTTAACTCTGATCACGAAGAAAATAAAGCTAAAGTACGAAGCCGAGCTAAAGGTCCGGAACCTGAAGGTGTAACGGTTGCTACAATTGGCGGACAAACGTTTGCATTCATTGCTCTAGAACGTATTGGTGGTGTAATGGTTTACAACGTAACCGACCCTAACAACGTTACGTTTACAGACTATAAAAACAACCGAAGCACATCTGCTTATTCTGGTGATTTTGGTGCCGAAGGTATTATTTACATTGACAAAGCAGACAGTCCGTCTAATACAGGTTACATAATTATCGCAAACGAAATAAGTGGTACGCTGACTATTTACGAAGTGAACGCAGGCAAACTTTCTAACGATGAATTCGAACCTGTGGAAGTGAAAACCTTTAATGTTTTTCCTAACCCAAGCAATGGCGGAACGGTTTATTTTAACAGAGCTGCCGATGTTACGGTTTACGACATGAACGGACGCCAGATGTTCCAAGGTAAAAACGTGGAAACATTAAATGTAGATACGTATCCGGCAGGAATCTACATTGTTAAGACCAAAGAAGGTCTTGTACAAAAACTAGTAAAGAAATAGAAAATCATATAATTCATTATTTAATAAAGAGCGGAGTAATTCCCGCTCTTTTTGTTTCTACAAAGTTTTCGGTTATTTTTACAATGAAAAGAAAATTTTATGACAAAGAAAATCTGTATTAACGGTAGCAATATATTCGACAAAGAAAGTCTGTACCAAGAAATTAACCGGGTTTTTATGGCGAATGAAGATTGGAATATCGGAGAAAGCCTAGATGCTTTAAACGATCTGTTTTACGGTGGCTTCGGATTGATTGATGGAAACGAACCAATTGAACTTACTTGGAAAAATTTCGATCATAACAAAGAATTGTTCGGCTTTGATTTTACAATGGAATTTTATCAGGAAAAACTAAAGCAGCCAAAAGTATTTTCAACCAAAATAATACAGCAAAACATCAGCGATTTAGAAAGTGGTAAAGGTTTAACCTATTTTGAAATGATTATTGAAATAATTTCCGAACACAAAAACATCACGCTGATTGCAGAATAAATAATCATCAAAAATCAAAAAAAGAGCTTTAAAGCTCTTTTTTTCGTGTCATTTCCACATGCGGAATATCGTCTTCCATATATTCATCTGAAACCGTTTCAAAGCCGTGTTTGTTGTAAAACCGCTGTAAATGTGCTTGTGCCGATATAGTAATATCTCCAGTTTTATATAGATCTTCTACTGCTTTTACAGCATGTTCCATAAGCAAATGACCCAATTTTAGTTCGCGATGCACCAAATTAACAACTACTCTGCCAATACTGCTTTCGGCATATTTAATTCCTGGTTCAAAAATGCGGGCATAAGCTGCCAAAACCTCATCGTCCCACAGCATTACGTGGTGTGCCACCTGATCTTTTCCGTCGGTATCCAAATACGGACAATCTTGTTCCACCACAAAAACTTCGTTTCTTAAGTTTAATATCTTATAAAGTTCCGATACGGTTAAATCGTCGAATTTTTTAATTTTAATGTTCATTGAAGTTTATAGTTTTTATAATTGCTTCTATTTCCAACAATTGGTCGCGCTTGTTTTTAAACGGATTGTTTACGTATCCTTCTATAAACAAATAGCGTTTGTAATATTCGTCGCGAATGGCGTAACACACAAACGGTCCATGTAAATAATCGTTAACAGTTTCCCAGTTTCCTACTATTTTATATATAGGCAGTTCTTGTAATTTTTCTTTTGTTATTGTTACATTTTTAGCAGGATCCGTAAAAATATAACCACCTTCTTTTGCGGTATGTAAAAATTCTTTTCCTATGTAATTTTTAGCCTGTAACAGATGTTTTTCTACCGATCCGCTTTCGTTTTCAATCTCTGCGATAGAAAATTCATACAAAACCAGATTCAAACTGCCCGACGACAGATCTTTCTGATACCATAAAAAAGGAAATTCGTTTTTAACCTGCAAATGATAAGCATCGGGAACTTTTAATGTACAACCGAAATAATCTTTTAATTCATGTAAATCCTGAGTGGAATTTCTCACCACTTCGTGCATCTGTTCGTTTAATTCAGACGATTTAAATACCGAAATAATAGAATCAGCACGCGTATTAAAAAGCTTCAGTAGATCACCGGTATTCTGTGCACGTAAAAAAAAGTAATTCTGCGGTGTGGCATTTACACTCTTTTGCAGCAGAAATTCGTGCACGGTATTGGTAGAAAATAGCACAATGTTGCGCGCATTTTTTGCACGTGTGGTGAATATTTTAGGATCAATCTGCACCAGATCAAACTGTGGTTCTGTATCGGTACTTCCGGCAATAGGTTGCGCCAATTTATGTCTGATGCTGTCGCCCAATGTACCAATCCACAAACTGTCATCTATAACCAAAACAATTTCGTTTCGGTTACCAAAAGATTTGTTCAAATTAACAGTTGCTGTTTTAGATTCTTTTGTGCAGCCAATGATAAATCCTGCAATCATCAACAAATAAAAAACGGTATGCTTCATATTTTGTACCCTAGATTACCGTAAAATTACGCAAACCCAAACAAATTATCCATGCAATTGAAACTTAATTGTAAATTAGAAGTCGGTTAGATTTTTTAAACCCAATATTTTCTGCTACTTTTAATAGTATTTTTGATAAAACTTTTGTGATGCAGATACTGGTAATTGAAGACGATAAAAGAATCAGCGACTTTTTAATTAAAGGGTTGGAAGAGAACGGATACATTGTAACACTTTGCAAATCGGCAGAAGACGTACTGAATGATTTTTTAAGCATAAGGTTCGATCTGATTATCTGCGATATTATGCTGCCGGGAATCGATGGAATACAGTTAGTACAGACGCTTCGATTTAAAAATAATTTTACACCGGTTTTAATGCTGAGTGCTTTGAATTCTGTTCAGGATAAAATTTCGGCGTTAGATTACGGTGCAGACGATTATATTACAAAACCTTTTCATTTTGATGAATTATTGTCGCGTATTAAAGCATTGACAAGAAGAAATCAGCAAAAAGCACCCGAAAAAACGGCAAACATAAAAAAATACGATGATCTGGAAATAGATTTGGATCAATACAAAGTTTTTGTAAACGGAATAGAAGCAGAACTTTCTCCGCGCGAATTTAAACTGTTGAATTATCTGGTTGAAAACGAAAACAAAACCGTTACCCGCGTACAGATTTTAAACGCCGTTTGGGGCATTACTTTTAACAACCATACCAATGTGGTTGATGTTTACATTTCGTACCTGCGCAATAAAATCGAAAAAAACGACAGTAAATATATTCATACGGTGAAAGGCATTGGTTATATGTTTAAACTATAAATTATGAAGTTAAAGCACCGCCTATCCTTATATTCCATCGTTATTTTCAGCATCATTATCGTGATTGTTTCTACGGCGGTTTATTTTTCATTTTATAATCAAATGGAAAAGAAAGAACTGCAATCGCTGGAAAACAAAACACTTTTGGCGGCGGTTTATTATCTGGAACAAGACGAACTACCCGCGTTGGAACACGAGAACATTAAAAGTCAGTTGCTAAAAACCATCTCGCGAAAAAATATTGTGGTGTACGATGAATCGAACAGAAAATTCAGTGGCGATATGTATTTCGACAAAAATATTTCATCGACATTCATAGAGAGTATCCGTCAGAAAAGAAACGATTTTATTACAACCGAACACTACTTTTACAACGGAATTTACTACAACGACAACCAGGGAAATTTTGTGGTAATTACACGTGAACCCAAAAACGAATTTAACGACCAGATGCAGTCGTTGCTTCATATTTTAATTTTGGTCTCGGTTGGCGGTTTGATTTTTATTTACTTTTTTTCGCAATATTTGGGATATATCGCATATCAGCCCATCAATAAAATCATTGCACAGATTAAAGAGCGCGATACCAACAACTTCAACCAACCGCTTGCATTGAAAAAATCGTATGCCGAAATTGAAGATCTGATCCTTACCTACAATCATTTTATCGATAAAATTGGACAGACATTTACCGTGCAAAAGAATTTCATCGATTATGTATCACACGAACTCCGTACACCAATTACCGCCTTATTGGGAACATTAGAAGTTACCAACAATAAAAAAAGAACGCTGGAAGAGCACGAAAAAATTATAAATCAATTGAAACAATACACCAACGATTTACAGGAAACATTAGACCAGATGATGCTTTTATCGGGTGCTAAAACTAGTTTTGAGTTTGAACCTGTTCGTATTGATGAAGTGGTTTGGCAGGTTATAGAAAATGCCGTTTTATACCACAATGCGTCGATAGATGTTGATTTGCAGGTAACAAACGATGCGCTTTTAAACGTGCAAGGCAACGAAAAAATGCTGGAACTGGCTTTAAACAATCTGGTGGGCAATGCCATAAAATATTCTAACAACCAACTGATAAAAATTCTTTTTTATGAAGAAGACAACCGTTTATGCCTGTCAATTTCTGATCAGGGAATTGGTATTCCCGAAATCGATCTGGAACAGATAAAACAAAACTTTTACCGCGGTCACAATACTCAGCAATTTCAGGGTAAAGGCATTGGTTTGTCTATGGCAAACATTATTTTAAATCTTCATAACATTAAATTACAATTATCGGCAAACCAACCAAAAGGAACAACGGTAAAATTGGTTTTCTAATCCAATTCTAATTTTAAACACAATCCACCTTAATCTTCACTTTCTACTTTTGAACCGCTAAAAGTATGTAGAAGTGAGAAGAATATATCTATCCATAATTTTAATAGGGTTTACCACTTTTGTGAAAGCCCAAACCTATACCGTTGCCGATCTTGAGAAACAGTTTTTGGAAAAAAACTACGTTTTAATTGCCGGCAAATACAACATTGCCAAAGCCGATGCCGAAATTGTGCAAGAAAAACTGTGGCCAAATCCTACCTTAAGTATTTCGGAAGTTAATTTGTGGAAAACCTATCAGATCGAAGAACAACCTTTTCTTTTTGGGAATTACGGTAACAACCAGCAGATTTCAATAGAGCTAGAACAATTGGTTGAAACCGCAGGTAAGCGCAAGAAAAGAGTCGCTATTAAACAGCTGGAGAAAAACAGTGCCGTTTTTGATTTTGAAGAATTAATGCGTGGTTTGAAAAAAGAACTGCGCCAGAATTATTATTCGTTAAACAGAATTCAAACTCAGGAAATACTTTTAAAGAGTATTGTTGATTTGTTTATACAGATGAACAGTCAGTACGAGAGACAGGCTGCTTTGAAAAACATTCCAACAGCTGAATTTTACCGTATTCAGACGGAACTAATCGGTTTGCAAAAGGAAAAAATTGAACTGGGAAAGGAGAAAACGGAAAGTCTGAATAAAATGCGATTGCTTACACAGAATGCTTCGTTAGGTCTTTCTGAAATCGTTTTTTCTGATCTTCCGTTTGTATCGAAAGAAATTCCGCTGAACATTAAAGATCAAGCAAAAGACAACAACATAGGATTGCAACGTCAGTTGAATGAAACCGGAATTGCACAAAATCAGTTACAATTAGAAAAAGCATTACGTGTTCCCGATCTTACTTTTCAGGTAAATTACGACCGTGGCGGTAACATTATGCGCGATTTTGTAGGTGTTGGTGTAAGTATCGATCTGCCTGTTTTCAATACCAACAAAGGCGCAATCAGGGCAGCAAAGCACAACATAGATCAACAACTAACACAGCAACAGGTTTTAGAAACCGAGCTAACTACTACTGTCAACACTTTGCAAGAACAGTTGGTATTAATGGATCAATCGCTAAAAAGCTGGTCGAATAGTAGAATCGACGAGCAACAGCAAATGGTTGAAAACTACAAAAAACACCTGCAAAACAAGCAAATCACTTTAATAGAATTTATAGATTTTACACAGGCATACCGCGAAGCACAGCAGGCATATCTTGAATTATTGGAAAATTACCACCATACCGTTGAAGAACTACAATACATAACGGGAAAAGATTTTTAACATGATGAAAAAAAACAGCTTACTAATTTTATTGTCGGGATTACTTTTAACAGCCTGCCAAACAAAAACCGAAACAGCAGAAAACCAATCTGAAACCCAGGAAGCGTTCTGTTTAAGCGATCAGCTTAAAAAAACCACCACAATGGCAGCGGTTACCGAACAGCCAATAAGTGAACAACTGGCGTTATCGGGCAAGATAGAATACAACGAAAACGATTTGGTTGCCTTTAAAAGTCTGCTACAGGGAATCATTGAAAAAGTACATTTTGAATTGGGCGACTACGTAAAACAAGGTCAGGTTCTGGGTGTGGTAAAATCAAACGAAATTCAAGATTTGGTGCAGCAGAAAAGATATCAGGAAAACCAGATCGCGCTTTATAAAAAACAACTGCAAAGCAAACAGGAATTGTTGAACGACGGAATGGCATCGCAACCCGAAGTTTCAGAAATAGAATTCGCATTGAGCGCTGCACGAATTGAAGCTGATAAAATAAACGCATCGTTAAAAATGTTCAGATCAACAGGCAACGGATATTTCCAGATTCTGGCACCCAAAAACGGCTACATCGTTCAAAAAAACATGAGTACCGGTCAGTCTATTACCGACGATGATACGGATGCGCTTTTTTCCATATCAAACCTTAAAGAAGTTTGGGTAATGGTAAACATTTACGCGAACAATTTAAAGTTCATTCATAAAAACGATGTGGTTAAAGTTAGAACGGTTGCGTATCCGGACAAGGTTTATCCCGGAAAGATTGATAAGATCTACAATGTTTTCGATGATAACGAACACGTAATTAAAGCTCGAGTTGTGCTGGAAAATCAAGATTTAAACCTGATGCCCGGTTTAAGTGCCGATATCATTATCGATAAAAACAACAGCCAAGGCAGTGCGTTTGCCATACCAAATGCAGCCAAGGTTTTTAGCAACAACAAAGAATATGTGGTGGTTTACAAAAACAATTGCTCCATGACGGTTCGCCAGATAAATCCTGTGGCGGGCAATGAAGAATATACGTTTGTAAACGAAAAATTTGCTGCAGACGAAAAAGTCATTACCACCAACGCACTCATCATTTTTGAACAAATAAACCAATAGCAGTCATGCAGAAATTTGTACAGAACATTGTAACCTTTTCCCTGCGAAACACCACCTTTGTGCTTTTTGGCGTACTGGCGTTGCTTTTTGGGGGAATTTACGCCTTAAAACACACACCCATTGAAGCATTTCCGGATGTTACCAATACGCGTGCCCGAATTATTACGCAATGGCCGGGACGAAGTGCCGAAGAAATGGAAAAACTGGTTACGCTACCTATTTCAAAGGTAATGAACAGCATTCCGCATAAATCAAATATTCGGTCTATTTCGCTTTTCGGACTTTCGGTTGTGACCGTTCAGTTTGAAGACGGAGCCGATGATTTTTACGCACAGCAATATGTATCGAACAAACTTTCCGGAGTAGATTTACCCGAAGGTGCCGATGCCGAAATTGAACCGCCTTCAGGTGCTACAGGCGAGATTTTCCGTTATGTGATTAAGAGCGATTTACCGCTGAAAGAGGTTACCGCCATTCAAGATTGGGTGATAGAACGCGAACTGCTTTCGGTTTCGGGTGTTGCCGATGTGGTGAGTTTTGGTGGCGAAGAAAAAACCTACGAAATTAAGATCAATCCTACCGAACTGAAGAATTTCGATTTGTCTCCGTTAGATGTTTACGAAGCAGTTTCAAAATCGAACGTGAACGTTGGTGGCGATGTTATTGAACAAGGAAATCAGGCGTACGTGGTGCGCGGTGTTGGTTTGTTGGATAAGATTGAAGACATTGGGAACATTACCATAAAATTAAACGGATCAACCCCTGTTTTGATTAAAAATGTTGCCGATGTAGTGGTATCGCACAAACCGCGTTTAGGTCAGGTTGGATACAACGAAAAAGACGATCTGGTTGAAGGTATCGTGATTATGCTTCGTGGAGAAAATCCGTCGGAAGTTATTGAAAATCTAAAAGGAAAAATTACCGAATTAAACGAACGTACCTTACCCGACAATGTAAAAATTGAAACGGTGGTAGATCGCACCAAACTGGTTGATAATACCGTAAAAACCGTATCAAAAAACCTAGTTGAAGGTGTGCTTTTGGTATCATTGATCGTTTTTATATTCCTTTACAATTGGAAATCAACCTTTATTGTAGCATCGGTCATTCCGCTGGCATTCTTGTTTGCCATCATCATGCTGAAAATACAGGGGTTGCCCGCCAACCTCATCTCCATGGGATCGCTCGATTTTGGTCTATTGCTCGAAGGAACCCTCGTAATTGTTGAAACCGTTTTCGTAGCCCTCGCCACCATGTCGCATAAAGTGGGTGCCGAACGCTTCGCAAAAATGAGCAAAATGGGAATCATTAAAAAAAGTGCCGGAAGCGTGGCGTCATACATCTTTTTCGCCCTGATTATTTTAATTGTGGCGTTGCTTCCAATTTTCTCATTCCAGAAAGTAGAAGGTAAAATGTTCACTCCGTTGGCATTTACATTGGGTTACGCGCTATTAGGTTCGTTAATTTTAAGTTTAACCTACGTGCCGGCAATGTGTAAACTGCTGTTCACAAAAAACATTGAAGAGAAAGAAAATTTTGTCACAAGATTCTTCCAAAAAACCATTTTCGGACTTTATGCAACGGCTTTCAAATTTAAAAAAGCAACCATTATTATCTTTTTGGGAATCTTGGGAATCTGTATGTTTAAGTTTATGAATTACGGATCGGAGTTTTTGCCGAAGCTGAACGAAGGTGCCATTTACATTCGTGCAACATTGCCGAATAGTGTGAATTTAAAGGAATCTACCCGACTTACAAAGGAAATGAAACAACTGATGCAGAAAGATTGTGAGGAAATTGATTTTATATTGACACAAACCGGTCGACCGAATGATGGTACCGATCCTACGGGATTTTTCAACATAGAATTCAACATTCAATTGAAAGATGCCGCAGATTGGACTCGAAAAGTTTCAAAAGAAGACATTATTCAGGAACTTCGAACCAAGCTGAACCATTATCCCGGGATCACTTTTGGTTTCAGTCAGCCAATTCAGGATAATGTGGAGGAATATGTTGCCGGAGTGAAGAGTTCGTTGGTCATTAAAATTTTTGGAGATGATTTATACGATCTTGAAAAATATGCGAATAAAGTTGCCGCGTCTATTGCAAAAGTAAACGGCGTTACCGATATCAACGTTTATAAAAACATTGGTTTGCCGGAATTGCGCATTCAATTGCACGATTCTAAAATGGCTCGATACGGTATTCAAACCGCCGATGTTCAGGCGGTGATTGAAATGACGATTGGCGGACAGGCAGCTACCAAGTTTTACGAAGGCGACCGCAAGTTTGATGTGATTCTTCGTTTTCAAGAAGCTTATAGAGATTCGCCCGAAAAAATTGGAAACATCCTGATTCCTACAAGCAACGGACACAATATTCCGCTACAGGAAATAGCTACTATTGACTATAAAACCGGACCGGCTTTTATTTACCGTGAGGGTAATAGTCGTTACATAGGAATCGGTTTCAGCATTGAAGGTCGCGATTTAGGTAGCACCATTGCCGAAGCCAAGCAGATTGTAGCGAAAGAAGTAAAACTGCCTAAAGAAAATTATACCGAATGGGCGGGCGAATTTGAAAGTAAAGAACGTGCTACCAAACAATTGGCATTGGTTGTACCGGTTTCGTTAGTATTGATTTTGTTGTTGCTTTATACCAATTTCGGAAATATGAAAGATACCGCAATAGCATCATTAACATTGCCTTTTGCATTTATTGGTGGATTTATTTCGCTTTGGCTTACGGGAACGGTTTTCGGAATATCGGCAGGTATCGGTTTCATCATTCTTTTTGGGGTCGCAACGATTGACGGTATTGTGTTGATTGGCGTAATTACCGATAATCTGAAACACAAAATGAAACTGAAAGAAGCCATTGCAAACGGAGTTAAAAGCAGAATTCGACCGGTAGTAATGATTGCCTTAATGGGGTCGATGGGATTATTGCCCGCAGCGTTATCAACCGGAATGGGATCCGAAATACAAAAACCCCTCGCAATTATGATTGTAGGCGGATTGATTGTGTGTTTAATTTTATCATTCTCGATATTGCCCGTTGTATTTTACTATGCCTATAGAAAGCAAAAAGAATAACATTTATATAGATGAAAGAATATAGACGAAAGATAAAAGACTAGAATCATATCGTTTAATATACTCACAAAGATTCTCGATATAAAAAACACCTTAATTATTAAAGTTCTAATAACCTTTACGTTACGCAATTCAAAAAAACAGTGTGTAATTTAGTACTGCATTAAATAATAAAAGTTAATTATTAACGTAACGAAAGGGGTGTTTTTCTATCTGTTAAAGCAAGTTGTAATGACTTGCTTTTTCTTTTTATATACATCATTATTTGAAATATTACTATTTTTACTTTTTAAAATTGATCTCATATGCAGAGAAAAATATTCGTAACGGCATTAATTCTATTTTTTACGACCACCCACAGTCAATTGTATCAAAGAAAATGGGGAACAATGATTCCTATCTATAACAAACCCGAAAAACCTTTCTCTCCTATACGAAAAGTTTTAAGCACTCCCTTTGTTGCAGAAGTACAACCTAAAACTGGAGATCTTTATATTGTTAGCGAAAACGGAAATGAAATATTTGCATATAATTATCGAGAAGCTGTTCCTAAATTCATATTTAAAATTGACAGTTCAACAGGATTTACATTAATTGACAATATTAAATTCGATTCAAATAATAATCTCATTATTATAGGAAAAACGTCAGATCCTAGTTTAGCAACACCAAATGCATATATTCAAGATCCGTCGCAAGCAGCTTATTACGGTTATCCTTTTGTGGCTAAGATCAGCCCGAATGGCATGTTGAATTGGTTTAGTTATTTTTATGAAATTCCACAAGAATCAAATTCTTTAACTATTGACAAAGACAATAACCTATATGTTTTAAACAAAAGACCTAAAACAGATGTTTTAAACTCGACTGTTTTTCAGGCTACTGGTGATCAAAATTCTAATGTCTTAAATCAAGATGTTATTACTAAACTAGACTCTTCTGGAACGCATATTTGGAGCACTTTTTATGCTAAAGATGATTCTAAAATTAATGCTATAGCTACAGGTAGTCATGGTTTATACGTTTACGGGATGCACTTGGCAAATAAACCATCAAGCAGTTATTTTGGAACTTTGGGAGTTTTTTTAGAAAGTACATCGAATAAAACAAATAATACATCAAGTGTGTTCTTATCAAAATTCAATTTTAATGGAGAACGGTTATGGAGTAGTTATTTTGGTAATGAAAAATCTTCTGTTCCTTATCAGGTAAATAATACCGTAAAAAGCTCGAACAATTTGGTTGTGGTAGATGGTAATGCTTACTTTATAAGTTCGTTCAAAAAAAATCAATCGAAAAATATACAACACATAACCACAGCTGGTGCTTTTTTAGAACAGCCACCTTTTGAAACAGAAAATTATACACTTACAAAATTTTCAGGGAATGGAAAAAGGGAATGGACAACATATTTATACACAACAGGATCTATATTTTCATCGTTTAACGGCGATGAGCTGCTTATAAGCACCTCTGTTAGCGAACAAAATATCAAAAGTGAACTACTTACCACAAACAGCTCTTACCAGCTTAAAAACGGCGGTTTAAATGACATTTATACTTGTATTTTTTCATTAAACGGAAAAGAGATGAAATACAGTACCTTTTATGGTTTTGAAGGCAATGATGCTGGCTTTAGTTTGCCTACAATAAATGGTTTTTACACAATAGGGCATTCTAATAAAAATATTAAGGAAGAATCTAATTTTGCAGATAAAAATTCAGAATCCAATAAATTTACACTAAACAAAGAGGGTTTTTATGTTGGAAATTTTTTAGGATACTTTTCTAATAAAAAAAAATAACATACTTATAAAAACAAAAAATCGACTTTAAAAGTCGTTTTTTTTGTTTTTTATATCTGTTCAGATTAATCTAAGATTGCGGCAATTCCAGGTAATGTTTGTCCTTCTAACATTTCCAACATGGCTCCACCGCCTGTAGAAACATAACTAACTTTATCGTCTAAATCAAACTGTTTTACTGCTGCTACAGAGTCTCCACCACCTACTAAAGAGAATGTTCCCGCTTCGGTTGCATCGGCAATAAAATTACCCAATGTAATGGTTCCTGCGGCAAATTTTTCCATTTCGAAAACGCCTAAAGGTCCGTTCCATAAAATAATTTTAGAATCCATGATTACTTTGTTTAATTGTTCTAAAGTTTTCGGACCAACATCTAATCCTTGCCATCCGTCAGGAATGTCGTTTGCAGGAACAATTTTAGTATTTGCATCATTAGAAAATGCATCGGCAGCAACTACATCAACCGGAATATGAATCTGTACGTTCTTTGCTTTTGCTTTTTCTAAAATCTCTAACGCCAATTCCATTTTATCGTCTTCAACAAGAGAACTACCAATCTTTCCACCTTGTGCTTTAATAAAGGTAAACATCATTCCACCACCAATAATCATGTGATCTACCTTATCTAAAATATTTTCGATAATGGTAATTTTAGACGATACTTTTGATCCACCCAAAACTGCCGTAACCGGTTTTTCGGTAGAATTCAAAACTTTATCAATACTTTCGATTTCTTTAGCTAGTAAAGATCCAAAAAGCTTATCGTTAGGGAAAAATTTCGCAACTATTGTGGTCGAAGCATGTGCGCGGTGTGCTGTTCCAAAAGCATCGTTTACATATACATCGCCTAATTTCGACAATTTTTCTGCAAAAGCTTCATCACCAGCTTCTTCTTCTTTGTAAAAACGCAGATTTTCCAATAAAATCACATCGCCCGCCTTTGCGTCGGCAACAACTTTTTCAACATCAGCACCTACAGAATCGTTTACAAAAGTTACTTTTCTGCCCAAAACCTCTTCTACTTTAGAAACGATGTGCTTTAAAGAGAACTTATCTTCCGGTCCGTTTTTTGGTCTGCCCAAATGCGACATCAATATTGCCACGCCGCCATCGTTCACAATTTTATCAATTGTTGGTTTTGCTGCAACAATACGGTTATCGTCGGTTACCTGAAACTGATCGTTTAAAGGCACATTAAAATCTACGCGAATAATGGCTTTTTTGTTACTGAAATTAAAATCGTTTATTATTTTCATTGCTTTTTTATGTAGTTGAATTGTTTGTAAAGCGCAAATATACAATTTTGTATTTTGTTTGTTTATACAGAATTATAGGGTTTCATAAAAATAAATTACATTTATAATTGTTAGCAAACTACTATTTAAAAAAGCTATTTTTGCAGTATGAAATTTTCAGATATCGTAGGTCAAAACCACTTAAAAAACCATTTGGTAAACAGCGTTCAGAAAGGCAGAATTCCGCATGCCCAATTGTTTATTGGTCCGGAAGGAAGCGGTACGTTGTCAATGGCGCTGGCGTATGCCCAATACATTATCTGCAACAATAAAGGCAGTGAAAACGAAGGCGGATCTGCAGCCTGCAATTTAAAATTCAACCATTTACAGCATCCTGATCTGCATTTTGTATATCCGGTTGCTACAACAGACAGCATTAAATCTAACGCGACAAGCGATGATTTTATGAGTACCTGGATCGATTTTTTAAAGGAAACTCCGTACGGCTCTGTTAATGACTGGTACGAAGCAATCGGAATTCAGAAAAAGCAGGGAAACATTTCGGTTCATGAAGCGGCAAGCATCCTTAAAAAACTTATTTTAAAGCCATTTGAAGGCGGTTATAAGGTAATGATTATCTGGATGGCAGAAAAGATGAATACCGAAGCCGCAAACAAGCTTTTGAAGCTATTGGAAGAACCGACCGACAAAACTGTTTTTATATTGATTGCCGAAGATGAAAAAGCGATCTTACAAACCATACTTTCGCGTTGCCAGATTTTACATTTTAATGCTTTAAACGAGCAGGAAATTGTTCAAGGATTAATGGAGAAGGAAAATTGCGATGAGGTTGATGCCTACAGCATTGCCAAACAGGCACAGGGAAATTACAACAAAGCACTCAAGTTGCGTTATAATATTACAAACGAATATCCGTTTGACGAATGGTTTGTTACTTGGGTTCGTGCGGCATTTCGTGCCAATAAAAATGCGCGTGTTGTAAGCGATTTAATTAAATGGAGTGATGAAATAGCAGCTATTGGTCGTGAAAAACAAAAACTTTTTTTGAATCATTGTATGGAATTGTTCCGACAAGCTTTACTGTTGAACTACAGCACAAGCGAATTGGTTTATATGGAACCAAAGGTTGAAAATTTTAAATTGAAGAATTTTGCGCCTTTTGTAAACGAACACAATATTTTAGAGATTTATCAGGAAATTGAAGACGCTACGTACCATATTGAACGCAACGGAAATGCCAAAATGATCTTTACCGATTTGTCTATTAAACTAACCAGATTGATTCATAAGAAATAAATTTTTAGATAAGCGTAACATATTTAAGATATTAATACTACCTGAGCATTAGAGTTCGAACAAAAAACCTCCAGCTTTTACACTGGAGGTTTTTCTTTCTATAAATACTACTGTTTAAAAAATTTGAATATGAGATTCTTTATTCTTCTTTAATCTGGATATTTCCGTCGGTATTTTCCCGATTATTTAATTCCTTAATAAGCCTCATTACTTTCTCTTTAATACACGGAGGAAGCGGTCTATTTAAAAGTTTTTTCATTTTTTTAAATTTACTCATTAGCAGACTTTTATAATTCCAAAACAATAAATTCTGATCTTCGGTTTTCTTCGTGTTCAATATCCGAACATTTTGCGCCATTGATACATTTGTTAATCAACTGCGTTTCACCGTAACCTTTATAGGTAATTCTAGAAATATCGATTCCTTGTGCAGCAATCCATTGTGCGGTAGATTTTGCTCTACGTTCTGAAAGTCTCAGGTTATAATCGTCAGATCCTCGACTATCGGTATGCGAACGTACATCGATTTTCATTCGTGGATAATCTTTCAGTACCTCAACAACTTTAGCTAATTCTAAAGCAGCATCTGGTCTGATGTTATCTTTATCGTAATCGAAATAAATCGGTTTTAGTTTCAAAACTTTGAATAAATCATCGTTCTTTTTAACTTCCACTTTTTTCGGTTCCAATACGATGGTTCTTTCGCTGATACCCGATTCGTTATCTAAAGTAACCGATTCTTCCGTAGCAATATATCCTTCTTTAGAAACCTTTACACGATACGATTCGCCACATTCGTAATCGGTATTAAAACGATAACCATTATTGGCATATTTGTTTGATGTTCCCAACTCTTTATAAAGCTTATCGTAAAGGGTTAATGATGCATCGGGGATAATATTACGTGTTTTGGCATCTACAACCGTTACAAGTAGTTCTTGTGAACAACCCAGTTTTAATGCTCTTGTTTCAACAAAACCGTAGATATCGTCGTTTCCGTGACCACCAGTTCTGTTTGATGAAAAGAATCCCTGTTTGGTTTTGTAATCAATGTAGTAGGCAAAATCATCGGTATTAGAATTCACGGGTTCACCTAAATTCTGCACTTCGTAAAAACTGCCGTCGTCTTTGATTTTTACACCGTAAAGATCCAAACCTCCCAAACCGATTCTGCCATCGCTTGAAAAATATAATTCATCATTACTGTTAATGAATGGGAAAGTTTCTCTGCCTTCGGTATTGATAGCAGCACCTAGATTTTGAGGTACGCCGTAACCGCTACCGTTGACTGATACTTTCCACAAATCAGAATTCCCGAAACCACCCGGACGATCGCTGGCAAAATACAACGTATTGCCGTCTTTACTCAACGTCGGATGTGCCGTATTGAAATCATTTCCGTTAAAAGGCAGTTCCTGGATGTTGTTCCATTTATCGTTTTTTAATTCGGCGCGATAAATTTTCAGTTTCGTATTTTTATCAGCATCAAAGCCACGAGTACCTCCCAACATATTATTGCGGGTAAAGTACATTGTTTGTCCGTCTGATGTAACTACCGCTGTAGATTCATTGAACTTGCTTTTAACATCGCCTTTTAACTTTTTAGGTTTCGATTTTTTGGCAATCGTGTCATTAGGCAGTTTGTATTCATACAAACTTGTAAAAGCTTCACCTGTCCACGTATGGATTTTTTTAGAAAAACTTCCCGTATCGCGTGCGCTGGTAAAATACAGTTGCTGGTTATGTACATAACTTCCAAAATCGGCAAACTGTGTATTTATCGGCAGGTTTTCTACATTGCGGTAACGACCTGAATTTTCTGTGATTTGTTTTTGAAGCTCCTTTTCGTTTTTACGAACTGCTGCAATTTGGGTTTGTGAGCCTGTTTTACTTACAAATTGATCGTAATAGCTTTTAGCTTCGGCAGCTTTACCTGTATGCTGCAATGTTTGCGCGTAACGGTAATAAAATTCTGAAGCGATATCTTCTGTTCCGAATTCTGTAAATAAGCGTTCGTAAAATGGCTGTGCTTCGGCATATCTTGCATTAAAGTAGTAAGTGTTACCTAACTTCTCTAAAATATCTTTGCTTACATATCCTTTCTTAACGATTTTTTCATAGATGGTCATTGCATCTACATACGCCCAACTTTCATATTCTTTGTCTGACTTTTTTAAGCCTGCCTGTGCCTGTGCATCGGTATTTCCTAAAAATAAGAATGATGCCAGGGCCAATAGTGATAATCCTTTTTTCATGTCTGTAAATTTTAGAAGAAGCGCGACGTATTCATACGGCGGTACTTGTTAAACAATTCAAATCTTAAGAAAACCTCGTGCGATCCGTTATTGTAGTTAGCCAGTTTGGTGGTTTCTCCATCGTAGCTGTACCCGATGAACAAACCGTCGGTAACCTGAAAACCTGCCAGTGCGCTCCAAGCTGCATCCCAACGGTACGCTCCACCCAAAGTAAACCTGTTACTGATTAAGAAGTTCGCCGTAATGTCTGCCTGTAATGGTGCACCATTTGTTGCTTTTACCAAAAATGCCGGTTTAAATTTCAACATCGGATTCAGTTCAAATACATGACCACCAATCAAATAATAACTCATGGTAGTACGCATGGTACTCTGAATGTTATCGTCATAACGGGTTGTTTCCAGGAAATTAGGAACAGAAAGTCCTAAATAACTTTTTTCATTATGCCAGTAAATTCCGGCACCAATATTCGGTGTAAACTGTCCGCTTATATCGTTTTGAAAATTAGGGTCGTTGGGATTGTATGTCAGCAGTTTTGAATAGGCAACATTCAACATATTGCCCGATCCTTTGATACCGAATGAAAATTTACTGCCACGACTGTTTAAATCAATGGTGTACGATAAATCTACACTTACCGTGTTTTCATCCATAATTCCCAATCCATCGTTAATAAAACCTACGCCTAATCCCAATTTGCTATCGCCTAAAGGCGTATTAACAGAAAAGGCGTTTGTTTGAGGTGCACCTTCCAAACCTGCCCACTGTGTACGGTGTAAGCCAAAAATACTTAGCGAACCACGGCTACCTGCATACGCGGGATTTATGTTTACCGTGTTATACATGTACTGGGTAAATTGCGGATCTTGCTGTGCATTGGCTGTGAAGCTTACTAAAGCTAACAAAGCCCCTATGATTTTTAATCTCTTCATTGCTTATTAGTTTAGTTGTTGCTTTCCAGATGTATGTAGCCTACTTTCTTGATCCACTGGTTTTGTCCATCGCGATCGTACAGATATTCCACTACATAATAATACGTTCCGGCAGGAAGCTTTTCGCCGCTGCCTACAATACCGTTACCTTCTGCTACACCAACAAAGACATTGTTTTTACTGTTGTAACTTTTAGTTTCGTACACTTTTCGACCCCAACGGTTATAAAGAACCACATTGTTTTCAGGAAAATGCTCAATATTATCAATAATTAAATAATCGTTGATTCCATCACCATCCGGAGAAACCCCGTTGTAAACAACCACATCACCAGGATTCAAGAATTTTTCTTTGATTTTTCCCAGAGTAAATATTCCGAAACCATCAACCTGAACAGGTGTAGTGATCGTTTTTGCTCCTGCATCTATAATCCCACCTTCATCTACCCAAAGGCTTTGAGTTGCATCCCAGCGAACAATATGTAAATCTTGTGTTCCGCGAAATTCTACAGGTGTTGTTTGATCATGCCAAGAAAGCGTAACCATTACCGAACCGGTTGTTCCGGCTGCCTGATTGATCGTCCAGTATTCCTGATTATTTACAGCAGAAATAATACCCGTGCGGTCTTTGTGCGGATATGTTTGGTTTGTATCCTCTTTGAAATATTCGCTTAAGTATGTATGAGCAACATCTGAAGGAGCTGAAATTCCTGCCAAACGATAATATCCCAACTTACCAATTGGAAAAGTAAAGGCGTTGTTCCCTTGTTTTTCAACCATTCCTTCAGCATAACTTCTGTCGGTTGCATTCATTTGCGAAGCTCCGTTTCCGAAAAGTAACTTACCGTCATCATTTTTATTGATACGAACGATTCCTTCTCTGAAATTTCCGACACCATCGATAATCATATCGCTGTTTAGGCTGAAAGGATATTGGGTTGATGTATTGTTGAAAAGCACATCGAAGTGTTTTGAAGGCTGTGAACCTTCTATCAACTGCGGTTGTGTTCCCTGAAATACCGTGTAACCCGTAGTTTTGTTTGTTGAGTGTGTAAACAAACCATCGTTATTGTAATTTTTATAGAACTGAAATTCACCATCGTTAAAAATTACTCCCGAAGCCTTGTTGTCAAAATCAAACTGTGTTGAAACCAATGTACTGGGCAATATGTATAATTGACCTTGATTGACCATTACAGGTTCTACGGTTTGTGCATAGGCTACAGAACCTAAGCTTAGAAACAGTAAACGGATATTTTTAAATATCTTTTTCATAGTCTTAATTTTTTAAGTGAAACTAAACGCACAAGGCAAAGCATGTTAATTACTTTTGGATATTTATACATAATTCGCCTTTACAATTATTATGTAAGTGTTTTATTTCACTACAAATACGATGTTTATCAAAGTACAATCTGTTGCCGCTGCGGTTACATCATACGTCATTACACCCTGATTATTAATTGTAATATTTGAGAATACGTTTGAATCGTAATCGGTAATGATATAATACAAATCTGTAGGATTATTGAAATAAGGGATCCCCGTTGTTGGTGCTCCCGGACTTACTATGTGATTTGGATTTGTTAAAGCAAATTGTGCTTTGTATTCTTCGTATAAATTTTTGGTTTGCCCAGTTGCACTTACCGAAGTGTTAAAGGTAATAGACGGCATATAGAAAAATTTTACTGCCTTGTTGTCTGTAGTTACCATTTGTTGCCACTTGATCCCATCGTTGTAATAAAAACCAGGTACCACGTCGTTTGCTGTGGCAGTGTTGTATACCGTCATCCCCGCAACATGTGCAGATAGTGGTGCAGAATTTGTCGCTTCTTGTAATGCTAAGCGCGGCAATAAAATTCCTTTGTTTGGCGCTTCCACATCTAACATTGCATTTGTATTTGGAGTACCATCTGTGCCTCCTATTTTTACTTGCGCAGACATTACTGTGCTAAATAATACAGCTGATAAAAAGATAATTTTCTTATTCATAGTTCTTTAAGTTTTTAAGAAGAACCATCTGTTTAGGGGAAAAAACAGATGGTTAGGGTTTAAAAAAAATTATTGGGCAGAGAATTCTACAACTACTTTTATGTCTAAGTCTGAGGAACTTAAAACGTTGTACATATTACCGGTTCCAATTCTAAATGATAAATTGCTACCTGATAGTGCAACGTCAGTTGTAGATGTATTTATAATATTATTATCATCATTTAATAATTTAATGCTCACGATTTTTCCTAAAGCTGTTGTACCTGCAGGTGGTGTAAGACTAATTGTAGAAACATTTGCCGTACCTCCTGTAACAGTAGCTGTGTAAACACCTGCGTAGATTTTACCGCCATCAATCCAAGTATCACCCGTGTTGGTAATGGTTGTATTACTGTAAGTATCGCCCAATTGGTTTTTAATTTCTTGCTTTTGAACAGTTGTTGCATTAACAATTGCCGTTACAACCAAATCAGATAATTTTATTTCAACCTTTACACCTGATGCATCTACCGTATAAAACGAATCTGCAGGAATCGCCAACTGACCTGTAGATGCGTCTGCTGCAATGACAGTTCTTGTAAAATAAACGTTACCACCTGCATTCAAAATATTGGTAATAGCATTACGAATTGCCTGATTGTTTGTAACAGAATACAAGATGTCTTCCGTTACATTAATGTAATTATTTGTACCATCTTCAGAATTGTATTCATAAGCTACCACAGTTGATCCAGCCGTACCTTTAGGATCTGTAGTTACCGCTGCATATGCCGCACCGTTTGTACTACGCTTTACAAATGTATCTGTTTCATTTGCCTTAACTATTGATGCTAAATCAATGAATACTTTATTTCCTGTTGTTTGATCGATGTAATAAAATGAACTTGCAGGAATTGCCACTCCATTATTATTAGCCGCAGTTATACCTGCTACCGTGTAACCTACATTAGCATCGCCTTTAGACGCAATGTACTGTATGTATTGTTCTACAGTTGTAAATGTTTTACCATCTTCGGTAATTGTTACTGTTTGATCTAAAATTGTTTGAATATTTGTTGAAACACCGGCTACAATATCAATTTCGAAAATACCAGCAGGAAGTGTTAAGGCTGTCCAACCGTTTACTACTGCCTGAGAAGGAATAGTTCCACCGTTAGCAATAAGATACGTTTCTGATACAAAATATTGTTTAACCGGAGCATTTGCCGTATTTGTTTTAACCAATGCGGTTTTAGACTGGGCTGCACCAACCAAATCGGTAAGGTTAATAGTTACATATCCGCCCGCACCAGCATTAGCTGCATCGCTCCAATATTGAAAAACCCATTCTGCCGGAGATCCAGTTGCTGCAATATTTCTATAAATTACATTGCCTTCTACTTGTGAAGCGATCATTTTAATGATTTCTTCTACCGTATAAAAACTTCCTCCTGGTTTTACGATGGTTGTTGTACCATCTAAAATAGTTTGAAAGTTAGTAATTACTGATTGTGGTACATCAAGTAAAATTACACCTGGTCTTAAAGTAGTACCTGTAGAAAAAGGCGATGTAGGTATTACACCATTATTTGCATTAATAGTTTCTTCTGAAATATAGTAGTATTTACCTGAAGCCGCAGGAAATTCAATAAACGTAGTCTTAGATTCGGCTCCTTTTATTAAATTAGTAATATCTGTTGTAATATCCTTTTTTACATAATTTGTACCATCAAAATAAACATATTCAATAGTAGGTGTAGTTCCTGGCGTAAAAACCATACCACCGCCAACTGTATCGTCATGAGTAGCTCCTGTAACCAAATTATTAGAAGGGAAAGCGGTATTTAATAATGTAATGATTTTTGTAACATCGCCTTGAAGATCGGTAATATCACCAATAGCTTCGTCTAACTGCGTTTGGTTTACAATGCGCTCCCAATGTGCAGCTACAGTTCCGTTAACCGGAACCCAATAGTAAAAACCAGGAGTTACGCCGTTTGCTCCTGTTGTGGTTCCTGTATTGTAAACTAATAAACTTTCGACCGGATTACTAACAGGTCCAAAAAGAGTTATATCTGTCAATCTCACACGCGGTATTAAAACACCTTTGTTTACTGCCGAAATTTCTAATTGTGCAGCATCTGCAGGTGTTGATGTGCCTATTCCAACCTGTGCATTAGATAGTTGAGTAACCCCAAGTAATGCTGCTAAGAATGTCATTTTTTTCATAATGTTCTAATTTTTAAGTGTTGAATTTTATTTTTTTATCTTATTTGTAACCATTTTGTTTGATACAATACAGGCTTTTGAACATTTTTCAAGCTCAATTGTAATCGCTTGTCTTGGACCTATTTCGCAGCCTTTTTTAATTGCTTGCACATAGAATGTGTGTAAACCTACCGTTATGTTTCTTGGTAATTTAAATGTTAATCCATCGGTAGAATACAATTTGTCTGTACCAGTTCCAGAAGTGTACACCACATATGTTGTACAAGCATCCATAGGATTGAATACTATAGAACCTGTAGTACACATTGTTAAATCACCGTTAGGATCAGCCCCATAATCAAATGTTGGCTTTATAGATATATCATAGATTCTAGTAAAATTACCTAGCACCCCTACTACGTTTCCATAAGAAATTTTAACACGATCATAAGGTGCGTTATAAGGTGCCACAATCACTACTGCTTTATTTGTTGTACCGCCTAAAAGTCCTAATAATTTTAAATCTAAAACACTGCTGCTGCTATTTAAGGCAGGACCTACCGGTGTATTGCCTAAATAGCGTTGAATGGTATAACCTTGCAATAATGATAAAGAAAGAACAGGATTTGCAGGAACTTCAATAACAAGTTGTAATTCGTCTCCAGCTGTTGCCGGCTGTTTAAACACTGCAGTTAATGAAGCTTCATTTAAAACCGCTACACCTCTTGCAATCTGTGCATAAGTACTTATATCATTATCAACCGCATTCCAAGGGTTTGTTACCGATGCTGTTGCACTTGCCACGCCGAGACCTAAATCTTCCACTCCGTACAATACGTCTAGAATATTTGGATTTGTATTTGCGTCTATTGGTGCACAATTAATATTTCCTGCTTGGGTATAATATGCACCGAATACTTTTGTGTTTTGTGCAACGCTTAATACGGATCCTTGCGAAATTCTAACTCCTGAATAAGCTTGAGGACCCGAATTGTTTGACGGTACAAATGTGAACTCGATCACGTTGTCTGCTACCAATAAATCCAACAAACCACCGTCTACTGCTTTAAGGTTACCAATGGTGTTTCCGTTGGCATCTAATCCCTGTACAGACAAACCACCTGCTAAAGTTAACAGACTGTATTCTTTACCTAATTTTATAGTTACAGGCGTTCCTGCAGCAACTGCATTGTCAAAATAAATGTTTTGCCAAGTTGTTCCAATTCCCAACAATCCTAAGCCTGTGGTTATTGTAGAATAGGTTTTTGGGTTACCATCAATAGCGTTGTTTGTATTTGCAACCCCACCTGTAATGATAGATCCCCAAGTAGAACTGTTATTTGCATATACTCTTTCAAAAGTTGGCGGACAATCATTAGCATCGAAAACCGTAACAATAATATTTTCAAAAGCAGTACAACCATTTAATGTTGCTACAACCGTATAGGTGTAAACTCCAGGAGTAGCTATTGTTTGTTGTGCATTACCTCCTATAGGATTGTTATTATAATCGTACCACTGTATATTAGCTCCATTGGTTGTAGTAGCTGTTGGTAAATTGAATGGGATTCCAACTACTTTTGAAATAGATTGACCTCCTGTAATTGTTATTGTTGGCGCAGCATTTACTACGATGCTATGTGTTGCTGCATTACCTACACCGTTTGCACAATAACCATCGCCTTGTACTGTTACGTATAAAGTATGTGTTCCTACTAAATCAGGTGTTGCCAAAAGAGTAAAAGTTGTTCCTTCGAAAACTAATTGCGATAAATTAGCATCTGTGTACCATTTAAATCCCGGATTATTTATTGTTGTTCCCGCTGCTAACGAAGCTGTAAATGTTACATTTTCGCCTTGGCAAACAGTTGTTGGTGCAGTAATAACAATATCGGCAGGCATTCCTGTTGGAAGCACTGTTACGTCTATCTCTGCTGCGGCACCTGTAAAGCAATATCCTAGACCTTCTACTGTTACATAATAAGTTGTGTTAGCTGTTGGATTTACCGTGATACTATTGCCAATTTGTGGTGTATCTGACAAATTAGTGTTTAAATACCATTTGTAAACCGGATTAGTAATTGCTGGTGCCGTTACGCTTAAAGCTGCTGCAAGGGTAATTTGAGTTCCCGGACAAGCTGGTGCGGTTGCAGACGAAGAAAGTTGTATTGCCGCTGCACCTACATTGGTACAAGAAGTAGCCATATTAAAGGTCACATCTTTCAGAATAAGTACATTCCCCGGAGTAGTATAACTTACTTCTGCTTTATTGCTAATATTTACTGAAACCGGTAAGCTTTCTACTTTTGTTGTTACTGTAAATGTGGTTGATGCATCTACTGCTAACGAATTAATATTAAAGGTTAATTCATTACCATTTACAGTACCTCCTCCAGCATTAACAATTGATACTTCTGTTGGTACTGCATTTTGTAGAATATCTTTAACTGAAACATTCGTTAGAATATTATTTCCTGTGTTTTTAACAGTGATGCTATATGTAATTTGATCATTCACCACTGCTTGATTTGTACTGGTTGCATTATTACTTACACCGTTTTTAACCACTGTAAAATCGTAAACTGCATTTACCGGAATAATTGTTCCTGGAGGTTTGGTTGTATCCGGATTATTTGGGTTGGTTTCATTATTCATTGGAGGATAACTTTCTATTTCAACAGTACTGCCGTTTTCAATAACTTTAGCTATGTTTTTAATTTCTGTTATGCCCGTTAAATCTTTAGCTACTTTTGCTTTAAACGTAAAACTTGTTGTTTGATTAACTGCCAAAACTGCATTTGAAACAAATGTTACCACACCGTTTGTGTGCGATCCGCCACTAATCCAAGTTAATCCTGCAGGTAATGCATCTGTTACGGTAAATCCTGCTAAATCCTGACCTCCGCTGTTGCGTACATGAACAGTATATTCTATTTCTTCATCGCCGCTAACGGTGTCTAAGGTGTTATCACCATCGATTACATATGATTTCCAAGAAACAATCTCTGCACTTGCTAATGCATAACAACGCTCTACACCATATAACTGTACAGGTGGCAATACCGATGCGCTTACTAAATTTTCAATACCTACTGCAATGCGGTCATAAGCTGCACCCGGAGCAAATGGTAACTCTACAAGATTTCCATTGTTAAGTAAATTCAACACATTAACTCCGTTAATTATTCCTGTGGTTCCCCAATCTAAGGTTTCTACAAGTGTTTCACCTAAGTATGCCTGTATTTTTAAATCTCCAAGTAACGACAGATTAATAGCGCCTGCACCTGTTTTGAATTTGATATTTACAACATCATTAGCTGCAGACACGGTATTAAAGAAAATCCATTGTTTTGCACCGCCGGCAACATTTAATGTTCCCATGCTGATTTCCGAGTATTGGGTAGAATTATCGTTGATGGCATAGTGAGGATTGGTAACGCCTGCCCCTGAAACATTATTTAACGACAATGACAAACCTGTATATTCATACGATGTTGCAAAAGCATCTAAACACTGATCTGGACTGGTTTCGTAACACATACCGTAAACATTCATAGTATTTGGTTGTGCTAAAAGACCTAAAAGACTGTTGGTTATGTCTGTAATACGTACCGAATTGTAAGGCTGATCTGGTGTTACTGCAATATAATAACGCCCTGCTTTATCACGTACAATACGAATATCATTATTACCGCCTACTGAAGCGTCTTTACTGTTTGCTGTTGTAATTACTGTTCCGTTGTATTTTACATCTACTTTAAAATAATGATCACCTAGAACCAAATTGTTCACTAAGCCCGACACTACATTTCCTAAACTTCCGCCTACTAATTTTTCAAGAAGCGTTCCTGCCATATCAATGCGGATGTAAGACGTGGTTCCTTCCGGTACATTATGATTGTAACCTAATTCTACAAATCCTTCATATTTACTTCCTAAACCTAAAAGGGTTCCTGCCCCAGAATTTAAGGTTGCGAAAGTTGCATAGTTTCCGTCAAATAAATTTTGAATGTTATCTGCATTTTGCGCATCAACCAATATTGTTGCACATGCTGGTAATGTAAGCGGATTTGTTTCAAAAGGTTCCGGACAAGTAACTCCGTAACGTACCACACTATATACACGTAATGGTTCTGCCGCTACGTTTAAACTTACAATTGATTCCGCACCAATATCAACACGATCAAACGTTCCTGTTGGTTGAAATTCTAATTCTGCGATACCACCAGATCTGAACAATGACAACAAATCTATATTATTAATTAATCCGCTCTGTAAAGTATAATCACCACCTACCTGTGTATTGCCGTTAAAAAACTTAATTTTATAAGCTCCTAATAAGTCTAATGATAAAACAGAAGAAGGCTGAATCTGCAGTCTTACTTTCACTTTATCATTTGGTTGTGATGGTTTATTAAAATAGATTGTCTGGTAAACGTTTGCCGCCACACCCGCGATTCCTAAATTGATTTCAGAATAATCAGAAGAGTTTACAGAAATTGCACGGTATGGGTTGGTAACTCCAACGTTTGAAATATTTAACGCACTTAAACCAACGCCACCGCCTTTATATGATGTGAAATTAGCAGGAAAACAAGGGTTTGTACCTATTTCAAAACATGCATTGTAAACGTCTAAACTTGCTTTTTTACCTGTAGACAATAATGCCGTAACATGATTTGTAATTCGTATACGGTTATAAGATGCCGATGGCGTAATTGCCAAATAAACACGACCAATATTGTCTTGAACTACTGTAATTACACCATTGGATGTATTTGCAAAAGCAGCCCTACTGTCGTCTGATAGAACAGTTGTAGTATTATTTTTGGCTACAACTTCAAAATACTGATTCCCTAATAGTAAGTTATTTGCTAAATCAGAAACCAGTTTTCCTAAACTACCGCCTACTAATCTGTCTAAAACGTCTTTATCGTAATTAATACGCACATAAGTAGTTTTATTTGCTGGCACGGTAGCCCCCAAATCCATTTCAATGAATCCGGCAGTTGGTCCGCTTACTAATAAATTTCCAGAATCGGCAAATAATGTTGCGTAGGTTTCGTTATTGCCGTCTGTTGCATATTGTGCAAAATCCACGTTGTTAAAATCTATTAAAGAAGTAGCACATGAAGGCTGGTCAAAAGGGCCTGTTGTAGCAGATGGAATGGGAGCGATGTTAGGATTTATACAAGATGGAGTTCCATCGTAACGCTGAACATTATAGATTTTTAAAGCATCTCCTAAAAGTGATACACCTACTGGAGATGTTAGTTTTATTTCTGCACGATCGAAAGCACGATCCGGTACAAAAGTCATTGTTATTGGCTGACCGCTTCCTAACAATGCTAACAAATTAGTGTTATTTAACAAACTACTTTGTAGAGAGCGATGATAAACTTCTGTTGTACCATTATACAGAATAACTTCTGCAGCCCCTAGCAAATCAGTATTTAACACACCTCCAGATCCTAACATCAGTTTAATATTTAAAGTACTTGTAGCACCTGAAAGAGAACCAAAATTGAAAACTTGACTTTGTGATCCTGCAACATTAACCCCTAATAAGGCACCTTGCTTCAATTGTGAAAAAGTAGCATCACTATTGTCAATAGCATTTCCTAAATATTGATCTCCTAAATTTAATAAACTAATATTTAAGCCACTATTATCAAAATATGTATACAATGGTCTTCCACACTCACTAACTTCGTTACTACTAAACCCTGTAAAGGCATTATATACATTCAGCGTTAGCTTTCCTGCAACGTCTGCCAATCCACTAGGATACTTCAGATTAATTCTTACCGAATTATAAACTGCTGCGGTTCCTGGGGTAACTGCCAAGAAATAGTTACCGTTTCTATTTTGAAGTAACTTTGTACTAACAGTTGTGTTAACTATAGTCCCAGTTGCAGTATTCGTAGCTCCTGAATATACTTCTGCGCTTATACTTGAACCAACTAAGCCAAGTAATGCTCCAAGATTTAAGCTCAGTCCTGTTTGTTCAGGAACATCAATCCTTACATAAGTAGTAGCTCCTGCTGTTCTGTTTGTAGGAAATTTTAACTGAAGATACGAATCTCCACCAGCAACAATAACAGTCCCAAGAAGACCTACTGCTCTATCCGCAACCATTACAGCATAATTATTATCATTTGCTATAGCGGCATTTGAAATAGAATTAACTCCTGCAGTTCCAGGTAATAATGTTATTCCGACAGGTGCAACTCTTCCGCCACTTGGTGTTAAAGTCGCGTATTCCTTAGTTTGTCCATAAAAATTTGTACTGCACAAAATTGTGAGTAACAAACACGATAGTAGGTGGACAATTCTCGTCTTAAAAATAGTAGTTTTCTTTTTCATTTTTTACAGTATCTATTTTAGTATCATTTAGTTAGTATATCATAGCACGATACACTATTAAACTTTTAAATTTTGCCCGAATCAGAGAAAAGTTCTCATTTATAAAAAACTTATTTAAAATGCTCTAATGGAAATTCATTAGTAATACTTCTAAAAAAGTTTATTCTCAGGATTTTGTTCAAATTAAGCTGAGGTAGTTTGCGGAAAAGCACCAATACCAACCTGTGCATTTATAAAGTAGATTGCATTTAATAAAGTATTTTTTTTCATAAAATAAAATTTTATTTAATTAAAAATCAGCCGTTTATCTTAAATAATCATTTTAAAATGTGACTTTAAAAAAAATTGTGGTCTTATTATTGTATTAAATATACTTTGAATAGCACAAAATGAAATAAAGCACAAAAACATCTAATAAAGGAACTAAAAGTTCTTATTTGTGGATAAAAGTAGCACTTTTTTTTCACAAATTTAAATTTGTTAAAAAAAATTTAAAAAATAAAACTAAAAGTTGTTGTTTTTCGTAAGTGAAAGCAAAACACACTAATTAAGTTCGTGAGAAAAATATGTTGGAAATTAAGACAAAATTAAAGAGCATACGAAAGGAGAAGAATTACACACAGGGGTTCGTTGCTGAAAAATTAGGAATATCGTTAAGAGCGTACACCAAGATAGAGAATGGAGAAACACAATTGACAATTGACAGGTTGGGAGAAATTATTGAGATACTGCAAATAAATCCCAATGAAATTTTTAATTCGGATATATGCGATGATGAGAGCAACACTAAAAAGACAGAAAATATGTCTGTTGCAAGTGATTCCATTTCGTTAATACAGCATTATGAAGAAACCATTTCTATATTAAAAGAACATATAGAAACATTAAAAGAACTTATCCAGAAAAAATAAAAAATCCGCTTCAACCTATGAAGCGGATTTTTTGTGCACATTTTTAATAAAACAAGCAAAAATAGTTCCTTAAAAAATTAAACACTAATAAATCTTACCCTAAAAATTTAACTGCTTAATCTCAGATCCTTTAATCAGAGCCGATTTAAATTTAGCTTGTAATTCTTTAACTTTTTTCTTTGCACGCAGCAAACGCATCTTTACAGCACTTTCTTTGATATTCAAAATTTGCACAATTTTACTAATAGATAAATTATCCTGATATTTCATAAGCAGCAACATTTTATCCTCTACCGGTAACACATTCATAATTTCCTCTAACATTTCATAATTAATATCTAACATTTCTGCATCAGAAGGCTCGTTGCTATCTCCATTTGCATTAAAGTGGTTCTGTAAAATTTCTTCAGATAAAAGTACTGCTTTATTCTTATTTTTATTTACAAACTTAATACTGGTGTGAACAGTAATTGCGTAAATCCAGGTAGATAGTTTAGAGTTTCCTTTAAATTTAGATAGATTAAGATATACTTTTATAAAAATCTCCTGCGTTAAATCCTTAGCTTCTTCTTCATCATTAACAAACCAAAAACATTTGTTATATACAAATGGTGCATACCTATCATACAACATCTCAAAATAACTTGCATCATGTGTTTCGGAAATTAAGCGTAATAGTTCCTCATCGGAATAATCATTTTTTTTCATTCACAACATTTTTTCTTTACCAAATATAACCGATATAAAATACTGCACTAAAATTTTAACAATGCAATTAACAAAAACAACAATTATTTATTCGTAAAATAGATAAAATCAAATAAAACATTAATATATGTATTCTTTTACTAAATTACTATCACAGAAGAATATATTTTGAAAGTTGAAATAAAGTTTTGTAGCATAATTAAACAACCCCTATTAATAAAAATTTCATCAAGTTAACTATGTAAGTCGCTTATTCAACAACTGAGAGTACTTCAATAAACAAAGTGTAAATATATACCAATAAACTTATTTACGTAAATACTTATACACTATTAACATTACTTTTTCTATATTTGAACAAATTAAAAGTATGACATAAATCCCTCTAAAACATATTTTTAAATTCAAAAAGCTTTTGTAATGATATTGCTTTATGATTTTTTATTCAATTAAAAAAACTTAAATTGAAAGACTTGTTAGTTTTATTAAAAGCTGCTAGCACTTGATAATTTTGATGGATAATATGGAAAAGGTAAAGAAAATATTAAGAAATTTACGAAAAAAGAGAAACTATACTCAGGCTCAACTTGCTGAGAAATTAGGAATATCTGCTAGAGCATATGCCAAGATCGAGGCAGGTGAAACAAATTTAACCATTGGGCGGCTGCGTACTATTGCAGTTATACTTGATGTGAGCCTAACAGAACTTTTAAGTGATATTCCAGATGATAATCTGGTAATAGCTGCACCCGATACCATACCACTACTACAGCATTATGAAGAAACTATAATACTTCTTAAACAACAGAACGAAATACTTGCCAAGCTTTTAAACAAACAGTTAGATACAACTACTAAAGAAGCATAGCAAACTAAACCCCACCAATTACATACATATTTTCCATTGTAGGCTGATCGCTTCCACCGGTTTTCTCTAATGTTATGGCAAAGTTTTGTGCATTGGCTATAACGGCTAATGGTATTTCACTGTCTTTTTCTTGCGTGTATAAGCCGGCATTAATTGGTTTTCCGTCGGCAATTGCCCAAAGCTGATACTGCATCCCTTCCGGTGCCGCGGGCAAATTACCTGCATGCAGATATACATTCTTTGTTTCTTTATCCCAAAACACAACCGCTTTTACATTTGGATGTTTTTCTACACCGTTTAATGCAACTGTCTGCATATTTGGGTTGGCAATCATATTCCATTTTTGATCTGCTTTCTGTAATGCCAAACCTTGCACATTCACTTCGGTCTGCAACCTGTCAATTTCATTAGTTGATTTATTCTGACTGGTGATCCAAAACAGATTGCTTGCAATACTTACCATAAAAAGTACAGATGCAGCAACGGCAATATTTTTCCATTTTTTAAACGGAGTAATTGGTTTAACTGATCTATCGTTTTGAACCTCAACTTCAATCTTAAATTCCTTATCTGCTGCAGAAAGAGTTACAATTTCTTCTTTTTTGATCTTTTCCCAGATTTTATCTTTTAAATCCGCAGGAGGTTCAACTGCCTGCTCCGTTGCAAAATCTTCCAATAACTGCTGTGCTTCAATAAAAGCCGCGTTTACTTCTGCATTGTTCTTTATTACACACTCGAAAATACCTGCTTCCTCGGGAGATGCAAGACCAAGAATATAAGATTCTATGATTCCGGACGATATGTATTCTTTAGTGTTCAATTATTTATATTCTTTTAATAAATCTTTTAATAGTAATAGGGTATTTCTCATTTTTGTTTTAACCGTACCCAACGGAATTTTAAGATTTTCAGATATTTCGATCTGCGTATATCCTTGAAAGTAGGCTAAATGGATCAGTTCCCGTTTATCAGGATCCAATCGTTCTAAAACCTTGCCAAAACCTATATAGTCGCTAATATTACCATCGGCACTTTCTTTTAGATTATATACGAAATCTGTAACCGTCTGGTTTTTAAGTTCGTTCTGAAAACTTTTCGATTTAATATAGTCAATAGCGGTATGGCGCGCAATATTGATTATCCACGTATAAAATCTGCCTTTTGAAGCATTGTACTGATCAATGGAATTCCAAATTTTCACAAAAACATCCTGAATAACCTCTTCCGTATATTCTTTAGACGAAACAATACGCAAAACAACCCCATACAACGCACCAGAGTAGTGATTGTACAGGTAATTAAACGCAACTTCGTTCTTTTGTTTTAATAAAACAACGAGTTCTTCTTCTGTATAGGTTGTTTTGATAGCTTAATTTTTTCCTATCAAAAATAAACAAATTAGCTGTAAAAAAACAACACTACTGAAAAATTTACAATAAAACTTCTTTTACCAATTAAACAATATCAATTTATTAACATCAAAACCAATCTTTTTAATTCAGCTGATTAAATTTTTTATCGATTTATTAAAAAAAAGTTAAAAACTAAAATCCAAAAACAAACACATCTCGTAAATGAAGGTTATAACAGATTTTTTAAATCTTAAAAAAATTAGCAATGAGAACAAAATCCAACATTTCAGTAATCGTACTAGCAGCACTTGCTTTTACGTTCAGCGGAACCGCTACTGCCCAATCAATGAAAGAGAAAACCGTAATGGTTGGCGGTGCAGCAATGTATCCATCTAAAAACATTATTGAAAACGCCGTAAATTCTAAAGATCACAAAACACTGGTTGCTGCGGTAAAAGCTGCCGGACTGGTAGAAACCTTACAAGGAAAAGGACCATTTACCGTTTTTGCACCAACCGATGCCGCTTTTGCAAAATTACCAAAAGGCACAGTGGACAATCTGGTTAAACCAGAAAACAAAGCAATGCTTACAAAGATTTTAACCTACCACGTACTTGCAGGAAATTACAGCGCTAAAAAAGTTTGGGATGCTGTTAAAGCCGGTAACGGAAAAGCAGCAATGAAAACAGTTGAAGGGGAAACCTTAACTTTTTGGACTAAAGGAAATGATCTTTATGTGACCGATGCAAAAGGGAACAATGCCAAAATAACTATTGCAGACGTAAACCAATCTAACGGTGTAATCCATGTGATTGATACCGTATTAATGCCGTAACATGCAACTATCAACCTAAAAGTTAAACCGAATATTATGAAAAGAACTTTAATAAGCGTATCAAACGATCAAGCGAATCTGGATACCAACCGAAGAAATTTCCTAAAACTCAGCGGCGTAGGTCTTGCCTTGGTAGGACTAACAATTGTTGGCTGTGAAGACGATATACACCCTATCGACGATAATACTATTTTTGATTTGGGTAAAGGAGATGTAGGAATTTTAAACTATGCCTACGCACTGGAACAACTGGAAGCCGATTTTTACACCAAGGTAGTAAACAACTTTTATTCAGGCATTTCAAGCAAAGAAAGACAACTGTTTACAGATCTGTACCATCATGAAGTAATTCACAGAGATTTCTTTAAGGCAGCAATCGGCGCAGCAACAACCAACCTGCTTCCAACATTAGAATTTCAATATCCGAATGTGAATTTTAACGATCGAAACTCCGTTTTAGCTACAGCTAAAGCATTAGAAGACACAGGTGTTGCAGCCTACAATGGTGCAGGTAAATATATTTCGAACCCTGATTATCTGGTAATTGCCGGAAAAATAGTTTCGGTAGAAGCCCGACATGCATCAGCAATCAGAGATTTGATCAATCCAGGATCATCAGATTTTTCAGGTGACGATGTAATTGATGCCAACGGTTTGGATCTTGCAAAAGAACCTAAAGAAATTGTAATGGCAGCAGGCGGATTCATAAAAACGCCATTTACCTGGAAAGAACAAGGAATTCAGTAATTATTCATTTAAAACCTATGTATCATGAACATTCTTAAAATATTGGATAAACTTTCTGACGATAAATTTTTCAGTGCAGAAACCTCAAGACTAGACGCCCTAACAAACATAACAAATTTTAGTACCAAAGCAGCAATAGCAGCCATTCCGCTAGGATTGGGGACCCTATTATCTGCACCGGCAAAGGCAGCAACCGCAACTACGGCTTACACTGCGCGTGCGGGTGCACTTACGGATGCGCTGCAGCTTGCTTTGATTTTAGAATATCTGGAAGATGAATACTACCGTATGGGATTAGATGCTGGTGGATTAATTCCTTCTGCAGACAGAACCGTTTTTATGCAGATATCTAAGCACGAAACAGCACATGTTTCGTTTTTAAAAGCTGCGTTAACTTCTTTAGGAGAAACACCGGGAAGCAAACCTACCTTCGATTTTACTGCGGGTGGAAATTTTAGTCCGTTTACAGATTACAATCAGTTTTTAGTTCTTGCGCAGGCTTTTGAAGATACAGGTGTGCGTGCCTACAAAGGACAGGCAGGAAATGTAATGGAAAGCAGACAAATTTTACAGGCGGCACTTCAAATACATTCTGTTGAAGCAAGACACGCCGCACAAGTAAGAAAAATGCGTGCCAACAAAGGCTGGATTGAATTAGCGAATGGTGGAAACATGCCGGCAGCAACAGATGCTGTTTACGCTGGTGAAGATAATGTAATGCAGGCAGGCTTTAATACCGCAGCTGCTTTTGGTGAAGCCGCAGGTTCGGCTGCTTATGACGAAGTTTTAAGCGGTAGCGATGCCGCAGCCATTGCTGGTTTGTTTATTGTGTAACCTTACATAAAAGGCAAACTGATAATTAGACGTTGTTTTTATGTGATTATATTTTTTAAGTTTTGAGTTTTAGAAGAAAATTCTGCATTAGTACTTATCAAAGTAACAGCTTTTTAGTTGGTGACTTTAATAACGATACTGATAAAGCCTTCTAAGCTCCTTAAAACACCCTTGCGCAGGGTGTTTTTTGTTATATATAATTACTATTAAGTAATCATATCCAACTGTATTTTATATGAATAAATATTTTTTTTAATATTTTTTCAATACTTGTATTGATATTAAAAAATAATTTATACATTTGTAGCTCATAAGTGTTTTTTTTGGTTATAGAAAAGCATCTGTCTTCATTGACAGGTGCTTTTCTTTTTTTATTCACTTTTGAATCTCTTTATATAACAACAGTTAAAAGCATCTTTTATTGTTTCTTGCATTCTACTTTAGGCTGTTTTTCTATCTGCATCATTGTGCTTTTAATAATATAAACTAGTTGCTTGTTTTATAATCGGGAACGCGTTCTGTTATTAATTTTCCACTTTTTGAATATTCTTTAATTGTATGGCTCTTTTCAGATAATGTTTCAACGGTATAACTTCCATCGGCATTCGTAGTCTTCTTTATTTCATCACCATTCAAATAAATTGTTTTTTTAGTCACTGCACCATCTAAATCATAGCGCTCTGTTATTTTAGAAATTCCCTTTGGTAAATTTTTCCATTTACTCTTGAAAGTCATTCTTTCTCCATCGTATGAAATTTCTTCGCCTTTTGCTTCATCTCTAATACTGCACATGTATAGTTTTAAACCATTACTGTCGTATCTGCAAGTGTTTTCATAAACAGTTTGACCTTTGTATATAATTTTTTCAAGAATTTTTTGATGGTTTTCAAGATAATAATTAGACACAATGGAATCGTTTGATATAAATTCTTCGCTAACCAATTGATTGGTACTGATTTTATAAATATCGAACCTTTCAACAATTTTATCTTTAAGAATATAGATGTATTTGTATTTATTGAATTTTCCTTGAATAGTTCCAATAGGAAAGCCTTTTTCATCAATCTGAAACATCATTGTCATTTCGGCATTATTTTCTTTTACTTCAACGAAATATTTACCTTGTTCAAATCTTGAATGGTCTTTTTTGGTAATATAAATTTCTTTACCAACCTTGTTTCTGTCATCTATACCTATGTTGCTGGATAAATCAGCATACTCAACTTTAGTTTGAGAATACATACTTTGTGAAATCAATACTAACAGTATCAATTGGTTTAATACATGGTTCATTTTAAAATTCATTAAATAGTCTTTTGTTTCGGTTTTTCGTTCAAAAGAAAATCAAAGTCAAAAAAACTTTTAATTAGTTATTTACGAAAAAGAATATCTTTTGTAAATATCACTATTTTCTTTGTTTTTATACAGCGAATCGCCATTTAATAATTGTTTGCTTTCTACAATAAGTTCATTTAAATCAAAACCTTGTATTGTTCTGCCTAATAAAAATGAAACTGTGTAATCTGTCCAGTCTTTTCCGTGTTGGTTTGCAATTTCTGCAGCTTCTTCCATATAAGCCCATGTTTCATCTTCAGTTAAATAACCACACCAATAACACCATTTTGTAAGTGAAACAGCACGGCAAATATCCCAAGCGTAGGCAGATTGGGTTTCTTCTACAATAGAAAGTTCAATGCCAAGACCTTTTGCAATTTTCTTTCTTATTTTAATATTTTCTTCTGTTGGTTGCTGTAAAAGTGGTTTAAACGATTCGCTTTTGTTAAGCAATAATAAGTCATTTAGTGTGTCTTTTGCTTCTTCTCTGTTTGTTATATCCCACTGATGTTTTAAACCATAAACGTACATGTCTAGATTTTTCTCTAAGGTAATACCTAAAATATTCTCGCTACGCCAATAAAATAAAATCGCTCCAAAGGTAAGTAGTCTGTTTTGTTGCTCTGTTAGCGGATTTCCAGAATGATTGGTATTGAAATCAGCTAACTGTTGTTGCTTTTTCTTCTTCATGATATTTTGCAATACCAACATGTAAATGATAAATAGTACTGCAACTGCGCCGATAATGTAGTAAATGTTTGAGTTCATATTTTAATTTTAAATGGTTTATAATATTTTTAATTTGAATTTCCATTCAAGCTCTTATTTTTCCAGAAATCAAACATAATTCCTGCAACAATCGAAAAAATAAAACTTATGGGAAGTGAAAGTGCTATTGCAATGCTTTTGGAAGCGTTTTCGTCTGAAGGGGAATCGTAGGTTTCTCCGTCAGGAATTTTCATAAGGCAGAAACCAAAGAAATGAATGCTGCTGAATACCAGCAAAAAATAGATTATGAACAATACTTTTTTTCTTTTAAAGTATTGATTTCGCAATAAAACAAAGAAGATTAAACAGATACTAAAAATGGAAACCATTAATATATCTGGCAAAAATCTTGATAGCAGAATGGACAATATATAAATTGGAACAGCGGCTATTATACCAATATGTTTTTCTCGCTGTTCCATAATTTATTTAGCTAACGTTTTAATTATAATTAAGTGTTGCTGTAACTGATTTTCTTTTTCCACGCACTCACTGTATTACGACTTAAATTGAATTTTTTAGCCGTTTCCAAGTTGCTTAAATTATTTTCCTTCTGATAATTTAAAACTTTCGTTATAGTAGACTTATCGTAAGATTTGTGCTTGTTTTCTTTGCTTTCATCTCCAAAAATCAATCTGTTCAAGTTTAAAACATCATAAAAATCTGTAATTTCTTTTTCTAATACAATGGCATATAACTCTTGCTTTTCCGGAAATTTTAAATCTAAAATGTCTTGAAATATTCTTTTATAATTTATATTCATGCTATTTTCTGTATTTTTTAGTCCAGTTATGTAAAGTTGTTTTAGGAATACCGTATAATTCGGTAATCTCTGCCTGCGTTTTTGTTTTGTTCTGAATTAATTCCAGCACAAAATCAATGATCTCTTTTGTATAGATACTTTTACGAAAAGCCGGTATTTCACTATCTGCACTTCTCGAAGGAATTTGATTATTGTTTGTAGGTGCATAAAACAGCAGATGTTGTGAGTAAATCCTGAACAAATCGTACTTTATCAATTTACTCCATTTTAACAGCAGTTCACTGTCTAAGCTTTTAGAATGATACATTTTAGTCAGTTCAGTTTCCGATATCTCCAAATAGCTGCATATTTTATAGGGATCTAATTGATCCTCTTTAACTATTTTTCTGATTAATTCGCCTATATGTATTTCTTTAAAATTCATACCTGAAAAGAATAAAACTATTAATATATCTACCTGAACATCATTTAATTTTATTTATTAATAAAGCGAGGAATGCAGATTCCTCGCTTTAACTTAACAACAATAACTATTTCCCTTTTTTCAATTCCCTACGTGATCCCTGATATAAGTTTAATCTAATGATTCTTCTAAAGATGATGAATAACATTGTATTTAAACTTCTGTAATACAAAAGTAACACACTGCAAAAGAACATTATGTAGTACTATTAACACAGTTAATGTAGAATTAGTTCTACTTGTGATTAACAACCTTCAAATCCCTACAATATTAAAATGTGGATGCAAAAAAGATATACCTGCCTTTTAATAAAGCTTGATTAGCTACGATTGTTCGCATAAGTTGAAATGTTTTTTAACTAACGGATGAAGTATTGGAACTATTGAAATACTTAATAATGATAAACTATACAGGTACAAATTTTGGATTGTTTTCAGTAGTTTTGAATTAATTTCAACCAAAAGTAAATTTCTACGGCATGGTACTATCTTTAGCAATAAATCCAGAGCTGTTATTTTGGATGACCATAGAATTTTCAGTGATTCTTTCTCTGTAATTATAGAAAAAATGGATCATTTTAATTCGGTACATTCATTTTATAATGAAGTAGATTTTTTACGCTTTATAAGATCTTATCAAAACGATCCCCTTTTTTATTTATAGACTATTACCTCAAAGATAGGAATGCCTTATCAATAATTAATACTATCAAACTTTTTCACCGCTTAATTATTAGAATTAAGCCGTTTTTAGGGCATTTCCAAAATGTATCTTCAAACAAAAAAGCGCTACCCTAAGGTAACGCTTTTTAAAAACATAAATTTATAAAACTCTTACATCTCCAGAATAATGAATTCTGATCTACGGTTTGCCTGATGTGCTTCTTCGCTACACTTAACGCCGTCTGCACACTCGTTTACCAATTGACGCTCACCATAACCTTTTGCGGTTAATCTAGAT
>Ga0308157_10001338_pt1 | contig 52506 bp, 53 predicted proteins | sample PhyBR1_FD_201035 | JGI IMG/M metagenome (GOLD analysis project Ga0308157, IMG submission 201035) | Phyllosphere microbial communities from UC Gill Tract Community Farm, Albany, California, United States - DLSLB.R1 | ecosystem: Host-associated > Plants > Phyllosphere > Unclassified | place: USA...
GCTGGTACGGCACCAGACCGGTCATCACTGCGGCCATGGCGATGTACAGCACGGTGCAGATAACCAACGAGAGCAGCATGCCGATAGGCAGATCGCGCTGCGGGCGGTGCGATTCCTGCGCTGCCACCGATACCGCTTCAAAACCGATATAAGCGAAGAACACCATCGCCGCGCCACGCAGCACACCGTCGAAGCCGTACTTGCCCGGGCCTTCGTTGGCGGGGATGAACGGGGTCCAGTTGCTGGTGTCCACGTACTTCCAGCCGGCAACAATCACCAGGATGATCAGGCCGGTCTTGAGCACCACCATGGCCATGTTCATCGCCGAGGACTTGCTGATGCCGACGTAGCACAGCCAGGTCAGCAGCAGAACAAGGATGGCCGCCGGGATGTTGGCGATGGCGCCGGTCGGCTTGAGCTGGGCATCCAGCGGCGCACTGACCAATGCGGCCGGCAGGTGGATATCGAAATGGGCGAGGAAGCTGAGGAAGTAACCCGTCCAGCTGACCGCTACCGCCGACGCCGAGACGCCGTATTCCAGCACCAGCATCCAGCCGATGAACCAGGCCGACAGCTCGCCGAAGGTGGCGTAGGTATAGGTGTAGGCGCTGCCGGAGACCGGCACCATCGAGGCGAATTCGGCGTAGGCCAAGGCGCAGAAGGCGCAGCAGATGGCTGCCAGTACGAAGGACAGCATGATCGCCGGGCCAGCGTGGTTGGCCGCGGCCTGGCCGGTGATGACGAAGATGCCGCCGCCGATTACCGCGCCGATGCCCAGCGCGGTCAGCCCCCAGGGGCCAAGGGTTCGGCGCAGGCTCAGGCCGTTGGCTTCTTCATGGGCGGCATGCGGGTGTTTGGTAGCCAAGAGTTGCTTGAACATGTTTCGTGTCTTCGCTCGTCGGTGCGCGATGGTCGCGTAATGAAACCGGCGCCTTCGGCGCCGGTGTGTCTGCGGGATCAGCCGCGCTGGTTGAGCTTGCTGTTACGGATGCCGTAGCCGAAATAGATGAACAGGCCCAGCACGGTCCAGCCGACGAACAGGTGCCAATGCACCACGAAAGCCTGCATGAACAGCGCCAGACAGGCCAGCGCGCCCAGCGGGCAGATCAACCATGCCGCCGGTACCCGGAACGGACGCACGATGTCCGGCTTGGTCCGGCGCAGGACCAGCACGCCGATACAGACCGTGGCGAAGGCCAGCAGGGTACCCATCGACACCAGCTCGCCGAGCACGTTCAGCGGGACCAGACCTGCGAGGGCTGCTGCAAGCACGCCTACCACCAGCGTGCTGACATACGGGGTGCGGAAACGCGGGTGGACCTTGCCGAACATCTTCGGCAGCAGGCCATCGCGCGAGATGGTGTAGGCGATGCGGGACTGACCCATCATCATCACCAGTACCACCGAAGACAGGCCGGCGATGGCGCCGATCTCGACGGCGGTCTTGAGCCAGGCCAGGTTCGGGTAGGCCTCGAGCGCGGTCGCTACAGGCTTGTCCGTGCCCAGCAGGTTATACGGCAGCATGCCGGTCAGCACCGCACAGACAACGATGTAGACCAGCGTGCAGATGGCCAGCGAACCAAGCAGGCCGATCGGCATGTTCTTCTGCGGGTCCTTGGTCTCACCGGCGGCGGTGGAGACCGCATCGAAGCCAATGTAGGCGAAGAACACGATGGTCGCGGCACGGAACACGCCGCTCCAGCCGAACTCGCCGAAAGTGCCGGTGTTGTCGGGGATGAAGGGCTGCCAGTTGGCCGGGTCGATGTAATGGATGCCGAAGCCGATGAACAGGCAGATCACCGTGACCTTGATTGCCACGATCACTGCATTGACGAACGTGGACTGGGTGACGCCGACGTAGAGCAGGCCGGTAATTGCTGCCACGATCATCACCGCCGGCAGGTTGAACAGCTTGCCCGAACTGGTGAATTCGCTGCCGGTCCAGGCCAGTGGCGCTGCCGTTAGCGCGTCAGGGAAGGGTATATGCAGCGTGGTGCTGATGAAGCTGATCAGGTACGCCGACCAGCCAACCGCGACCGAGGCCGATGCGAACAGGTACTCCAGTACCAGGCACCAGCCGATGAACCACGCCATGCCTTCACCCAGCGTGGCGTACGAATAGGAGTAGGCGCTGCCGGATACCGGCATCATTGCCGCGAACTCTGCGTAGCACAGGCCGGCCAGGGCACAGGCGATGCCCGCGAACACGAAGGACAGCATCACCGCCGGACCGGCGTGGTTGGCCGCGGCCTGGCCGGTCAGCACGAAGATGCCAGCGCCGATCACGGCGCCGATACCCAGCAGGATCAGGTGCTTGGCCGTGAGGGTACGCTTCAGCGTGGCTTCGCCTTGCAGGCTGCCTTCGATCGGCTCACCGGCATCGACATGTGCGGCCGGTTCTACCGGTTTTACCCTCAACAGAGTTTTAAGCATTGCGCTGGTTCCCAAGCTGTTTAGTGGCCCGCATGCGATTGCACCGGGGCCGTCGTGTTGTCCGGCAAGCTGAACGGTCGGCAACCACGCTACCTTGCCAAACGTAGCGAAACTCGACAAGCGCAACTGCAACATCGGCAGCGATAATGACCGCCGGATCCAAACAATGGGATGTGCTTGCAGTCATGGGTGTAGCGGATCAGCGGTTGCGGCAGGCGCTTGAAGACTACGCAAGGGCCCATCTTGAGCACGAGGGGACAGCGCGGGAATTCCTGACCCTGCTGGATGAGGGGGGGATCGATCCATTTACCCGCGAGCGTCTGCAAGGGCATTTCACTGGCAGTGCATGGCTGGTGAGCGCCGATGGCCAGCGCGCGCTGCTTACCCACCATCGCAAACTGCAGCGCTGGCTACAGTTGGGTGGACATGCCGATGGCGACCACGACCTGGCAGCGGTTGCGCTGCGCGAAGCCGAGGAGGAATCGGGCCTGTCGGGCTTGAGCCTGGTTTCGAGCGCTATCTTCGACCTGGACCGGCATTGGATTCCCGAGCGAAAAGAGGTGCCAGGGCATTGGCACTACGACGTGCGCTATGTGGTTGTCGCCGGGGACAATGAGCAGTTTGTCGTCAGCGAAGAATCGTTGGAGTTGGCCTGGCGGCCGGTAGCTGAGATCGCCTGCGACCAGGATGAGTCCATGCGGCGGATGGCAAGCCGTTGGCTGCGGAGGCCGATGGGGTCGGCAGGGACGGTGTAAGCGGCGAAGCAGAGCGCGTCAGATCGCTGCCGGGGTTGGGGCCGCTGGTAGCGCACGTCGGTAGAGCCGGGCCATGCTCGACTGGGTGCTACCGGGTAAGCCTCTGCCGAGCATGGCTCGGCACTACAGGTCCCTCCCATTCGCGCAGCGGAGGGGAGGTTGGCTTCTGCTGCTGTGGCGTCCTGGGTAAGGCCATTGCGGAGCATGGATCGGCACTACATGGTGCTGCGGTGCGCAGCCATCTGACCCCTCTCCCGCCTGCGGGGTGAGAGGGACGGCTTATGATCCATTGGCCCGCTGCCCATCGAACGCCCTTGCGCCAGCGCACGGGCCGGGGCGCGGGCTGAGGGCGGCTTCATCAATACAGAATGCGGGTGCGCAGGGTGCCCTGGATCCCGGCCAACTCTTCGCGGATGGCCGTGGCCTGTTCTTCGCTGGCGGTGATGTCGATCACCACATAACCGACCTTGGGGTCGGTGCGCAGGAACTGGCCGTCGATGTTGAGGTTGTGGCGCGAGAAGATCTCGTTGATCTTGGACAGCACGCCAGGCACGTTGCGGTGGATGTGGAGCAGGCGCAGGCTCTGCTCGTGCTCGGGCAGGGTTACTTCCGGGAAGTTGACGGCCGACAGGGTCGAGCCGTTGTCGCTGTAACGCACCAGCTTGGCCGCCACTTCCACGCCGATGTTCTCCTGCGCTTCCAGCGTGGAGCCGCCGACGTGCGGGGTCAGGATCACGTTGTCATGCGCGGTCAATGGGGATTCGAACAGGTCGCCATTGCCCTTGGGCTCGACCGGGAACACGTCCACCGCCGCGCCGCCGAGGTGGCCCGAGGCCAATGCTGCGTCCAATGCGTCGATATCGACCACGGTGCCGCGCGCTGCATTGATCAGGTGTGCGCCCTGCTTCATCTTGCCCAACTGCTCGGCGCCCATCATCCATTGCGTGGAGGCGTTCTCGGGCACATGCAGGGTAACCACGTCCGAACGCTTCAGCAGATCGTCCAGGCTGATCGCCGGATGCGCATTGCCCAGCGACAGCTTGGTCTCGATGTCGTGGAAGATCACGTGCATGCCCAAGGCCTCCGCCAGCACGCCAACCTGGGTGCCGATATGGCCGTAACCGATGATGCCCAGGGTCTTGCCGCGCACTTCATGACTGCCGGTAGCCGACTTGGACCAGCCGCCGCGGTGGCATTCAGCATTCTTCTGCGGGATGCCGCGGGTCAACATGATCGCCTCGGCGATCACCAGCTCGGCGACCGAGCGGGTGTTGGAATAGGGCGCGTTGAACACCGGGATGCCAGCCAGCTCGGCCGCTTCGAGGTCAACCTGGTTGGTGCCGATGCAGAAGCAGCCGACCGCGATCAGGCGCTTGGCGTGGGCCAACACATCGGCGCTGAGGTGGGTGCGCGAACGGATGCCGACGATGTGGGCTTCGGCGATGCGCGCCTTCAGTTCTTCCTCGGGCAGGGACTTGCTGTGCAGCTCGATCTGCGAGTACCCGGCGGCCTTGAAGACGTCCACGGCGGTCTGGCTGACCCCCTCAAGCAACAAAACGCGGATGTCCTGCTTCGGGAACGAGGTCTTCTTGGGCGACATGTCGTGGACGGCGGTGGCGATGGGTAGGTCGCCAACTATGCCAGATCGGCACCTGCATTTGTGCGCTGCGCAACGCGGCAAGGCCTTGATGGAAAAAGGTTTCAGATGAAATCCCTGGCGTTGTTTTGAGGCTTGCGATGTCACTGGACGGCGCGCCATCCGGCTGTCACGCTTGGCGGCTTTCACGCCGCTGAAACACCGCCATGACCGACCCGCGCCTGGAATCCCTGTTGCAGTCCTGCCCCGACCTGCGTCTGAAGACCGAGGCTGGCGATCTGGAGCATTACGGCCGCGACTGGACCCGGCGCTGGGCGCCAGCACCGCTGGCGATTGCCCTGCCGGGAAGTGTCGAGGAGGTGCAGGCGGTGGTCCGCTGGGCCAATGAGCACAAGGTCGCCGTGGTGCCGTCGGGTGGCCGCACCGGCCTGTCCGGCGGTGCAGTCGCGGCCAATGGCGAACTGGTGCTGAGCCTGGAGCGCATGAACAAACCGCTGAGCTTCGATGCGGTCGATCGCACCTTGGTCGTTCAGGCCGGTATGCCATTGGAAGCGGTGCACAACACCGCCAGGGAACAAGGGTTGATCTACCCGGTGGATTTCGCTGCGCGCGGCTCCTGTTCGATTGGCGGAAACATCGCCACCAATGCTGGCGGCATCCGCGTGATCCGCTATGGCAATACCCGCGAGTGGATCGCCGGGCTCAAGGTGGTGGCCGGCAATGGCGAGCTGCTTGAGCTGAACAAGGGCCTGATCAAGAACTCCAGTGGTTACGACTTCCGCCAGCTGATGATCGGCTCCGAAGGCACGCTTGGCATCGTGGTCGAAGCCACGCTGAAACTGACTGACCCGCCGCCGACTACCAATGTGATGGTGTTGGCGCTGCCGTCGTTCGAAGTGTTGATGCAGGTGTTCTCCGCCTTCCGTGAGCGCCTGCAACTGGAAGCCTTCGAGTTCTTCACCGACCTGGCGGTCAAGCATGTCACTGCACACGGTGCGCAATATCCGTTCGAAGAGATTCATCCCTATTACGTGGTGACTGAATACGCTTCGGCTGATGAGGCCGGTGAAGCCGCAGCGCTGGCGGCTTTCGAGCACTGCATGGAACAGGGCTGGGTGTTGGATGGCGTGATCAGCACCAGTGACGCGCAGGCGCAGCAGTTGTGGCGACTGCGCGAAGGCATCACCGAGTCGGTCGCGCGCTACAAGCCCTACAAGAACGACGTATCGGTGCGGATCTCGGCAATGCCGGCGTTCCTGGCCGAAACCCAGGCGCTGATCAATGGTGCCTATCCGCACTTCGAGGTTGTCTGGTTCGGCCACATCGGCGACGGCAACCTGCACATCAATGTGCTCAAGCCCGACGACACCAGTGATGCCGAGTTCCTGGGCCAGTGCGAGCACGTGACCAAGCTGCTGGCGCAGGTGCTGCATCGCTTTGATGGCAGCATTTCGGCTGAACACGGTATCGGCCTGGTCAAGAAGGCGTATCTGGCCAGCACCCGCAGTGACGCCGAAGTCGCATTGATGCGTGGGGTCAAGCGCGTGTTCGATCCGAATGGGCTGCTGAATCCGGGCAAGGTGTTCGACCTGTAGCGCCAAGCTCGGTACTCTTTGCGTCCTTGCTTACCTGATGTCGACCTGCCGATGATCCGCCCGATCCTGTTCTGCGCCTCGCTTGCCCTGCCGATGTCGCTGTTTGCTTCCAGCTTTGCCGGCACGTCCGCCGGTTCCGCCACCGGCGCCTCGTCCAATTCCTCGGGCAGTTCGTCCGGCGATGACAAGGTGCTGCTGGATGCGCGCGAAGATGCGGCCAGTTTCGTGGCCAGCGATGGCGCCATCCGTGGCGCGTGGCTGGAAGCGGCCTTCATCCAGCTGCGCGAACGCGATGCGCTCGCCCGCGAGGCCAGTGACATGGCCCTTGCCCGGAAGATCCTGGCGCTGTGACCGGCCGTCGCCAGCCACCGCAGTGGCGGTGGCTGGCACTGCTCTTGTTGGTTTTTGTATTGGCTGCGGCAGATGCCGCGGCACAGACGCAGCTGCAGGTTTCGATCGCCCGGCAAGGTCTGGATGATGAGGCGCTGCGGGCCAGCCGACAGCTTGTCGACGATGTACTTGCCAGGTTGCCGGCGCAGATGCGCGGCGGCGGCGCAATGCAGCTGCAGTTGCATTGGCGCGACGACCTGCCGGTACATGTGCAGGGACGCGCGCGCGGACGCACGCTGGCATTGGACCGGTCATTGCTTGCGCCCCTTTTTGACCGCGACAACAGCGTCGCTTGGCAGCGTGCGCGTGCTGCGCTGATCCATGAGATCGCGCACGCGCTGGATCGCTCGGCGCAAGGTGGTTGGTCGGCACAGCCGCGCTTCCGCGACCTCGCCGGCTGGCAGCAGCGTCCGCTGTTGCCGGGCCGTGGCCGCAACCGCAACCATCTGCGCAGCCCTGACCGTTATGAGCTGCACAGTCCGGCGGAATTCTTCGCGGTGAACCTGGAGCATTACCTGCTCGATGCGGATTACCGCTGCCGCCGGCCGGCCCTGCACGATTGGCTGCAATCGCAGTTGGGGCAGGGCGAGGGTGCCGCGCACGACGACTGCGATCCTTCGTTGCCGTTCATGCAGGCCGGTGAACGCGAAGGTGACAGTACGCTGGTGGGATTGGACCCGGCGCGCGTCTACCAGGTGGATTACCTTCTGGCCGAAGGCAATGACAGGATCATGAGCCGCTGGGGCCACAGCATGCTGCGGCTGGTGGTGTGCGCTCCGGGACGGGCGCCAGGGCCTGCCTGCCGGATGGACCTGCAATACCACCTGGTGCTGTCGTTCCGTGCATTCGTCGGTGATGTGCAGATCTCCAGCCTGCGCGGCCTGAGCGGCTCCTATCCTTCGCGCCTGTTCGTACTGCCGCTGAACCAGGTGGTGGACGAATACACCAAGGTCGAACTGCGGCCGCTGTCCTCGGTACCGCTGGGCCTGCAGCGCGCGGAGATCGAGGCCCTGCTGCAACAAGCCGCGCAATTGCATTGGAGCTACGACGGGCGCTATTTCTTCATCAGCAACAACTGCGCGGTGGAGACCTGGAAACTACTGCACGACGGCGTACCACGGCTGGCTGGGCAGCCGTTGGCATCCATCACCCCGACCGGGCTGGCACGACGACTTCGCCGCCAGCAGTTGTTGGAGCCGGTCCCGGAGCAAGGTGCCGATGCGGTGAGGCTGGGTTATTACTTCGAGTCGGCGGCATCGCACCATGCGTTGGTATTCGATGGCGTCCGGCAGACGCTGGGATTGCCTGCCGGCGACGTCGAGCAATGGTTGGGGTTGCCTGCAGCGCAGCGGCGACCATGGATGCAGCAGGCCGGCGGTAAGCAGCTTGCGGCCTTGTTGTTGCTTGAGCAGGCTGCATGGCGCAGGCAGGAGCTGCTGGCCCGCGATGTACTCAAGCGGCGCCTGCTGGCGGGCAACGGCGCGGCTGCCGAACTGGCGCAGTTCAACGCCTTGATGGAGCGCGCTGGTGCCTTGGTTGCGCCGGGCAGCCTGCCGCTGGCCGGTTACGGCTTGCCTTCAGCGGCGGAGCGGCTGGCACTGCAGTCGCAGATCGCCCAAGGCGAGGGTGTCGCCGCTGAACAGTGGCAGGCACTGCGTCGGGCGGCCCTCGCACTGCTGTCCAGCGCCCAGCGGCAGGAGCTGGATGGCGTGGTCTCGAACCTTGACCTGCTGCGCCAGCAGCTGCGGATGCGGTACGGTGCGGAGCAAGAGGAGGTTGCACGTCCTTGAGTTGGCGTCGCTGGTTGTGTCCAGGAGGTATCGGTTGACTACGATGGAAGATCCATACATGGCAGATGCCGGAAAGACGTTGGGCGAGGGGGTGTTGGGGCTGCGCTCCTGCGCGATCCTGGAACTGGACGGCGAGGGCCGGGTGCTGGCCTGCAATGCGGGGGTCGAGGCGATATTCGGCTATACCGCTGCAGAGCTGTGCGGCCGCGGGTTTTCCTGCCTGTTCAGCGCCGCTGATGCTGGGCGCGGTACCGATAGGCAGGCGCTGGCACGTGCGCTGGACAATCATGTCGAGCAGTTGGGCCTGCCGATGGTGCGCAAGGATGGCAGTCGCTTCCGCGCGGCATTGATTCTGGAGCAGGTCGACGGCAGCCCACAGCCGCGGGTACTGGTTGTGGTTCGCGACATCACCGATTTCTTCCAGACCCAGAAGCGCGTACGCGAGGCGCAGGAGATCGCGCTGCGGGCGCAACGGCTGGATGCGGTGGGCAAACTGACGTTGGGCCTGTCGCATGACTTCAACAATCTACTGTCGGTGATAGCCAACAGCCTGGACATGCTTTCGGCCCGCCGTACCGGCGATGAAAGCGCCCGCCGCATCCTTGACATCGCGCACCGGGCGGTCGAGCAGGGCACGCAGCTCACCCGCCAGATGCTGGCGTTCGGCCGTGGTCAGACGCTGGTGCCGCAGGTCAGCCGCACACATGACCTGGTGTATGGGTCACTGGAGCTTTATCGCCGCGTATGTGGCCAGACCATCCAGCTTGCGGTCGATGTGGAAAGTGACCTGCCGCCGATCGCGGTGGACGTGGGCCAATTGGAAGCGGCTCTTCTCAACCTGCTCAGCAACAGCCGTGACGCCATGCACGGTGTCGGCAGGGTCGTGCTGGAGGCAAGACGAGAACTGCTGCTGGTACCCAATGGCAACGGCGAAGAGGCGGAATTCGTACGCATCACCGTGGGCGACAGTGGCCCGGGGATCCAGCCGGAGATCAAGGAGAGCGTGTTCGAGCCGTTCTTCACCACCAAGGGCGTGGGGGATGGCAGCGGCTTGGGCTTGAGTCAGGTGTATGGGTTTGCCGCACAATCCGGCGGCACCGCGACCATTGCCACATCCAGTCTTGGTGGTGCGGCGATCTCGCTGTACTTCCCGGCGGTACAGTCCGCCGCATGACGTCCAGCGGGCGCCCAGGCGCCCGCTGGACGGTCAATCAATCGGCGCGGCCGCCGAACTCACCGGTGGTGGTGTTCACCAGGATGCGCTCGCCGTTGACGATGTACTCCGGCACCATGATTTCCAGGCCGGTGTTGAGCTTGGCCGGCTTCGGGCGCTTGGTGGCGGTGCCGCCCTTCAGTTCCGGCGGGGTCTCGACCACTTCCAGGGTGACGTGCTGCGGCAGCTGGATCGCCACCGGCTGGTCATCGATCACCTGCACGAAGATGCCGTTCAGGCCTTCGGTGATGTAGCCGGCGTCGTCGCCGATCACGTCCGCATCCAGCGTGTACGGGGTGTAGTCCTCATCATCCATGAACACGAAGGCATCGCCGTCCATGTAGGAGAAGGTGGACTGGCGGCGCAGCAGTTCGACTTCCGGCAGGTTGTCATCGGCATCGAAGCTGGCATCGAGCTTGTTGCCACCCGGCACGCTGTACATGATGAAGCGGAAGCGGACGTTGCCGCCGCGGCCCTGCGGCGAGCTACGCTCGATGTCGCGGATCTGGTAGACGCCGTTGTTGTACTCGACGACGTTGCCTTTCTTGATGTCGTTGGCTTTCATGGGGTGAGCGTTGGGATTGGGGAATCGGGAATGGAGATTCGTAAAACCAGAAGCGGGCACCAAGGCCGGCTGGGTGGCACGCTGGCCCATCCCCAATCCCGTATCCCCAATCCCCGCTTCACAGTCACTTCGGCGCCAGACGTACCGCGCCGTCGAGGCGAATAGTCTCACCGTTGAGGTAGGTATTGCCAATGATGTGGCCGACCAGGCTGGCGAAATCCGCAGGCAGGCCCAGTCGCGACGGGAATGGGATGGAGGCGGCCAGCGACTCCTGCACGTTCTGCGGCATGCCGTCGACCATCGGGGTCCAGAACACGCCCGGGGCGATGGTCAACACGCGGATGCCGAAACGCGACAGCTCGCGTGCCATCGGCAAGGTCATGCCGACCACGCCACCCTTGGAAGCGGAATACGCGGCCTGGCCGATCTGGCCTTCATAGGCGGCCACCGAGGCGGTGTTGATGATCACCCCGCGCTCGCCGTCGTCGTTGGCTTCGTTGTGCTGCATCAGGTCGGCGGCAGCCTTGGCGACGTTGAAGCTGCCGACCAGGTTGACCATGACCGTGGACTGGAAATTGGCCAACGGCATTGGTGCTTCGCGGCCCAGTACACGGCCGGCGCCAAGGATGCCGGCACAGTTCATCACCACGTTCAGCCCACCCAGGAACTCGCGCGCGCTGGACAGGTTGGCGGCAACCCCGGCTTCGTCGGTCACATTGGTGCTGAAGTAGCGGGCATTGTCGGCGCCCAGCTCGGCAACCGCCGCGGCGCCCTTTTCGTCATTGAGGTCGAACAGGGCAACCTTGCCGCCTTGGGCGACCAGATACTGGGCGACGCCGAGGCCAAGGCCGGAAACGCCGCCAGTAATGACGGCACGAACGGAAGACAGCTGCATTGGGACAATTCCGCTGAAATGAACCGCCGATTCTAGCCGATGGCACCGCGCCAACGAACGAGCGGGCGACGCTAGCCCAGGCGCCGCGCGAAATCGTCGGCGGACAGCCCCGGCGCAAACAGGAAACCCTGGCCGACCGGCACGCCCAGTCCCAGCAGGAAGTTGCGTTGTGCCTCCGATTCGATGCCCTCGGCGACCAGGCCCAGGCCCAGGCTGCGGGCAATGCCGCAGACGGCCTCACACACAGCCACGTCGGAGGGATTGTCAGGCACGCCGCTGATGAACAGCTGGCTGAGTTTGAGCCCGTGGATCGGCAGGGTCCGCAGGTAGTTCAATGCGCTGTAGCCTTCGCCGAAATCGTCGATGGTCAGCATCACGCCCATCTCGCGCAGCTCGGCGAAGGTGCGCAGGGTGGCGGGGGCGTCCTCGATCAGCACCCGCTCGGTGAACTCCAGTTCCAGGGCCTGACCGGGCAGGCCGAACTCGGCCAGCACGTCGCGGACCTGGCGCGCCAGGCGGTCGCCACTGAACTGGCGGTAGGAGACGTTGATGGCGATGCGCACCAGCCCAAGGCCCTGGTCCTGCCATTCGCGGACCTGGCGACAGGCCTGGTGCAGCACCCATTCGCCGATCCGGACGATGTCGCCGGTGTTCTCCGCATGGCTGATGAAGATGTCCGGGCGCAGCTCCCCCAGTTGGCGGTCGCGCCACCGGATCAAGGCTTCGCAGGCCAGCGTCCTGCCACTGCGCAGGTCGACCTGGGGCTGGAAAACCAGGCGGAATTCGTCACGTTCCAGCGCCTTGCGCAGACGGCGTTCGATCTGCAGGCGGTCACGCTGGCGGCGCGCCAGTTCCGGTGAAAACACCTGCCAGCCATTGCGTTCGCGGCGCTTGCACTCGTACATGGCCAGGTCGGCGTTCTGGATCAGCTGCTGTGGGCGCAGGCCGTCGCGTGGTGCGCGGGCGATGCCGATGCTGGTGGTGACCGGGAATTCGTCCTTGCCGAAGTGGAAAGGACGTACGAACGCCTGGGTGATGGCCTGCGCCAGCTGTTCGGGGCGGTCCGGCAGTTCACGGGCATCACAGGTCACCACGAACTCATCGCCCCCGAAACGGGCCAGCAGCCCTTCGGTGCCAATGGCGTCGCTGATGCGCCGGGTGGCCTCGATCAGCAACTGGTCGCCGGCGTTGTGGCCAAGCACGTCGTTGACCGTCTTGAAACGGTCCAGGTCGATGTAAAGAACCGCCACCTCGGCATGCGAAGGATTGGCAAGGCGGGCTTCCAGGTCGGTGAGCGCGGCATCGCGGTTCATGATGCCGGTGAGCGGATCGGTGCGGGCCTGGTTCTTGAGGGTTTCCTCGGCCTGCTTGGGCTCGGTGATGTCCTGCAGGGTGCCGGCGATACGGCTGGAAGCGAGGTCGCCCACCTCCACCTCGCCGATCATGCGGATCCAGAAGCTATGGCCGTCGCCGCGTTGGCCCTGCAGCTCCAGCTCGAAGCCGGTGCGTTGCTCAACCACGCTGTCCAGGGCGGTGCGCAGCTGCGCGCGCGCGCTGGGCGCCAGGCACAACATGAGTTCTTCAAGGTCGGTTGGCGGCTGCGGTTGGCCGAGAATGCGCTGCGCCTCGCCGGTGAGGTAAAGGCGTTGCTGGCTGCGGTCCCATTCCCAGCCACCGATGTGCGCCAGCGACTGGGCGCGGTCGAACAGCGCATGGTCGCGCTTGAGCTCGGTGATGTCGCTGAACAGCGAAAACACGTGGTCGGGCAGGTCGCAGCCGGACGAGAACACCGGCACGGTGGTGATCGAGATCCAGATCATGCGCCCATGTGGGCGGTGGTACAGGCCGACGATGGTGCTGGGGATGATGCGGCCTTCGCGGAACGCACGCGCCACCGGCCATTGTTCACCGCGCAGGCGGCGGCCGCGTTCATCGACGGTGATCCACTCTTCGTTGTCCAGCGGCAGCCGTGCGGCGGTGAGGTTGCCCATGTTGAAGATGCGGTGCGCGGCGGGGTTGGCCGCGAGGATGGTGAAGTTGTGGTCGAACAGCAGCACGCCCTTGTCGATCGACTCCAACAGCAGCCGGTAGCGGGTCTCGGCCTGCCAGCGCCGGCTCAGGTCGCGCGCCACCGCCACGATGCAGTGCTGGCCGTCGTGCTCGAATGCAGCCGAGTGCACCTCCACCGGGAAGCGGCTGCCATCGCCGCGCATGTTGGTGACTTCGACGACATAGGTTTCGCCGCGGTTGAGGGTTTCCCAGACCGGCTCCAGATGGTCCGCCGGCAGGTCCGGGTTGAGCAGTTCAATAGGTTGGCCGACGATTTCCCCGCGGGTGCGTCCGTAGGCCCGCACCCCGGCGCTGTTGACGTCCAATACCGTGCCGGTGGCGCTGAGGATGCTGACCGGGTCGGGTACCGCATCGAACAGCGCGGCATAGCGGCGCTGCGCGGACTGGCGCTCGCTCATTGCCTCGCGCAGGGCGTCGCGGGCGTCGCTCAGCAGTGATTGCAGGTGCAGTGGCAGCGGGTGGTGCAGGGCCTGCTCCAGACCGGCGAGCGCATCCAGATGGGCGGTCGGGTGACCACCGTCATCGGGAGCTGCGCGCTGGCCGGAACCGCTCATGACACCGTGATTGCCTTGGCTGTCTTGCTACCTGTGTGCCGGCCCAGCCGTTCGGCGAGCCAGTTCCCTGTTGCGGCCAATGCCGGCAGATCCACGCCGGTGGCCATCCCCATGCCGTGCAACATATACACCACGTCCTCACTGGCGACGTTACCACTGGCGCCACGGGCGTAGGGGCACCCCCCGGTACCCGCTACCGCCGAATCTACCACGCGTACGCCTTCCTCAAGGCATGCGGCGATGTTTGCCAGTGCCTGGCCATAGGTATCATGGAAATGCACGGCCAGGGCCGACACCGGCAGCTCGGTGCTGACCGCACGCAGCATCGCGCGGGCCTTGTGCGGAGTGCCGACGCCGATCGTGTCGCCCAGCGATATCTCGTAGCAGCCCATGGCATGCAGGCGCACGGCGACGCGGACCACGTCCGCCAGCGGTACTTCGCCCTGGTAAGGGCAGCCCAGCACGGTCGATACGTAGCCACGCACCTTCACCCCATCGGCCTTGGCACGGGCCAGGATCGGCTCGAAGCGCAGCAGCGACTCGTCGATGCCGGCATTGGTATTGGTTCGGTTGAACTGCTCGGATGCAGCGGTGAACACCGCTACTTCCTCCACCCCGACTGCACGTGCGCGCTCGTAGCCCTGTTCATTGGGTACCAGCACCGGGTAAGCAACGCCGGGCTGGCGCTGGATGCCGGTGAACACCTCGGCGGCGTCGGCAAGCTGCGGTACCCACCTGGGGCTGACGAAGCTGGTGGCCTCGATGCTGCGCAGGCCGGTGGCGGACAGGCGATCGATCAAGTGGATCTTGTCGGCAGTGGCGACCTGTTGCTTCTCATTCTGCAGGCCATCACGCGGGCCTACTTCAACGATGCGGACGAACTCACTCATGCTTGTTCCTGTGTCTCGATGGCGGGCTTACTTGGCGGCCCAGCGGGGCGCGCGCTTTTCCAGGAAGGCGTTCAGGCCTTCCTGGCCCTCGTCAGACACACGCAATGCTGCGATCAGCGCGGCATTGGCGCGATCCAGCGTGTCGCGGTCACCGGCGGCCGCGCATACCTCGCGTACCAGTTTCTTGGCCGAGGCCGAGGCTACTGGGCCAGCCTTGGCCAGCAGGCCGAGTTGGGCCTGGACCGCGGCATCGAGCGCATCGGTGGCCACGACCTGATGGACCAGACCGATCTGCAGGGCGGTGGCCGCATCGAAGTGCTCGCCACTGGCAAACCAGCGCCGCGCCTGGCGCGGGCCGATGGCTGCGATGACATAGGGCGAGATCACCGCCGGCAACAGGCCCAGCCGGCTTTCGGTCAAGCCGAAGCGTGCGCCATCGGCGGCGATGGCTATATCACAGCAGGCCACCAAGCCAACACCGCCACCGAAGCTGGCGCCCTGCACGCGGGCGATGGTTGGCTTCGGCAACTCGTCCAAGGTGCGCATCAAGCGCGCCAGCGCCAGCGAATCAATGCGGTTTTCCTCCTGGCTGGCGCTGGCCATGGCTCGCATCCACTGCAGGTCCGCGCCCGCCGAAAACGATGCCCCGTTGCCGGTCAGAACCACAGCGCGGACCTCGGGGTCATGGCCGACGGTGTCCAGGGCCTCGGTCAATGTCTTGATCAAGCCGGCATCGAAAGCGTTGTGCAGCTCCGGCCGGTTCAGTGACAGGGTGGCGATGCCGTCCTGGTGGTTCACTTGCAACGCATCGCTCATCGGGAATGCCTGTCTGGAGGTGATCCGGCAGATGATTGGTGGCCCTTGCTGGCTTTGACAAGTGCGAAACCGGGCTGACCCGCCACGGTTACCCGGGAACGCTTGCCGGGCAACGGTTTCAGTTGTTACTTGAATTTCGGCGGAAACCGCGGCGAACGCGCTGAAGTGGCCGGTTTGCGAAAGGGAGGGCAAGGGATGCCAGCTAAGATGGCAGAATTTCCCGGGAGCTTCTGCCATGTCCGTCGTGCTTTATGGGTCGCAAAGTACTGCTTCGCTGGTCGTGCATTGGCTGCTGATCGAACTGGGCATCCCGCATGAGCTGCATCAGCTGGATTTTGAGCAAGGTCAGCAGAAGTCCGCGCAATACCTGGCGCTGAACCCGGCTGGCCGGGTGCCGACGCTGGTGATCGATGGCCAGGTGCTGACCGAATCTGCGGCCATCGCCATGCATCTTGCCGATCTGCACCCGCAGGCCCGGTTGGCGCCAGCACCGGGCTCGCCTGCGCGCGGCGACTATTACCGCTGGATGTGCTTCTGCGTCTACACCTTGATGCCGGCTTACCGAGGGTGGTTCTACCCGCAGGAGCCCGCTGGCGCGGAAAACGCCGATGCCGCGAAGGAATGCGCGCGCCTGCAGCTGGAGGTGGCCTGGCAGCAGATGGCCGGGCACCTGGCCGCCCACGGGCCTTACGTACTCGGGGCGACGCCCTGCGCCGTGGATTTCGTGCTGACCATGCTGATGCGCTGGAGCCGCAACATGCCGCGGCCAAGTGACAGCTGGCAGGAACTGGCTGCCCATGCGGCACTGATGAAGGCAAGGCCGGCGTTCGCCGAGGTTTACCGCCGCGAAGGCATCACCGATTGGTGTTGACGGAGCAGGTCTGATCCACGCGCTGCGGTTGCTTGCGGTCAGTCGACGTAATCCTCGTACTTGCGGCCGCCCTGGAATGGCATCAGGTGTTGCTTGAGGATGCCGTTGGGCACGGTCTCCAGCTTCATCACGCCATATTCCTGCGGCCACTGCGACTGGTCGGGCGGCAGTTTGAACGTGCCCATCAACATATCGACCAAGGGCAGGTGGATGGCGTAATTGACGTCGATGTACTCCTTCTGCCTGGCATGGTGCCAATGGTGGTAGCGCGGCAGCACCAGCAGGTATTCGAGCCAGCCGAAGCGCACGCCCAGGTTGGCGTGGGCCAGCACCGCCTGCAGGCCGACCAGGATCACATAGGCATTCACCGCTGGCGTGGAAAAGCCAAGGATCAGCAGCGGCAGCAGCACCGCGCTGCGGGTCATGACGATCTCGATCACATGGATGCGCGAGCCGGCCAACCAGTCCATGTGCCTGCTGGAATGGTGCACGGCATGGAAACGCCAGAGCCAGGGGATGTTGTGGTATGCCCGGTGCAGCAGCGCCTGGGCCATGTCGGCGACGAATACCGCGATCAGGAACTGTGCCCACACCGGCAATGACTGGATGGCCGATTTCACCGCTGGGAAAGCGGCCAGCCCGGCAATGGTCGAAGTCGAGGCAGTCACCAGGATAAGGATGAACTGCACCAGCACATGGCTCATGAAAAAGTACGCCACATCAGTGCGCCAGCCGGGCCGCAGCGGCGACAACACGCGCTTGCCCAGGTAGCGTTCCATCGGCACGAATACCAGCGCCGAGAAGAACAGCGACAGCACGAACCAGTCCAGGCCCAACGAGTACGGCGTGTGGCCGATGGCATCGAACTGCACGTTGGTACCGCCCAGCAGTACGGCCAAGGTGGCGCTGCCCACGCCAAGGGTGGCGATGCGCTTGTTGCGGTCCCGCAGGATCGCCAGCGTGCCCATGAAGAAGGCGGCGGCAAGCCCGATCAGCAGGACGTGGCGGGCGAACTGCTCGTTGTAGACCGCGCGGAACTCGCGGCTGGTCAGCAGCTCCGGGAAATGGAAGCACGCCACCGCCATCAGGCTCAGCAGCCCCAGCATCGCGGAGCCATAGGCAAAGAAGGAGCGGTGTGTGCGCTGCATGCAAGGGACTTCCTGTCGGTGTGGGCTGATTCTGCCCGCGGTCGGGCTGCTGCGGAAGGGGCGGGCCCGGCTTCACGTCGGCTGCGCAGGCGCGCGGGTAGCGTTGCAGCGTGGGCGATGCAGCGCCCGGTTCGCCGACAGGAGGCTGTGATGACCATGCTGAGTGTGCCGGTATCGGCCGAAGACCACCTCCAGGGCGACCTTGGGGCGCCCGTGGTGCTGGTCGAATACGCCGACTATCAATGTCCGTACTGCGGCGAGGCGTTTTCGCTGGTACAGCGTCTGCAGCAGCGCTTCGGCGATGCGTTGTGCGTGGTGTTCCGCAACTTCCCGCTGGTGCAGTCGCATCCGCAGGCGCTGCCGGCCGCCATCACCGCCGAATATGCAGCGAGCCATGGCCGGTTCTGGGAGGCCCATGACGCGCTGTTCCGAAACCAGCAGCAGTTGGGGGAACTGGTTTACCGTGAGTTGATGCGCGAGCTCGGTCTGCCGGAGGACGGCCTGGCGGCGGCAATGGATGACGCAGCCCACGTCCAACGGATCCAGCGTGATGTTGAAAGCGGCATGCGCAGTGGCGTGAGCGGAACCCCCACCTTCTTCATCAACGGCCGCATGTTCCAACCGCTGCGAAACATCGATGAACTCTACGAAGCCATCGCCGAGGAAGTGGGGACGCACAACCTGTAGGCACACCAGCTGCGGGCTGGGGCAGGTTTTGCTGCAGGGCTGGCGATGCGGGAGAGGTCGAGGCACCGACCTCTCCGGTGGCCGTGCCGTTGCTGCGGCAGGGGCTGGAGCAAACGGGCGGTGCAGCGTCAGCCGATCAAGGCCAGCACTGTTTCCGGTGGCCGGCACAGGGCGGTGCCTTTACTGGTACGTACGATCGGACGGTTGATCAGGGCCGGGTGCGCGACCATGGCGGCGATCAGGGCATCGTCGTCGTCCAGCTTGGCAGCAAGGTCGAGTTCGCCGTAAGCAGCCTCCTTGCTGCGCAGCAGATCCCGTGCCGGCATGTTCATTTGCTTCAGCAAGCCGCCCAGCTCGGCCGCTGAAGGCGGCGTATCCAGGTAATTGATGATCTCAACCTCGATACCGGCTTCCTGCAGCAGGGCCAGCGCGCCGCGTGAGTTGGAACAGCGGCTGTTGTGCCAGATGGTTGCGTTCATTGATTCAGAACCATTCCAGCAGCGACACGCCCACGCCGATGTAGGTCGCGCGGTGGTTGTAGTCGATCATGCTTTCGCCGTAGCCATCGAACACCTGTACATGGCCGCGCAGCAGGTTGTTGATCGGGAAGCCGTAATCCACCTGCAGCGAGCCATGCGAGCGGTCGCCGCTACGCAGTGAATGGCGCCCGGTCAATGCCAGCTCATGGCCGTTGCGGTTGTAGACCAGGGTGGCGTCGCCGCGGCCCAGGTAATCCTCGATGTCCGGGTTGTTGTCATCGCGGCGGCCTTCGGGGATGCGGTACCACGGGCGCAGCATGATGGCCCAGTTCTCACGGTCCAGGCCGATATTGGCCACCACGCGGTTCCAACTGCGCGACAGCGGATCGCTGCGGCCATTGGACTGGTGGTTGAGACTGATGCCGGTCATGCGGCCATTCCAGCCGAACAGCGAATAGCCGTTGCGGAAGGTCAGCATCACTTCCGGTTCGTAGTTGGTTTCGCGGAACGGACGTGACAGTTCGCTGTTATAGGCCTGCCAGCGCGAGCTCTGGGTGTAGCCCACCCAGATGTCGCCGTTGTCGCCGAACAGGTTCTCGGTGACTTTGGTCTTGAAGCTGAGCTGGAACTTCAGTTCGGTGCTTTCCAGTTCCTCGGCCTCGCTCACCGTGTTGTTGGGGTTGGGCGAATGCGGCATCGTGTTCGGCTTGCTGCTCCAGAATGCCGGCAGCAGGTAGACCGGCTTGTAGGCGCGTAGCTGGAACAGGCCGAGCTTGGAATCCTTGGCCAGCTCCCAGCGGCTGTCCAGCAATGAGCCACGGCCAGCGTTGGCAGCGGCGGCGGCCAGGTCGTCATGCGCGAACAGCTCATTGCGACGCGGATCTTCCTCGTCCAGCTCTTTTGCCGTGGCTTTCGCTTCTTTTCGTGCCTGTTGGGCGATGGCTGCGGCAGCATCGGCTTCGCGGGTGCTGACCGGGCTGTGGCCCAGTGCCTTGTCATAGCAGGCAAGGCGCGCGGCGTCCGAGTCCAGTGCGAAGCAGGCCTGCGGGGATGCCGGGTCGGAAATCGACTCCTGCGCAAGTGCATGGGCGCTGGCGCCGCTCAAGGCGATCAGCAGGGCATGGGAGAGTGTTCGGGTGAGCATGTATTCCGTCCGGTCGCTGCAAGGGTGGCCGGGCCGTGCCAGGGGCAAGGCAACAATGGCGCGTTTGGGGATTGTCGGTGATTGCCCCGTCCAAGGGGAGTCAAGGCGTCTCAGAAGAACCATGCCATCGCGAACACGCCTACCATGGCCATGGCCAGGCCCATCTTGAAGGCGATGCCAAGCACGATGCCCAGCCAGGTGCCGAGGCCAACCTTGGTGGCTTGTCCCAGCTTGCGCCCGTGCAGGTACTCGCCGATCAGGGCGCCGGCGAACGGACCGACGAACAGCCCGATCGGCATGAAGAACAGCCCCACCACCGTGCCAATCGCCGAGCCGAGCAGCGCCAGCTTGCTGGCGCCAACCTTCTGCGCCCCGATCACGGTGGACAGTACGTCGACCACCACCGAGATGATGGTCAGTACCCCCAGCACCACCAATGGCAGCCAGCCAACGCGCTCGAAACCATCGCCCCAGGCAGCTACCAGCAGCCCGGCGAACACCAATGGAACCCCAGGCAGGGCAGGCAGGATGATGCCGGCAATGCCGATCAGCACCAGCAGGGCGCCAACCAGATAGAAGATGAATGAATGGTCCATGTTGACTCTGAAGGGGGTCCAATAGGGGTTGACTTTATCCTGCCTTGCGGTATTGCAATTTGATTTTGCCCGGGTTAAGTTGCAGCCGCTGAGCTTGGCAAGGTCACCGTGAATCGTGGCCTGATGGGTAGATCACATGATTTGCTGCATCGCTGCACCTCGCTTCCTCCTTGCAACCAGCCGCCTTGCGGGGCGTTCCATCTAAACGTAGAAAGCTACAGGGAGTTAGTCGAGATGTCCGATCGCGAAACCGGTACCGTCAAGTGGTTCAACGACGCCAAGGGCTTCGGCTTCATCAGCCGTGAGAATGGTGAAGACGTGTTTGTCCATTTCCGCGCCATCCAGAGCGATGGTTTCAAGAGCCTGAAAGAAGGCCAGCGCGTTACCTTCACCGTCGTGCAGGGCCAGAAGGGCCTGCAGGCCGACGCTGTGCAGCCGGACTGATCGTCCAGCTGCAAGGCAAGAGAAAGGCCCGCGCAAGCGGGCCTTTCTGCATTTTCAGGGAACCTTGCGCCGCCTGGATCAGCGCAGCACGACGCGGCCGTTGACCACGCGCACGTAGGTGTTCTCGCGGATACCGCCAAGGTCACGCTGGTTGACCATGATCACGCGTCCATCGTCCATGCGGACCTGGATGTCGTAAGAGTTGCCGGTGACGTTCTGCTGCACCTTGTTGCCAGCCAATGCACCGGCAGCTGCGCCTGCGACCGCGGCGATGTTCTGGTTGCCCTTGCTGCCGCCGGTCTTGTCGGAAATCTCATGGCCAGCCACGGCACCGACGATGCCGCCGAGGATCGCGCCGGTCGCGGCCGGGGCGGTGCGGCCGGAAGCTACCTGGTCGATGCGGGTGACGATGCCGCAGTCGGCGCAGCGGTTCTGGTTGTAGCCGTTGTTGCCGTAATTGCCATTGCCGTAGTTGCCGCCGGAATTACTGTTGCCATAGCCCGGCGAGGTTGCACAGCCGGCCAGGGCGAGGCTGGCAATGGCGCCTGCAGCGATCAATTGAATCTTCATGGTGTATCTCCTTGCCAGATCGGGGTGGTGGGCATGGCTCATGCCCGGCGTGGGAGATCGTGTCGTTTCACGCGTGAATGGAGGGCCAACCAACTGTGAAGGTCGCGTCGATTTACTTGAAGTCCTGATGGCAGGCCTTGCAGTCACTGCCGATCTTCTGGGCGATGGCGGCCAACGATGCGCAGTCAGCCGGTGGTTTTGCCAAGGCATCGTTCAGCGTTGCGCGGAAGCGGCTTGCGTGCTGCTGGAAGCGCTGGTCGTCGCGCAGCCCGGGGAAGGCGGTCTCCAGGTCGTTGGCTAGCGCGCGCAGGGTCTGCAGGCGGGGCGTGGTGTCGTTGACGCTGCAACGGTTCTGCTTCTGGCTGTCGTCCAACAGTTGTGCCTGCTTGGACATCACCGTCATCAGACTGTCGGGGAAGGGGTCCTGGCGTGCCTGGATGGCGCGCAGCGCCATCACTGAACAGATTGCGCCGATGACGACGCCGGCGATCAGCACGAACAGATAGCGGGAGGCTTGGGACGGCGGGCGCGCCGGGTTTGCGGGGTCGGACATTGCGTTGGCTCCATGGCTACGTGGCAAAGGGACGACTGGTGGCCATTATGCGGCAGCGCTGCGATGGTGCGGCCTGCCGCCGGCGCACTGGCTTGCGGCGGGCTCGCGGCGCTCCCGGGCAGGCCGTAAAATGCGCCGATGAAACAAGAACTGCGTGAGCGCTTTGCCGGCATCGACCGGCTGTATGGAGCTGGATCGATCGTGCACCTGTCCGGGTGCAAGGTGGCGGTTGTCGGCATGGGCGGGGTCGGGTCGTGGGTGGTGGAGGCGCTGGTGCGCTCGGCGGTCGGGCACCTGAGCCTGATCGATGCCGATGACATCTGCGTCTCCAATACCAACCGCCAACTGCCGGCGATGGCTGGCCAGTACGGCCGCAACAAGGCGGTGGCGATGGCCGAGCGCTGTCGTGCGATCAATCCCGACGTCGAGGTTGAAGCGGTGGAGGCTTTCCTCACCGTGTCCAACATGGAGCAGTTGCTGGACCAGGGCTTCGATCTGGTCATCGATGCATGCGACAGCTTCCGGGTGAAGGTCGAAACCATCGCCTGGTGCCGTCGCCGCAAGCTGCCATTGATCACGGTGGGCGCGGCCGGCGGTCGTACCGATCCCAGCCTGGTACGGGTACGTGATGTGTCGCGGACCGAGCATGACGCCATGATGGCCTTGATCCGCAAGAAGCTGCGCAGCGATTTCAATTTCCCCAAGAGTCCGCAGCGCTACTTCGGCGTCCCGGCAGTGTATTCGCTGGAAAACGTGAAGTACCCGCAAGCCGACGGCAGCGTCTGTGGCCTGCGGCCGAATCTTGGCCCGGACGAGGCACTGAAGCTGGATTGCGGCGGCGGACTTGGTGCGGCAACCCACATCACCGGCGCATTCGCGTTCGCGGCCGTAGGCAAGGCACTGGAGTTGCTGTTGAAGAAGCGTCAGCCGACACCGCCTGCATGAACAGCGGAGTGTCGGCGTCGCGCCTCATGCTGTTTCTGCAGGGGCCGGACGCGGCTTGAACAACCGCAGCGCATTGGCCGTGGTCTGTGCTGCGATCTCATCGGCCGGCTGTTGGCGCAGCTCGGCAATGGTGTCGAGGATGCAGCGCAGCCGGGCCGGCTCGTTGCGCTGACCACGAATACCGGCATCCGGTTGGTCCGGAGCGTCGGTTTCCAGCAGCAGGTATTCCAGCGGCATCTGCGCGACCAGCCCGCGCAAGCGGTTGGCGCGGGGATAGGTCAGGGGGCCGCCCAGCCCGATCATGAACCCCAGTTCCCACAGCTGCCGGGCCTGCTCGGGGCTTCCGGAGAAACTGTGTACCACGCCGCGCAGACCGCCCACCCTGCGGATGCGCAGGATCACTTCGTCGACCGCACGGCGCGCATGCACCACCAATGGCAGCTCGAACTCACGTGCAAGTTCGAGCTGTCCCTGGAAGTAGAAACGCTGGCGCTCCGGATCCAGTTCCTCGACGAAGAAATCCAGCCCGCATTCGCCGATCGCAACCGGAGATTCCCGCATGATCCATTCGCGTAGCTGCTGCAGGTGGACTGGCTGGTGCTGGGCCAGGAACATTGGATGCAGGCCGTAGGCCGCATGCAGGCCTGGCGCCAGGCGGCATACCTCGCGCAGCGTTGGCCAGCTTGCCGCGGTTACTGCAGGTACCAGTTGGTCAAGCACTCCGGCGGCGCGGGCGCGGCCGATGACGTCGGCGCGGTCAGTGTCGAACTCCCCCGCGTCGAGGTGGCAGTGACTGTCGAACAGATGCACGTGATCAGCGCTTGCGCGGAAGCGCCGGCGGAACGTCAGCCGGGTCGTTGCGGCGCTTCCAGTTAGCCAGCAGCAAGGTGCCGAGCCCGAACAGGATTTCGTCCACGAACGGGATCGGATCGGGCAGTACCAGCGTGATCAGGAACAGCCCCGCGGTCACTTTGAACAGGGTGGGGTAGCGCAGCTTGCGTGCCCAATCCAGCAGTGGGGTCAGCATCAGGGACATGGCGGATCCTGGAGGAGGGGAACAACAGCGCAGATATTGCGGCGTGCAGGCTGTTTTCGATAGAGAGGCTCGACATATTGTGGCCTCTGTTCAGCTGGCGCATGCTGGAATCGCCCCACAACACAAGCGGGTCAGCCGCAGGAGCCAGTCATGAAGAGCACTACTACCACCGTTCTGGTTGCCGCCGGCGCATTGCTGGTGGGTGGCATCGCTACCGCCGCGTTCATGCAGGGCCGCAATGATGCAACCACGTTGCCGGCCGCCGAGGCGCCGCGCCCTGTGCTGGACAGCACCTTGCAGGCAGACGACGCCCGCCCGGCCGATACGCTGGACGCCGCTGCCGAACCGCAGCTGCAGTTCGCCGATGTGCTCAAGGTCGACCCGGTGACCCAGAAGGAACGCGTTTACGGCACGGTGACCGGCAGCGAAGCCATCCGCGAAACCTCCACCACCAGCACGCCGCATGAAGTCTGCGAGGACGTGGTGGTGCAGGAGCGCCTGCCCGAGCGCGATGGCAATGTCGGCGGTACCGTTGCCGGTGCGGTGATTGGTGGCCTGCTGGGCAACCAGGTCGGCGGTGGCAACGGCAAGAAGGCGGCGACTGCTGCCGGTGCCGTGGCTGGCGGCGTGATCGGCAACCAGGTCGACAAGCGCCACGTCGGTGGTCGCGTGGTCAACCGCACCGAGCGCCAGTGCCATACCGAGCAGCGCACCGCCGAGTCCAGCCGGATCACCGGTTACAACGTCAGCTACCGCAAGCCGGACGGCAGCACCGGCACGATGCGCATGGACAGCCGTCCGGGCGAGCGTGTGTCGTTGGGCAATGCCAACCAGACCATCGGTTACGACGTGACGTACCGCTATGAGGGTGTGGAGAAGACCGTGCGCATGCAGGACAAGCCCGCCAGTGATCGCCTGCCGGTGATCGACGGCCAGTTGGTGACGCAGACCGCGGCAATGGCGCCGGCTGCAAACCGCCAGTAATCCGCGTTGGATGCATCACGCAGGAGAGGGCCGGCGCAAGCCGGCCTTCTCCGTTTGGAGTGAAGTCAGCCTGGCCCGGGCAAGGGCTGCGCCGCCGGGCCTTTTTCTGAGCGTGCCCACGTCCTGCAACGGCCGTTGCCTTGGCATCCCTGGAGCAGGTTTGACCGGCCTGACGGACCAGCGCAAGCTCGCTCTCCCTGCCTGCCCATATCGCCGGAGCCGTCATGAGTGTGTTCGACCTGCGACTGGAAACCGATCGGTTGCTACTGCGCCCGCCCGCGGCCGAGGACTTCGATGCCTTCGCTGCGTTCTGTGCCGATCCGCAGGCCATGCTGCACCTGGGCGGTGTGCAGGCGCCTTCGGTTGCATGGCGCAGCCTGGCGGCATTGACCGGTAGTTGGCAGTTGCTTGGCTATTCCATGTTTTCGGTGATCGAGAAAAGCAGCGGGCGCTGGATTGGCCGGGTCGGGCCTTGGCAGCCGCATGGCTGGCCGGGGACCGAGGTCGGCTGGGGCATCGCCCCGGAATTCTGGGGGCGTGGTTACGCGCCGGAAGCCGCACGTGCCAGCATTGATTGGGCGTTCGATGCGCTGGCGTGGCAGGAGGTCATCCATACCATCGTGCCGGACAACACCAGCTCGGTGGCGGTCGCGCGCAAGTTGGGATCAAGTTTGCTGCGACGGGCCCGGCTGCCGGCACCGGCCGATATCGAGGTGGATGTGTGGGGGCAGTCGCGGCAGACGTGGGTCACGCGCCGCTGAGTCCTCGCTTTTGCTGCGGTCGCAGCTTTACCAATGCACCCGTGATCCGTTCAGATGCATGCTGTCGCCTGCCAATCGGCAGCAGGGAGCGTATCGGTGAGTGTTACGGGTGCTGGGTTGCGGGTGTACGGCATGTCCACGTCGGGCAATTGCCACAAGGTCCGCTTGTTGCTGGAGCAATTGGGCGCGCGCTACGACTGGATCGAGGTGGACAGCGCGCAGGGCCAGACCCGCACCCCGGAATTCCTTGCGCTCAATCCCAACGGTAAAGTGCCGGTGTTGCAACGCGCCGACGGCCGGGTCCTGGCCGAATCCAACGCGATCCTGTTCTGGTTGGCCGAAGGCACGCCGTTTTTGCCCAGCGATGGCTGGCAACGGGCGCAGGCCTTGTCGTGGATGTTCTTCGAGCAATACAGCCACGAGCCGTATATCGCCGTTGCGCGTTTCATCAGTATCTGGACGCCGGCTGACTCACCGCGCCGTGACGAGCTACCGCGGCTGCGTGAGCGCGGCCATGATGCCTTGGCGGTGATGGAGCGGCACCTGCAGGGCAATGCCTGGTTCAGCGGCGCCGATTACGGCATAGCCGACATCGCCCTGTTCGCTTACACCGCGGTCGCCGAAGACGGCGGCATCGGGCTTTCGTCGTATCCGGCGATCCAGCGTTGGTTGCAGGCGGTACAGGCCCAGCCCGGCTTCATGCCGATACTCGCCGGATGACACTTCGCTCTTGATGCTTGATCCCGTCCCGTCACTTGTCTGCTGTGGAGCCTGTCTGCATGTTTGCTCGTGTACCGAATCCAATCCCGGCCCGCATGAAGGGCCTGAACCGCGCCGAGATCTGCGATACCAACTTCATCGACTTCGTCAACGGACTGGGTCAGGGGCCTGATGCGGGGCCGCAGGATGGGGCGCCGGTACTGCCGGGCAGTGCGCTGGACGCCAAGGGCTTCCGCGAAGTGTTCGAGTCGCAGTTGATCAGCCGCCACCTGGATCTGATGGCGCGCGTGTTGCGCGTGCAGAACAAGGTCTTCTACACGATCGGCTCGTCTGGCCACGAGGGCAATGCCATGGTGGCACGGGCGGCGCGGCATACCGATCCGGCGTTCCTGCACTACCGGTCCGGTGGCTTCATGGCCGAGCGTTTCCGCAAGTTGCCGGGCATGGACCCGGTGATGGATTCGGCGTTGTCGTTCGCTGCCAGCAAGGACGACCCTGCCAGTGGTGGCCGGCACAAGGTGTGGGGCAGCAAACCATTGTGGGTGTTGCCGCAGACCTCGACCATCGCCTCGCACCTGCCCAAGGCATTGGGCACGGCCATGGCCATCGAGGCCGGCAAACGACTTGGGCATGGTCTGCCGATCCCGGATGACAGCATCGCCATCTGCTCCTTCGGCGATGCCTCCGCCAACCACGCCACTGCGCAGACCGCGTTCAATGCGGCGGCGTGGAGCAGTTTCCAGAAACTGCCGGCACCGGTGCTGTTCGTCTGCGAGGACAATGGCATCGGCATTTCGGTCAAGACGCCCGAGGGCTGGATCGGCGAGAGCTTCCGCCATCGGCCGGGGCTGGATTACTTCCAGGCGGACGGTCTGGACCTGGCCAATGGTTACGGCGATGTCCAGCGCGCCGTGGAGCATTGCCGGCGCAGTCGTCGGCCCACGTTCCTGCACCTGCGGACCACCCGCTTGATGGGCCATGCCGGCACCGATTTCGAGATCGAATGGCGCGCGCTCGAGGAACTGTGCGCGGTGGAAGCTGGTGATCCCTTGCTGCGCTCGGCGCAGATCGCGGTTGAGTCGGGGCTGATGGACAAGGCTGAAGTTCTGGCCTTGTACGAGCACACCCGCAAGCGCTGTTTCGCCGCTGCCGAGGATGCAGATCGGCGCCCTCGCCTGACCGAACTGCAGGACGTGATGGCGCCACTGGCGCCCTACACGCCGGACAAGGTGCAGGCCGAAGCCGCGCGCGCTGACTACAGCCAGCGGCGCCTGCAGGTGTTCGGTGCCGAATCATCGCTGCCGGAGTGCCAGCCGCCGCGGCACCTGGCCGTGCAGATCAACCAGGCGCTGCACGACCTGTTCGCCAAATACCCGGAAACCCTGCTGTTCGGCGAGGATGTTGCCCAGAAAGGTGGTGTGTACACGGTCACCAAAGGCCTGCAGAAGGCGTTCGGACCGCGCCGGGTGTTCAATACGCTGCTCGATGAAACGATGATCCTGGGCATGGCCCAGGGCTTCGCCAACATGGGCATGTTGCCGGTGCCGGAAATCCAGTACCTGGCCTACCTGCACAACGCCGCTGACCAGGTGCGCGGTGAGGCTTGTTCGTTGCAGTTCTTCTCCAACGATCAGTACCGCAACCCGATGCTGATCCGCATTGCCGGGCTTGGCTACCAGAAAGGCTTCGGCGGCCACTTCCACAATGACAACTCGATCACCGCGATCCGCGACATCCCTGGCTTGGTGGTGGGGTGCCCGACACGTGGTGACGATGCCGCGGCGATGCTGCGGACCCTGGCGGCGCTGGCCAAGGTGGACGGTCGCGTATGTGTGCTGCTGGAGCCGATTGCGCTGTACATGACCAAGGACCTGTATGCGGCAGGCGATGGGCAGTGGCTGTTCCCGTACCCCGCACCCAGCGAAGCGATGCCGCTGGGCGAGGGACGGGTGTACGGCGATGACGGCGATGATCTGCTGGTCATCACCTATGGCAATGGCGTGCCGATGGCACTGCGGGCGGCACGCAGCATCGAGCAGGCGCATGGCTGGAAGGTGAAAGTGCTCGACCTGCGCTGGCTGGTGCCGCTCAACGACGCCTACATCGCGGCACAGGCCCGGTCCGCCAAACGCATCATCGTGCTCGATGAAGGCAGGCACAGCGGCGGGGTGGGCGAGGGCGTGATAACCGCACTGGCCGAGGCTGGCCTGGGTAATGTTCCGATGCGCCGGGTGACGGGTGCCGATACCTATACCCCGTTGGCGGGTGCCGCGCTGCTGGTGCTACCCGGCGATGACGACGTGGTGGCTGCGGCTGCTGAGCTGGCCTGAGCAATGGAGCCTGCAAGCCCTTTCCTCTTGTGCGGGAGGAAAGGGCCGTGGATGTGTTGGATCGCGGGCAACCCAGCCTTCACCTGCCGCGAAGCCCTTTCTGTCTAGCCTGTGGCCATCCCAACGAGCGAGGCCACCATGAGCCATTACAAGATCGCTGTGTTCGTCGGCAGCCTGCGCAAGGAGTCGATCAACCGGCAGCTGGCCAGGGCACTGGAAAAACTGGCCGGCGACCGCGCCACCTTCGAGTACATCCAGATCGGTGACCTGCCGCTGTACAACCAGGACCATGACAGCCAGTTCCCGGCCCAGGGCACACGCATGAAGAACCAGCTGCGCGCGGCGGATGCGGTGCTGTTCGTTACCCCGGAATACAACCGTTCAATCCCCGGCGTGCTCAAGAATGCGATCGACACCGCGTCGCGGCCTTATGGCGACAATGCGTTTGCTGGCAAGCCTGCAGCCGTGATCGGTGCCTCCATCGGCGCCATTGGCAGTGCGCTTGCGCAACAGCATCTGCGCAACGTACTGGTGTTCGTGAACCTGGCGGTGATGGCGCAGCCGGAGGCATTCGTACACTTCCGCGAAGGTCTGGTCGAAGCCGACGGCAGCGTCAGCAATGAGGGCACGGCCAGCTTCCTGCAGGATTTCGTCGACCAGTTCCTGAACTGGGTCGCTGCTCACCAGCACGCCTGAGCGGCCAGCGGCGGCAGGGCATCGCCAGCTTTGCGATAATCAGCACCCGGTTGCCGCAATGGTGCCGGGCGTTGGTGTATGGCCGACAACTGCAAGCGCCGCAAGGGCTTGGGTTTTGAACAGGTTATCCACAGAGTTGTACGTATCCGGGTGGGCATTGCCCACCTACCATGGCTGCACGGCCTTATTGCAGGAATCACGCTTTTCATGTCTGCCCGTACTGGTTTCCGTTCCGACCGCGACCGCGGTGACCGCAACGATCGCTCTGATCGCAGCGAGCAACGTATCGACGCCTTGCGCGTTCCTCCCCATTCGGTGGAAGCCGAACAGGCGGTGCTGGGCGGTTTGATGCTGGCACCAGAGGCCTATGACCGGGTCAACGAGGCGCTGACCGACAAGGATTTCTACCGCCGCGACCACCAGCTGATCTACCGCGCCATCCGCGAGCTGTCCGAACGCGACCGTCCGTTCGATGCGGTGACGCTGGGTGAATGGTTCGAGTCGCAGGGCAAGCTGGACATGGTCGGCGATGGCGCCTACCTGATCGAACTGGCCAGCACCACGCCGTCGGCCGCGAATATTGGTGCTTACGCCGAGATCGTGCGCGACAAGGCGGTGCTGCGGCAGTTGATCCAGGTAGGTACCGACATCGTCAATGACGGTTTCCAGCCTGAAGGGCGCGACAGCTCGGAGCTGCTGCAGACCGCGGAAAAGTCGGTGTTCGCCATCGCCGAACAGGGCGCGCGCGGGCGTACCGACTTCGTTGCCATGCCGGGTGCCTTGAAAGACGCCTTCGAAGAGCTGCGCAACCGTTTCGAGAATGGCGGCAACATCACCGGCCTGCCGACCGGCTACAACGATTTCGATGCGATGACCGCCGGGCTGCAACCGACCGACCTGATCATCCTGGCTGCACGTCCAGCCATGGGCAAGACCACCTTCGCCTTGAACATCGCCGAATACGCGGCGATCAAGTCGAAGAAGGGCGTGGCGGTGTTCTCGATGGAAATGTCCGCATCGCAGCTGGCGATGCGCCTGATTTCCTCCAACGGCCGCATCAATGCCCAGCGCCTGCGCACCGGGCAGCTCGAGGACGAGGACTGGAGCCGGGTCACCGGCGCCATCCGCATGCTGAAGGAAACCAAGATCTTCATCGACGATACGCCGGGCGTATCGCCCGAGATCCTGCGTTCCAAGTGCCGCCGCCTCAAGCGTGAGCACGACCTGGGCCTGATCGTGATCGACTACCTGCAGCTGATGAGCGTGCCCGGCAATAGTGAAAACCGTGCCACCGAGATCTCCGAGATCTCGCGTTCGCTCAAGGGCCTGGCCAAGGAGCTCAACGTGCCGGTGATCGCGCTGTCGCAGCTCAACCGCTCCCTGGAAACACGTACCGACAAGCGCCCGGTGATGGCCGACCTCCGTGAATCCGGCGCTATCGAGCAGGATGCGGACATGATCGTCTTCATCTACCGCGACGATTACTACAACAAGGAAAATTCACCGGACAAGGGCCTGGCCGAGATCATCATCGGCAAGCACCGTGGTGGTCCCACCGGTTCGTGCAAGCTGAAATTCTTCGGTGAGTACACCCGCTTCGACAACCTGAGCCACGATTCGGTCGGTTCGTTCGAATAAGCGGGAGCCGCTGCATGTCCACCGCCATTGTCTGGTTCCGCCGTGACCTGCGACTGCGCGACAACCCCGCATTGCAGGCGGCAATCGACGCCGGCCACGCCATCGTGCCGGTCTACATCCATGCCCCTGCGGAGGAAGGCAACTGGGCGCCTGGCGCCGCTTCCAATGCCTGGTTGCAGCGGTCCTTGCAGCAGTTGGATGCCGATCTGCGCGCCATCGGCTCGGCCTTGGTGCTGCGTGCCGGTGACAGCATGGCGCAGCTGCAGGCGTTGGTTGCCGAAAGCGGCGCCGAAGCGGTGTATTGGAACCGCAAGTACGAACCGGCCACCCAGCCACGTGATGCCGCCATCAAGCGTGGCCTGCGCGAACAGGGCCTGTTGGTGGAGAGTCACAACGGTTACCTGTTGTTCGAACCTTGGGAGCTGGCCACCCTGCAGGGTGGGCCGTACAAGGTGTTCACCCCGTTCTGGCGCAATGCGCTGACCCGCTGGCGTCTGCCAGCGTTGATCGATGCGCCGCGCAGCTTGAGCCTGCCGCAAGTGGACAGTCTGCCGCTGCAGGCATTGGGCCTGCAGCCGCGGTTGGGGTGGGACAGGGGTTTCTGGGAGCATTGGCAGCCGGGCGAGGCTGGCGCACTGGAAGCGCTGGAGGTGTTCTGCGAGGGGGCGCTCAACGGCTATCGCGAACAGCGCGATCTGCCGGACCGCACCGGCACTTCGCTGATGTCGCCGCACCTGCACTTCGGCGAAATCGCGCCCTGGCGCATCGCCAACCGGCTGGAAGGCATGCGCAGTGTTGGCCGTGATGCCGACATAGATGGTTATCTGCGGCAACTGGGTTGGCGCGAATTTTCCTGGCACCTGCTGCACCATTTCCCGCAGACCAGCGACACCAATCTCAACCCCCGTTTCGAGCGTTTCGCCTGGGCACCTGCGCAGCCGGAGCTGCTGCAGGCCTGGCAGCAGGGCCGTACCGGCATTCCCATCATCGATGCAGGCATGCGCGAGCTGTGGGCCACCGGCTACATGCATAACCGGGTGCGGATGCTGGTCGGCAGCTTCCTGTGCAAGCACATGCGCATGCACTGGAAGGAAGGCGCGCGCTGGTTCTGGGACACCCTGGTGGATGCAGACCTGGCCAACAACAGCATGGGTTGGCAATGGATCGGTGGTACGGGGGCCGATGCCGCGCCGTACTTCCGTGTGTTCAATCCGGTGACGCAGTCGCAGAAGTTCGATCCGAACGCGCGCTATATCAGCCGCTGGGTGCCGGAACTGGCCGCGCTTCCGCTCAAGGCGCGGTTTGCGCCGTGGCAGTCGCCGCAGTTGCTGGCCGAGCTGGCGCCGAGCTATCCGCCCCAGCCTTTGGTGGACCTGGTACAGGGCCGGGAACAGGCGCTGGCGGCTTACCAGCGTTGTCGCTGAGCCCGCTTTAATAGCCCAGACAGCAAGATGAATGAATTACCCTGAATGGGGAGTTCCATCATGCCGACATCGCATTCTGGTGTTTATCCTTGCCGGGCAAATCCACGCAGGCCAGTCCGGCCGATCAAGGAGATTCAGATGACCACTCTCACTGTTGTCCGCAACCTTTCCATCGGCCTGGTAGCGGCAGCCGTTCTCTCGGCCTGCGCTACCGGTGGTTCGTATGTGCAGCAGGACCAGTACGGCAACCAGACGCAGCAGCAGAACAAGACCGGTAAGGGTGCTCTCATCGGTACGGCCATCGGCGTTGCCGCCGGCCTGCTCAGCGGTGGCGATGCCACCGAGCGTCGCCAGCGTGCGATGGTGGGTGCCGGTATCGGTGCCCTTGGTGGCGCCGCGGTAGGCAATTACCAGGATCGCCAGGAACGTGCGCTGCGTGAGCGCACCGCCAATACCGGCATCGACGTGCAGCGCGACGGTGACAACATCACCTTGAACCTGCCCGACGGCATCACCTTTGATTTCAACAAGACCACGCTGAAGCCGCAGTTCTACAGCGCCCTCAATGGTGTCGCCAGCACCTTGGGTGAGTACAACCAGACCATCATCGAAGTGGTTGGTCACACCGACAGCATTGGTACCGATGCGGTCAACAACCGTATTTCCAAGGAGCGCGCGGATGCTGTGGCGGCATATCTGACCGCGCAGGGCGTGCAGCGCGAGCGTATTGAAACGCTGGGTGCGGGCAAGTCTTACCCGATTGCTGACAACAGCACCGATGCTGGCCGTGCGCAGAACCGCCGCGTGGAGATCCGCGTGATTCCGTTGCGTTCGTAATGCGGATGGCGTTTTGTTGAAGGAAAGGGCCGCGCAAGCGGCCCTTTCTGTTGGTGCGGCTTGTTGCCTTGTCGCGGAGTGGAAGTTTGGGGAGGGGCGCTTGCAGGTGGAAGGACGTTTGATTGGTGTTTGAAGAAAAGCCAAAGCCAAAGCCAAAGCCAAAGCCAAAGCCAAAGCTCCCCTCATCCGGTGCTGCGCACCACCTTCTCCCGCTCGCGGGAGAAGGGAGCAAAGATCAACTTCCAAGGCAGCAGCCGAAACCAAAGCAACAGCCAAAGCCAAAGCAACAGCCAAAGCAACAGCCAGGGCAACAGCCAGGGCAATGATCAACGCCAGTCGAGCCGTTATGGCCAAAGCAACCGCCGAAGCCTGACTCAAGTCAAAGTAAACGCTGGAGCCCGAGCACATATCGGGCCTGGATCCGGGCAATAGGCAAGGTAATGCCCAAAGCCCAAGCCAAACTAAACCGAATCCCGAATCCCGAATCCCGAATCCGCTGCCGCCAGAACTGCTACTCCGCCAGCGCCACGCTGTTGCGGCCTTTTCCCTTTGCCTGGTAAAGCGCTGCGTCGGCACGGGCAAACCAATCCTGCCAGCGTTGCTCACCCGCATACATTGCTGCGCCAAGTGAAATGGTGATGCGCCCGCCCGGTCCGCGTAGTGCCTGGTACACCGCCTTGCGCAGGCGTTCGGCAAAACCCGCCAATGCCTCGCGGCTGCCGGTGTCAGCCAGCACCACGAATTCCTCGCCGCCAAAGCGGAATACCTTGTCGCTTTCGCGCAGTTCAAAGCGCAGTATCGCTGCGAGATCCGACAGCGCGGAATCACCGGCTGCATGGCCGTAAAGGTCGTTGACGTCCTTGAAGTGATCAACGTCCAAGATCAGCAGCGCCTGCCCTTGGCGGTTGACGTGCCTGCCGCTGGTCCGCTGTCGCAGGGTTTTCTCCAGCGCCCTTCGATTTGGCAGGCCGGTCAGGGCATCCAGTGAAGCCAGTTGCTCCAGCCGTGTGCGATCTCCCTGCAGGCGATGCGAGAAGTGGTACCCGAAGCCGAAGGTCAGGGTCAGTACCGCCAAAGCCTGCAACTGCGCCGGATCCAGCAGCAACGATGGCGTCAGCAGCAGGCCCGCCACCAGCAGCAGGTTCAATGGCGTGGCGATGCGGTTGCGGACGACGAAGAAGTTGGACATCAATGTCAGGTAGGCCCAGGGCAAGGCGTCACGCCCCAACAGGTGCGCCGCCAGCAGGCAGCCGCCGATGTTGGCCAGGCACAACAAGGTGCCTCCCAGGGTCAGCCGTGGTTGTCGGCGATGGATCAGTACGGTTGCCAGCATCGCTGTCGCGGCCAATGCCGCACTGAGCGCGGCCATGCCATGGCGCACATCCAGCAGCAGCCACAGTGAGAAAAAGCCAAGCGCCAGCATCCCCACCGGGGCGATCGTGCGCAGGGGCACGCTGCGCAGTTCCTGCGGCAGGGAGAGGGAGGAGGGGGTGTTGCTGGCAGGCTTCATGGCGCGCGCAAGATAGCAGCGGTGGGGCGTGGCAGACATTGGCCTGAATGCAGGTGGTCAGAGTCTGGCGGGCTTTGTGGAGATGGAGTACAAATGTACTCCATGAAAGACCTCAGCCCACGCCGCGCCGCGATCCTTTCCTTCATCCGTGACCGGGTTGCCGGCCATGGACAGCCACCGTCCTTGGCGGAAATCGCCACTGCGTGCGGCTTGGCTTCGCGTGGGGCGGCGCGCAAGCATGTGCTGGCCTTGAGTGAGGCGGGTCTGGTCCAGGTCGCTGCCGGCCAGGCCCGTGGCATTCGACCGGCAGGGTTGGCGGCAGCACCTGAACTGTTGCAGGTGCCCATCCTCGGCCGGGTCGCGGCCGGCAATCCGATCGGTGCGGATGCCGGTCTGGTCGATACCTTGGCGCTGGATCAACGCCTGTTCGCGCTGCGACCGGATTACCTGCTGCGTGTGCAGGGCGATTCCATGTGTGATGACGGCATCCTCGACGGCGATCTGGTCGGTGTACGCCGCAGCAGCGATGCCCGCGAAGGACAGACCGTGGTAGCGCGGCTGGAAGGGGAATTGACCATCAAACGCTTGTCGTTGGCAGGCGGCCGCCTGCGGTTGCTGCCGCGCAATCCGGCCTATGCACCGATCGAGGTACAGGCCGATCAGGAGTTCGCCATCGAAGGCGTGTTCTGCGGATTGGTGCGCCGCGGCTGATGGGCGCGGTTGTTGCCATCGACAGCCTGCTCAACGAGCGCCGGGTATGGCGCGGGCGGCCTGCGCCGCTGCCGCCAAGCCGGCAATCGACCGGCCATGCGCAGTTGGACGAGGTGCTGCCAACCGGCGGGTGGCCGGAAGCGGCGCTGAGCGAAATCCTGCTGCCGGCCGATGGCGTTGGTGAACTTCGCCTGCTGTGGCCGTCTCTGGCCCGGCTTACCGCCGCCGGCGAGCGGGTGGTGCTGGTGGCGCCGCCGCATATTCCGTATGCACCAGCCTGGCAGGCCGCCGGAGTGGATCTGCGCCATGTGCAGGTAGTACAGGCCGGCGAGCTGCGCGATGCACTGTGGGCCAGTGAGCAGTGCCTGCGTTCGGGCAGCTGCGGGGCGGTGTTGTGCTGGCCACAGCTGGCCGAGGACAAGGCGCTGCGGCGGCTGCAGGTAGCGGCCGAGTCCGGGCAGACGCTGGGTTTTGCCTGCAGGCCGTTGCAGGCGGTACGCAATCCTTCGCCTGCTGCATTGCGTATCGCCATCGATGCGCAGCCGGAACAATTGCGGGTGTTGAAGTGTCGCGGTGGCATGCCGCCCTCGCGTCCACTCCCGTTCGCGCGGACGCAGTAAGCCGCCATGCGTTGGGCCTGCATCCTGTTGCCACACCTGGCCATGGACGGCGTGCTGCGTGGCTGCGCCGAGCCCGCTGCAGCGCGGGTGCTGATCAGTGGCCCGAGCCAGCGACGGGTGCTGCATGCGGTGAATCCCGCCGCAGCTGCGCTGGGCCTGAAGGCGGGGCAGTCACTGGTGACCGCGCAGGCCTTGGCGACTGGTTTTGAAACCGTTCCCCATGACCCCGACGCACAGGCCGAATGGCATCGGTTCCTGGCTGCATGGGCGTATTGCTTCAGTTCACAGGTCAGCCTGCAGTACGCGCAGGCCCTGATCATCGAGATCGAACACAGCCTGGCACTGTTCGGGCCGTGGCCCCGGTTTGAAGCGCGGCTGCGGCAGGAGCTTGGCGAACTGGGTTTCCGCCATCGCATCGCGCTTGCACCCAATCCGGTCGCGGCACGGGCACTGGCCAATGCCCGCGATGGTTGGGCGGTCGATCAGGCAGGGTTGCCGGCTGCCTTGGCGCAGTTGCCAGTGGCCCGCGCCGGCTTTGGCGAGGTGGCAACTGCGGCATTTGCACGCATGGGCATCCGCACCGTCAAGCAATTGCAGGCACTTCCACGCGACAGCATCAACCGTCGCTTCGCACCGGGGGTGCTGCAGCAACTGGACGCCTTGCTGGGCGAGCGGGCATTCGTGCTGCAGCCTTACCAGCCGCCGGATCTGTTCGAGCTGCGCATCGAGCTGGGCTATGAGGTTGAAACCTCGCAGGCATTGCTGTTCCCGCTGCGACGGTTGACCTCCGACCTTGCCGCCTTCCTGGCCGGTCGCGATGGCAGCGTGCAGCGCTTCGCCTTGCTGCTGGAACATGAGGACCGGCCCAGCACCAGCATCGAGATCGGTTTGCTGGCCGCCGAGCGTGACCCTGCATTGCTGTTCGACATCGCCCGCAGCCGGCTGGAGCAGGCGAGGATTCCTGCGCCAGTGCGCCAGTTCGGGCTGCGGGCCGACCAGTTACCGGCGTTCGTGCCGGAATACCGCGAGCTGTTCGATACCCGTCCGCAGCAGAACGTGCCGTGGGATCAATTGCGCGAACGTCTCCGTGCCCGTCTTGGCGACCAGTCCGTGCATGGGCTGCGGCCGCATGCGGATCATCGCCCCGAGCATGCCTGGCGTCCGGAAACCGGGGCAGCCGCCACGCTGCTGCCTGATGCGACTGCCAGTGCCCGTCCGGGTTGGCTGCTGCGCAGGCCGCAGCCGTGGCCGGGGGCTGCGCCAGAGCTGCTGTCGGGCCCGGAGCGCATCGAAAGTGGCTGGTGGGACGGTGCGGACATACGCCGCGACTATTACCGGGTGGGCAGTCGCTTCGGCCAACAGGGCTGGGCATGGCGTGAGGTGGGTGGTGACGGCGGCTTCATGCTGCAGGGCTGGTTCGCATGAGCGGGGCCTATGCCGAACTGCATTGCCTGTCGGCCTTCAGCTTCCAACGCGGCGCGTCCACCGCCGACGAACTGTTCGCGCGTGCCACCCGGCATGGCTACAGCGCGCTGGCCATCACCGATGAATGCTCGCTTGCCGGTATCGTGCGCGCGCTGCGGGCTTCCAGGGAAAGTGGCCTGGCACTGATCGTTGGCAGCGAAATGCAGCTGGAGGATGGGCCGAGGCTGGTGCTGCTGGTGCAGGACGATGCGGGCTACCAGAGTCTGTGCTGGCTGATCACGCAGGCACGCAGGCGTGCGGACAAGGGCAAGTACCGCTTGCTGGCCGAGGACATCGAGCAGGTCGATCGCAGTGGCCTGTTGGTACTGTGGTTGCCACCGGCGCAGCCGGACCTGGTGGATGCGGCATGCATGCGCCGCTGGTTCCCGCAGCGTTGCTGGATCGCCGTGGAACTGCATCACGGTGCCGATGATGGCGCTCGCCTGCGCCAGCTCCAGCAGTTGGGTGCGAGCCTGCAATTGCCCTTGGTGGCGGCAGGCGACGTGCACATGCATGCGCGAGGGCGGCGTGCCCTGCAGGACGTGATGACCGCAATCCGCCACCGCGTCAGCGTTGCTGAAGCCGGCCACCTGTTGTTTCCGAACGGTGAGCGGCACCTGCGATCACTGGCGGCATTGCAGGCGATCTATCCGCCCGAACTGCTGAAGGAAACCCAGAGGGTTGCCGCCCGTTGCACTGGTTTCGATCTGAAGAAGGCGGTGAACTACCTTTATCCCAGCGAGCTGGTGCCGGCAGGCCACACGCCACAGAGCTGGCTGGTCGAGCTGGTGGTGCAGGGCGCCCATACGCGTTGGCCAGGTGGCATGCATGCGGATGCACAGGCCCTGATCGACAAGGAACTGGCGCTGATCGAGAAGAAGAAGTACGCCTCCTATTTCCTCACCGTGCATGACCTGGTGAAGCATGCGCGCAGCTTGGGCATTCTCTGCCAGGGGCGGGGGTCGGCGGCCAATTCGGTGGTGTGCTTCGTGCTGGGCATCACCGAGCTGGATCCATCGCACAGCCATCTGCTGTTCGAGCGTTTCATTTCCGATGACCGCGACGAGCCACCGGATATCGATGTCGATTTCGAGCATGAGCGGCGCGAGGAGGTCATCCAGTACGTGTTCTCGCGCTACGGGCGCGAGCGCGCGGCATTGGCAGCAGTTGCCACCCAGTATGGTGGGCGCGGTGCGATACGCGACGTGGCGCGTGTACTGGGAATGCCAGGTGATGCGATCACCCAGCTGACCAGTTGCATCGGTCAATGGTCCGATGCCATTCCCGAGGACGAGCGCCTGCGAGAGCACGGGTTCGACCCGGACAGTCCACTGCTGCGCCGGATCATGGTGATGGCTGGCCAACTGGTGGACTTTCCGCATTACCTGTCACAGCACCCCGGCGGATTCGTCATCTCCGAGCGTGCGTTGCACAGCATGGTGCCGGTGGAAAACGCGGCGATGGAGGCGCGCACGGTCATCCAATGGGACAAGGATGACCTGGAGTACCTCGGCCTGATGAAGGTCGACGTTCTGGCCCTGGGCATGCTCACGGCGGTGCGGCGTTGCTTCGACCTGATCCAGCAGCATCATGGCCTGCAGTACACGTTGGCGACGATTCCGCAGGAAGACAAGCACACCTACGACATGATCAGCCGCGCTGATACCGTGGGCGTGTTCCAGATCGAATCACGCGCGCAGATGGCGATGCTGCCGCGGCTGCGTCCGGCTACTTTCTATGACCTGGTCATTGAAGTGGCCATCGTGCGGCCTGGCCCGATCCAGGGCGACATGGTGCATCCGTATCTGCGTCGACGTAATCACGAGGAGGAAATCAGCTATCCGTCGGCGGCACTGGAAGCCGTGTTGGTACGCACCTTGGGCGTGCCCTTGTTCCAGGAGCAGGTGATGCAGATCGCAATGGTGGCGGCGGACTACAGCGCCAGCGAGGCCGATGCATTGCGACGCTCAATGGCAGCATGGAAGCGTCACGGTGGTCTGGAGCATCACCGTGAGCGACTGACTGCCGGCATGTTGAGCAACGGCTATGACCAGGACTTTGCTGATCGCATCTTCGAGCAGATCAAGGGTTTCGGTAGTTACGGTTTCCCGGAGAGCCATGCTGCCAGTTTCGCGCTCATCGCCTATGCCAGCAGCTGGCTGAAATGCCATTACCCGGCGGCGTTCGCCTGTGCGCTGCTCAACAGCCAGCCGATGGGTTTCTACAGCCCGGACCAGTTGTTGCAGGACGTGCGCCGCCACGGTGTGGCAACGCGGCCGCTGGATGTGCGTTACAGCAACTGGGAGTGCTCGCTGGAAGCAGAGCGTGATGGGGTCCTGGCGATACGCCTGGGCTTCTGCCTGGTCCGCGGCTTCAACGCTGAAGATACACAACGCATAGAGCGGGCGAGGGCGTGCGCTGCCTTCGTAGACATCGCTGACCTGTGCCGGCGGGCGGATCTGGATGCGCGCGCACGCGCCTTGCTGGCTGACTCTGGCGCATTGCGTGGCATGGCCGGGCATCGCCACCGCGCGCGCTGGGCTATCGCCGGGGTCGAAGACGAACGGCCGCTGTTCGATGACCAGCCGGCGATCGCCGAGGCCAGCGTGGCTTTGCCGATGCCCAGCGCCGGCCAGGACCTTGCTGCGGACTACGCCTTGCTTGGCACTACCTTGTCACGTCATCCAATGGCGCGGTTGCGCGCGCAGCTGCAGGCACGGCGCTGCCGCAGCTCACGCGACCTGGAGAGCATGGCCAGCCATGGCAACGTGCTGGTCGCTGGCCTGGTGCGCGGCAGGCAGCGGCCGCAGACCGCCAGTGGCGTCACTTTCATCACCCTGGAAGACGAGTTCGGGCAGATAAACGTCGTGGTCTGGCGACAGCTGGCTGAGCGCCAGCGGCAGGTGTTTCTCGAATCGCGGTTGATGCAGGTGCGGGGCCGGCTGGAGGCGGAAAATGGCGTGCGGCACCTGATCGCCAAACGAATGGATGACCTCAGTGCGCTGCTGGGAAGCCTGGATGTACGCAGCCGTGATTTCCATTGAGCGGGAGAACGCAGCTGCCATCGCGGCACAGTGCTGAGCTCATCAGGGGCTGTTTTTTTCGCTGTGGTGTTCTTTGCAGTCAACGAGTTCAACTGCGGGCTGCGTTGCTCAGTAAGTGAGATAGCCGCAGTGGCGATCGGTCTTCTGACGGATGTTTTCGCATTGCTCGGCGGCACTGACCGCGCTGTTGGCCCGGTAGATTAGCCCTTCCATGCGGCACACCAGCATGTACTCGTCCTCCCGGTCACGAACCAGAGGTTCAATCCTGGCGGCGACCAGGTGCAACTGCAGCAGCTTGTCCTTGCGCTCATCGGCGCGCAATGCGAAGGCACAGAGCACCAGCTCCTGCGCCAGGTCGTTGAAGCTTGCCCAGAGGGCCTCTTCGTTCATGAAGCCCCCAGCAGATGGTCGACTATCAGAAGTTGACAATACTGCTGTCAGGGCAAGCCTTACTCAATGCGGGTTGTTCCTGATATTGAGTAAGAGTTTTCCTACATTTGGTGGGGTGACCGCTGCAGCTGATTGCATCGCCACTGTTGGCTTTTGTGGGCAGGGCTGATGAACTTGTGCACCAGCAGCTGCACAGGAAAGCGAGGGCGCCGTTGCGGGGAGAGCAGCAGCGATGCGTGGGGATGAGGGTGCGGTGCGTCATCGCAGCGCTCCTGTTTGCAGCTGGTGATGTCGACCTACAGATAATGCGGATCTTTTACCGCGCCGAGGCGAACGGCTGCCTGTAGCAATTCATTGGCAACCAGTTTCGGTTCGCCAGTGCGGAAGGTGGCTGCTTCCATGATCTCCTGGTAGGTGTCCCAGAAGCCTGCGCTGCTGCCGTGCTGGATATAGGCCGCATGCAGGTCGATCCATTCTTTCGCCGTGATGTAACGTCCGAAATAAGCCATAGGCACCAACGTCTTTTTGGTTGGCACCCAATCTAGAAAGCCAGAAGTCACGGTTGCGTAAAGACCTGCGTCACAAATGAACGCAGGTGGCAACGTTGCACAGGTTTGTGATTTCTCGATTCAGATAACCGTTTCCAATCATGTTTGTTGCGTCATCTTCAGTTTTGAAATGTCAAAGCCTTGTTGCTTGGCTTTGTCGGAAAGCTGCTTGAACAGTTCCGCGGAAATTGTTTTCTCACGGCTCAATATCCAAAGGTATTCGCGGTTTGGCGTGCCGACGACTGCCCATTGGTAATCGCCGTCAAGGGCGATGACCCAGTAATCGGCCCAGACGAACGGAAGCCATGAAAGGAAGGCTGGTGCGAACCGTACTTTCAGTTCGGCCGGGCCATTGCCTGATGGCTTGGCAATGCCTTCGGCTTCGATCATCGTGCCGTCCTGCTTCTCGCAGCGATTGCTGACCCTGATGGTGGAGTCTGGCTGCAGTGCGTAGTTGGCAGTGGTATTGCCCGCGCAGTTACGCTGGAAGTACATCGGGAAACTGGCCTGTTCGTACCAGGTGCCCGCATAGCGTCCCAGGTCCAGCTCCTGCACCGAACGGACATCCGCGGCCAAGGCTGTGCCGTGGCCTGCAGCGAGCAGGAGCGCGGTGATGAGCAGGGGTTTGAGCATGATGGTGTCTCCCGGCGTGATCGATCAGGGCTGAAGCAGGGGCGGTGGCAACAGAGAAGTCTGAACCAAGGCGCTTCAAGGTGCCTGCAATGGTGTCGCTGAGCGCACGCGATTGCGGCCCTCGCGCTTTGCTGCGTAGAGCAATGAATCAGCCATGCGCAACACCGTTTTCACGTCCGGCGAGCTCTCTGGCCAATGGGCGACGCCAAGTGACAACGTCACTGCCGGCAGGGGAGTTGCGCGGATGTTCATGACGGCCAGCCTGATGCGTTCGGCGACGTCATGTGCCACCGCAAGTTCGGTTTCAGGCAGCAGGATGGTGAACTCCTCGCCGCCCGGGCGGCAGGGGATATCGGTCGGACGCACGCTGCCACGCAGGGTGTCGGCGATGATTCGCAGCACTTCGTCGCCGGCGGCATGGCCGTGGGTGTCGTTGACGCTCTTGAAGTTGTCCACGTCGGCGGAAATCACGCAGAACGCGGTTCCGCTTTCAACCAGTCGGTTGATTTCTCCTTCCAGCCGACGCCTGTTGCCGAGCTGGGTAAGCACGTCGGTGGCGACATCATCGTTGAGCTGGGTGATCCGCTTTTCGGTTGCCTGCATGCCAGCAAGCATTGCCGCCTTCAGTTCCTTCGCCTCGAAGTACCAAGCGTTCACGGCGTCGATCTGGATACGGCTGGATGACAGGTCCAGCGATCTGGCGCGCTGTGCAAGCAATTGCAGCGGGCGTGCTATGAGGTGTGCGCTGACCAGGGTGATGATGGCCATCAATGCAATCAATGGCAGGCTGGCCAGCAGCGTATGCCGCAGGGACTGGTAAACCGGCGCCAGCGCCTGTGCACTGGGGCGTTGGGCGATGATGCCCCAGCCGGTCGAAGGTACAGGGGTGTAGCCTGCAAGCATGCGCGTACCGACGCTGTTGGTGATCTCGGCGGCGCCGGTCCTGCCTTGTATGACCTGCTCGATCGCGGGGTTGCCGTGGACAACCTCGCCAACCCGTGACAGGTTCGGGTGATAGAGGATGCGTCGGGATTTATCGACGACGTAGAGATAGGATCCGTCGCTGTAGAAGTGGGTGCCAAGCAGGCGATGCAGTACATTCTGGTGCTGCAGGAAGATGGCACCGCCCACCAGTCCCTCCATCTCGCCACGTTGGTTGAAAATGGGGTGGGTGATGAAGATGATGTAATTGCCAGCAGCGGAAACATAAGGCTCGCTGATCATTGGGCGCCGTAGTGCAAGGGTGTCGCGCACGACCTTGCTGCCCATGGTCTGGCCTTCGACGCGTGCGTTGCCTGGTGCGGCGGAAACGACCTTGCCATCACTGCCGATGATCGCGATGGAATTGAAGCTCGCGTTCAGTGAGCGTAGGCGGGAGGTTTCCTCGTCGAGCAGGCGCTTGTCGTGCATGTGGGTTGAGATGATCGTCGCGGTGACCCCAAGCTGGCGCTGCGCCGATTGCAGGAAGTCCTCGGTGCTGGTCGCCAGTTTGTGCGAATAGGCGAGGTTGGATTGCAGCGTTACCTGCACGAGCAGTTTGCGCTGTGCCAGGTAGCCGGCGGTCAACATGATCGCGAACGGGACCAGCATGCTGCCCAAGGCGAGGATGAGGATGAGGCGCCGCAGAAGCATGGGCAGGACTCACGTAAGGTTCGCGGGAGTGGCGTGGCGCCGTTGATTGCACGGCCATCGCGCACGGCGATACAGGCCGCAGTACTGCGAGCCGTTTTCCTGGGCCAGCGCGCAGACATTCCCCGGCATTCGCTGGGCACCCGCCGGTGGCGTGATGGTCCTCATGGCTGGCGCGGCCCCGGGTTTCGCGACACATGGGGGTTGCCACGGACGTGCCATCTCCACGGAAAATCCATGGCGCGCGTCAAACCGATACGCGGCCCGACCACTGGGTCCAGTGGCGGGGCCATGCCATCGGAGATGATGCTGATGCCGCGGTCGGGGAGTACCAGGTCGGCACCATCGAAATCACGGTCCAGGCCAAAGGCCTGCGACAGCTTGCCGGGCCCATTGGCAAGGTCGCAGGTCCTGCGCGCGGCTGGGCGCAACTGCTGCATCAGCGTCAGTCCCTGCAAAGGTTCGGCAGCCCGCAGCAGCACACCAACGCCTTCACCCACCTCTCCGCACACCGCATTGCTGCCCCAGTGCATGCCGTAGGTGAAATAGACGTACAGATGCCCGGGTGGCCCGAACATCGTCGCGTTGCGCGCGGTCTTGCCACGGAAAGAATGTGCGGCAGGGTCTTCGCTGCCAGCGTAAGCCTCGACTTCGACGATACGCGCGGCGCGCCCGTCGTCGCGCAGTAGGATCTTGTTCAGCAGATCGGGGGCAACGAGAGTGGGATGGCGGCGGTAGAACGCACGTGGCAGCACTCCCGTTGGATTACGCATTGGAGGCCTGCGCGTTGGTAGAGGGCGCTGGTGGCAGCATGAGTCCAGCAACGCCGGCGCGGAAGGGGCTGCCAGGCATTGAATGCTGGTTGGCCTCCGCGGTGGTCAAATCGATTTCCCCCGTTATCGAGTGCGACGCGCCTGTCGCGTCATTCCAAAGGAGATTGCTGTGCGATCGCGATGCAGATGCACAGCGCGAAATAAGCCATGGCCATCAGTGGCAGCAACATGGCGTAGCGTCGTTTCTTGATCCTCATGCGCATGGACTCCAGGTGCTGCAGGCAGCGGCTCCGGGCGGACGCCGCTGGCATGGCTTCATTGGCACAGGGTGCAACGGGTTGCAGCGTGCCTTCCCCGTTCTATAGACCAACGCTTGTTAGGACCGCGCCAATATCCGCGTGAAGATTGGTGAATTCATGACGTGCGTTGCATGACGGAGGCGCGGTTGATATCACCGGCGTGCCGGTTGGCTGCGATGGCCCACTGATTGCAACGGACCCGCCCGAACGCTTTACAGGAGGGTGGTCTTGGTCAGGTCGAGCATCGTGGGCGCGGCGATGCGTGGTTGGCGTATTCGAGCGGAGAGCCGGTTTGGCCGGATGGAAGAAAGGCAGGCAACGCCCGCGATGGGCGAATGCCCATCGCAGCCAACTCAGACAAACAAGGCCTTGCTCGTCGCACCGATGTGCGCAGCCAGCCTGGCCATTTCATTGGCTACCTTGATCGCCGAATCGCCGGTGCGGGTACTGGCTGCAAGCTGCAGCTGCTGGTACACCTCCCAGAAGGCCGGGCCATTCCCATGCGCCTTGTAGGCGGCATGGAGCTGCATCCACTCGTGATTGGACAGATATTCCGCGCTGTATCCCATGACGCCCTCCACTGCATCCTGCCCTGTCCAAACACCGTACCCATCAAAGTGTTTCACCGATGTTAAACGGCGCTGGTTTCTGGCAACTTGCTGGCTTACGTTCAGCTTCGTGCTGGCGCTGCGTGCGATTCGACACAAGCAACAAACACCTCAAACAGATACTGCAGGAGCGGTACTGGGCCGCTCGAACTGACGAGGACTGCGATGAAGCGCAAAGATCACTCCGTCACCCCTGATAAAGACGAGCGGAGCCGCCCCGACGGCGGTCCGAAGGATGCCCAATGGCGTGACCAGGATCTCGCAGAGCGGAACGATCAGCAGAAACAGGAAGGCAAGCTGCGAGATGCAGGGCAGATAGACAAGGGTCCGTCTGCCTGCAATCCGACCGGACGTCGCTGATTGGCGGTGGTTTTGTCGCCACGAAGGCTGTGGCAGCGGTGTGTCGCTAGCGACCGCTAAGGTCGATCCAATGGCGGGATGGGCACTATCGAATTGGGGCAGGGCTGAACGTGTCGTCCTCTGGAATCTTCATGCCGAATGCTCTTGCCTCGACGCCATTCCGATCGCGTACCGTTCTGATCGCCTTTTGAAGCATGGGGAACGTGCCAATGACCTTGCGGCATATCTCGGCAGCCTTGCGGCTGTATCGGCGGATTCGGGTAACGAGCCGCTGGAGATCGAGGTGACTGGCGGCCAGCCTGGGGCCGCACTGACGCAGGAAGAGATGGAAGCCTTACTTACCCAGAGTCGGGCCAATGCCCAACTGGGTCAGTAGTCAGCGGCTACGTTAACGGCGGGTGTGGCACCACCCGCCAGCGGTCAGGGCTAGTGCTGTTGTCAGAACGGCTATGGCAGAGCAAATCGCCCAAGCTCCAATGGTGGGCAGCACCCAATCTGCGGTGTTTCCATAGGTGCGCGCCCTTGTCGCGGCGATCACTGGAACGCAAATGCTGATGATGCCAATCCAGCGCGTCGCCCAGTACCCGTACTTGCTGCGGACGTACTGCCCGACGGTGGTGGGGACGATCTCGGTGTCTTGGATGTCTTGCTTGCTGCGGGTCATGAATCTTATATCCGTTAGGCGTCGCTGCCTGTTTGCCTGTGGTCCTTGCCCATCGGTAATTCGGCGAAGCCGCGGACTATCCAGCCAATGCCCCAGACAGTGATCCAGAAGATGAACAGGGCGATGGCGAGGTAAAAAAGCCCGTTCTTCCATCCCTTAAAAACACCGTCGGATACAAGGTTCTGCACCTTTTTGGTATCGGCCGGGGATAGCTGGAAACGCTCCACCAGAGAATCTCGGTACTCGATGACTTCAGTGCTATACAACTCAGCCCCGTACACCATCCTGTCGGCACCTATCTTGTAGGGTATGAGCCGCCGACCTTGGAAATCCATTGCCTTGACGCACAGATCCACCCAGACGGGGGCCTTCCAGTCGCCCGCGCTCTTGAAATAGTGTTCCAGAGAGTCGCGTGGGCATGGCTCATCTACCAAGATGAACTGAGCCTCAGGGTGGTCGACCCTGGCTTTGATGCTGATGAGCGGCGGCGATGTCGCCAAGACGGCCAACGTTCCCGCAATGGCTATTACGCTAGCTATCAGAGCGATCCTTCTCGCTCCGGCAAATACGTTGATCCTCACGCTCGCCCCCCTATCCCTGATGGCGGGAGGATAACAGGGCTTTTCGGGCGTTGCCTGTGTCTTGTCGAATAGCTATTTATTGCAGGGGAAGGTCCGTAGCAGCAAGGTCACAATAAATTTGGTCGCATCCTCATGCTCTGTCTCGGGATGGTCCTGGACGTGCTTAACAACCATGCGTGAAAGCTGGTTTGCCATCACTTCCTCTGGCATGCACAAGTTGGTGGAGCTCTCTGCGCCAGATGCAGACCCTGCGAGTACGTAGCCCGTTATTACACCTTGAGTGTAGCCACTGCAGAGACCGGCGCGCGCCATCCTGATCGTGGCGTCTTCCTGCGAGATATTTGGCGATTCCTCTTGCCCATCCAGAAGCGAATGGAGTGCTCGGCAACCATCCGCGAGTTGCCCCGCAGTCGCACCTTTGCCTGTAGCCCCTGCAGGAGCTGGACTTAGAGCAAGGGAGGCCGCAACAAGCGCGGAACGCACGTACGTCCTTGAATTCACTGCTGCTCTTCCTTTACGCCGATGACCCCAGGATAACAGGGCTTCGGAGGGGGTGCCTGTGGTTGCCGTGGTCGTTAAGACCCGATAGATCCGGCGAAGATCCGATCAAAACATGGAGCTAATCGGCGGCGGCTTCTTAGCCTGCTGAACCTTGGCAAATGCGCTTGCAGCCCTGTGCGCATACTCGGCCATCCCCTCAAAATCTGCGATCGAAGGATCGATGGCGATAGACTGAGCGGCGGCGGCTGTGAAGATTGCCTGTGCAAGGGCCAGGTCGGGCCTTGGTTCGCTTGCGCTCATTACCTTCTCCTTGGTTGATCATTGCAGGGTACAGGCCGCGACTTTGGGGCGAACGTCAGGGCAACCCCGACAGGAGGCAGCCTTTCGTCGGCTATTTCGCACAAAAATCAAGGCCGAATGAGATTTGCTATTGAAGATCGGTACACACGCGGTTGACAATCGCGCCACCCGCGGGAACGGGGGGCGTCATGTTGGCTTCATGGCATATGACTTCTAATGCCATACCACCAGCACGCCGATACTGGGGAAAGACGGAACTGTGACAACTCAACTCGCACCACAGACAATTTACAGCGACCTTCTTCAAGAGGTTGGGACGTATTGCTTTGGGGTGAATCCACGCAAGCCGAACGAATTCGGCTTGCGTATGTTGAAGAATCGGGCAGACGTTCTTACTAAGGCCAACGCTGCAGAAGGCACCGAGATACAGGGGTTTATTGCGTTCCTATCCGGTGACTCTGAAAAAGGTGCTGCACTTGTTGAGCGGGCGATTTCGCTCTCGCCAAAGAAGGGCCCGATACTGATTCGCTACATGCAGATGTGCGATCACATTGGAAGCTTTGAGCGAGTTGCAGAGCTCGCGAGGAAGTATCGTAATTTGCTTGTAGGGACGGTTTCCGAGACCCGGGAGGCAATGACGATGCTTGCTCACAACGGCTTCTTGGGGGCTGCCGATGAGCTGCATGCTGAGCTTTCGAAAATGAACGCATTGTCGAAGGAAGTCACCTATGTTGCTGGTGAGCGGCTTGTATCGCGTTGCGATCACTCCATGTTTTCCGATGAGCAGACCTCAGCAGCCGTTATTTTTGTTCGCTCGTATTTGTTACAGCGTGGATATTCCGCGCGCAGAATAGGCATTTCTGGCATTACCGGAGAGGGGGAGCGGGATTCCTCCCTCATGTATGAATTTGACATCACTGCTGATTCCCAAATGGCTGCAGAGCTTGAATGGGATCTCTTTGGGGAGCTGGAAGCGCAGCAGTTTCCAGCGGAGGTTAGCGGGAAATTCCTGTTTTCTGTCGGGACCTATTCTGGCGACTGATTGATCGCCTGAAGGAAGGGGAAGATTTTGGCAATTACAGCTTGTGACCTGGCTGAGAACGCACACGCCCAGATCCGGAATGCGCAAGGCGAGGTTGATCTGCGCGCCGCCATTAGTCGATCGTATTACTCTGCATTTCACTCCCTCCTTCCATTAGCGGAGCTGCTTCCACGGTCCGCAAAAGCGAAGGGAAATGATGTGTCGCATTTTGAGTTGACTGAGCGATTGGTGGAATGGAACGTAAAGGATTGCTGCCCCGCATTGGCGCCGTACAGAGATATCAAAGCTAGGGTCCAGCGCGCAATGGATGCCGCTCGAGCGAAAAGAATTGTTGCCGATTACAGGCTTGGGGCAGACATAACGATAGATGACGCCAAAGGGCAGGTTGCCCGAGTAGAGATCATTAGGCGTGCCACGGCTACGCTCTTGGGGGCTGCAGAAGGCAAAGGGGATGACGGAGAAAAGAGGACTGGAACCCAATGAGTTAACAGTCGTATCGTCTTTTTGCGACGATCAGAACGATTGCATAGCCCCTCCGAGAGGGGCTTTCTTTTGTGCCCGTTGAACCCCTTCCGCACCAGCTCAGCATGTCCCCAATCCAACAGGGGCATGCAGACAGATGGTCGAGATTTCAGAGACCCAAGCAGGCGGCGCAACGCCCGGGCACCCTTCCATGAAGCGGGCGGCCTGTTCCAGGTCATCGTGGAACGAATGCGTGATGTGCCGGGTGTTCAGCTTGCGGGTGCAATGGACATGGCCATTCGGTAGCGGCGTGGAAAAGGCAATGGTCCGGCCGTGCAGGGTGAGTGTTTGACCTTCAAAGTGGTCTTGCCAGGCGAAGGACGGCGGTAGGGAGGTGGTTGCCATGGCCGGATGGTCTATCGTGGCTGGCTCACGACTTGAGACTCGAAGTGGCAGGAGTGTGGCTATCCACGCATCTTGACTGTCGGAGGAGTCAGTGCGAAGTGGAAATGCTAGTCAGTCGAAACGGATGCTTTTGTTCCCGCCTAGTGGCGATTCAATCGCTTGGCGCACGAAATGTTTACGTTGGTGGATAATCAACTACCTGCTAGCGCAAATGCCGCATCGGAACTCCATGAGCAAATATCCGCTGAATAAACTGGTTCCTTCGTTTACATCAGAATCACTAGCTGACGCTTTGACCACTGTGGCTGATACCTCGATCGATCTAGCAATCGATTCCGGTGCTCTGGACGGCGTTCCGGTCATCGGCATGCTTACGGGTATGATGAAGGTCGCGAGAAGCTACCGGGAGCGCCAGTTGGTTGCCAAGTTGGTTGCGTTTCTGGAGGAGGTAGACAAAATCCCAGCAGATGAACGGGCAGAATTTCAGAATAGTTTTAGTGACAGCGATGACCAAGAGGATTTTGGCGGTGCGTTGCTCACCCTTATTGATCGGGCGGACGATCTAGAAAAGCCTCGAATCATCGGTCGATTACTCGTTGCTCACGCTGGCGGTGTCTTTAATAGGGCCGATCTGATGCGCATGTCGAAGATGGTAGATCGTTGCTATATTGAAGATCTTGCAGTCCTCGTCAGCTTTAGGCCAGGTGTGCAATCCCAAAGTGCTATCGCTGTGCAAAGCTTGGCTTCCGAGGGTTTTTTGCACCAAGCCGGGATTGATGGCGGAAGAGCTGATGGCAGCGGAGGGGGTGTGATATACGACATGAGTCAGTATGGGGTGTGGCTCCTAGAACATGGATTGAACGAATAACTGCCTATATCGCCATCGCGACTGCTTAGGAGATGGCCGGCTGAGCCCGCAGCTTGTCCAGGTAATCAGCCCATTCCTGCATCATCTTCCTGCGTTCCGGCAGGTGCGATGTCCGGTTGTAGGACCGTCCATTCGGGTCGCGTACTTCGTGCGCCAACTGGTGCTCGATGATGTCGGGCCTGAAGCCCAGCACCTCGTCCAGGATCGTGCGGGCCGTGGCGCGGAATCCGTGGCCCGTAACCGTGCCAGTCTCGTAGCCCATGCGGCGCAGCGCAGCAGTCACCGCGTTCTCTGACATCGGCCTTTCGCGTGACCGGGCAGAAGGGAACACGTAGCGGCCGCGGCCGGTGAGCGGCTTGATCTCCTCCAGCACTGCCAGCACTTGGTCCGACAGCGGCACCAAATGGGGCCGGCGCATCTTCATACGGGACGCTGGGATCGTCCACGTCTTTCCTTCCAGATCGAACTCGGCCCATTCGGCCTGCCGCAGCTCCCCGGGGCGCAGGAAGACCATCGGCGCCATCTGCAGCGCGCAACGCACGACCATGGTTCCGCTGTAGCCGTGCATCGCCTTGAGCAGCGGTGCCAGCTCGTCCGGGTCGGTGACCGCGGCAAATGAATTGTCGGGTGGCGAGGCGAGGGCGCCGCGCAGGTCGGCCACCGGGTTTCGCTTGGCCCTGCCGGTGGCGATGGTGTAACGCATGACCTGACCACAGTTCTGCATGATCCGGTGCGCGGACTCGATCGCGCCGCGGCCCTCGACTCGCCGGGCCACGGCCAGGAAGTCGGTGGCTTCCAGTTCTGCCGCCGGCCTGCTCCCGATCCACGGGAACACGTCGTTATCCAGCCAGGCTGCGACCTTTATCCGGTAACTCTCCACCCACTGCCGCTTTGTCAGCCATTCCCGGGCGATTACCTCGAAGGTGTTGGCGCCCAACTCGGCACGGGCGGCCGCTGCTGCCTTCTTGTGCTCCCCGGGGTCGACGCCCCTGGCCAGCAGCTGGCGAGCGTCCTCACGCCGCTGGCGGGCTAGGGCAAGCGGGACATCAGGGTAGATGCCCAGGGCGAGGAGCTTCTCCTTGCCGGCTATGCGGTACTTCCAGCGCCAGTAGCGCGCACCGGTCGGCTGAAGCAGCAGGTACAGGCCGCCGCCATCCGAGAGCTTCAGGGGTTTATCACCGGGCTTGGCGCGGCGAATTGCGAGATCGGACAGGGGCATGTGGACTCGGGCGGTATTGGGGGTATCGACTCTGGGGTAACCCCCAGATACCCCATGTTGTACCCCCACCGTCGCATAGACTGAAACGCACAACGGCGCACAGACGCGGAAACAAAAAAGGCCGGAAACCCTTGTTGCTGTTGGGTTTCCGGCCTGATCGGGACCGTTACGGTCCATCTAATGGTGGAGGTGGGCGGAATTGAACCGCCGTCCGAAGGCACTCCATCCCCGGCACTACATGCTTAGCTCACCGTTGGATCTCGCCCTGTGGCAGCACGGTGTGCAAAGCGCACCCCAGGACCAGCCTGTTTTGGTTAAGCCATGACTGACAGGCAGCCGTCACAGCCGGTTCCGTGATAATGACCCTACATCCACGAGCACGGGCACAAGTGGGTTCGGGGCTTACGCCTTAAGCGGCGAGAGCGTAGTTGTCGTCGTTGGCAACTAGA
>Ga0308157_10001339_pt1 | contig 52462 bp, 51 predicted proteins | sample PhyBR1_FD_201035 | JGI IMG/M metagenome (GOLD analysis project Ga0308157, IMG submission 201035) | Phyllosphere microbial communities from UC Gill Tract Community Farm, Albany, California, United States - DLSLB.R1 | ecosystem: Host-associated > Plants > Phyllosphere > Unclassified | place: USA...
GCCGTTCACGTACTCGATCGCCGACGGCATCGGCGTCGGCTTCATCGCGTTCATCATCGTGAAGCTGGCCCGTGGCCGCGTGCGCGACATCCACCCGCTGATGTGGGTGGTCGGCGCGCTGTTCGTGATCTACTTCACGCTCGGCCCGATCCGCGCCCTGCTCGGGGTCTGATCCGCGTCACGAGGCCGCCCGCGCTCCTGCGCGGGCGGCCTCGTCGTATGCGGGGGGGGGTCGTGTGGGGCCGCGCGGGCGGTGGCCGCGCGGCCATCCGGTGCCGAGAACAGGCGGAATCGCCGAGAGCAGGCGCTTTCGCGCCGGATCTGCCTGCTGCCGGCGATTCCGCCTGCGCTCAGGACGGGCGCGGCGCCTCGGCCGCCCTGCCCGCGGCAGCCCTGGCATCGACCGGATGGGCACCCGAGAGCAGTCCGGGAAGCCCGCCGCGGCGCGGGGTCGCGATCAGGGTGATGACGACGGCGACGAGGAACAGCGAGTCCCAGCCGGGTGCGAGCGCGGCGAGCGCCTGCCAGCCGCCGATCCCGCCGGCGAAGCGCAGCAGGCCGCGCAGCGGCAGCGGGCGCACCCCATCCGCCCACGAGAGCTGCACGGCCATATCGCCCGGCGTGCGGCCGGTCGTCACGGCGATGAGCCCGAAGACGGCCAGCGGCGCCGCCGTCACCGCGAGCTGCGTCGCGGCGGAGTCGGCTGAGAGCTCCCGATCGAGCACCACATATCGGAACGCCTGCACGGCGACCCCCGCGAACATGCCGACGAGGAAGAACGACAGCGCGTCGCAGAGCATGCCGAGCGCGCGCCGCCCGAAGGTGACGGGACGGGGACCGACGACCGCTCCGCCTCGGCGGCTGGGCAGCATGGGGATGAGCGCGATCGAGAGGATCGCCCCGACGAACGCTCCCCCGGTGTTCGCGATCAGGTCGTCGACGTCGAAGAAGCGGTAGGCGCAGCGGTACAGTCCCCAGACACCGGTGCGCTGAGTGGTCTCGATCAGCAGCGAGATCGCGAAGCCCGCGACGGTGGAGACGACGAATCCGCGGCGCCAGATCATCCGGATGAAGAAGCCCAGCGGCACGAAGAGCAGCACGTTCAGCGCGAACTGCATGAAGGCGGGGTTGTGCGCGAGCGCCCCGAGCGACGCGTACGGGTACTGCCGGATGTCGTCGAGGAAGCGCAGCGGCGTAGTCTGCGAGCCGACGCAGCGGACGGCGGAGCGGGCCGGCATGGGCAGCAGCGTGTAGGTCCACAGGGCGAATCCGTAGACGAGGAACGCCGACCACAGCGCCAGCTGGCCGAACGTCAGCCTCCCCGCGCGCCGGTACTGCACGGCGACGAACGGTACGAAGAGGACGACTCCGACGGCCGCGCCGACCAGGACCGCGACGACGGCGGGGTAGACCTGGGAGTTCACGTGGAAAGCGTACCCAACGCGTTCCGGGCATCGGCGGAGTACGGGAGTGCGGGCGCGTGTCGACGGCTTCGATCTCCCTGGTCAGTGCGCTTCCGACGATACGATCGAATTCCCCGACGGCAGCGATGCGCGGCCGCCCAGCAGAATTCACGAAGGAGTGACGTGTTCGAAGATCTCAAAGGCCGTGTGGCAGTAGTGACCGGCGGCGCGGGCGGCATCGGCTACTCGATCGCCACGGCGTACGCCCAGCAGGGCATGGATGTGGCGCTTCTCGACCTCTCGCCGACGGTGGCAGACTCGGCGGCGAAGCTCACTGCTGACTTCGGCGTCAGGAGCATCGGCCACGTCACCGATGTCACTGATCCGGAGAACGTCGAGGCCGCGTTCGATGAGGTCGTCTCTCAGCTCGGCACTCCGACGGTTCTCCTCGCGGCCGCCGGGCTCACTCTGCTCGGCGACAGCATCGACTACCCGCAGTCGAAATGGCGCACCGTGATGAGCGTGAACGTCGACGGTGTCTTCTACACCACCCAGTCTTTCGCCCGACGCGCGCTCGCTGCAGGGCGGCCTTCGTCCGCGACCCTCATCTCCTCGATGTCGGGTTTCGCGGTCAACGTCCCGCAGCGCCAGGCCGTATACAACGCCTCGAAGGCGGCCGTGCATCAGCTCGCCGCCTCCCTCGGCGTCGAATGGGCGACGGACGGCCTCCGCGTGAACACGATCGCCCCCGGCTACGTCGCGACAGACCTCACCAAGGAAGTGATCGAGTCCGACCCTGAGCTCGCTCAGGAGTGGATCAGTCGCATCCCGATGGGACGAATGGCGACTCCGGAAGACCTCCACGGTCTGGCGGTCTACCTCGCAAGCGACGCGTCGAGCTATCTCACCGCGCAGAGCATCATCATCGACGGCGGGTACACCGCCATCTGAACGCGGGCCGTCTGCGCAGGAGTCAGGCGGTGAAGACCGTGTGCACGTCGCCGACATGCTCACGGCCGCCGAGCCCGTCGAGCTCGAGTATGACCGCGGCGCCGGCAACAGTCGCCCCGAGGTCGCCGACGAGCTGCTTCGCCGCGGCGAGAGTGCCGCCCGTTGCGAGAACATCGTCGACGAGCAGAACTCGCTCACCGGGCTTCAGCACGTCGGGGCCTTCGATCGTCGCCGTGCCGTATTCGAGCGCGTACGAGACAGCCGCAGCCGGGCGCGGCAGCTTACCGGCTTTGCGAATCGGGAGCATGCCGACACCGGTCTGCGCCGAGATGAAACCTGCAAGCAGGAAACCGCGCGCTTCGATACCACCGACGATATCGAAGCCACCGCGGAACGGCTCGATGATCGCCTCGCACACCGCCCGCACCGCCTCGCCGTCCGCGATAAGCGGCGAGATGTCGCGGAACAGTACGCCGGGCTCCGGGTAGTCGGGGATCTGGGCGATCAAGGATTCAGCACGGTCGAGCGCGGGGTTCGTCACTGGCTCAGGGTATCGGGCAGGACTGTATGCGGGCCGGAAAGCCGACAATCGTGCGGCGCTGCGAAGACGACTGGACCGCGTACAGCGAGCCCGTGCCTCAGTACAGCGTGTACCCGCCGTCGATGACCACAACGGATCCGGTCATGAACGCCGAGGCGTCTGACGCCAAGTACACGAGCGTCGGCGCAATCTCTTCAGGCGTCGCGTACCTCTTCATCGGAGCATCCTCGATCCAGTGCCGGCGGAATCGCGGTTCGTCGACCGGCGCCATCTCGGTCTTCACGTAGCCAGGGGCGACGGCGTTGACGCGGATGTTGTACTCGGCCCACTCGGCTGCCAGAGACTTGGTCAGCTGATGCACGGCCGCTTTCGACGCGTTGTACGCCGGCTGCCACTGCGGACGGTTCACGATCAGCGAGCTGATCGAGCCCGTGTTGATGATCGTGCCGCCGCCCTGCTCCTTCATCACCCGCCCGGCCGCGATCGACACTCGCCACAGTGCGTTGAGGTTCAGATCGATGACCGCATCCCACTCCGCCTCGGTCACCTCGAATGCGGGGCGATGGATCGCGAGTCCAGCATTGTTCAGCACGATGTCGAGACGCCCGAGTTCAGCAACGGCCTCGTCCACCGCCCGTTCCGCCTCGCCTGCTTCCGTGATGTCGACATCGATCGTGCCGACGTCGATGCCCGCGTCGCGAAGCTGTTCGGCCGCCGCCAGATTGTGATCGTGATCACGAGAGGCGATGACGACGCTCGCCCCGGCCTCCGCGAGGCCGCGCGCGAACGCGAGACCCAGGCCGCGGTTGCCTCCGGTGACGAGTGCCGTCTTCCCGTCCAGCGAGAACGTATCGAGGACTGCCATGATGCTCCGTTCAGAGCGTGCACGCGGGTGAGCGGCGCACGCACTAGTTGATGATGTGGTATTTCCTGTTCGTGTAGCCGTTGAGCAGCGCCGCGCCCACCAGCAGTACGCCGAGAGCCAGCAGCTGGTACTGCGTGCCGTGGTTCCCGGGGAACAGCAGCAGGATGCCCGCGTTCAGCCAGGTGACGAGCAGCGCCGCGATGACCACGCCTGAGACTCGGCCGATTCCTCCCGTGATGGCCACGCCGGCGAGCACGGCGATCGTGATCGCGGGGAGAGCCATGCCGCTGCCCGCGTTCCCCGCATCGGGCCTGGCCGAGGCGAACTGCCCGACCGTTACGACGGCGACGAGTCCGGAGATCGCTCCCGAAAGGGCGAACGCCGTGAAGCGGGTCCTCGCCAGGTCGATGCCCGCCCACTTTGCGGCGACGTCGTTGGTGCCGACGGCGTAGAGCCTTCGGCCGAGCGGATGGCGGCTCACGAGATACCAGACGACGACGACCGTCGGGATCAGGAACAGGAAGACGCCGGCCGGAATCCGCGGGAACGACTCCCCGAAGATCGGAAGGGACCTCGCTGTGTCGTACAGCGCCTGGATCTCCGGCGAGCTGATCGGCTGCTGATCGTTCACGACGATGGCGAGCGACCAATACGCGTAGTACGTCGCCAGCGTCGCGATCAACGGGGGAAAGCCGAGGAACGCTACGAGCGCACCGTTGACCGAGCCAAGCACGGCGCCGACCAGGACGGCGCCGATGATCGATGCCCACAGCGGCATTCCCCATATGCCGTACATGTACCCGAACGCCATGCTCACGAGCGAAACGATCGAGCCGACCGAGAGATCGATCGCGCCGCGCCCCGTCAGGATCACGATCATCTCGGCGAGCGCGAGCATCGCAAGCGGAACGACGTTGATGAGGTTGCTCGCCAGAGTCACGCCGTTGTACGGCCCGCTCGTCACCCCTGCGCCGGAGAGGCCGAACAACACGACCAGCATGATGACGAGCAGCACGACCAGCATCAGCTCGCGCCGCGTCAGCAGTGTGCGCATGAGCGCAGCAGCGCGCGTCTCATCCGGCCGCGTCTGAGCGATGAGCGTCGTGTCCGGCGCCAGCGCTTGCGCGTGCTTCCCGCTCATGATGCCCTCCTCGTCAGACGCTGCTGCAACAGATCGGCGCCGACCGCGATGATGATCGCGATCCCGACGAAGAACTTCGCCAGCTGCGGCGCCCATCCCAGCTGGATGACACCGGATTCCACGGTCTGCACCAGGAGAGCGCCCAGCAGTGTGCCCAGCACGCTGCCGCGTCCGCCGACGATCGACGTGCCCCCGATCACGACCGCGGCGATCGCCTGCAGTTCGATGCCCTGCCCGACCGATTGCGCCAGGGTCTGCGTGCCGTTCGCGGTCGCCACCAGCGCCGCAACACCGACGAGCAGGCCGGTCAGAACATAGGGGATGATTGTGCGCTTCTGCACACGAATACCGACGAGCCGCGCGGCGTGCTGGTCGTTGCCGATCGCGTAGAAGTGGCGCCCGCCGGCGGTGTACCGCATGTACCACCACAGCGCGGCGGCGACCACGATTACGAGGAGGAATGAGTGCGGAACGCCGAGGAACCGGCCGTCTGCGCCGCGGCCGAACCAGGCGACCGACGTCGGGATGCCGTTGACGACCTTCGAGTCGAAGATGCGCCAGCCGATGAACATGAAAATGTTCGAAGTGCCGAACGTAATGATGATCGGATGCACGCCGCCGATCGTGATCAGCAGACCGTTGAGCAGGCCGCACAGCCCGCCGACGACGACTCCGGCGAGCAGAGCCAAGGGCACGGGCCAGGACGAATCGACCATCAGCTTCGCCATCACCACGGCGCACACCATCAGCATGCTCGCGACGGAGATATCGATGCCCGCCGTGACGATGACCGCGGTCATCCCGACGCCGATCAGCGCGATCGGTGCTGCACTCGCCAGCAGAGGCTGGATCGATTGCGCAGACAGGAAGTTCGGTGTGAAGACGCCGAGCAGAATCCAGAGCACGACGAGCACGCCGATCAGCACCACCTCCTGCGTCGACAGCGCACGCGGCAGGACGCGTCCGCGCCGCTTTCCGGCCGCAGGGCGATCCCGAGTGAGCAGATCGGTCATTCGTGGTCCTCCGTTCTCGCGTCCCCCGCGGCAGCCGCAAGCACGTCGACCTGCGTCGCGGTCGGGCCGAACTCCGTCGTCGTCGTCCCTCCGCGCACCACGACGATGCGGTCGGCGATACGCAGCGCTTCTGGCAGGTCGCTCGTGACGACGAGAACGGTGACGCCCTGATCGGAGAGCTCGCTGACGATCGTGTGGATCTCTTCCTTGGCGCGGATGTCGACGCCCTGTGACGGCTCCTCGAGCACGAGCACGCGCGGCACGATGACGAGTTGCCGCGCCAGCACGACCTTCTGTGCGTTCCCACCGGACAGAGACGCAATGGGATACTTCTCGCCGCGAGTCTTGATGGCGAGCCGATCGATCATGTCGCGCGCGACGGATCGCTCCTTCCCGCCGTCGAACCAGAGCCCGGCGCGGGCGAACTTCGCGATCCGTCCCGCGGTGACGTTGAACGCGATCGACTGGAAACCGAACATGCCCTGTCCTTTGCGGTCAGCGGGAAGGAGGCCGATGCCGAGCTTCTGCGCGTGTCTGGGCGACCTCGGCACGATCGGCTCGCCGTCGAGAAGGATGCGGCCGGAGGTGGCCCTCTTCATCCCCCAGAGCGCCGCGGAGATCTCACTCGAACCAGAGCCGACGAGGCCGTAGAGGGCGACGACCTCACCCTCGCCTATGTCCAGATCGACATCGTGGAAGTCATCGCCGCGCGTGAGCCCCTCGAGCCGCAGCACGCGCTCGGACGCCGACAGATCGCGACGCCGATTCTCCGCCACGTCGAGACCGCCCACCATCGCCTCGGCGATCGAGCGGACCGTCATGTCGGCCATCTCGTGCGTTCCCGTCGTCTCACCGTCGCGCATCACTGTGACTCTGTCCGCAATCAGGAACAGTTCGTCGAGCCGATGGGAGATGTAGATGATCGCGACGCCGCGCTCCTTGAGCCGCCGCACCACCCCGAAGAGCACCGCGATCTCAGCGTCGGTGAGGATCGCGCTCGGCTCATCAAGGATGAGGACTCCGGCGTCCTGCGCGAGAGCCTTCGCTATCGAAACCTGCTGCTTGGTCGCAATCGAGAGGTCATCGACCGGCACCGTGGCGTAGCGCTCCGGAAGTCCCATGAGCTCGAGCAGCTCCGCAACCTCCCCGTGCTGTCGCCTCCAGTCGACGGTCCCGCGTCGACGACGCTCGCGACCGATGAAGATGTTCTCGGCGACCGTGAGCTCGCCGAACAGCTGCGGTTCCTGGTAGACCGTGGCGATGCCTGCCTCGATCGCGTCGGCGGTCGATGAGAACGTGCGCCGCTCCCCGTCGATCTCGACCGCGCCGGAGTCGGAGACCTCCGCACCCGCGAGGACCTTGATCAGCGTCGACTTTCCCGCGCCGTTCTCCCCGACGAGAGCGTGCACGCTCCCCGGGAGGACCTCGAGGTCTGCGTGCCGTATGGCGCGCACAGCCCCGAAGCGCTTCGCGATTCCCGTGAGCCGCACTCGAGGGGTGGCGTCGATCACGATGCTGCCTTTCGTTCCCGGATCAGTAGTCGTAGTCGCCCGCGTTCTCGGCGGTGAACACAGTGGGCGGCCCGAGGAGCAGCATCTTGTCCTCGGTCGAGTACTCGACCTCCGTGAGCGCGTCGTTCACGGCGTTCGTCTCGGCGATCTCGTTGCCCTGCCCGAGCTGCAGACCCGCCCATGCGGTGAGGTACCCGAACTGCTCGACATCCCACAGAATCGAGCCGGAGGACGAACCGTCCTCGAGGTAGGGAAGCATCGAGGCCGGAGTGCCGACGCCCACCGAGAACACCTCGCCGATCTTGCCCGCGTCGCGGACTGCCTGAGCGACGCCGACCGCCGAGGTGGTGCACTGACCGATCAGTCCCTTGAGATCGGGGTATGCGTTCATGAAATCAGTCGCCATCTGAGCGTTCGCCGCCTGATCCTCACCCGAGTAGCCGACCTCGACGAGTTCCATGTCCGGGTAGGCCTCCTCCTGGTGTGCCTGCTCGACCTCGATCCAGGAGTTCAGGTTCTCGGCGGTCTCGCCGCACGACACGACTCCGTACTGACCTTCCTCCCCCATCGCCTCGGCGAGTGTGTCCATCGTCGTGGTGCCGATGCCGTCTGCCGTCGCCTGATTGACGAACAGCTCACGCACGGAGCTCGGCGCATCGGTGTCGCTCGTCGCAACCTTGATGCCCGCGTCAGCTGCCTCCTGCAGAAGCGGCGTCAGCGAGTCGGGGTCGTTCGGTGCGACGATCAGCACGTCGACCTGCTGCTGGATCATCGAGCGCACGACGTCGGCCTGAGCGGTCGCGCTGGCTTCCGTCGGCCCCTGGTAGATCCATTCGAGGCCGTCCAGCTCACTCACGGCCTGCTCGGCACCGGTATTCATGGCTTCGAAGTAGGGCGACCCCTGGAGCTTCGGGACGAACGCAACGGTAACCGTACTCCCGTCGCCGTTGTCGCTTCCGCTGCCGCCCGAGCAACCGGCGAGCACAACGGCGCCGGCCGCCAGGCCGACGAGGGTCTTGATTGCACGGGATGTCTTCATCGAACTCTCCTGAGTGTGATCGCAACGCTGCGGGGCAAGGAAGGAATTCGTCAAGCGACCATATTTCGAACCACGGAACGAATCCTGGCCAGAAGTGTATGATGACCCTCGTATGGTGTCAACGATGATTTGAGAGCGTGATGGTTCCGACACAAAGGGTCCCCGCGGTCGCGCGCGCAGCGACGATTCTCCGCCACCTCGCGCTCGTCGGGCACCCCCTCACCGGCACCGCTCTGGCGTCGGCGCTCGGCCTGCCGCGCTCCAGCGTGATCGGCATCTGCGATGCCCTCGCCGAGGAGCGGCTGCTGGTCCGGCTGGGCGACGGCTCGCTATGGCTCGGTCCCCACGTCCTCGAGCTCGCCTCGGCAGCGACCACGACCATGGATCGTCCCCTTGGCGTGGGCTTCCTCATGATCTCGCGGCAGAACTCGTTCTCCACAGCGATGCTCGACGCGGCGACGCGCGAGATCGGCGGCGATGAAGGGCGCCTGCTCGTGCGCGACGCACGGGAGGACCCGGCGCGCCAGCACGAGCAGTGGCGCGAGCTCATCGAAGAGGGCGCCGACGTGCTCATCGTTGACTCGGTCAGCGCCCAGGCCCCGCCGGACGGACTCGCGCTCGCGCGTCAGGCCGGCGTGCCCGTCGTCGCGGTCGGCTCCCGCCTTGACGGTGCCGACGCCGGCGTCACGAGCGACAACACCCAGGCGGGTCTTCTCGCAGGCCGCTTTCTCGCCGACCTCTGCGGCGGACGAGGAAGGGTCGCGATCCTGGACGGGCTGAACAAGAACGCCAACGTCGACAGGGTGGCCGGTCTCCACGAGGCGCTCAGGGAAGTGCCCGGTATGGAGATCGTCGCGCACGAGCGGCTCGGCCACGACACGCCAGCGGCAGGCGAGCGGGGGATGCGCAACCTTTCGACCGACGAGACCGACGTCGACGCGGTGTTCGCCGTGTGCGACCCGATCGCGCTCGGCGCGGCGCGTGCCCAGGACGAGCTCGGCCGCCGCATTCCGATCGTCGGCGTCGACGCGCGCTCCGAGGTCGTGGAGACGATCCTCGACGGCGGACCGATCCTGGCGTCGATCGCCCAGGATCCGGCGAGACTCATCGTCACCGCGATCCGGGCCGCTAAAGAGCTTGCTTTGGGACGCGTCTCAATGCCGCGCGCGCTCCTGGTCCCTGTGCGCCTCATCGACGGCACGAACGCCGGGGAGTTCCCGTCATGGGGGTAGCACGCGGTCACGAGGGGCGGGCGCCCGCCGTGCGCCGGGCGGCAGCCGTGCTGAATCTGCTGGCATTCGAACGGCGCGCCACGCAGGGCGAGATCGTCCGGTCCGCCGGCCTGGCCAAGAGCAGCGCAAGCGATCTGATCGGCACACTGCTCGAGGAGCGCCTGGTCGCGCGCAGCGGCGACGCCCTGGTCCTCGGCACGGCGTTCGTCGAGATCGCGGCAGGGTTCGCGGGTGATGTCACCGTCGTTCGGCGCTTCGGACCCGGCTGGGAGCGCTCGCCGCTGCTCCGCGAGCACACGGTGAGCCTCCAGGCGCTCGTGGGAACCCGCAGCGTGTGCGTCTGCGTCCGACTCGGGGCGCACGTACTGCCGTACACGCCTCGCGCCGGGAACCGGCTGCCGTTCGCAGCTGAGAGCGGCTGGGAGCCCGTGACCCGTACCGTGCCTCGCGATGACCTGCTCCGGACGATCACTCGCTTCCCCGAGCACGGCTCGCCGATGGAGGAGCGCGAGAGGTTCGACGCGCTCCTCGGCCGGTCCGATGCGGCGGAGGAGCCTGCGATCGCCTCCACTGGCAACCTCGAGGTCAACGCGCTCGTGTCGATGGGCGCCGAGCGCGGAGCTCCGGTGGTCGCGACGCTGCATCTTCCGCCTTCGTATGCCGGCGATCTGTTCGCGCTCAGGGCCGCTCTCGAGGGCCTCGCCGGCGACCTGCGCGCAGGCGACGCCGTCGAGCGACGGCGAATCGCACACCACCAACGCCGCCTCGCGGCAGAAGGGCTGACAGAGCATGATCGAGACGAGTGAGACCGAGAGGGCCATCGCCGAAGTGGCCTCGGCCGTCACGAGCGTCCCTCCCGAAGCGCTCGACCGGGCGGCCGCGATGATCGCAGGAGCCGGAACGGTCGCCGCATACGCGGGCGGACGGGAGGGCCTCGTGATGCGCGGGCTCGTGATGCGGCTGTTCCACGCCGGTGTCGACGCGCACTACGTCGGCGAGATGACCGTGCCGCACGTCGGCAAAGGCGACCTGCTCATCCTGAGCTGCGGCCCTGGGCGAATTTCTATGGTGCGCGCGATCGCCGACACGGCGCGCGCGGCCGGCGCGGACCTGCTGTACATCACCGCTGAGCCGGACATCGAGCCCGCTGACCGCGCCAGCGAGACGATCGCAATCGACGCGCAGACGATGGCGAAGGATGACAAGAGCACCGCTGCCCTCCCGATGGGCAGCGCTTACGAGATCGGCTTGTTCGTGCTCGCTGACCTGATCACCCGCCGGGTGAGAGATCTGCGCGGCGATGACGCCGCCGCGATGCGCGCCCGCCACACCAATCTGGAGTGATCCGTGCCGGGGCGCCGTACACGGCGCCCCGACACGCTATCTTGCCTGACCGAGACGCCGGAACGAGTCGAGCGTGATCGCCAGAACGATCACCGCCCCCTTGATGATGAGCTGGTAGAAATACGGCACGTTCGTCAGCACGAGCACGTTGGACAGAACGCCGATGATCATCGCGCCGATCAGCGTACCGAGAATGCGCCCGCGGCCGCCGGCCAGCGCAGTGCCGCCCAGAACGACGGCGGCGATCGCATCCATCTCGTACGCCTGACCGGCGTTCGGCTGCGCCGACAGCACGCGCGCGGAGAACAGGATGCCTCCCAGGCCCGCGCACGCCCCGCCGATCGTGTACACCCAGATCAGTGTCTTCTTCACGTTGATTCCCGCGAGCCGAGCTGCTTCGGGGTTGCCGCCCACGGCGTAGACATGCCGCCCGAAGGTCGTCCGCTCGAGCACGAACCACATCACGAGATAGACGACGAGCATGATGATGACCGGGGTGGGGATCACCGAGACGTAGCTCGATCCGAGCGCCTGGTAGGAGAGGTCGTTCGCAATCAGCGGCTGGCCGTCGAGCAGCGCATAGGCCGTGCCGCGCAGATAGGTCATCGCGCCGAGGGTGACGATGAACGACGGCAGCACGAGGAACGCGACCAGTGCGCCGCTGAGCAGACCGCACAGCGCACCGGCTGCGATGCCGCCCAGCACCGCGACGAACGCGGGCATGCCGGCGACGTGCAGCAGCACTCCCGCGCAGCCTGCGACCGCGAGCACGGATCCGACCGACAGGTCGATGCCCGCTGTCAGGATGACCATGGTCACTCCCGCGGCGATGATCGCGTTGATCGAGATCGCGCGCAGCACGTCCATGCCGTTGCTGAAGGATAGGAAGTTGTCTGACGCGAATGATGCGACCACGATCAGCAGGACGAGCACGCCCAGAATGCCGACGCGGTCCCACCAGTAGAAGATCCGCCGAACGCGCTCCTCGCGCCGGTTCGCCTTGTCGACCGCCGGCGCTGCGGTGTCAGTAGTCATCTCGCCGCCTCCCCTTCATTGCCGCGGAACGTGCCGGTGGCATGCTCCATGACCAGTTCCTCCGTGGCTTCGTCTGCATCGAGCTCAGCCACGAGTCGTCCTTCGTGCATCACCAGCAAGCGGTCGGAGATGCCGAGCGCCTCCGGAAGGTCGCTGCTGACGATGAGGACGGCGGCCCCCTCCGCCGCGATCTCATCGATGATGCGGTAGATCTCGCTCTTGGCGCCGATGTCGACTCCGCGCGTCGGCTCGTCAAGAATGAGCAGCTGCGGCTGCTGCAACAGCATGCGCGCAAGCACCGCCTTCTGCTGGTTGCCGCCCGACAGCGACTTCACCGCGACGTCGGGCGAAGATGCCTTCACCCGCAACGAGTCCCAGATCGGCCGAACGGCCTTGCGCAGCCGACGCCTCGAGGTGACACCGAACCTCGAGTACCGCCCCAGCGTCGACACCTCGATGTTCTCGGTCACCGACTGCTCGAGGAACAACGCCTGCTCTTTGCGACTCTCCGGAAGAAGCGCAACCCCGTCGCGGATACTGCGCTGGGGATCGGTCGAGCGCAACGGCTCGCCATCGAGGAGGGCACGGCCGGAGGACGATTTATCGGCCCCGTAGATCATCCGGACGATCTCCGTTCGACCAGCGCCGATCAGCCCGACGAGCGCGACGACTTCCCCGCCGCGGACGCTGAAACTCACCGGGCCGATACCGTGCCCGCCGATCCCGTCGACCTCGAGGCGGATATCGCCCGGAGCCCGGTCGGACATGCCGTAGAGATCATCGATCTCCCGTCCCACCATCATCGAGACGATCTCCTGCTCGGTCGTCTCGCTCATCCGCTTGGTCCCGACGTACTTACCGTCGCGCAGCACCGTCAGCCGATCGCTGAGCTCCCACAGCTCCTCCATCCGGTGCGAGATGTACACGAGTCCCATGCCCTTGTCGCGCATCTGACCCAGCAGAGCCACCAGGTGACGCGTCTCGCTGCGGCTGAGCGCCGCGGTCGGCTCGTCGAGGACGAGCACTTGAGCCTCCTCCGCAAGTGCTCGGGCGATCTCCACCATCTGCTGCATGCCGACGCTGAGCCGACCGATCGGAGTGCGCGGGTCGATCTTGCTGCCCACGAGAGCAAGCTTCGCCCTTGCGTCCTCGATCTGCTTGCGTCGATTGAGCACCCCGAATGTGTTCGGTTCCTGGCCGAGCGAAAGGTTCTCCGCGACAGTCATCTCGGGAATGGTGTTCAGCTCCTGGTGGATGATCGCGATCCCGTGCTCATGCGCGTCTTTCGGCGAGGAGAACGAGACCGGGCGGCCGCCGATCAGGATCTCCCCGCTGTCCGGTGCGTAGTTGCCGGTGATGATCTTCATCAAGGTCGATTTGCCCGCGCCGTTCTCGCCGGTCAACGAGTGGATCTCACCTGGCCGGATGTCGAAGCTGACATCCGTGAGCGCGGGCGTCGCGCCGAACCGCTTCGAGATGCCGCGCACCTCGAGCAGCGGTTCGGCGACAGCCCCTGCACCGGGCGACGATGAGCCGCCGACCGGTGCGCTGTCCGCAGCCGTCATGGCGTCAGATCACCAACCGGCGTAGTCCGACACGTCGTCGCGCGTGACCAGCGTCGGGTTGACGAGGGTGATGCGGTCCGCCTCGTCCGGCGCCCCGTTCGCGCGGATGTCCTTGGCCACGTCGAACGCCTGGGCGACCATCTCATTCGGGTGCTGCGCCGGTGTGGCCCAGAAGCTCGAGTTCGGGAAGGAATCGTCCTTCATCGCCTCGACGGCTTCAGGCGAGCCGTCGACCCCGACGACCCAGACGCCTTCACGATCCGCCTGCTCGAGTGCGAGCGTGGCTCCGAGCGCCGTCGGGTCGTTGATGCCGAAGATTCCCTGCACATCGGAGTTCGCCGTCAGCATCTGCGTCGTCAGGTCCAGGCCCGTCGCGCGGTCGTTCTTGCCGTTCTGATGACCGACGACTTCGATGTCGGGGAAATCGCTCTCCAGCACTTCCTCGCAGCCTTCCACTCGCTCCTGCACGGAGGTGATGGGCGTGCCGTCGACGATGAGCATGTTCCCCTTGCCGCCCATCTTGTCGCCGAGCGCAGTGCAGGCCTGACGACCAGCCTCGACGTTGTCCGTCGAGACCGCGGCGAGCGCCCCCGCCGCATCGACGTCGACCGCGACGACCGTGATGCCCGCGTCTGTCGCGCGTTTCACCGCCGAGCCGATGCCCTCGCTGTCGACCGCGTTGATCAGGATGACGTCCGTGCCCTGCTGGATCATCGCGTCGATCTGGTTGTTCTGCGCGCCGAGATCCTGCTGACCGTCCTGCACGTTGAGGGTGAACCCCTCGTCGTCGGCAAGATCCTCCATCGCACCCTGCATGGACGCGAAGAACGGGTTCGAGATGTCCTGCACCATCAGACCGACGTTCGTGATCTCTTCGTCGCCCGCAGCTTCTTCGCCGGGGTCGACCGGCGACGTGTTGGAGCAGCCAGCGAGCACCAGCGCTCCGATACCGGCGATCGCCGCCAGAGTGAACTTCTTAGACATCATTGTCTTTCCTTTCGTGGGCGGAGTCAGTGCATCGCGATCGTCTGCGCAGCGCGCAGCTGACCGCGGATGAAGGCATTGGCATGGGCACCGAGGTCCTCGGAGTCGTCCCAGAGATTGCGCCAGATGCCGAGCATGTTGCTCGCGTCAGGGTGCACGACCGCCGACGAGAAGCTCTCGAAGGTGACCGGGCCGTCGTACCCCGATCGTACGAGCGCTTTGAAAAAGCTGTCGAAATCGACGTTGCCGCTGCCGAGGTAGCCGCGGTGGCTCTCGCCGATGTGGACATAGACCAGGCGTTCGATGCAGTCCTCGACTGGCTGCACCATATCGGACTCCTCGATGTTCATGTGGTACGTGTCGAGATGCACGCCGACGTTCGGGCGATCGACTTCGTCGATGAATCTCAAGGCACCGCGCCCGGTGTTGAACAGGTTGGTCTCGTAACGATTGATGACTTCCAGTCCGATCGTGATCCCTGCTTCTGCAGCCCGCTCTGCGGCAGTTCGAATGACACCCACCGCATTGGCGCGCTCTTTCGCCGTCGCCGGGCGCATGAACTTGCGCAGCTCGCTGTAGAGCGCACCGACGAAGTACTTCGAACCGAGTGCTTCGAGGACGTCGATGGCCTTGAGCAGCTTCGCCTCACCGCGCTTGACCTGCTCGAGATCCTCGGAGTTCGGATCGGAGTCGCGCGCCTGACCAAGCGACGCCGAGATCGCGATCGGATGCGAGGCGAGGATCTCCCTGCCGGCGTCGATATCGAAAGCCGCTGGGTCGAACAACGCCATCTCGAAGAGATCGAACCCAGCGGCGCGCGTTTTCACCACCGCTTCTTCAAAACTTGCGGCGTCGTTTCCGCCGGTCCATACGAGACCGTGACATCCGATCTGCATTCTGTTCCTCCATCTCATCGTCGAGAAGTCGAAGACAACGTTGCCTTTAAGCGCAGACTATACGCATGTCAGATCGTTCAGCGCCACCCCCGATGGCACCGCCGTAATGTGATCCACGTCCGGTTCACCGGCACCCGCCCACTGCCTGGACGGACGCAAGCAGGTGTCAGGCGCCCTCGCTGCCGCGCAGCACGAGTTCCGGTTCGAGCCGGACGTCGGGCGGCACCTCGCCGCCGAGCAGGGCGAACGCGGCCTCGGCAGCAGCGCGTCCCAGCGCGGCAGGCGCAGCATTCACCACCGATACGGGCGGGTCGGCCAGTCTCGATGCCTCGAACTCGTCGAAACCGATCAGAGGCACCCGACGCCCGATCTGCGCGAAGGCGAGCAGCGCACCTACTGACGCACGATTGTTCGCCGCGAACAGCGCGTCCACGCCGAGATCGAGCAGCTCGAGCGCCGCCTGCTGAGCCTCTTCGATCGTGTGCGCTCCGTGGCGTACGCGCGATTCGTCGACGACTGCGAGCGCTTCCCGATAGCCGCGAAAACGCTCCGACATGGTCCACATGTCAGTGCTGTCGCCGATGTAACCGACAGTGCCGCGAGTCCGCAGGATCTCCACAGCAGCCCGCGCCCCCTGGGCGTTGTCGTACTGGACGACGCACGCTGCGTGTGCAGACGGGCGGTCCACGGCGATCACGGGCACGTCCCCCGCCGCACGCGCAAGAGCGGGCGGCTCTTCACCGGGCGGGGGCACGACGATCAGCGCGTCGACGCGCTGCTCCACCAGCCGATCAGCCAGGCGCGAGAACCGCTCCGGATCCTCCTCGCTGCTCGCGGTCAGAAGCAGCCATCTCCGCGAGGTGCAGACCTGCTCGGCAGCACGCGCCACGGACGACCAGAACGGGTTCCCGAGGTCGCCGATGATCAGGCCGAGCACTCGCGACGACTGTCCAGGCCGGATGCTGGCCGCCGCGAGGTTCCGACGGTAGCCGAGATCCTCGATCGCCTGAGCGATCCGTTCGGCAAGAACCGGCCGGATGTTCTTCTCGCCGTTGACGAATCGCGACACCGTCTTGAGCCCGACTCCTGCGCGCTCGGCAACGTCGAGCATCGTCGGCCTGCGCCCGGAGGACGACGTTCCTGTGGCGCGCGCGACTGCTTCCGTCATGGGTTCCTCTCGGCCAGCCCCTAGCTATCGGCGGGGCTTTCGGCCTCCCGGAATGAGCGCGACGCCTCGTCGTTCGTCGTACTCGAAGGATACGACATTCCGGTGTGCTCGCTTCCGATCCAGTTCGCCGCCGCCTGCACCGCTGCGGCCGCGCTCGAGGTCGGGTCCGCCCCTCGGAGCAGCGCCGCCAGGAGACCGGCTGTCGCGGCATCGCCCGCGCCGTTGGTCGTCGACATCTTTCGGATCGGCACCGGGGCTGCTCTGATCTGCACGTCGGCCCATTCTTCGCCGAGCGCCGCGAGAACCGGCCCTCCTCGTGCCAGCCGTTCGGCGCTCCCGGAACGCACGAGCAGGCCCCTTTCACCCTCGGAGATGGCGACGATACCTGCCCCTCGCTCGATCATGCGGTCTGCCAGCTCCGCAGCCAGCCCGTCCCGTGCACCCACCCTCAGGGCCGACGAAAGGTCGTCGATCGACGGCGTGAGAATATCGACGTGCGGCATCACGGCGTCGAAGAAGCGATCCCAGTCGACGCGCCCCGCATCGGAAGCCGGGTCGACGACAGCCAAGTCGAGCGACGTCGTCGCGCCTTCCGCGCGGACCCTCTCCAGCATGGTCACCAGCGGCGCTCCCTCATCGACAACCGTTCCAGGGAGCAGCGGCGGGTAGCCGAGGTGCACCAGGCGCGAATCACGCGCATCGACGGTGGTGCCGTCGAACGCGTCGTTCGCGCCCGTGTGGTGCCAGAAGGTCCTGTCCTGTCCGGGCGGCTGGATCACGATCGAGTACGACGTCGCGTAATCCTCGGCAATCACGAGATCGACGTCGATCCCGCCGACCTCGTCCAGCCCGCGGCGGGCGATCCGTCCGAGATCGTCGTCACCGACCAGGCCGTGCGCTCTCACGGATACGCCGAGCTTCGACAGCATCTCACCGGTATTGGCGATACTGCCGCCGACTCGCATCCCGAGTGCCCCGACCGAGAAGAGCGCCCCAGGCTCGATGCGCGCGGCACCGGAAAATGTCGGCGACAGGTCAACGCACACGTGGCCTGCAACGAGAACTTCGGAGATCGACACTGCTCATCCTCTCGGTCTTCGGAGACAAACAATAGACAACGTTGTCTTAGTCTGTCTATCCTGACACTGCCGTACGACCCGCACAAGCGAAGCAAAGGAGCCGCCATGTCCCCGTACCGCCTCAACCGTCTCTTCGACCCCCGTTCAGGCAAGGCGCTCGACGTCGCCATCGATCATGGCTTCTTCGGCGAGCGCAGCTTTCTGGACGGCATCGAAGACATCGCGTCATCCGTGCAGACTCTTATCGAGGCCGGGCCGGACGCCGTGCAGATGACACTGGGGCAGGCACATCATCTGCAGAGCGCCCCCGGTAAGACGAAGCCCGGCCTCGTACTGCGCACTGACGTCGCGAACGTCTACAACTCCCCGCTCGATGACGATCTGTACAGCCATCACGTCCCGTTCGCCGTCGAGGAAGCCGTACGGCTGGACGCGGTCGCGATGTGCGTCAACCTCATGCAGCTTCCCGGTCGGCCTGCGATCAGGGGCGAGAACATCCGCTCCATCTTCGCCCTGCGCGAGCAGGCAACAAGGTTCGGGATGCCGCTGATGATCGAGCCGCTCGTGATGCAGGACAACGCTGTCGGCGGCGGTTACATGGTGGACGGGGACATCGACAAGATCATGACGCTGGTTCGGCAGGCAGCCGAGTTGGGCGCTGACCTCATCAAGGCGGATCCCTGTGACGACCCCCGCGAATATCATCGCGTGATCAAGGTCGCCGGCTCGGTTCCTGTGCTGGTGCGCGGCGGCGGCAGGGTCGACGACCGCACTCTGCTCGAGCGCACTGTCGCCGTGCTCGATGCCGGCGCTGCCGGGATCGTCTACGGACGAAATGTGGTGCAGCACCGCAACCCGTTCGGGATCACCGCCGCCCTGATGGCGGTGCTGCACGACGGAATCAGCGTCGATGCGGCGCTCGTCCTCGTGGACGAGGTGCGCCCGTGACCGCCCCGAAGACCGTCGGCGTCGCAATCATCGGCGGCGGGCTGATGGGGCGCGAGATGGCCGCGACGATCGCGCGCTGGCCGGCCCTGATCGATCATCCGGTCGTTCCCGAGCTGCGCGGAGTCTGCGATATCAATCCCGCTGCCTTGAACTGGTTCGAGGCGCTGCCGACGGTCGAGCTGACGACGACCGACTATCGTGAGCTGCTCAGCAGTGACCGAATCGACGTCGTCTACGTCGCCGTCAGACACGACTTGCACGCGTCGATCTACTCCGATGTCGTTCGGGCGGGGAAGTCGCTGTTCGCGGAGAAGCCGTTCGGGATCGACGGCGCAGCGGCTGACGAAATCCTGGCGGCACTCGCCGATCACCCGGAGTCCTTCGTGCGCTGCTCCAGCGAGATGCCCTTCTTCCCCGGCGCACAGGCGGCGATCGACTATGTGCGCTCGGGGGCGCTCGGCGAGATCGTCGAGGCTCGCTGCGGCTTCCTGCACGCGAGCGACGTCGATCGAAGCAAACCGCTCAATTGGAAACGGCAAGCCGCGTTCTGCGGCGAGGCGGGGGTGATGAACGACCTCGGCCTGCACGCATGGCACGTCCCGCTGCGCCTGGGGTGGGATCCGTCGAGCGTACTCGGCTTGCTGCAGAACATCGTCACCGAACGGCCCGGCACCGACGGCGCGCCCGCACCGTGCGACACCTGGGACAACGCGGTCGTGCATGCCCTCGTCCCCCAGGCCTCCGGCACCGATTTTCCGCTTTCCATCGAGACGAAGCGCATCGCTCCGGGCCAGAAGAACACGTGGTTCTTCGAAGCGATCGGCATGGATGGCGGCGTACGCTTCTCGACCAAGACGCCGAAGTCGATCGAGGTGTTCTCGGTGACGGACATTCCGGGGATCGGCCGCGAGCAGGGCTGGAATCAGATCGACGCAGGCAGCCAGTCCGTATGGCCGACCGTCACAGGCGGCAACTTCGAATCAGGTTTCTCCGACGCAATTCTGCAGATGTGGGCGGCGTTCCTCGCCGAGCGCGAAGGAGCCCTCGGCGAGCGCTTCGGCACAGTACGGCCAGAAGAGGCACGACGAACCCATGCGCTCTACTCCGCCGCGATCGCCTCGAACTCGACAGGCTCGTTCGAGCCGGTGTGACGGGCCGACGCGAGGCCGCGGTACTGGCAGCACGTCGTCAGTACCCGACTGCCGAGGCGCGGCTACTGCGCTGTGTACCCGCCGTCGATCGGGAGGTGAGCGCCGGTGATCATGGACGCGTCGTCGCCGAGGAGGAAAGCGATCGGACCGGCGATCTCGTCTTCGGTGGCCCAGCGCCCGAGCGGCATCGCGTCGAGAAACGGGCGTTCGATCTCGGGCCGTCCCCAGTACCAAGCCGACATGGGAGTCATGACAACAGTCGGATGAACGCTGTTGACTCGGATGCTGTACTGACCGAGCTCGAGCGCAGACACCCGCGTGATGTTGTCGAGGGCGGCCTTCGACGAACCGTACGCGATGTGCCCGCGCAGCGCGACGAGACTGGCCTGACTCGAGACGTTCACTATTGCGCCGCCGACCCCCTGGCGGATCATCTCCCTCGAGGCATATTTGGTGACCAGGAGTGCTCCCCGGGCGTTGATCGCGATCACTCCGTCGAAAACATCGATATCGGCGTCCTGCGGCGTCTCGATGGCACCGCCCCAGCCGCCGCAGTTGACGACGCCCCAGATATCACGCCCTTCGACAGCAGCGCGGACCTCGTCCTCACTCGTGAGGTCGAAGACTGTCGGCGTCGCGCCCATCTCGCTCGCGAGCGCGGCCAGCCTGTCCGCGCTCCTGGCCGCGGCGAGGACCGTGGCACCATCGCGCACGAGACGACGCACGACGGCCGCACCGATGCCGCCGGACGCACCCGTCACGAGAACAGTGCGCCCTTCTAGTCCTGCCATCGGTGAAGTCCTTCCGTCTCAGCGGCGCCCGCCGCTTCCCGCAACAGAATGACACCGATGACATGGGCGCGCAAGCCCCTCCCCGTGCGACAGATCCTCCCGCGAAGTCACGCCTATGCCGACGACTCGAGAAGGACGCGCGGTCGTCCCGCCGCCCGCGGGAGAAACAACGATCGGCACATCTACCAGTTCAGTGCGCCGCGGAGCTCAGCGACCTGATCGCTCGTCGGCAGCGTCGCATCCAGTTCGAGGTGCGGTACCACCGGCGCCGCCGCAGCGTCGACGACGTGAGCGTCCCGGTCGAGCGCGCGCCGCGCACGGCGAGACGCCAGCAGTTGCGGGTCAGCACGCAGCCAGATGACGTGAGGAGACCCTCCGAGCGCAGCAGAAAGCGCTGCCCACTCAGTTCCGCCGGCCAGCTCAGCGCTCCACGGCGCGACCGCAACGACACGACCGGACTGAGCAGAGATGGCATTCCTCAGCGCGGCATAGCGCGCGGGGCGAACAATTGAACGCAGCAGCGGATCGTTCCAATGGCGATCACCGAAGACATTCGCGTCTGCGAGCGCTTCGAGCAACGGGTTCGTCAGGGTGTCGAGGTCGAGCAGAACCGCGGAACCTGCCCTCGCGAGCGCCTCACCCAGTATTGATTTGCCGCTTCCCGCGGCTCCGGCGATCAGCACGACCTCAGGTTGGTCACGGAATGCCATTTCAATCCGCCATTCGTCTTGACAACGTTGTTTGTTGCGCTCATGCTAGGTCATCAGACGTCGCCGCGGCAGTGGAGCCCGGCGTTATGACATCGATGTCATCGACTGGAGGAGAACGTGCAGAACCGCCCTCTCCCGCGCATCATGGCGCCGAATCTGATTGACCACTTCTACCGCGGCGGTGATCGCATCGCCGCACTGCGCGGCATCGATCAGACGAGCGAATTCCAGCCCGAAGAGTGGCTTGCCGCCACGACGACGCGCGCAGGAGAACGCGAGATCGGGCTGGCGCGCACGGTCGACGGCGAGCTGTTCCGCGACGTCGTCGGCGCAGACCCGACGTCGTGGATCGGCCCTGATCACCAACGGACAGCGTACGCCGGCGACATCGGGCTGCTGGTGAAGCTGCTCGACGCCCGCCAGCGCCTCCCCGTGCACGTCCACCCGCAGCGTGCGTTCGCGTCATCTCACTTGGACTGCCCCTACGGGAAGACCGAGTCGTGGTTCGTCCTCGATGCCGAGCCGGGCAGCGCATTCCACCTCGGCTGGACGGAGGATGTCGACCCCGATGAGCTCGACCGCCGCCGCGACGCTCAGGACTCCGAATGGATGCTGTCTCGGATGAACCGCATCGAGGCTCGACGCGGGATGGGGGTGTTCGTACCGGCCGGCACTGTTCACGCGATCGATGCCGGCATCTTCGTCGCCGAGGTGCAGGAACCCACCGACTTCTCGCTGCTCCTCGAGTGGTCGATCACCACATCGACGCGCGACGAATCGCATCTCGAGCTCGGCTTCGAAACTGCGATGCAGTCCGTATCGACGTCGACGCTGACCGATCCCGACGCTCTGGTGACCTACGGGGGCCTCGACGGCGAGGCATCCGGACTCAGACCGCTGCTGCCCCCCGCCGCCGATCGGTACTTCCGGCTCGACCGTGCCGGCGCGGGCGCCGAGGTCGGTGCCGGCTTCGCCATTGTGCTCGCACTCAGCGACAGCGCGCTGCGCGGCGCTGGCACGCAGAACCTGCAGCTGCAGCGCGGTGAGGTCGTCGCCGTTCCCGCTTCGTTCGGGCCCTGGGCAGCCACCGCTGACGGGACCGATCTCATCATTCACCGCCCTGGGATCGGGTGGCCCCAGACCCTCGGCGACGCAGACGTCGTCTGATCGGAAGGTACGATATGGCAACTCCCGTCCTGAAGGCGCGCGGCCTGAACCGCCAGTTCGGCCACGTGCGCGCACTCGACAACACCGATTTCGAGGTGTACCCCGGCGAGGTCACAGCACTCATCGGAGACAACGGCGCCGGCAAGTCGACTCTCGTGAAGGCACTCAGCGGCAACCTCTCCGTCGACAGCGGCGCGATCGAGTTCGAGGGTAAGCCGGTCGTACTCGCGAACCCTGCTGAAGCAAGCGCCCTCGGCATGGAGACCGTGCACCAGGACCTCGCTCTCGCCCCGCACCTCAACCCCGTGCAGAACGTCTATCTGGGTCGCGAGATCATGCGCAGCGGCCTCGCCGGAGCCTTCGGATTCATGGATGACGCCGAAATGCGCAGAGCGTCACGCGCGGCGTTCGATGATCTCGGCGCCACCGTCCGGTCACTTTCGAACCAAGTCGGCTCGATGTCGGGAGGCCAGAAGCAGGCGATCGCTATCGCGCGCGCCGTGCACTGGGCGAAGAAGCTCGTGTTCCTCGATGAACCGACCGCCGCCCTCGGCGTGCGGCAGACCAAGAACGTGCTCGACATGATCCGACGGGTCAGCGACACCGGTATCGCGGTGGTCTTCATCAGTCATTCGATGCCGCACGTGATGGAGGTGGCCGACCGCATCCAGGTACTGCGCCTCGGCCATCGCGCCGCCACGCTCGACGCGAAGGCCACCAGCATGGAGGAACTCGTCGGCCTGATGACCGGCGCGAACGCGGGAGACGCGGCAGCATGAGCAACAGCACGAAAGCTCCGGGTATGGGCCCCGAGACCACCGCGATTGCGGGAATCGACGCAAAGGAGACCCGCTTCACCAAGCTGGCTCGCACGCAGTGGCTCCAGATTCTGATCGTCCTGATCGCAATCATCGTGCTCTTCTCGATCGCAGCGCCCGAATCGTTCCCGCACTGGGGAAACGTGCGCCTGATCATTCAGAACGCGTCGATTCTCGCGATCCTTGCGGTCGGCATGACCTTCGTCATCGTCACTGCGGGAATCGACCTGTCCATCGGATCAGTGCTGGTGTTCTCAGGTGTCGTCGCGGCGATGGTGATGCGCGCCATGGGAGGCGACGGATGGGGTACGGCAATCGTCGGCATCATCGCGGCGATTCTCTCGGGCATCGCCTGGGGCCTCTTCAACGGCCTCATCATCACCAAGCTGAAGGTTCCGCCGCTGATCGTGACGCTCGGTTCGATGGGAATCGCACTCGGTCTCGCGCAGATCCTCACCGGCGGCGTCGACATCCGCGAAGTGCCTGCGGTGCTCACGAACTCGATCGGGTACGGCAACGTCTTCGGCACGGTCCCCGTCATCTCCGTGATCGCTCTCGCCGTCGTTGTCGTGGGCGCGATCATCCTGCACCGCACCCGGTTCGGCCTGCACACCTTCGCGATCGGCTCGAATGAGGAGTCAGCGCGGCGGGTCGGTGTCAAGGTCGATCGCCGGCTGATCGCTGTGTACACCCTCACCGGCGGCCTCACCGGGCTCGCCGGCGTGCTGTCGCTCTCGCAGTTCTCGACCACGGCGATCGCCGGCCAGACGGAAACGAATCTGAATGTCATCACCGCCGTCGTCATCGGCGGCACATCGCTCTTCGGCGGCATCGGCACGATCATCGGTTCGATCGTCGGCCTGTTCATTCCCGCAGTGCTCCAGAACGGCTTCGTGATCATGGGCGTCCAGCCCTTCTGGCAGCAGGTCGCAGTCGGCTTGGTTCTGATCATCGCCGTGTACGTCGATCAGGTACGCAGAGCGCAGGCTTCGCGCGGCGGCGATGCCGGTGTGTGGCGCCATCTCCTCGCCAGACGACGCGGCTGACCACCGCTCGGGAACCCGTCGTCATCCGCTTTCTCCCTCGTACGACCCCATCCACGGAAACCATCAGGAGGACACAATGAAGTGGTCCAGGACACTCACCATCACCGCAATCGGCGCGCTCGGGGCGCTCGGCTTCGCCGGCTGCTCTTCGGGAGGAGACGGCGAGGGCGACACCGCTGGCTCTTACGAGTTCGCGTTCGTCCAGGGCGTTGCCGGTGACGAGTTCTACATCTCGATGCAATGCGGCATGGAGTCCAAGGCGAAGGAGCTGGGCGTCACGGTGAACACGCAGGGTGCCGAGAAATTCGACCCGTCGCTCCAGAAACCTCTCGTCGACTCGGTCGTCGCATCGAGTCCGGATGCGCTGCTGATCGCCGCAACCGACCAGACGGCCATGCAGGCGCCGATCAAGGCCGCGAACGACGCGGGAGTCGAGGTCGTGCTCGTCGACACCAGCATCGAAGACCCCTCGTTCGCCGTCTCAGCGATCGCCAGCGACAACATCGGCGGCGGTGAAGCAGCGTTCAAGGCCATCGCGGAGGCACACCCCGACGGAGGCAAGGTGCTCGTCGTCTCGGTCGACCCCGGCATCACGACGACGGATCAACGAGCCGAGGGCTTCGAGGCCGCGGTCGCGGAGAACGACAAGTTCGAGTCGCTCGGGGTGCAGTACAGCCACAATCAGCCCGATGAGGCGGCGCGCATCGTCACCGCGTCCCTTCAGAAGGACAAGGACATCGTCGGGATCTTCGCCGCGAACCTGTTCGCCGCAGAGGGCACGGCAACCGGCGTCAAGCAGGCGGGCGCTGAGGACCTGACGATCGTCGGCTTCGATGCGGGTCCTGCCCAGGTCGAGCAGCTCAAGGCCGGAACCGTTCAGGCGCTCGTGGCACAGGAACCGGCATCGATCGGCGAGCAGGCCGTCGAGCAGGCGTACAACGCACTCGAAGGCGAGGAGACGACCACAGAGATCCAGACCGGATTCACCATCATCACGCAGGACAACATCGACGGCGATGCGGCCGACGCCGTGTACCAGTCGTCCTGCTGACGACCTCGCTCGTGGGCGCCGCGTTCGCGTCGCGGCGCCCACGATCGCTCTTCCAGAAAGGCACGGAATGACCCTCGACGGACAAGTCGCCCTGATCACCGGAGGCAGCTCCGGCATCGGCCGTGCGACGGCGCGCCTCCTCTCGCGGCGAGGAGTGCGCACCGTACTCGTCGGTCGTTCTGCCGAGCGCCTGGCGCACGTCGCCGAATCGCTCCAGGCCGATTCCGCCGTCGTTGCCGGCGACGTCAGTGACGGCGCGTCGATCGACGATGCCGTCGCGACTGCCATGGAGCGGTTCCGGCGACTCGATATCGTGGTCGCCAACGCTGGACTCTACCTTGGCGGTTCGTTCCTCGACGCCGATTACGACGAGATCACCGCGACTGTGCAGGCCAACGTAACGGGCGTGATGACGACCGTGCGAGGGACGCTTCCCCACCTCATCGAGCAAGGTTCCGGCGACATCATCGTCACCAGCTCGGTCGCGGGCCACGTCGACGTTCCGTGGGAACCGGTGTACTCCCCCACCAAGCATGCTGTTCAGTCATTCACTCATGCCGTGCGCCAGCAGCTGACCGGCACCGGAGTCCGCATGGGCGCGGTCGCCCCGGGCGTCGTCCTCAACGAACTCTGGGGCTACGGCGAGGACGAGGAAGAGCGCATCGAGGACAAGGTCGCCGAACGCACCGGCATCAGGAGCGACGACGTCGCCGACACGATCGAGTTCATGCTCACCCGCCCTCGCCACGTCACACTGCGCGACGTCGTCGTACTCCCCACCGACCAGGCCATCTGATGCCATCGCTCCGCTCCTCTTCGGCTCGCCGCATCATGTCATCGATGACATGTCACGATCGCCCCCTCCCGGAGCAACCCGTTCCTTGTAGCGCCGAGCTGAGTCTCGTCGCGGGAATCGATGTCGGAAGCACCGGCATCAAGGTGTACGTCGCCGACGCGATGTCACCCGAGCGCGAACTTCTGCGCGAGCAGGTTCCGACTCCATGGACCAACCATCCCGATGGCACGACCGATCTGACGAGCGACGCACTGCGCGGCGCCCTTTCCGCTCTGCTGTCCACGGTCAGCGCTCGACTCGCTGCGAGACAGCCGCGTGCGCGCGTTGCGGCGATCGCCACGACCGGCATGGGTGAATCCGGTTTTCTCGTCGGTCGCGATCAACATCCCCTGACGGCCGCTCCCGCGTGGTTCGACCCGCGCGGTGCCGAGCAGCTGCGAGCGCTGCCGGATGACATTCGCGCTGAGTTCGCCGGTCGCACAGGGATCCCCTTGGGTGTACAGGCCACCAGCACGAAAATCGCGTTCCACCGCGACTCCGGCGTCGACCTCTTCGGGGCCCGGTTCTCGAGCGTCCCGGAATGGGCGGCGCATCTGTTGGGCGCGCGCCTCGTCGCCGAGCGGTCGCTGGTCGGCCGCACCGGCCTGATCGACCAGGACACGCGACGCCCCTGGCCCGCGATGCTCACGTATCTCGGCACCGATGAACGGATCATTCCTGAGGTCATTGCGTCAGGCGAGCCGGCAGGGCGCGCGGACGCGGCCTGGGTGCCGGGACCGTTCCACGGAGCGCTGGTCACCGTCGCCGGACACGACCACCTGGTCGCGGCTGCCGGCGCAGGAATGGCACCGGACCGGTACGACGTGTCACTCGGCACCGCCGAAGTACTGTTGCGGGTTCTGAACACACCGCTCGACCGCGCCGCACGCGAACGGTTGGCCGATCGACTCATCAACGTCGTACCTCATGTGGTCCCAGACCGCTGGGCACTCGTCGCCGGAGTGAGGACCGGACTCCTCCTGCGTCGCGCCCTGCGCCTGTTCGGAATCAGCAGCACCGAACAGCGCAACGCGCTCGATGCCGACGTGATGTCATTGCCAGTCGATTCCCCGGCGGTCTTCGTTTCGGGCGCTCGCAACGACGACGGCATACTCAACGTCGCGGTTGCCTCTGACGATGTGACTCCTGCGGCAGTATTCGAGGCGATACTGCGCCATTCCAGCGACGAGATCCGCCTGTTGATCGATGCGATCGACCGCGAACTGCCGCCGGCCGAGAGCGCGCTGCTCACAGGGGGCTGGTCCTCCCTGCTCAGCGTTCGCCGGGCGCGCGCGGCCGTGCTTCCCGACCTGCAGGTCAGCGACCGAGAGCAGGACACGGCATACGGCGCCGCGGTCATCGCGGCCCGTGCGCTCACCCCGTTCCCCGCCACTGTGCGATCCGACCGACCCGAGGGTGCCGGCCCGCAGAGTCATCCCGATGAGGAGTCCAGATGAACGACCTGACCACGCTCGAACGCCGCGCGCTCGCCCGCCTGTCCACCGATGGAGGCGGTGTCCTGATCGTCGCCGCCGACCAGCGCAACAGCATGAAAGCCGTGATGACGGATGAACCGTCGGACGTCGATCGAGCCGGTCTCGCCGCGGCAAAAGCGGATCTGGTGCGTCATCTCGGCAACGCGGCAGGCGCCATTCTGCTCGATCCGGAGACCGCACTGCCGGAGATCGTCGACCGAGGCATCGTCTCGGGAGCAACTGGCCTCGTCATCGCTCTCGATCAGAGCGGCTTCGCAACGACCGAGGAGGGACTGCGCCGTACTCGGCGGATCGACGGCATGTCGCTGAGGCGCGTGCGCGAACTCGGCGGAGACGCGGCGAAGATGCTGTTCTATCTCCGTCCCGACCGCGGCGATGCCGAAGCAGAGGTGATCGGCGGCATCCGCAGCCTCGTCGCCGAAGCGGAGAGGGAAGGAGTGCTGCTGATCGTCGAGATCCTCGCGTACCGGTTGCCCGGTGAAAGCGAAGGAGACTATGCCGCAGCCTTCCCCGAAATCATCGAGCAGGCCGTGAGGCTGTGCGTCGCGCAGGGCGTCAGGGTGCTGAAGATTCCTTACCCGGGCTCCGCCGAGGCATCGGCCGCAGTGCACATCGCCGCGCAGGGAACGCCATGGACGGTGCTGTCGGCCGGCGTCGACCACGCAACGTTCGTCGATCAAGTACGCGTCGCCGTGCGCAACGGAAGTGCCGGCGCGATGGCCGGCCGTTCTCTCTGGAAGGACTGCCTATCGACCGATGCGTCCGTGCGAGCCGACCGTCTCACCGGAACCGCGGCCGTGCGTGCGGCAGAACTCGCTGCCGTCATCGATGAGGAGCTCGCCGCCCGCTGACCCGCGGCGACAACGGGCGTTTCCGTACGTCGCCGTCCGGCCGGGTAATGTGAACGCACCATGTCGACCATGCAGGATGTCGCCTCGAAGGCGGGAGTGAGCGCGAAGACTGTCTCACGCGTGTTCAACTCGGACCCGCATGTGCGACCGGAGACGCGACAGCGCGTGGAACGCGCAATGCGCGAAGTGGGTTATGTGCCTAACGTGCTCGCGCGCACGTTCCGCGAGGGCCGGTCGCAGACCGTCGGCGTCGCTGTGCCCGACGTCGGCGACCCGTTCTTCGGTGCCATCGTGCGCGCCGTCGAGGAGGTCTGCGCGCTGTCCGGTGCGACTACCCTCGTGGCGAGCATCGGGAATGAACCTGCGCGCGAGCGCAGCGTGATCGAGGCACTCCTGCAGGCCCAGCTGAAGGGACTCATCCTCGCTCCGGTCGACGAGGATCAATCGTGGCTCGAGCCGTGGCTGGAACACACTCCGATCGTTTTCGTCGACCGCCCAGCGGGGAACGTCAGTTCTGAAGAGCTCCGGGAGGACGACCTCGACGGCGCTCGACAGGCCGTGGCTCATCTCGTCGAACGCGGTCATCGGCGCATCGCCTTCTTGGCCGACCGACTGCACATCCCCAGCACCGAACGACGCAGGGCTGGATGGGAAGCGGGTCTTCGCGATGCAGAGCTCGTCACTGATGAGCGCGAGATCCGCCCCAGCGACGACTTCGCCGTCGCATCACTGGTGAGCTACGACGCGAGCGATGTCGCCGGCGCGAGCGCAGAGATCGGACGCCTCGCGGCGCTGCCTGAGCCGCCGACCGCGTTCGTACTGGCGAACGCCCGTGTCACGATGGACGCGTTCCTCGCGCTGTGCGACGCCGATATGGCGATGATCGGCATAGGCGATTTTCCGATGTCGCACGCGCTCACTCCCGCTGTCACGGTGATGTCACAGGACCCGGCGCGCCTCGGGCGCCGGGCTGCCGAGCGCGCCCTCGCTCGTTTCGACGACCCGTCGACACCGCCGACGGTGCACGACCCCATCCCGATGCGGCTGGTGGATCGCGATAGCACTCCGCCGCCGAGGACGCTTCCGGTTCGGCCTGCAGTGCGACGATGACCGCGACCGGGTGTCACTCAGCCGGATCGGCGAGGCGGATGCCCGGGTCCGGATCGACGACAAGGGTCGCCGGCGGGGCAGACTCGAGCTCCGTGAGCAGTGTGCCGGCTTGGGAAACGGAGAGGGCGCCGAGGCGCGCAGCGCCGGTGACGGCAGCCGCGGTATCGAATGGGAGCGGGTTCCCTGGTTCGAACGCTCCGCCGGAATGCGCACTTCGAGGAATCCCGGCTGCTCGCGCCGCCGCGGCCCGTTCCGGCGAGCGCGGGCCGCGCCAGGACTCAGATCGGTCCGGCGACCCGGCCACGAGAAAACCCGCAAGCGATGCGTCGCCGGCACCGGTGGTATTGACGATGCCCGGAGGAGTCGCGTGCGCCCACCACGAACCGTCGGCAGTCACGGCAAGAGCGCCGTCCTCCCCCATCGAGACGTACACAGTCTCGCAGCCGCGCGCGACGAGCGCCGCCGCTGCCTCGCGCACGTCGCCGAGCGAGGTGAGGGAACGCCCAGTGGCCTCGGCGAGCTCATGCGTATTCGGCTTGATCAGCGCCACGCGCGGCAGCGCCTCAGTCAGCACCAGCTCGAGAGCCGAACCGGAGGTATCGACCGCGATCCTCGCTGTCGTGCGATCAGCGAGCCTTTCGATCACCTCTCCGATGCTGATCTCAGAGCCCGTGGACAGCCTCGGCACGGAGCCTGCGATGAGAAGCCAGTCGGCATCGAGCTCAGCGGAGTCGTCAACCGCGCGAGCGAGGACCGCGTCCAGCTCGTCCGGCGTCAGCGTCGGCGTAGGCGCGTTCAGCTTCGTCGTGAGCCCGTCAGCGGTCGCCATAGTGACGTTGATCCGCACTCGCTGCGCTGTGGGCACCGGGCTCAGCCAGGGCGCACGCAGGTCGGCCGAGTCGTGCTCACCCAGCGGCAGAACGGCCCGTGTCCGCTCACCCGCAAGCGCCACTGCGTGCGAGACGTTCACCCCTTTGCCGCTGAGTTCGCGCGTCACCGCAGTCGCCCGGTTCACTGCCCCGGGCAGGACTGCTCCGACGCGGTAGGTCAGGTCGATCGCGGGCGCCATCGTCACCGTCACAATGCCCGGCATATCCGCTCCTCCACTGACCCGCTGAACGCGGCGCTGGTCACGCCGCTCGCCTGTGGCTCTTCGCGAACTGCGCACGCATGAAGCTGCGCTCGCTCCCTCATCCGCGTCCTCCGTCGGCGAGCACCATCCGCAGTCCGCCCTCGGCGGCGCGCGATGCAAGAGCACGCGGCAGCGGATCCGCCGCGACCACATCGTCGAAATCGAGCAGTCCGGCAGCAACCATGGAGCCGGCCTCGTCACCTGCCCCGGTGACTACGAGCACTCGTCGCTCCGCGATCGCGAGCGCGCACCGCACCTGTTCGGCGAGCTGCGGTGTGCCAGAGAGCACTTCGCCGTCCGAGCCGAGCGCCGACACCTCGATCACGGCAACGTCGACCCGAACGCTCTGCAGCTGCTCATCGGTCCACGGCCCGAACTGAGCGTCGCCGCCCGCCACGCCCGCGCGCACTGCTCCGCCGAGGTTGTAGACGACGGTGAACGGCTTGACAGCGGCGAGCAGCGCGATCTCGACGGACGGCGTGATGATCGTGCGCTCAGCATCATCCGGAAGCGCTTCGGCGATCGCTCGCGACACGTCCCCCGACCCGAAGAACACGCTTCCCTTGGTCGGCATCAGAGCGATCACCGCTTCCGCGATGTCGCCCCGCGCACCCGTCACGCGTGATTGCGCGGCTTCGACGGCCGCGGTCGGAACGATTGCACCACCATGCACGCGTACTGCGTTTCCGCTCGCCTCCAGCGCGACGAGATCGCGCCGGATGGTCTCCTCTGAGACGTCAAGGCGCGTCGCAAGGTCCGAGACGTGCACGCGCTGCTGACGTGCCAGCAGCGCGAGGATCGCGTCGTGGCGTCCGGCTGTTCCCGTTGTGCGGCTCGACATCACGAGTTCGCCGCCCACCAGGGTCCGAGCACTCGGCTGAGCTCATCGAGGCGCGCGATCACGCCGTCCCAGTACCCGCGCAGCTCAGCCCGAGGCCGCACCGGTTCGGCGATATCGACGAGTGCCTGCGCCTCGTCGATCGATGAGAACTGCCCGACGCCCAGTGCAGCCACCGCGGCGGCGCCGAACGCCCCCACTTCGTCGCCTCTCACCACGCTGACGGGCTCCCCCATCGCGTCGGCGACCAGCTGTACGTAGAGGGGCGACCGTGCGATGCCGCCTCCCAGTCTGATCGGCCCCTCCCACGCGTAGCTCGTGCGCAGTGCGCGGGTGTGCCACACGTGCATGTACACGATTCCCTCGAGCACGCCGCGGAAGAGATGACCGCGCGTGTGCTCCGCAGAGATACCGGCGAACGCAGAAGAAGCGGTCTCGCCGACGGGAGAGCCGAGCACATACGGCAGCATCGATGGCACGGATTCGAGCGGATCGAGCGCGGCCGCCTCGCCGAACAACCGGTCGCGGGCACGCGCATCGCCTCCCCCCAGCGCACGCACCGCCCATTCGAGAGCTGGCGAGGCCGTCGGCGAAGTCGACATCGCCACGCGCAGGCCGGGGCGGATGGAGACGCGGCACTGCCAGCGCGGATCTACCGCGTCCCCGGTGGTCGTCACGCCGTTCGTGCTGAACGATCCGGCAACGAGCGAGAGTCGGTCCGGCACGAGGGCAGCGGAACCGATCGCCGACGCCTGCACGTCGTGCAGGCCGGCGACGACCGGCGTTCCCTCCACGAGCCCTGTCTCAGCGGCGGCCCTGGCCGTCACGGTTCCCGTCACATCGGTCGACCGCCGCAACGGCGGCAGCAGCCGCTCAGCCCAACCGAGCCCGTACGCGTCGAGAACGTCGCCGCTCCATTCGCCGCTGCGCATATCGAGGAACGAAGCTGTCGCGTCGGAGAGGTCGGTCTCGACCGGCCCGCCTGTCAGGCGCAAGCGGAGAGCATCTTTGCACCACACCACGTAAGCCGCACGCTTGATCATGTCAGGATCGTGTTCACTCGTCCACGCCAGCAACGGGCCAGAGCCTCCCAATGGCGGTTGCTGCCCCGATACCTCGAGGATCGTTGCCGCTCGGATGGGATCAGTCGTGATGCGCTGCCATTCCCGGAACGCCCGCCCGTCCATGGCGGTGATCGCAGGTGACACTGCACCACCGGCCTCGTCGACGAGGTGCAACCCGTCACCGTGTCCGCTGATACCGACCGCCGCGACCTGCGAAGCATCGACCTGGGCAAGCGCATCGGCAACAGCACCAGCGGCGCTGCGCCAGAGCTCGTCCTGGTCTCGCTCTGCGAAGCGCGGCTGCGGATGGTGCACCGGACTCGAGCGTCGCCCGACGGCAACTGCTCGAAGGCGGTCGTCGTGCACGACCGCCTTCACGGTCGTCTGCCCCGCATCGATGCCCAGGAAGAGTGGTCCGGTCATGCGCTTACTTGATCGCACCCATGGCGAGCCCGCGCACCAGGCGCTTCTGCGCGACCCAACCAGCGATGATCACAGGGAGCACCGCGATGGTGGCCGCGGCCGACAGCACGGCCAGGAACTGCCCGCGCCCCGACACGAAGCTGCCCAGAGCCGGCGGTGCGGTCCGAGCGATGGTCGAGGTGAGCAGATTCGCGAGGAAGTATTCGTTCCACGCAAAGATGAAGCAGATCAGTGCGGCCGCAGCCATACCTGGCGCGACCAGAGGCAGAACGATGCGGAGCATCTCAGTGCTGAACTTCGCGCCGTCGACCTGCGCGGCCTCGATGATCTCGCGCGGCACCTCCATCAGGAAGGAGCGCATCATCCACACGGCCAGCGGCAGGTTCATTCCGAGGTACAGCACGGTCAGCGCCGAGACGTTGTCGAGCAGGCCGAAGTTCTGCAGGACCAGATAGATCGGCACGGCAGCTGCCGCGAGCGGCAGGAACTTGGTCGAGATGAAGAAGAACAATGCATCGGTCGACTTCACGATGGGACGAATGGAGAGCGCATACGCCGCCGGGAACGCCAGGATGATCACGATGATCGTCGACATCACGGATGCCGAGAACGAGTTGATCAGGTAGGCGCTGAAACCCGAGTCGAAGACCCTCTGGAAGTTCGCCAGGGTGAGCTCAGCGAGGAAAGTCGGCGGGTTCGTCGCGGCATCGCGCTCGCTCTTGAAAGCGGTGAAGACCATCCACGCCACCGGGAAGAAGAACCCCAGCGTAACCAGCCACGTAATCACCGTGAGGACAGCGCCCGTAATGCGCTTGCGCGTGCGACCACCGCGCGGAACGACTGCAGTACTCATCGAAGGTCCCCTTCCACCTTGAGCATCTTGAACAGGGTGCGCAGCGCGATCGTGGCGACGACGATGGTGACGATCACGGTCAGCACGCCGTACGCTGAGGCTTCGCCGATATCGCTGCCGATGAACGCTCGCTCGTAGAGCAGATATGCCATCGTCTTGGTGCCGCCCGTTCCCTTCGTCATGATGTTCACTGGGTCGAACACCTGAAGCATCAGGATGACCCCTAGGAGCACCGCCAGCTCGACGTACTGGCGCAGGTGCGGCAACGTCATCGAGAAGAAGGTGCGCACAGGCCCGGCACCGTCGACGGACGCGGCCTCGAGTACGTCCTGGGGCTGCGACTGCAGCCCTGCGAGCAGGATCAGCATCATGAACGGCGTGTACTGCCACGCAAGAGTGATGATGACAGTGAGGATCGGCAAACTGGTGTTCCACGCGATCGGACTGATTCCGATCAGGCCGAGCACCCAGTTCACCATTCCCGCGTCGTTGTCGAGCATCGACCACTTCCAGATCAGTGCCGAGGCAGCCGGCATCATCAGGAAGGGAGTGATCAGCAGCGTGCGGGCAAGCCCTCGGCCGAAGAACTTGCGGTCGAGCAGCATCGCCAGCGCCATACCGACCACCAGCGAGATCACCGCGGACGAACCGACGATCAGTACGGTCGCCCAGAGCGAGCTGAAGAACGCGCCGTTCGTCAGAACGTCGACGTAGTTCTCGAGGCCTGCGAAGCCTCGATCTCTGGGACGCTGCAGGTTCCAGGTCTGGAACGAGTAGTAGATCGTGACGACGAACGGGACCTGCGTGATCAGGATTGCGACGATCAGCGCCGGCCATAGCAGCGCCCGCGCGAGGCGCAGGTTCCGGCGTTCGCCCGGGGTGAGTGGGATCTTCGTTCTCTTGCGTCTGCGTCCCTGATCGGGCGCGGTCACCAAGAGGCGAGTCGAATCGGCGATGGCCATCTGGACTCCTCAGGGCAGTCGGGGAACACGGGTGCCGACCGGGTCGGCGGGAGGGGGCGGACACGAGTCGTCGGGCCCGCCCCGGCGAACGACTACTTCTGCGCGTCGCCCGCGTCCTGCGCGACCTTCTGCCCAGCTGCGAGAGCGTCCTCAACGCTCGAGCGGCCCGCGAAGACATCCGCAACCTGCTGCGAGACCTGGTTGCCGACGTCCTGGAACTCCGGGATCGTCACGTACTGGATGCCGACGTAGGGCTGCGGGTCGACACCCGGCTGGGCCGGATCGACAGCGAGCATGATGTCCTTGGTCAGACCTGCGAAGGCACCAGCCTCATCCTGGTACTCGGGGATCTCGTAGGTCGACTGGCGCGACCCCGGCGGCACACGACTCCAGCCGAGCTCTTCGCCGACAAGCTTGATGTACTCCTTGCTCGTCGCCCAATTCATGAACTCCCACGCGGCGTCCTTGTTCTGCGACGACTCAGGAACCGCGAGGTTCCAGGCGAACAGCCAACCGGACTCATCCGTCTTGTTGACCGGCGCGTGTGCGTACCCGATCTTGCCCGCGACGTCGCTGAGTTCGGGCGACTCGACCGAACCGGCAGCGCTCGTGGCGTCGTACCAGAAGGCGGCATCACCCTGAGTGAACAGGTTCAGGCACTCGGTGAAGCCGTATGAGACCGGGTCGGATTCACCGGCATCCTTGACCAGATCAGTGTAGAACTGCACGGCCTCGGTAAAGCCTTCGCCGTCGACCTGTGCGTCCCAGTTCTCGTCGTACCACTGGCCGCCGAACGTGTTCACGACGGTGGTCAGCGGCGCGAAGACCTCACCCCAGCCCGGCTTTCCTCGCAAGCAGATACCGGCAGTGTCGTCATCCGCAACTGCTCGCGCCGCTTCAGCGACCTCGTCCCACGTCGGACGGTCCGAGACCTCGATGCCGGCCTCGTCGAGAATCTCCTTGTTGTACATCAGGAAGGATGACTCGGCGTAGAACGGAACGGCGTACAGGCTGTCGTCCACTGTGAGCGCGTCACGCACCGGCGGCATCAGGTCATCGACGTCGTAATCGGCGTCACCGGCGTAGTCAGTGAGGTCGGCGAGCCATCCGTTGGCCGCCCAGATCGGCGCCTCGTACGAGCCGATCGTCATGATGTCGTACTGACCGCCGTCGGTCGAGATGTCTGCCGTTACCTTGTCGCGCAGGTCGTTCTCTTCCATCTGCACGAACTTGATCTTGATGTCCGGGTGCTCCGCCTCGAACTTCGGGGCGAGTTCCTGCATGTCGACCATCTGGGGATTGTTGACCGTTGCGAGCGTCAGCGTCGTGACGCCGTCCTCGCCGCCGCCGCCGCCCGCTCCGCCGCCCGCGCCCGCGCAGCTGGCCAGCAATGCACCGCTCGCGAGTACAGCTGCGCCTACGACAACGCGCCGACGGTTGGAATGCTGTGTCATGGTGTGCCCTTTCGTCTTCCTTGACCGATGGGATGACCGGATGTGTGAGCCCGGCCTCTGAGCAACCTAAACTATGCCCGACTCCGAGGCCTAACACAAGAAACTATGTGAGTTTGTGACCAAACTTGGCGAAGTCGATGTGTGAATGTGTTGCGAGATTGACGGAGCACCGCCAGAATCGAAGAACGCGCAACGAAGGAGTGCGCCACCGCCGTCACGCAGAGGAGCGAGATGTATCCCGCAGAGCGCCAGAGCGAGATCGTCCGGCTCGCGCGTTCCGGCGACGGTTCCGTAGCGATCTCCGATCTGACAGTGCGACTGGACGTCGCCGCCGAGACGATCCGCCGCGATCTCGCCGTTCTCGAACGGCAGGGCCTCGTGCTCCGCCGTCGCGGCGGCGCAACCGTGCGCGACGCGCAGCCGTTCGAACTCGGGATCAGCACCCGGAATTCGCTGGAGGCCGAGCAGAAGCGAGCCATCAGCGAGCGCGTCGTCGAGCTGCTCCCGCCCGACGGAGTCGTGCTGATGGACTCCGGCTCGACGACCCATGCACTCGCTGGCGTCTTCCCGAATCGCGGCCTCACTGTCGTCACGAACAACCTCGCGGCGGTGCCGCGTCTGCTTGAGCGGTCGCAGTTGGCGGTCCACGTCCTACCTGGCAGAGTCCGCCACGTGACGCACGGGGCCGTCGATCTGTGGGCGTGGCAGCGTCTCGGGAAACTGCACGGCGACGTGGCGATCATCGGCGCGAACGGCGTCACGGCGCGCGGCGCCACCACGACGATCCCGGAGGAAGCGGCACTGAAAGCGGCAATGGTCGCCGCCGCCCGCTTCCGCATCTTGGCCGTGACATCGTCGAAGCTCGGCGTCGAGTCGTTCTGCCGGTATGCGGGACTCGATGAGTTCGACGTCGTCGTGACTGACAATGGCGCCTCCCCGGAGATCGCTGACGAGATTCGAGCCGCAGGCCCGGATCTGATCCTCGCCTGACGCGCACACCGCCCCGCAGCTGCAACCTCAACGGAGAGATATGCCACTCGTCACCACGGACCGGATCCTCGCGGCACGCCGCGCGGCACCGGCGTTCAATGTGATCCAGCTCGAGCATGCCGAGGCGATCGTCGCTGGCGCCGCGCGAGCCGGTGCTCCCGTCGTTCTCCAGATCTCAGAGAACGCAGTCCGATACCACGGGGCGCTCGCCCCCATCGCGCTCGGCGCGAAGCGCATCGCCGAAACTGCGCCGATCGACGTCGCGCTGCACCTGGATCACGCCGAGAGCGAAGACCTCGTGCGCGAGGCCCTCGCTCTCGGCTTTACGTCTGTCATGTTCGATGCGTCAACGTCGTCGCACGACGTAAACGTTTCACGCACGGCGATGATGACTGCCGAGGTGCACGACCGCGGCGCGTGGCTCGAGGCGGAGCTCGGCGAGATCGGCGGCAAAGACGGCGCCCATTCGCCCGACGTACGAACCGATCCCGCAGAGGCGGCCGAATTCGTTGCAGCGACGGGCGTCGACGCCCTCGCCGTGGCTGTCGGAAGCTCCCACGCGATGACTTCCCGCAGCGCCGTCCTCGATCTCGACCTCATCGGTCGCCTCCGCGACACTGTTCCGGTGCCGCTGGTGCTGCATGGTTCCAGCGGGGTGTCCGACGACATGATTCGCGCTGCGATCGACGCCGGAATGCGCAAGGTGAACGTGTCGACGCACCTCAACGGCATCATGACCGGTGCTGTCCGCCGTGCACTCGAGACCGACCCGTCGCTCATCGACCCCCGAAAGTATCTCGCCCCCGGCCGCGACGCCGTCGCGGCCGAAGTGGCCCGTCTCTGTGAGGTGATCTCATGAAAGCTGTCGTCTTCACTCGACCAGGTGAGTTCGAGTACGCGACCATCCCTGACCCCGAGGTCGGGCCGCGCGATGCCTTGATCCAAGTCGCCGCGTCGGGCATCTGCGGTACCGATCTGCACATCCTCGAGGGTGAGTTCAGCGACACGTTCCCCGTTGTCCCGGGCCACGAGTTCGCCGGCACCGTGCTGGAGGTCGGTTCCGAAGTCGAACACGTCCGAGCGGGCGACAAGGTCGGAGTGAACCCATCGCACATCTGCTATGAGTGCCGCTACTGCCAGAAGGGCCTGACGAATCTGTGCGAAGTGGCCGGCGGCTACGGAACCAGTTGGAACGGGGGGTCGGCCGAACTGTGCGCCGTCGATCTGCGCCACCTCGTGAAGCTTCCCGACGCGATGGATGCCCGTGATGCGACGCTCATCGAACCGCTCTCGTGCGCTATTCGGGGGTACGACGTGCTGAAGTCGCAGATGGGCAACCGCGCACTCATCTACGGCGCAGGCACGATGGGGCTGATGATGCTGCAACTCGCTAAGCGAGCCGGCGTCGCGAGCGTCGAGGTGGTCGACGTCAATCCCGCGAAGCTCGAGGTCGCCAGACAGCTCGGTTGCGACGCCGCTGTGACGAGTGCCGACGAACTGGACAGACCGTACGGGTGGGAGCTGGTCGTCGACGCGACCGGTAACCAGAACGCGATCCAGGACGGCATCGGCCGTGTGGACCGAGGCGGCACGTTCCTGCAGTTCGGTGTGGCCTCGTACGATGCCCGCGCGACCATCGAGCCGTATCGGATCTTCCGCAACGAGATCACGATCACCGGGTCGATGGCAACGCTCAACTCGTATCACCGCGCAGCGGATCTGTTCGCCTCCGGCGTCATTCCGCCGGAGATCTTCATCAGCGATCGCATTCCCCTGTCGCAGTACGGGGAGGCGCTCGAACTGTTCCGCGCCGGGCGCGGCCGCAAGGTGCAGGTGGTTCCGGAGTGACGTCGCCCGCCCGGCGACACGTCGCCGTCGCCGACCTGCGCGCCCGCATCCGCTCGCTCGCGGAGCGGGGCGACCGACGCGTCATCGGCATCACCGGCGCGCCCGGTGCGGGGAAGAGCACCGTGGCTGAAGCCCTGGTCGAGTCGGGTGTCTCAATACTCGTCGGAATGGACGGCTTCCACCTGGCGGACCGTGTTCTGCAGGCGCGGAGTTGGCACGGGCGCAAGGGCGCACCGCACACGTTCGACGTCGACGGCTTCGTCTGCCTGCTCGAGCGCATCCGGGACCAGGAACCGAATGGGCCCGAGGTGTTCGCCCCGTACTTCGACCGGGAGATCGACGAGCCGATCGGCAGCGCGGTTCCGGTCGGCTCGGACGTTCCCGTCGTGCTCGTCGAAGGCAATTATCTCCTGCACGATGCGGACGGGTGGGAGCGGGTGAGACCGCTCCTGGACGAGGTATGGTTCCTCGACCCGGGCGACGAGACTCGCCTCGAACGGCTCATCGCCCGACACGAGCGCTTCGGCCGCGACCCCGAGTCGGCGCGCGCGCACGCCACCGGGAGCGACGAGCTCAATGCCGAGGTGGTGCGCGCGTCGTGCGAGCGCGCCGACGAGGTGCTCGTGGTCGACTGAGCGGGCGCGGCGGCGTCACGGGTCGCGACCGCGCTGCGGCACGGGACGCAGAATCCGCCCCGTGCCGCAGGCATTACGGAACGGTGACGAGCACCTTCACCTGCTCCGGATCGTCCGACGCGGCGAAGGCGTCCTTCGTTCGTTCGAGCGGGAACGTCGCCGTCACGAACTCATCGATCGCGAACGTCTTGCGCCGCAGCAGGTCGATAGCGTGATCGACGTCCTCACGGACGTACATCAGGTTGCCGATCAGCTCGATCTCGCGGTCCTGGATGAGATCGAGCGGCACGAGCGTCCTGCCCACCGGTACGCCGACGGTCATCAGCCGGCCTCCCTTGGTCAGCAGGTCGATGCCGAGTGCGACGGTCGACTCCCGCGAGACGCCGTCGAACACGACGTGGGCCGAGCCGCCCAGCGCGCGCCTGGCGTCCTCTGCCGCGGTCGAAGTGGTCGGGTCGAACGACCCCGTCGCTCCCAGACGCTCTGCGCGTTCGCGCTTGCTCGCCACCAGATCGGCGACGACCACCGCTTCCGCTCCCGCGTCCTTCGCCGCGATCGCAAGAAAGAGGCCGATGGGCCCCGCGCCGAACACGACGACACGGCGCCCAGCGAGATCGCCGGCGCGCCGCACCGCGTGGATAGGTGTTGAGAGCGGCTCGATGAGGGCAGCCCACGTATCGTCGAGGTCGTCCGGCAGTTCGATCACACGGTCGGCGGCGATTGTGAACTCGTCGGCGAGACCCCCAGGCGTCTGACACCCGAAGACCTCGAGCTCTTCACAGATGTTGTACCGCCCCTCCTGGCACGGCTCGCACGTGCCGCACGCGAGGTTCGGTTCGATGACGACGCGCTTCCCGACTGTGGAGGCATCGACACCGTCACCCGCGCCAGCGACGACGCCGACGATCTCATGCCCCGGACGGAACGGCAGGTCGATGAACGGATGACGCCCGTGCGCCGCGTGCACGTCGGAGCCGCAGATGCCGACCACCGTGCTTCGCACCAGCACTTCGCCGATTCCCGGTTGCGGTGCGGCAGTCGTCTCCACCGATACGTCGTCAATTCCCTTGACGAGAATTCGCCTGATCTCGCTCATGATGCCTTCCTCTACACCGCGGTATAGCCGCCGTCGGCGACCAGCACGGACCCAGTGATGAACGATGCGGCCGGACCCGCGAGGAATACGACGCTCGGCGCGATCTCCTCGGGCAGCGCGAATCGCTGCTGCGGGGCGTCCTCGACCCAGTAGCGTTGGAAATCCGGGCGATCCACAGGAGCCATTTCGGTCTTGACGTAGCCAGGAGCAACGGCGTTGACGCGGATGCCCAGCGGAGCCCACTCCACCGCCAACGACTTCGTCAGGTGATGCACCGCTGCCTTCGAGGCGTTGTACGCCGGCTGCATCTGCGGACGATTCACGATCAGCCCCGACATGCTGCCGATGTTGACGACCGAGCCGCTGCCGCGCTCGCGCATGTGGGCGCCGAACGCGAGAGTCGCCTTCCACAGCGCGCGCACGTTGAGCTGCCACACGTCATCCCACTGCTGATCGGTGACGTCCCACGAGTCGTTGTGGTAACAGGTGCCCGCATTGTTGACGAGGATGTCCACGCTGCCCCCGAGGCCGTCGATCGCCTCTTGCGTCATCCGTTCGACCTGAGCGTCATCCGTAATGTCCGCCGTGATCGCGAGAATTTCGTGGCCGGCCTCGCGCGCTTCGGCGACCATCGCCTCGTTGCGCTCGGCGTTGCGCGCGGCGATCGCGACACGCGCACCGTTCTCGGCCAGCGCCAGGGCGAATGCCTTGCCGAGGCCCTGGTTGCCTCCGGTCACGACGGCGGTGAGGCCGGAGAGGCTGAACATATCTGTCATGATGCTTCCTTACTTCCCGTGCGGGTAGACGACGGATTTGAGGCTCGCCGGGTCCTTGTCGCTCTCGAGCGCCTCATCGGCCTGCTCGAGGTCGAAGCGACCGGTCACGAGCGAATCGAGATCGACCTGGCCGCTCGCAACCAGCTGGATGCCGACCGGCCAGGTGTCGGTGTACCGGAAAATGCCGGTGACCGAGATCTCGAGGTTCTGGATGTGCTCCACCGGAAGCGTCATCTCGGAGTTTCCGAGCCCGACGAGAACGGCGTAGCCGGCGGGGCGCACGGCTTTGATGCCGTCGAACACGGCGCGAGGCGCTCCGCTGGCATCGACGAACGCGTCGACAGCGAGCCCGGCGGTGGCGATGTCGACCTGCGTCGGGTCGAGCGTCTGCGTCGCCCCGTAGCCGAGGGCCCGCTCGCGGCGCTCCGCAACGAGGTCGCTGATGATGATCTCGGTCGCCCCGAAGGCCTTCGCCGCTTGCGCACAGATAATGCCGATCGGTCCAGCGCCTGCGATGAGCACGCGAGATCCTGGCACGATGCGCGCCTTGCGCATCGTGGTGATCGCGACCGACAGCGGCTCCAACAGCGCGGCGGCCTCGTCGCTGACCGAGTCGGGCACGGCGTGCGCGAAGATCGACTCGATCGTCACGTACCCGCAGAAGGCGCCGTCGATCGGCGGCGTGGCGTAGAACTGCATGCTCGGGCACAGGTTGTAGCGCCCCGCGAGGCACTCGCGGCAGATGTGGCACGGCTTCTGCGGCTCGACTGCCACCCGCTCGCCGATGCGCGATTCGTCGACGTTCTCGCCGACGCCGACGATCCGCCCCGACAGCTCGTGTCCGAGGATGAGCGGGTCGGTCACGACGAAGTCGCCGATGCGCCCGTGACGGAAGTAGTGCGTGTCGGAGCCGCACACGCCGACGGCGGCGACCTCGACGACGACCTGGCCAAGGCCGGGCTCGGGGACGGGTCGTTCCTGGATCTCCAACTGGTGCGTTCCGATGAGTACGCTCGCGCGCATCGTCTCCGGCAGGACGGTTGTCATAGCTCTCCCTCTCCTGGGTGCGCGGAGACGAACAGCGCCCGCCCCGCGACGATGGTGGTGGCGCCGGCGGCGATGCACCGCTCGGCCAGTTCAGGGGTGACGCCGCCGTCGACGCCGACCGGCATTCGCGGGCTCAGCTCCGCGACGCGCGACACGAGCGCCGGGTCGGCGCCGTCGTCTGACCCCGGTGCGATCAGCATCACGAGCGCGCCGTCGGCAGCGCGGTCGACGATCGGTCGGTCCGCCGGAGCGACCTCGCTCCACACAGCGATCCCGGCGGCCCGAAGAGCAACACGGGCGGAAGCCGGGTCACGGTGCAGCGCGGTCGGCAGGACGACCAGATCCACGCGCGTCTCGATCGCCGCCGCGATGACCACGTCGACGGCGCCTCGCGCACGCTCCCCGAGGTCAGCCGCACCGCCGTCGACGATGAGATGCACCTCGACGCGAGCGCTGGGCAGCTTGCGCCGCACCATGCGCAGTTCCGTAGGCGTCACGCCGCGATGCTCACCCGCCGCGGTGATGATCGCATCGACGTGGACAGCCATCTGCTCTTCGGCGAGCGATGCGGCGGCAGCGGCGCGATGCGGCGCCGCGACGGCGTAGAGGCTGCCTGAGACGGCGGCACCGGTCAGCCGCGCGGCCCACGGCGCGATCCGAGGCACGTCGGCTGACAGTGCAGCCTTCCCCGTCGGAGCGCTCATGAGGCGTCCAGTGAGCGGATGGCCGCGGTAGCTGCATACGCCGCCTGCGGATCGCGCGCGACATCGCGCGGCTCTGCCGCCACACTCCGCCGAGGCGCCCATCGCGAGCGAATCTCGGAAACGGTGCGCGCCGAGGCGACGGCCGCAGCCTGCACGGCGGCCCCGCGCGCGGTCGCCTCGTCGGCATCGGTGCGCAGCACTGGGCGGCGCAGCATGTCGGCCAGCAGCTGCGGGTACGCGGTGGAGCGCGCGCCTCCGCCCAGCACGATGACGTCCCGCGACGTGTCGACGCCCTCGCGCTCGATCGCACGATGCGCCGCAACAAGGCCGAGCACGACACCCTCGTATGCTGCGCGCGCGATCTCCTCACGGGTGGAGTCGGTGCGAATGCCGCCGAGGATGCCGACGGCGTTCGGAAGATTCGGGGTGCGCTCGCCGTCGAGGTAGGCGGCGAGCACGGGGCCGTTGCGGTCGGTCGGCGCCGCCATCGCGAGCCGATCGAGCTCGGTGTGGCCGACACCCAGGATCCGCGCGAACGCGTCTGTGACCTTCGCCGCGTTGAGGGTCGAAGAGATGGGCAGGAAGCCGCCGGTCATGTCGGCGACGCCGTCGACGTCGCCGCTGAGATCGAACACCGGCTCACGGCTGAGCGCCGAGACGACGCCGCTGGTGCCGAACGAGTAGGCGACGTCGCCCGTCTCGAGGCCGAGGCCGAGCGCAGCGGCGTGCTGGTCGCCCCCGCCGGGTCCCACCACGACGGGGCCATCGATCCCGAGCTCGTCGAGGGCAGCACGCTGCACCTCCCCGACCGGTTCGTTCGGCCCTGCGACACGGGGCAACATCGGCTCCCAGTCGCGGTCGCCGTCGACGTGAGCGAGGAACTCCGGCAGATAACGACCGTTCGTCGCATCGAAATAACCCGTGCCCGAGGCATCCGACCTATCTGTGACGTGCTCCCCGGTGAGGCGGAAAGTCAGGTAGTCGTGGGGCAGCAGAACACTGCGAGTGCGTGCGAGGCTCTGCGGCTCGTGGCGCGCGAGCCATGCCAGCTTGCTGATGGTGAAGGCCGCGGTCGACAGCGTGCCGGTGCGACGCACGTAGACGTCGCGGCCGATGCGCTCGAGCAGTTCGGTCATCTGCGGCGCGCTTGTGGTGTCGTTCCACAGCTTCGCAGGTCGCACCGGATCACCCGCCCCGTCGAGCACGACGAGCCCATGGCACTGCGCGCCGACGGAGATCGCCGTCACGCGGCCGGCAGGGGCCTCTGCCCGCGCCGCGCGGAACGCCGACACGAGCGCGGACCACCAAGCGCGCGGGTCCTGTTCGCTCACCGGCGGGGCGACCGGCGGGTGCGGTGCCGATCCCGTCGCAACGAGCTCCCCGGTCGACGCGTCGCGCAGCTCGACTTTCGTCGACTGCGTCGAGGAGTCGACTCCGGCGACGAGCTCGCGGGAAGCGGCGTAAGAGTGCGTCATGTCATTTCCTGAGGCGGGAGACGAGAATTCGGATGGCCGGGCCGGAACCGCTCACGCGGTCCCGGCCCGAGGGTGCGGGCAGTCACCCGACGTGCGGGAACTCTTTACTGCTCTTGCCCGGGGAGGCCCTCGTAGGCGACGTTCCCGGTGTCGAGGTTGGCGTCGGTCAGCTCAGTGAGGCCGTCGAGGAACGCGTCGCGCTCGCTGACCACGTGCTTGATCGCGTCGTCGACGTTCTCGGTCGTAATGGCGGGCATCGTGTAGACCAGGTGGTTGTCGCTGACTTCCTCGCCGCGCGCGATCCGCGCCGCAAGAGCGACGCCCGAAGCGAGCTGCACCGTGCCGTTCTGCAGCGAGGTACCGATGAAGTCGCCGCTCTTGACCGCGTTCAGGCCGTCTTCGATGCCGTCGATGCCCACGACCGGCACATCCTTCATACCTGCCTCGGTCAGCGCCTGTTTGGCGCCGAGCCCCATGTCGTCGTTCTGCGAGATCACGCCGTCGATGTCCTTGCCGAAGGCCGAGATCCAGTTACTGGTCTTGTTGATGGCCTCTTCTCGGCTCCAGTTGGCGGTGTCCTTTGCGAGCACCTTCATGTCCGGGTTCTCCTCGAGAACCTGGTCGATCCCCGCGCCCCGGTTGATCTCACCAGAACCGCCGAGCGGGCCCTGAAGAACGACGACGTTGCCCTTCCCGCCGAGCTCGTCGACCATCATCTGCGCCTCCTGCGCTCCTGCAGCGACGTCATCGGGCTGGACCGAGCCGGCGACCTCGTCGTTGTTCAGCGTCGCGTTGACGTCGAGCAGCGGGATGTCGGCGGCCGCAGCGGCCGAGACCTGCGGCTGCAGCGTGTCCTGCTGCACAGGGACGACGACTATCGCGTCGACCCCGGCCTGGATGTACTGATCGATCTGGTCGGCCTGCGTCGGCACGTCCATCGACGCCGAGTTCCAGAGGATCTCGATGTCGTTCTCGGCTGCGTAGCGGTCGATACCCTCCTTGCCCTCTGTGATGAACGAAGACATGTCGTAGACGCTCACGCCGATCGTGATCGTGTCGCCGTCGCCGGCGTTCGGGTCGCCGGCGCCGCAGCCGGCCAGGGAGACGGCGGTTGCGGTGACGGCGCCGACGGCGACAGCGGCTCGGATAATGCTGCGATGTTTCATGCGGAAAGACTCCTTCGTCAGATAGGGATGAGTGAAAACGATGAGGTGCGTCCGGCTACTCCCGGCGTTTCGCCGCCCAGACGTCGACGGACACGGCGGCGACGATCAGAAGCCCCTTCACGACGTCCTGCCAGTAGGAGGGGACCGTGAGGATATCGAGACCGTTGTTCAGCGTCTGGATCATCAGCAGTCCGAGCGCCGTGCCCCAGATCGTGCCGCGACCGCCCATGAGGCTCGCGCCGCCGATGACGACAGCGGCGATCGCGTCGAGCTCGTACCCGACGCCGAGGCTCGGCGAGCCGTTGATGGTGCGCGAGGCCAGCATGATGCCCGAAATTCCAGCCAGTGCGCCGCTGATCGTGTAGACGAGGAACTTCACACGACCGGTCTTGATACCGGCGATGCGAGACGCCTGCTCGTTGCCTCCGACCGCGTAGACGTGCATGCCGAACTTCGTCCGGCGCATCATGACGCCGAAGCCGACGATGCCGATGATCATCAGAATGACCGGGATGGTCAGGCCGAGCACCTGGGTGTTGGCGAACTGGCTGAAGTTCGCCGGAAGTCCGTTGATCGGCGCGCCGCCGCCGATCACGAAGGCGAGCCCCGATGCGAGGGTGAGCATTCCCAGCGTCGCGATGAACGGCGGAACGTCAAGCACGGACACGACGAGCCCATTGATCGCACCAGCGAGGGCGCCGATCGCGATCGCGACGATCAGGGCGAGCCACAGCTGATCGGGCATCGCCTTGGCGGTGTAAGCACCGGCCATTGCGCTGAGCGCGATCACGCTCCCGACGGAGAGGTCGATGCCTCCCGTCAGGATGACGAGCGTCTGCCCGAGCGCGATCAGCGCGAACGGGGCAGCCGCGATCAGGATAGTGACGACGTTATCGGGAGTTGCGAATCGCGCACTGCGGTACGCGAAGAACGCGATGACGACGATCAGAACGAGGACCATGGCGTATCGGATCGCCATGTCTTGCAGCCACTTGGCGCTGAAAGGTCGCCGCCTCTCGACGGCTGTGTCGGTGCTCATCGATCCGTTTCCTCCTGGACCTCGATGGTGGTTGTAGGAGACCCCTCCAGGAGGCCGCTGGCATAGCGGAAGATGCGGTCCTGCGCATCTTCCTGTCGAAGCTCTTCTCGGCTGAGCTCCGCGACGATGCTGCTGTCGCGCATCACGAGGGCGCGGTGCGACAGACTGAGAATTTCGGGCATGTCGCTGGAAGCCATCAGTACCGCCATCCCCTTGGCGGCGAGATCGGCGATGATCCGGTAGATCTCGCTCCTGGCGCCCACGTCGACTCCGCGCGTGGGTTCGTCGAGCAGCAGCACGTCGACGTCACCCACCAGCCAGCGCGCGAACACGACCTTCTGCTGGTTCCCGCCGGAGAGAGTGCCCATCTCCTGGCCGAGGCCCCGGCTCTTCAGGCGGACCGATTTGACGACGTCGCTGATCTCGCTGCGACGCTTGCGCTGACGCAGCCACCCGGCGATGTTGAACTGATCGATCCTCGGCAGCGTCGCGTTGTCGAGGATGTCCATCGACAGCACGCCGCCGCCGCCCTTCCGGTCTTCCGGAACCAGGGCGACGTTCGCGACTATCGACGCGCCCGGGTCGTTGCGGCGGAGCTTCTTCCCGGCGACCCTGACCTCGCCGGATTCGGTCTTACGGATGCCGAAGACGCCCTCCATCAGCTCCGTGCGACCGGCGCCCACCAGTCCGGCGAGACCGACGATCTCGCCGCGGCGCACGGTGACGGTCGCCGTGTTGTGCGCATCTTCGACGAGGAGGTCGTTCACCTCGAGTACAACTTCGTCCGTCGGCTCGGCGACGTCGGGAAACATGTCCTCGAGCTCGCGTCCGATCATCGCGGTCACGATGTCGTCGTCGGAGATCTCGGCCATCGGCGAATCGAGGACCAGACCGCCGTCGCGGAGCACGACTACCTTGTCGGCGAGCTGGCGCATCTCGGACATCTTGTGCGTGGTGAACAGCAGCGCGACGCCATGGTCGCGCAGCTTGCGCATCACCTCTACCAGGCGCGCCACTTCCCTGGCTGCGATCGCGCTCGACGGCTCGTCGAGGAGGATCGCGCTCGCGCCCGTGTTCGTCGCTTTGATGATCTCGATCATCTGGCGGATCCCGACCGGCAGCGTGCCCATCCGGCGGGTCGGGTCGATCGAGAGATCGAACTCCTCGAGGTTCTTGCGCGCCTCCTCGATCATGTCGCGGCGTCGCAGCCCCAGCGGGCCGCGGAGCTCGCGTCCGATGAAGATGTTCTCGTACACCGTCATGTCGGGCAGCGAAGCGAGTTCCTGCGGCACGATCGCGACGCCCGCGCGAGCCGCCGCTTGCGTATTCCCGGTCGGAAGCTCGGTGCCGCCGACCAGGACGACGCCGCTGTCCGCCTTGTACTGGCCGGACGCGATCTTCATCAGCGTCGACTTGCCGGCGCCGTTCTCGCCGGCGAGGGCCGTGATCGTACCGGGCTCGAGGGAGAGGCTGATGCCCTTGAGCACGGGTACGCCGCCGAACCCTTTGTGTATGTCGCGCACCTCGAGCGTGACCGAGGAAGCAGTCCCTCGAGCCCCCGCTGATGCCATATGCGTCGTTGCCACAACAGTTCCTTCCGCGAGCCCGCCGCCGTGGCGACCTCGGTTGAGCACCGACTGTATACCAAGTCGCTCAGATGAACAACCATCGCGCTCATATGAGCGGCGGCCGTGTACACTGAACGCACGGCCGGGTACGTCGCCACGCCGGAATCGAAGAGGGCAGAGCATCAGTCATGGGACCTGACGAACAGATTCGCATCGCTCACGCGGCGCGCCGCTACTACCTTCAGGACCGAAGTCGCGTGGAAATCGCGAGTGAACTGGGAGTCTCCCGGTTCAAAGTCGCGCGCATGCTCGAGCAGGCGCGCTCGCTCGGCATCGTCACGATCGAAGTGCACGCCCCCGACTTCGTCGACTCCGAACTCTCGATCGAGCTCAAGAACAAGTTCGGGCTCATCCATGCCATCGCCGCGACGGTCCCCAGCCCTAAGCCGGAGGCAATCCGACGAGCCCTGGGCGGTGCGACCGCAACCCTGCTCGAGGAGATCGTCACCTCGGACGACACTCTAGGTTTCACGGCGGGCCGCACGCTGGACGAAATGACGAAGCTGCTGACGGAGCTGCCGTACTGCGACGTGGTGGCGCTCGGCGGCGTGGCCGGACCTGTTCGTGAGCACGGCATCGAGATCGTACGCAGAGTCGCGCGCGCGTCGGGCGGGGAGAGCTATCCGATCTTCGCGCCGCTGCTGGTGCAGGACCAGGCCACCGCGAACGCACTCAAGGCAGATCCGCTGATCCGCGATGCCTACTCGCGCTTCTCCCGCGTAACGATCGGCGTCGTTGCGATCGGGAGCTGGAGCCCCCCGGACTCTCAGCTGTACGACTCGGCCGAACACGGCGGCACCGCGCGGAGCCTCGTCCGTCGGGGCGTCATCGGCGAGGTCGTTGCCACGCTCTACGATCGCGACGGGAACATCGACACAACGCTGGACGACCGCTCACTCGCGATCACCGCGGAGGAACTGCGCAACATTCCCGAGGTGATCGGCGTCGCGGGCGGTGCGTCAAAGGTGGATGCGATTCGCGCGGCACTCGCCAGCAGGCTGATCTCATCACTGATCACGGATTCGGAGACCGCCAGCAAGCTCATCGAGGGCGCTGACTGAACGAGTGACTCCGTCGCCGGCCTATTCGAGATTCGCGTGCCGACGCCACAGCCGCTCGGCGGAGATGTCCCTGCGCCGCCGGAGAAGGTCGAAGAGGGCGTCTCCGATGATCACGACCGACTGCTCGAAGAGCGAGCCGGCGTACTGCTCCGAACTCGTTCCCGAGCGATCGAGCTTCGTCGCCGCCGAGACCACCAGGAGGTGATCAGCAAGCTTCGCGAGCGGCGACTCGGCCACTGCAGACACAGCCAGAATTGTCGCCCCGCTGCTCTTCGCCGTGGACGCTGACCTGACCAGGCCAGCAGTCGCCCCCGAGCCGCTCGCGACGAGCAGAACGTCGCCCCGCGCGACGGCCGGCGTCGTCGCGTCACCGACGACATGCACATCGAGGCCGAGGTGCATCAGGCGCATCGCCGTCATCCGAAGCGCGATACCGGATCTCCCCGCGCCCAAGACGAAGACGCGCTCGGCATCCCCCAGAGCAGCTGCGGCACGCTCGCCCCATTCGTCCGCACCGGCCGAGGCCAGGTCGTCCGCGGCGGCACGGACTTCTCGCGATACGAGGTCGATCGCCGAAGAAAGCAGCGGGGTCTCACTGGTCACAACGCCATTCTGCCCTGTCGACAGAGTTCGCCGCGCACCCCGCGACGCTTCACAGCGCCGAGATCGAGCGGCACGCCGCACGACGGAAGCAGCTCAAGCCGTCTCGGCCACGAGCACTGGCAGCACCCGCTCATGGCCATCGCCGCCGCACAGGCACCCCGCTCACCACACCAACCCGCGCCGGCGGGCGGGCCGGATGCCTCGGCTGATCAGCCACAGCGTCAGCACCAGCTCGCCGATGAACGTGAACGCTCCGACGGACACCGTCGGATGCGTCCCGAGCACGATCAGCACGGCGTCGGCGATGTAGCCGAGCCCCGCGACCCCGACGAGCGCGGCGATCCAGGGCGGGACGACGCCGCCCCTCCACAGTGCGACAGCCGCGAGCGCGAGATGAACTCCGAACAGCAGCAGGGCAGCGTCCCAGATCGCATGGAAGCGCGCGACGTCGACCGGTGCGACGAGGAAACCGGCCGCGACGGCGAATCCGGCGGCGTAGGCGAGCCTCGCGCCTGCAGCGCACCGCGCGAGCAGGCCCCCTCCGCGCGCCATCACCGGAAGCAGCGCGCACGCGACGACGACGTCGAGCGCGGCGACGATCAGCACGGTGAGTGCGGCGAGGCCGAAGCACCCCTCCGGCAGCCCGACGAGCAGGCCGATCGGCGACAGCACCGCCATTGCCGCCAGCGCGATCCCCGCAGTGAGGACTGGCCCGCGGGCGGGTGAGTTCGATTCGGTCGCAGTGCTCATCGGGCATCCTCTCAAAAAGCGTACGTTGTACAATACAATGTACAGTACTTAGTACGCCGGCGCGGACTATCCTGGGCGGATGGCGAAATCACGGGCCCCTCGCAACACGCTCTCCCTGGAGCGCGTCATCACAGAGGGAGCCGCGCTGGCCGACGAGAAGGGCATCGAGTCCCTGACCATCCGCGCCCTCGCCGAACGGCTCGGCGTCCAGCCGATGGCCCTGTACCACCACGTCGCGAACAAGGACGCCCTGCTGGACGCCCTCGTCGACGTCGTCAACGCCGAGGTGTACTCCCCCGTCGTCGGGCGCCCATGGCGGGACGAGCTCGCCGAGCGATCGCGCTCCATGCGGTCAGCGCTCCGCAGCCACCCGTGGGCACTGTCGCTGATGGAGACCCGCGCCCACCCTGGCCCCCGCACCGTGGCCGGCCACGAAGCCGTGCTCGCGGTGCTGGCGACGGCGGGCTTCGCCCCGCGGCAGATCGGCGACGCCTATGCCGTGCTCGATGCGTTCGTCTACGGCTTCGCCCTGCAGGAGTCGATGCTGGCGAACGTCGGGCTCGGCACGGCGACGGAAGAGCTCGCGGCCGGCATGGACTTGACCGCCGCACCGCATCTCGCGGACTTCGCCTCGCGCGCCTCCGCCGACGACTACGCCTTCGGAGACTCCTTCGAGGTCGGCCTTGACATCGTTCTCGAGGGCATTCAGCGCCTCACCAAGTGCTGATCCCCATCCGGACCACCCCATCCGGGACCGGATGACCCGCGCCTACCGCCCGAGCGGTCGCCAGAGCACCACATCGGTGCGGCGGCGGATGCGCGTGGCGCCTGGCTGCAGGCGCACGACGGCGCCGGAGGCCTCCGCGGCGAACACCCGGGAGCCCGGCCGGTTCTCGCGCTCGCTCTGGAGCTCGTTCTGGAGCGAGACGACGCGATGGCGGAGCCGATCGACCTCGTCCTCCAGGTCGAGGATGCGCGCGATCGCCGGCAGGCTGATCCCCTCCCCCGAGAGGTCCTGCACCTGACGCAGCTGCCGGATGTTGCGCAGCGAGTATCGGCGGGATCCGCCCTGCGTGCGGCCGGGCACGACCAGCCCGATGCGGTCGTACTGCCGCAGCGTCTGCGGGTGCATGCCGGCGAGCTCGGCGGCCGGCCCGATGCGCAGGATCGGGGCGTC